>WNGH01033805.1_pt1 | contig 15092 bp, 23 predicted proteins | sample 5400631 | NCBI WGS metagenome assembly WNGH01 (sample SAMN13153373, study PRJNA577476) | soil metagenome | isolation source: 115 cm soil or saprolite under Garry oak tree replicate 1 | place: USA:California | collected 2016-06-15
TGCTGTTCGAGATGGAGGGTGTCGACCCGGCGAACGCGAAGGAGGCGCTCCGCCTCGCGGCCGCCAAGCTCTCGCTCGCCACCCAGCCGCGCGAGCGCCGTCACACGGGAGCGGCGGCATGAGGACATGGTCGTGCGAAGGGGAAGGAGGCCGAGCGCGAGAGCGCTCGAGCCGCGCGCGGCGGGAGCCGCGCGGGTGTTGGTCTGGGGCGCGCGGCGGGAGCCGCGCGGACGTTGGACCGCAGGGCGCGCAGCGCCCGAGCACTGGACGGGCCCCCAGGAGCGTTAAATGAAAGGGCAGGAAGTGCGTGACCTGAGCGACGACGAGCTGCGCACGCGCGAGCACGAGCTCGCCGACGAGCTCTTCCACCTCCGCCTGCGGGGGGCCACCTCCCAGCTCCCCAACCCGATGAAGGTTCGCCAGACCAAGCGTGACCTAGCGCGCGTCAAGACCGTGCTCCGCCAGCGGACGAAACCATGAGTGACGCAACCATGACTGTTGCGATGAGAGAAGAGGGAGGCCGAGCGCGGAAGCGCTCGTCGTGGCCGACGGGGTCTGGGGGCATCGGAGCAGCGGAGCGCGCGCAGCGCCCGAGCACTGGACGGGCCCCAGGAGCGTTAACTAAATGAGCGCTGGCCGACGCAAGATCCGCGAGGGCGTGGTCGTGTCCGACAAGATGGACAAGACGGTCGTGGTGATCGTCGCCCGGCTCGTCCGCCATGGCAAGTACCACAAGTACCTGACCCAGCGCGTGCGCTACAAGGCGCACGACGAGAAGAACCAGTGCCGGGTGGGCGACCGGGTGCGCATCATCGAGACCCGTCCGCTCTCACACGACAAGCGCTGGGCCGTGCGGGCGATCCTCGGGCGCGAGGAGGGGGCGGGCGAGGCGCTGGTGGGGACCGAGGTGCCGACATGATCCAGGCCGAGACCATCCTCGACGTGGCGGACAATAGCGGGGCGCGGAAGGTCCTCTGCATCAAGGTGCTGGGCGGCACGCGGCGCAAGTACGCCTCGATCGGCGACGTGATCGTCGTATCGGTCAAGGAGGCCATCCCCAACGCCAAGGTGAAAAAGGGTGACGTGGTGAAGGCGGTGATCGTGCGCACGGCCAAGGAAGTCGGGCGCACCGACGGCTCCTACATCCGCTTCGACACCAACTCGGCGGTGCTGATCGACAATGCGCGCGAGCCGGTCGGCACGCGCATCTTCGGCCCGGTCGCGCGCGAGCTGCGCGCCAAGAAGTTCATGAAGATCATCTCGCTCGCGCCGGAGGTGCTCTGAGCCATGGCGCTCCAGCGGCTCCGCAAGGACGACACCGTGATGGTCATCGCGGGCAAGGAGCGCGGCAAGACCGGCAAGGTGCTGCGCGTGCTCGCGGACAGGGAGCGCGTGCTCATCGAGCGCGTCAACATGGTGAAGCGGCACGTGAAGCCGCGCGGCGTGCAGCAGCCGGGCGGCATCCAGGAGAAGGAGGCGTCGATCCACCTCTCCAACGTCGTGCCCATCTGCCCCAAGTGCAACAAGCCGACCCGCGTCGGGCACCGGCGGCTGGCGGACGGCCACGGCGAGCGCGTCTGCCGGCGCTGCGGCGAGCCGCTGGGAGGCGAGTGAGCATGCCCGCCCGCCTGCGCGAGCGCTACCGTAGCGAGATCGCCCCCGCGCTCATGCGCGACCTCGGCGTCAAGAACGCGCTGGCCGTGCCGCGCCTCGAGAAGATCGTGCTCAACATGGGGCTCGGCGAAGCGACGCAGAATCCGAAGCTCCTCGACTCCGCGGTCGAGGAGCTGGCGGCGATCAGCGGGCAGAAGCCCGTGGTCACGCGCGCCAAGAAGGCGATCGCGAACTTCAAGCTGCGCGAGGGCATGCCGATCGGGGCCATGGTGACCCTGCGCGGCGATCGCATGTACGAGTTCTTCGACCGGCTGGTGAACGTGACCCTGCCGCGCGTGCGCGACTTCAAGGGCGTGCCCGACCGCGCCTTCGACGGGCGCGGCAATTACTCTCTCGGCCTGCGCGAGCAGGTGATCTTCCCCGAGATCAACCTCGACAAGGTGGACAAGATCAAGGGCCTCACGGTGGTCATCTGTACGACGGCGCGCGCCGACGCGCAGGGGAAAGCGCTGCTCAAGGCGCTCGGCATGCCCTTCCGGGCCTGAACGGAATTCCGATCATGGCGAAGACCTGTCTCATGGTGAAGGCGTCGCGGCCCCCGAAGTTCAAGGTGCGGGCCTACAATCGCTGTCCGCTGTGCGGGCGCCCGCGCGCCTTCTACCGCCGCTTCCGCATGTGCCGGCTCTGCCTGCGCCACCTCGCGCGCAAGGGGCAGATCCCCGGCCTCACCAAAGCGAGCTGGTGAGCACACGCGCATGATGACCGACCCCATCGCCGACCTCCTGACGCGCATCCGCAACGCCGCCCACGCCCGCAAGGCGAGCGTGGACGTCCCGTGGTCCCGGCAGAAGGAGGAGATCGTCCGCGTGCTGGTGGAGGAGGGCTACCTCGGCGGCTTGACGGTCGTGGAGGCCGCGCCGCGCAACCTCCTGCGCGTCGAGCTGCGCTACGACGCGCAGCGGAAGCCGGTGATCAGCGGGCTCGTGCGCGTGAGCCGGCCGAGCCTGCGCGTCTACGTCGGCGTCAAGGAGATCCCGGCCGTGCGGAGCGGGCTCGGCATCAACGTGCTCTCCACCCCGAAGGGCATCCTGGTCGATCGGACCGCGCGCCGCGAGAAGGTGGGCGGCGAGGTCCTCTGCACGGTCTGGTAGGAAGGCTCATGTCGCGTATCGGCAAGCTCCCCATCCCGGTGCCCGCGGGCGTGAAGGTGCACGTCAGCGACGGGCTGGTGCGCGTGGAGGGTCCGAAGGGCAAGCTCGAGCGGCGGGTGGTGCCGGAGGTCACGGTCGCGGTCGAGGCCGGCACGGTGGTGGTGAAGCGTACGGACGACTCGCGCCGCGGGCGCAGCCTGCACGGGCTCACGCAGCGCCTGGTCGGCAACATGGTGGCGGGCGTCAGCAAAGGCTTCACGCGCGCGCTCGAGATCAACGGCGTCGGCTACCGCGCCGAGGTGCGGGGCAACGTCGTCGTCCTGACCCTCGGCTACTCCCACCCGATCCACTTCCGGCTGCCGCCGGGGCTCTCCGCCAAGGTCGACCGCCAGGTGATGATCACGCTCGAGGGCGCCGACCGTGAGCTGCTCGGCCAGGCCGCGGCCGCGCTGCGCGAGCTCCGGCCCCCGGAGCCCTACAAGGCGAAGGGCGTCAAGTACGCCGAGGAGCGCATCCGCCGCAAGGCCGGCAAGGCAGCGGCGGGCGCCGCGGGGACGCGCTGATGCGCACCAATCCTTCCGCCGTCGCGCGTGGACGCCGCCGGGCGCGGGTGCGCAAGGGGGTGCGCGGCACCGAGGCGCGGCCCCGGCTCTCCGTCTTCCGCAGCGGCCGGCACATCTACGTGCAGGTGATCGCCGACAGCGCGGGCAAGACGCTGCTCGCGGTCTCGACGCTCACGCCCGAGCTGCGCACGCAGCTCAAGAAGACCGCCGACGTGAGCGCCGCCAAGCAGGTGGGGCTGTTCGCCGCGCGGCGCTGCCTCGAGAAGGGGATCGACAAGATCGTGTTCGACCGCAACGGCTTCCTCTACCACGGCCGCGTGCGCGCCGTCGCCGAGGGGGCGCGCGAGGGCGGACTCAAGTTCTGAGAAAGGATCTATGGCGGAACGTTCCTCCGGCGGACCTCGCCGCATCATCACCGACGCCCACGGCGTCGAGCTGAAGGAGAAGGTGGTCCACATCAACCGCGTGGCGAAGGTCGTGAAGGGCGGCCGGCGCTTCAGCTTCAGCGCGCTGGTGGTGGTGGGCGACCAGAACGGACACGTCGGCTTCGGGCTCGGCAAGGCCAAGGAGGTCCCGGAGGCGATCCGCAAGGGCATCGACGAGGCCAAGAAGAGCCTCCTCGCGGTGCCCATAACCGACGGCACCATCCCGTTCGAGGTGATCGGCAACTTCGGCGCCGGCGCGGTGCTCTTGAAGCCCGCCTCCGACGGCACCGGGGTGATCGCGGGCGGCGGCGTGCGCGCGGTGGTGGAGCTGGCCGGCATCGCCAACGTGCTCACCAAGTGCCTCGGCTCGAACAACCCGCACAACATGGTGCGCGCGACCATGGCGGCGCTCCGGCTGCTGCGGACGCCGGAGGCGGTCGCCGCGCTGCGCGGCAAGACGCTGGCGGAGGTGCGCGGCGCATGAAGGACCGCATCGTCAAGGCGACCCTCCACCGGAGCGCGATCGGGACCAGCCCGCGCCAGCGCGCGACCCTGCGCGGCCTCGGCCTCACGCGGCGCGGCAAGGCGGTCCTGCTGAAGGATTCGCCCGCGGTGCGCGGCATGCTGCGCGCCGTGGCGCACCTGGTGGCGGTGGAGGAGTAGGGCGTGAGCGCGAGCGACGGGCCGCCCGTGGATCTCGGCCACCTCCATCCCGCGCCGGGCGCGAAGCGCGCGCCCAAGCGCGTCGGCCGCGGGCCCGGCTCGGGCCAGGGCAAGACGGCCGGCCGCGGCCACAAGGGGCGGCGCTCGCGCTCGGGCGGCAACAGCCCGCCCGGCTACGAGGGCGGCCAGATGCCGCTCCAGCGCCGGCTCCCGAAGCGCGGCTTCCGCCCGGTCTCGCGCGTACCGTTCGCCGTCGTCAACCTGGGCCAGCTCGCCGCCTTCCCGGCGGGCAGCACAGGCATTCAGCAAGCGCGCCCGCGAGCTGATCGCCGCCGCGGGCGGCAGCGCGGAGGTGCTCGATGTCGATGCTTGAGGGGTTCGCCAACGCCCCCCGCGTGCCCGAGCTCCGGCGGCGCCTCCTCTTCAGCGCGGTCGCGCTCGCCGTCTACCGCCTCGGGGTCGCCATCCCGACGCCCGGCATCGACACCGCGGCGCTCAAGTCCTACTTCGACCAGGCGAAGGGACTCCTCGGCATGATCGGCGTGTTCACCGGCGGCGCGCTCGAGCGCTTCTCGATCTTCTCGCTCGGCATCATGCCCTACATCAGCGCGAGCATCATTCTCCAGCTGCTCACGGTGGTGATCCCCTACCTCGAGAAGCTCTCCAAGGAGGGCGAGCTCGGCCGGCGCAAGATCACGCAGTACACGCGCTACGGGACGGTGCTGCTGTCGATGGTGCAGAGCCTGTTCATCGCGCGCGGCCTGGAGACGATCCAGGCCGGGGGCGGCGGCGTGGTGTTCGAGCCCGGCTGGCACTTCCGCATCATGACCATGATCACGCTCACCACCGGGACCGCCTTCATCATGTGGCTCGGCGAGCAGATCACCGAGCGCGGCATCGGGAACGGTATCTCGCTCATCATCTTCGCGGGCATCGTGGCGGGGATGCCGGGCGCCGCCGGCACGGTGGCCGACTTCGTGCGGCACGGCGAGTGGTCGATCTTCCGGGCGGTCGCGATGGCGCTCCTCATGGTGGTGGTGGTGGCGGCCATCATCTTCATGGAGCGCGCGCAGCGTCGCATCCAGGTGGCGTACGCCAAACGCATGGTGGGTCGGCGGATGTACAGCGGGCAGAGCTCGCACCTGCCGCTCAAGATCAACACCTCGGGCGTGATCCCGCCCATCTTCGCCTCCTCGATCCTCCTCTTCCCGAGCACGGTGACCGGCTTCATCGACCATCCCCTCGCGCGCTGGGTGCAGGATCACCTGGCGCCCGGGAGCTGGCTCTACATGCTGGTCTACGTCGGGCTCATCATCTTCTTCTGCTACTTCTACACCGCCGTCACCTTCAATCCGGCGGACGTCGCCGACAACATGAAGAAGTTCGGCGGCTACATCCCGGGCATCCGGCCGGGACAGCGGACGGCGGAGTACATCGACCGCATCCTGACGCGCATCACGCTGCCGGGCGCGCTCTACGTGGCTGCGGTGTGCGTGCTGCCGACCATCTTGATCAGCCGCTACAACGTGCCCTTCTACTTCGGCGGTACGGCGCTCCTGATCGTCGTCGGCGTGGCGCTCGACACGGTGGCGGCGATGGAGACGCACATGATCACGCGCAGCTACGAGGGCTTCATGAAGGGCGGCCGCATCCGGGGGCGGCGTTAGGTGCTGAGGCTCGCCATCATGGGAACGCCAGGCGCAGGGAAAGGGACGCAAGCGAAGCTCCTCGCGGGCCGCTTCGGCGCGTGCCACATCTCCACCGGCGACGTGCTGCGCGAGGCCGTGCGCGGCGGCTCGCCGCTCGGGCTCGAGGCCAAGCGCTACATGGAGCAGGGCCTCCTCGTTCCCGACGACGTGGTGATCGGCATCGTCGCCGAGCGCCTCGATGCCGCCGACTGCCAGGGGGGCTTCCTGCTCGACGGCTTCCCGCGCACCGTGGCGCAGGCGAAGGCGCTCGACGCGCTGCTCGCGCGCCGCGGCCAACCGCTCGGCGGCGTCCTGTTGATCGCCCTGCCGCGCGAAGCGGCGCTCGAGCGTCTGGCGGGGCGGCGCGTGTGCGAGCAGTGCGGCGCGATGTTCCACTCGAGCTTCGACCCGCCCGCGCAGGCGGACCGCTGCGACCGCTGCGGCGGGCGGCTCGTGCAGCGCGGCGACGACCGCGAGGAAACCGTCCGCCACCGCATGGAGGTCTACGCGCGCGAGACCGCCCCCGTGCTCGAGCACTACCGTGCCGCCGGGCTCCTGCGCGAGATCGACGGCACCGGCAGCCGCGAGGACGTCTTCCGGCGCGTGGCGGCGAGCGTGTGATGATCCTGCTCAAGTCGAAGGACGAGATCGAGCACCTGCGGCGGGCGAACGTCATGGTCGCCGAGATCCTGGCCGAGGTGCGGGCGCACGTCCGGCCCGGCGTCGCCACCGCGGAGCTCGACGCGCTCGCCGAGGAGCTGACGCTCACGCGCGGCGCGCGGCCGGCGTTCAAGGGCTACACGGTCGCGGGCCGCGCCTTCCCCGCCTCGATCTGCATCTCGATCAACGACGAGGTGGTGCACGGTGTCCCGTCGCGCAAGCGGACGCTGCGCGAGGGGGACATCGTGGGGCTCGACTTCGGCGTCTGCTCCCAGGGCTACTACGGCGACGCGGCCATGACTGTGCCCGTCGGGCGCGTCACGCCCGAGGCGGAGCGGTTGATGGAGGTCACCCGGGGGGCGCTCGCCGCCGGCATCGACGCGATCCGGGCCGCCGGCCACGTGGGCGACATCTCGGGCGCCATCCAGGACGCGGCCGAGGCGGCCGGCTACTCGCTGGTGCGCGAGTTCGTCGGCCACGGCATCGGCCGCAGTCTGCACGAGGACCCGCAGGTGCCGAACTACCGCACCGGCGCGCGCGGCGTGCGCCTGCAGGAGGGCCTCGTGCTCGCCATCGAGCCGATGGTGTGCGCCGGGCGCCCCGAGGTCTACGTCAAGGAGGACGGCTGGACGGCGGCGACGCGCGACGGGCGGCTGTCGGCGCACTTCGAGCACTCCGTTGCGGTGACCGGCAACGGGCCCTATATTTTGAGTTTACCCTGAAGGACCCACGCGACATGCAGGGCGACGCGATCGCCGTCAGCGGCACGGTCTCGCGGCTGATGCCGAACATGCTCGTCCGCGTGATGCTCGACAACGGCCATCAGGTGCTGGCTCACGTCTCGGGCGCGCTGCGCATGCGGTACCTCCGCATCGCGCCGGGTGACAAGGTGACGGTCGAGATCTCGCCGCTCGACCTGTCGCGGGGCCGGATCACGGCGCGCACGAGGTAGGACATGAAGGTGCGGGCATCGATCAAGACGATCTGTAAGAACTGCAAGGTCATCCGGCGTGCGGGCGTGGTGCGCGTGCTGTGCACGAACCCGCGCCACAAGCAGCGGCAGGGCTAGGGCATGGCACGTCTCGCCGGAGTGGACCTGCCGCGGAACAAGCGCATGGAGATCGCCCTCACCTACATCCACGGCATCGGCCGGAGCGCGGCGCTCAAGCTGTGCGCCGAGGCGCAGGTCGATCCCGGGCGCAAGAGCGACGACCTGACCGACGAGGAGACGACGCGTCTTCGACGCGCGATCGACGCCGGCCACAAGGTCGAGGGCGACCTCCGCCGCGACGTCGCGGCGAGCATCAAACGCATGGTCGATCTCGGCTGCTACCGCGGGCTCCGCCACCGGCGGAACCTGCCCGTCCGCGGCCAGCGGACGCACACCAACGCGCGCACGCGCAAGGGGCCGCGGCGTGCCATCGCGGGCAAGAAGCCGCCGCCCTCGAAGGGATAGGGGTTCCGGATGGCGAAGCAGAAGGAGGCGGCACCCGCTGCCGAGAAGCCGGCCGCGGCCGCGGCCGAGGCGGCGCCGGCGCGGCGCAAGAAAGTCAAGCGCATGATCGCGGAGGGGGTGGTGCACATCCACTCCACCTTCAACAACACCATCATCACCATCAGTGACGCGCAGGGCAACGTGGTGGCGTGGTCGAGCGCCGGGGCGGTCGGCTTCAAGGGCTCGCGCAAGGGCACGCCGTTCGCCGCCCAGGTGGCGGCCGAGGCCGCGGCGCGCAAGGCGGCCGAGCTCGGCATGCGCCAGGTGCAGGTCTTCGTGAAGGGGCCGGGGGCGGGGCGCGAGGCCGCGCTGCGCAGCCTCCAGGCGGCGGGATTCACGGTGAACCTGATCAAGGACGTCACCCCCATCCCGCACAACGGCTGTCGGCCGCCCAAGCGGCGGCGGGTCTGAGGAGTCGACGTGGCACGATACACCGGGGCCGTCTGCCGGCACTGCCGGCGCGAGGGGCTGAAGCTCTTCTTGAAGGGCGAGCGCTGCTACACCGACAAGTGCGCCATCGACGGCTCGACAACATCGTCTACCGGCTCGGCTTCTCCACCTCGCGCGCCGAGGCCCGGCAGCTCGTGCGTCACGGGCACTTCCGGGTGAACGGCAGGAAGGTCGACGTGCCCTCCTTCCTGGTGAAGCGCGGGGACGTCGTCTCCGTCCGCGAGCGCAGCCGCAAGGTCGCGCGCATCCAGGAGGCGCTCGAGCTGGCGCAGCGCCGCGGCGTGCCCGAGTGGCTCGAGGTGCAGGCCGAGGCGTTCAGCGGCACGGTGAAGGCGTTCCCGGCGCGGGCCGACTTGACGATGCCCATCAACGAGAAGCTGGTCGTGGAGCTCTACTCCAAGTGATGCGAGCAGAGGAAGGTGTCATGGAATTCGAAGCACTCGACACGGAGGGCGCGGACGCCCTCGTCCGGGACAGCTGGCGCGAGCTGATCAAACCGAAGCGGCTCGAGGTCGACGAGAAGAGCCTCACGCCGACCTACGGCAAGTTCTTCGGCGAACCCTTCGAGCGCGGCTACGGGACGACGATCGGCAACGCGCTCCGGCGCGTGCTGCTCTCCTCGCTGCAGGGCGCGTCCATCGTCGCGCTGCGCGTGAAGGGCGTGCTGCACGAGTTCTCCACCATCCCCGGCGTGACCGAGGACGTGACCGACATCGTGCTCAACTTGAAGGAGGTGCGCGTCAAGCTGCACGACGGCGCGCCCGAGGAGACGGCGCGCATCCAGGCGAAGGGGCCGCGAGAGATCACCGCGGGCGACATCCAGGCCGGCCCGCGGGTCGAGATGCTGAACCCGCACCAGCACATCGCCACCCTCGCCAAGGACGCCGAGCTCGACGTCGAGCTGGTGATCCGCATGGGCCGCGGGTACGTGCCTGCCGAACGCAACAAGCGCGAGAGCGATCCGGTGGGCACCATCCCCATCGACGCGATCTTCTCCCCCATCACCAAGGTGAACTTCACGGTCACCAACGCGCGCGTGGGGCAGCGCACCGACTATGACCGGCTGGTGCTCGAGGTGTTCACCGACGGCAGCGTGCGGCCGGAGGACGCGGTCGCCCAAGCGGCCCGCATCTTCCAGCAGCAGCTCGGCATCTTCGTGAACTTCGAGGAGGAGCCGTCGGCGGCGATGGGTGAGGGCGGCGAGGGGCGCGAGGCGCCGCAGAACGAGGCTCTCTACCGCCCGGTCGACGACCTCGAGCTCTCGGTGCGCTCGGCCAACTGTCTCCAGAACGCGGACCTCAAGTACATCGGCGAGCTGGTGCAGAAGAGCGAGCAGGAGATGCTCAAGACCAAGAACTTCGGCCGCAAGTCGCTGAACGAGATCAAGGAGTTCCTCCACGAGATGGGGCTCTCGCTCGGCATGCGGCTCGAGAACTTCCCGTCGCGCGAGGAGCTCGACCGCCGCCGCCTGCAGCACGAGAAGGAGACGCCGTAGGTCATGCGCCACCGTGTGGCAGGCGTGAAGCTCGGGCGCACGCCGGCGCACCGCCGGGCGCTCCTGCGCAACCTGGTGACCGCGCTGCTCGAGCACGAGGTGGTGCGCACCACCGACGCCAAGGCGAAGGAGCTGCGCCGCTGGGGCGATCGCGTGATCACCCTCGGCAAGCAGGGGACGCTGCACGCGCGCCGGCGCGCGGGCGCGCTCATCCGGCGGCGCAGCGTGGTGAAGAAGCTCTTCGACGAGATCGCGCCGCGCTTCGCCGACCGCCCGGGCGGCTACACGCGCGTCGTCAAGCTGGGCGCCCGCCACGGGGATGCGGCGGCGCTCTCGGTGGTCGAGCTGGTCGAGCGCGCTGGCGCGAAGACCGAGAAAGCCGCCCCGAAGAAGCCCCCCCGCCGCCGCGCCCCGGCAAAGGGAAAACAGCCCGCCGAGCCGCGCCGCCGCCGGGCCGCCGCAGGGTGAGTGGGGGAGGCCGGGCGCGGGGAGCGCTCACGCCGCGCGGGGGTTGGTCCGCAACCTGCGAAGCGGGCGGAGCGCGCGCAGCGCGCGAGCACCGGACGGGCCCCCAGTATCGTTTGACGCCCCGGGCGCCTGCGCATACAAGGAGCGCCATGCCCGCTCCCCGCGTCCCGGACCCGCATCCCGGCGGCTGTCTTTGGCGCCGCGGGGGCGCGGATGAAGCGCCACGTTGAGGGGCTCGTCCGCCAGGCGCTGAGCGCTGCCATCGAAGCCGGCGAGCTGCGCGTACCGGAGGCGCCGGCCTTCGCCGTCGAGGTACCGAGCGATCCCCGCTTCGGAGACCTCTCGACCAACGCCGCGCTCGTCCTGGCGCGCGCCGAGGGCCGCCCGCCGCATGCCATCGCCCGCCTGCTGGTCGGCCGCCTCGAGGCCGCGGCGCCCGCCGGCTGGCTCCAGGGGCCGCCCGAGGTCGCGGGTCCCGGCTTCATCAACTTCCGCCTCGCGCCGTCCTTCTGGCAGCGGATGCTCGCCGACGCGCTGGCCTCGGGCGAGGCCTACGGGCGCTCGGCGACGGGCGCCGGGCGCCGCGCCCAGATCGAGTTCGTGAGCGCCAATCCGACCGGCCCGCTCACCGTCGGGCACGGGCGAAACGCGGTGATCGGCGACGCGCTCGCCCGTCTGCTGGCGGCGAACGGCTGGCAGGTCGAGCGCGAGTACTACTTCAACAACGCCGGCCGGCAGATGAAGGTGCTGGCGGAGTCGGTGCGCGCCCGCTACCTGGAGCTCATCGGCCGCACCGCGGACTTCCCCGAGGACGGCTACCAGGGCGAGTACATCCGCGACATCGCGCGCGGCCTGGTCGAGCGCCACGGGGCGGCGCTCGCCACCGACGACGGCACCGCCTTCCGCGCCGCCGCCGAGCAGTCGATCTTCGCCGCCATCCGCACCACGCAGGAGCGCCTCGGGATCACCTTCGACCGCTACTTCGAGGAGGACTCGCTCTACCGCTCGGGGGCGATCCAGCGCACGCTCGACGCGCTCGAGGCGCGCGGCCTGACCGAGCGGCGCGAGGGGGCGGTGTGGCTGCGCGGCGCGGCGGTCGGCCTCGCGCAGGACCGCGTGCTGGTCAAGAGCTCGGGCGAGCCGGCCTACCGTCTGGCGGACATCGCGTATCATCTGGACAAGCTGGCGCGCGGCTTCGACGCCGTGATCGACGTGTTCGGCGCCGACCACATCGCCGAGCATCAGGAGGTGGCAGCGGCGCTGCGCGCGCTGGGCGTCGACGCGGCGCGTGTCCGCGCCGTCATCTACCAGTTCGTGACCCTCACGCGGCACGGCGAGCAGGTGAAGATGTCGACGCGCCGGGCGGAGTACGTGACGCTCGACGAGCTGCTCGACGAGGTGGGGGTGGACGCGGCGCGCTTCTTCTTCCTCATGCGCAAGTCCGACAGCCATCTCGAGTTCGACCTGGACCTCGCCAAGCAGCAGAGCACCGACAACCCGGTCTTCTACGTGCAGTACGCGCACGCGCGCATCGCGAGCGTGCTGCGCCAGGCGGCGGAGGCCGGCATCGCGCTGGTACCCGCGCCGGATCTCTCGCCGCTGGGCGAGCCCGAGGTGGAGGTGGTGCGCGCGGTGGCGAGCTGGCCCGACGTGGTCGAGACCGCGGCGCGCGATCTCGAGCCGCACCGCATCGTCTTCCACGCCCTCGACCTGGCCGGCGCCTTCCACCGCTACTATAATCGGCAGCGCATCCTGACCGAGGACCGCGCGTCGACCCACGCCCGGCTCGCGCTGGTGCGCGCGGTCCAGCAGGTGCTGCGGGGCGCGCTCGGGCTGGCCGGCGTGACCGCACCCGAGCGGATGTGAAGGGAGGCCGGATGGCGAGAGATGGGCGCGGCGGGCTGGGGCTGGGAGATCGGCTGATCCTCCTCGTCGCCTGGGTCACGACCTGCGGCCTCGTCTACCTGCTCGGCTTCTACGTCGGGAAGGGCACGCAGGCGCACAGCCTGCGGCTCGAGCAGCAGGTGGTGCGCCTGCCCGTCACCTCCGCGCCGCCGCCCGAGGGGCAGCGCCCGAAGACGGCGCCCGAGTTCGGCTTCTACGACAAGCTCATGGGCGAGCAGGGCGCGGAGCGCCTGCCGGACAAGGTGCACGAGGAGGCGAAGCCGGCCCCGGCGGCGCCCGCGCTGGCGCGCGAGGCGGTGGCAGCGACGCCCGCGCCGGAGCCGGTGTCGAGGTCGTCGCCGCCGGTGCCGCCGGCCGCCGTCGCGGCCAAGCCGCCGCCGCGGCCGTTCCACCCGATGGCGGACGTCCCCGGGAGGCGGCCGCCGGCCCCGGCGCCCGCCGTTTCATCCGTGTCGCCGCGCAGCGCGAGCGCGGCGCCGGCGAGCCTCGCGCCGCCGCCCGCGGCGCTCGCCACGGGCGGCTTCACGGTGCGCACCAACCCGACCCGCGACCGCGAGGAGGCCGACGGCCTCATGAAGCAGCTCCGCAGCCGGGGCTACGACGCCACCCTGGTGCGCGTGGTGCGCGATGGCGACGCCATGTACCGCGTCCAGGTGGGGCGCTTCACCACCGCCGAGCAGGCAAGCGAGATGATGCACCGCCTGCGCGAGCACGAGGGCGTCGAGCACGCCTTCGTGGCCTCGGAATGAAGCGCGCGGCGCGTACCGAGCCGGCCGGGGCGCGCACGCTGCGAGCCGGCGCCACCTGGCCCGCCCGCGGCGACCTGCGGACGCTGGCGCGCGAGGGGAACCTGATCCCCGTCTGCCGCGAGATCCTGGCCGACCTGGAGACGCCGGTGTCGGCGTTCTTGAAGATCCATCGGGGGCCGTACGGCTTCCTCCTCGAGAGCGTCGAGGGCGGCGAGAAGTGGGGGCGCTACAGCTTCCTCGGCACCGAGCCGGCGCGCGTCTTCCGCAGCCGCGGGCGCACCGTCGAGATCGAGACGCCGGGCCGCCCGCCCGAGCGCCAGACAGTGGACGACCCGTTCGAGGCGCTCCGCCGCCTGCTCGCGGCGTACCGCCCGGTGCCCGTCCCCGGCCTGCCGCGCTTCGCGGGCGGCGCCGTCGGCCACATCGGCTACGACATGGCGCGTGCCTTCGAGCGCCTGCCCGAGCGCGCCGGGGACGACCTGGGGCTGCCGGACGCCTGCCTGCTGCTCGCCGAGAGCCTGCTGGTCTTCGACAACGTGGCGCAGAAGATCAAGGTCGTGTCCCACGTGCACGTGCGCGAGGGCGAGTCGCTCGAGGCGGCCTACGATGCCGCGGTGGCGCGCATCGACGCGCTCGTCGCGCGCCTGGCGGCGCCGCCGATCGAGCCCGCGCCGCCCGACGCCGCGCCGGGCGAGGTGCGCTCGAACTTCACCCAGGCCGCCTACGAGAAGATCGTCGGGCGCGCCAAGGAGTACATCCGCGCCGGCGACATCATCCAGGTCGTGCTGGCGCAGCGCTTCGAGCTGCCGCTCGCCGCCGCGCCCTTCGACGTCTACCGCTGTCTCCGCACCGTGAACCCGTCACCCTACATGTTCTACCTGGCGCTCGGCGACCACGCGCTCGCCGGCGCCTCGCCCGAGGTCATGGTCCGGGTCGAGGACGGCGAGGTGACGGTGCGCCCGATCGCCGGCACGCGCCCGCGCGGCACGGTCGAGCGCGAGGACGCTGGCCGCCGACCCCAAGGAGCGCGCCGAGCACGTCATGCTCCTCGACCTCGGGCGAAACGACGTCGGGCGCGTGGCGGCGATCGGCACGGTGCAGGTGACGGAGAGCTTCGTGATCGAGCGCTACTCGCACGTCATGCACCTGGTCTCCAACGTGCGTGCCACGCTGGCGCCCGGACGCGACTGCTTCGACGCCTTCCGCGCCACCTTCCCGGCCGGCACGCTGACCGGCGCACCCAAGATCCGCGCCATGGAGATCATCGAGGAGCTCGAGCCGGTGCGGCGCGGTGTGTACGGCGGCGCGGTCGGCTACTTCGCGTTCTCGGGCGCGATGGACACCGCGATAACGATTCGGTTTGTCCTCTTTTGCGGAGGCCGCGTGTACGTCCAGGCGGGCGCCGGCATCGTCGCCGACTCCAATCCCGAGGCGGAGCACCGGGAGTGCGTCAACAAGGCGCGCGCCATGCTCCAGGCGGTGCGCCTGGCGGAGGCCCTGTGACGCGGCTCCTCATGATCGACAACTACGACTCCTTCACCTACAACCTGGTCCAGTACCTGGGCGAGCTCGGCGCCGAGGTCGACGTGCGGCGCAACGACGCCGTCACGCTGGAGGAGGTGACGGCGCTCGGCCCCGACGGCGTCGTGATCTCGCCGGGGCCGTGCACGCCGCGCGAGGCGGGCGTCTCGGTGCCGCTCATCGAGCGCTTCGCGGGCCGGGTGCCCATCCTGGGCGTCTGCCTCGGGCACCAGGCGATCGGCGCC
>WNGH01010053.1_pt1 | contig 15085 bp, 10 predicted proteins | sample 5400631 | NCBI WGS metagenome assembly WNGH01 (sample SAMN13153373, study PRJNA577476) | soil metagenome | isolation source: 115 cm soil or saprolite under Garry oak tree replicate 1 | place: USA:California | collected 2016-06-15
GATCGATGCCGAGATTCGCGGCCAGCTCGTCCATCGCCGACTCCAGGGCGAAGTAGGCCTGTGTCGCACCGGGGGCGCGGTAGGCGTCGACCGGGGTCTTGTTGGTCGAGACCTCCAGTCCACGCAGGTCGAAGTTCGGGATCCGGTAGGTGCCGCCCAGGAAGCTGGCGGTCAGGCCCGCGTGCCAGCCCGCGCCGGCTCCGTTGTCGTAGTGAAATCGAGCGCGCAGCGCGAGCAGCGTGCCATCGCGACTCGCTCCCAGCTCCAGGTCGAAAAGCGCCGCGGGCGCCGGATGGCCGACCACGAATTCCTGCGACCGGTGGAGGGCCAGCCGAACGGGCCTGCGCACGCGAAGGGCGAGGAGGGCGAGCAGCGGCTCGAGGAGCTCGATCTTGCCGCCGAATCCGCCGCCGACCGGCATGGGGACGACCCGCACCCTGTGGGGCGGCAGCCCGACGAGCCCGGCCACCGTATCCCGGACGATGAAGGGTCCCTGCGTGGGCGACCACACGGTGAGGCCACCGCCGGGCTCCGGACGGACGACCGCAACGTGCGGCTCCATGAAGGAGTGATGCGCTCCCGCCATGCGGTACGTCGCCTTGACCACGACGTCCGAGCTCTTCAACGCAGCCTCGGCGTCGCCGCGCTTGAGGTGCGCGACGCCGCTGACGTTGCGCGGCCGTTCCTCGGGCGCATCGTCGGCGGCGGCTGAGGCGCCGTGAATGGAGGCGTCCTCCTCGCTCGCGCCCTCTTCCTCTTCGAGGACGAGCGGCGACTGCTCCCTCATTGCTGCCGAGGCGTCGACGACCGGCGGAGATTCCTCGTAGTCGACCTGGACCAGGGCCGCGGCGTCCGCAGCCGCCGACTCTGTCTCGGCCACCACCGCCACGACGGGCTGCCCCACATAAAAGACCCGCGATCCGGCGAGCGGCAGGTCGGGGCCGGCGTTCTCCTTGGCTGGGAGGTCGGCGCCCGTGACCACGTCGACGACTCCCGGCATGGCGCGGGCGGCGCCGATGTCGATGGCGCCGATCTTTCCGCTCGGAACGTGGGAGAGGACCAGTTGCACGTGCAGCAGGCCGGCCAGCTCCAGGTCGGCGGTGAAACGGGTCGCCCCCGTGACCTTTTCGCCTCCTTCCTGGCGCCGCATGCCCCTGGCGGGTACGCTCATCACCCGAAGATGCTACCCAGGCGGTTGCGTACCGCGCTTTTGACCGTTCTGCTGGTGGCATGTTCGAACGGTACGAACGGCGGCGCACAGCCGACCAGCCTCGCCACCGACCAGACGCTGCGTTTCCCGATCCAGCACGATGTCAGCACGCTCGATCCCGCGATGATCGACACCGAGGCCGAGGCGGCCATCGCCCAGAACATCTTCGACGGCCTTCTGAAGTTCGACAGCAACCTGAGCATCTCACCCGACATCGCATCCGCCCTGCCGACCGTGTCGGCCGACGGCGCGACCTACACGTTCAAGCTGCGCCAGGACGTCATTTTTTCCAACGGTGACAAGGTGACGTCGAAGGACGTCCTTTATTCCTGGAACCGCGCGGCCGCGATGCAGGGACCTTATGCGGTGAATCTCTCGGCGATCATGGGTTACGACCACGTCGCAGCGAATCAAGCCGCGGGCGCTGCGCTCGAGGCCCTGCTCGAGAAGGACGACCCGGCTGTTTCGTTGGCCGGCCTGAGCGCACCTGACCCCTATACGGTCGTGGTGAAGCTCAGCGGCGCCGCGGGCTGGTTCGAATCCGCAATCGCCCAGCCCGCGGTGGCCGGCATGATCGTGGACCAGAACATCGTGAAGAGCAATTTTGAAAACTGGTGGAGCAAGCCGGACACGCTTGTCGGGACCGGCGCGTACAAGATGTCCGCCCACACGGCCGACCAGTCGCTCGATTTCAGCTCGCTTCCGGATTGGTGGGGGAGGCCCAAGCCCACCCTGAGCAAGATCCACGTCGAGGTCGTCGCCGATCCAACGACCGCCCTTACGAAGTACGAGCAGGGCGCGTTCGAGATCTACGGCTACGCCGCGTACGGGCCGGCCGCGGCGGATGTCGTGCGCATCGAGACCAAGGCGGCCGAGAAGGCGCAGCTCGTGCTCGAGGTGAAGAACAAGACCTACTTCGTCAGCTTCAACATGGTCGCCGATGCGAAACGGCCGGCCGGGGGTCCGTTCACCCTTGACCAGGGTAAGGCGTCACACGATCTGCGACTTGCCTTCTCGCTGTCGATCGATCGCACCAAGCTGGCCAGGGACCTGTGCGCCGACATCGCCTGCATCCCCGCCACCGGCGGCGTGATCCCCAAGGGCCTTGCGGGTTATCTCGGCGACGGCAACGATCCCCTCGCCGCATTCGACGCGGTCAAGGCGCGGAGCCTCCTCCTGGCGGCGGATCCGACCGGGACCAAGAGCAAGAACCTCGTTTACGTGTACGACCCGGAAAACCCGTTCAACGAGCCGACGGCGAAGTTCCTCCAGTCGCAGTGGCTCCAGAATCTCGGCCTCTCGGTGGGGCTGCAGGCGGTTCCGCGCACCCGATTCATCACGGAGCGGCTGAAGGGGATGTACGTGCTGTCACGCGATGCGTGGGCGGCCGACTACGACCATCCGCAGGACTGGTTCGACAACTTATGGGGCCAGGCGGCCGGCTGCCCCGACGTGAGCTGCACGAGCGGATACGAAACGAAGGCCTACGACCAGCTGCTCGCCAAGGCGGACACCGAGCCGTTGGGCTCCGCCATCCCCGACTACAAGATGCTCAGCCGGCAGCTGATCGACGACGTGGCCTACATCCCGCTCTTCTACACGGTCGACCCCTACCTGTTCAAGCCGTACGTCCTAGGAGCCGGCTCGAACAACATGTTCGACTACTACTGGAACCAAATCCAAATCACGTCGCACTAAACGTATGAGAGGAAACCCGAATGGTTTCCTCTCATCGGCCGGTCGGCTTCGCCGACGGGCCTGCTCTCTTTCCGGTATACGGTTGGGCTTTTCTTAATTAGCCACTCGAGGCAACGCTTGGCAGACGAATAGGCATAGCTGCGGCCGGGTTAAACCCGGCCGCCAAGGCGACGCCTCTAGCTCAGAGTTGCCCCGCGAAGTGGCAGGCGGCGAACCGCCCGTTCTCCTTCATCTCCAGCGGCGGCTCGACCTCGGAGCAGACCTGCTGCGCGATCGGGCAGCGGGTGTGGAAGCGGCACGCTGAAGGCGGGTTGACGGGCGAAGGGATCTCGCCCTTCAAGAGGATCGGATCCGGTCGCTGATGTGCCGGACGACCGAGAGGTCGTGCGCGATGAACAGGAACGTCAGCTGGAACTTCTCCTGCAGGTCTTCCATCAGGTTGACGATCTGTGCCTGGATCGAGACGTCGAGGGCGGACACCGGCTCGTCGGCGACGATGAACGTCGGGTTCAGCACGAGCGCACGGGCGATGCCGATGCGCTGGCGCTGCCCCCCCGAGAACTCGTGCGGGTAGCGGTTGACGAAGTTCGGGTTGAGGCCGACGACGCGCATCACCTCCTGCACGCGCTGCTCGGCCTTGCGGCCCTTCGCGACGCCGAAGTTGCGCAGAGGCTCGGAGACTATGTCGCCCACGGTCATGCGTGGGTTCAGCGACGCGTACGGGTCCTGGAAGATCATCTGGATCTCCTGGCGCGTGCGCCGGAGCTTCTCGCCGCGCACCTTGGTCAGGTCCGTGTCCTTGAAATAGACGTGCCCTGCCGTCGCCGGCAGAAGCCGGACGATGACTCGCCCGAGCGTCGACTTGCCGCAGCCCGACTCGCCGACCAGGCCAAGGGTCTCGCCGGCCTGGATCGCGAGGTTGACGTTGTCGACCGCGTGCACCACGCTCCGGCCGAAGAGGCCGTTTCCGGTCGGGAAGTACTTGACGAGGTCCTCGACTCGGACGATGGGGGACTTGAGCGTGGGGTCGGTCGTCGGGGTCGGGGCGGCCGGGGCGCTCACGTCTGGGCTTGGGCTTCTGGGTTCGCGACGTTCTTCATCAGGACCCAGCAGCGGGCGCGCTGCTCAGGGTCGACCTCGTCCAGCGGCGGCTCCTCCGTGAAGCAGCGGTCGATGCGGAACTTGCACCGAGGGTGGAACTTGCACCCCGGTGGCATCTTCCCGAGGTCCGGCGGCAAGCCCTTGATCGAGATGAGCCTTTCCTTTTCCTTCTCATCCACGCGCGGCATCGAGCGCAGCAGCGACCACGTGTAAGGATGCTGTGGGTTCTTGAAGATCGCCCGCGTCGGGCCTTCCTCGACGACGCGGCCGGCATACATCACGATGACCCGGTTGCACAGGCTCGCCACCAGCGCCATGTTGTGGGTAATCAGGATGACCGCCGCCCGCAGCTCGCGGCTCAGGTCGCGCAGCAGCTCGATGATGGAAGCCTGGACGGTCACGTCGAGCGCGGTCGTCGGCTCGTCGGCGATGAGGAGCGACGGCTCGTTGGACACGCCCATAGCGATCATCGCGCGCTGACGCATGCCGCCCGAGAACTGATGCGGGTAGTCGCGTACCCGGTCCTTGGCGGCCGGGATGCGCACGCGCTGCAGCATCGGGATCACGCGCTCCTTGGCCTGCTTGTTGGTGAAGCGCTGGTGGGCGATCATCGCCTCCTCGACCTGGAACCCGATGCGCAGCACCGGGTTGAGCGATGTCATGGGGTCCTGGAAGATCATCGCGACCTCGTTGCCGCGAAACTCACGGATCTCCTCGTCGGTCATCTGGGCGACGTCTTTCTCGCCGTACAGGATCCGCCCGCTCGTGATCTTTCCCGGTTCGGGGATCAGCCGCAGGAGCGAAAGCGCGGTCATGGTCTTGCCCGACCCGGACTCGCCGACGATGCCCACGATCTCGCCGCGGTCGACTTCGAAGCTGACGCCGTCGACCGCGTTCACCGTGCCCCCGGACACGAAGAACTGAACCCTGAGGTCCTGCACGCGAAGCAGAGGGGCCAGCGCCTTATCTCCGCATGCGGGGGTCGAAGGCGTCGCGGAGCCCGTCGCCGACCCAGTTGAACGCCATCAGCGTCACGGAGAGGGCGATGGTCGGAGCGAGCACGATGTGCGGCGCGAAGTCCATGCCGTGGTAGCCGTCCGCCGCCATGGCGCCCCAGGACGGGGAGGGGGAGGGGAGGCCGAGGCCGAGGAAGCTGAGGAACGCCTCGAACAGCACCGCGGCGGGGATCGCAAACGTGGCCTGCACGATGATCGGCCCGAGAGCGTTGGGGAGGATATGGCGGGCCAAGAGGGCAAGGTCGCGCGCGCCTGACATGCGGGCGGCCTCGACGAACTCTCTTTCTCTGAGAGCGAGGGACTGGCCGCGGACCAGACGTGCCACGTCCATCCAGCGGGTGAGCGAGAACGCGAGCACGATCACAAAGACGCCGCGTGGGATCAGGTGGAGCGCGTCTGACAGAACGAACACCAGGATCAAGGCGACGAGCAGGTCGGGTATGCCGTACCAGATGTTGATGAAGAACGAGATCACCGTGTCGACCGACCCGCGGTAGAAGCCCGCCACGAGCCCGAGCGGGATGCCGATCAGGCTCACGATGATCGCGCTCCCGACGCCGACCTGGACGGTGATCAGCGCGCCGCCCATGATCCGGCTCAGGATGTCGCGGCCGGCTTGGTCCAGGCCGAGCGGGTGCGCCGCGCTGGGCGGTTGATAGGTGGGCCCAACAGCCTGCAGCCAGGTCGGGTAGGGCGTCCAGACGATGGAGATCAGCGCCGTGATGAAGAGCACCCCGATGATGACCGCTCCGACCAGCGCCAGACGGTTGCGGCGAAGGCGGCGCCACGCGTCGGAGAGCAGGGTGACCTGCTCGGGCATCTCATAGGTGAGCTCGAGGTCGGGTTGGATGACCGGCGCGGCCTGGGCCATCAGTAGCGAATCCTTGGGTCAAGAATCGGATAGATCACGTCGACCGTGAGGTTGGCCAGCCCGACCAGGGCGGCGTAGAAGGTGAAGACTCCGATCACGATGTTGTAGTCCCGAGCCAGGATGCTGGTGACGAATTCCTTGCCCAGCCCCGGGATGCCGAAGATGTTCTCGATCACGACCGACCCGGTGATGATGCCGGTGATTAGCGGGCCGAGGATCGTCACGACGGGGATCAGCGCGTTGCGCAGCGCATGCCTCACGACGACGACGCGTGCCTTCAGGCCCTTCGCCCACGCCGTCCTGACGTAATCGGTCCGAATCGTTTCGAGCATGCTTGCCCTCGTCAGGCGCGCCACGTAGCTCGCGTAGGGCAGACCGAGGGCAAGCGCGGGCACGGGTATTTGCTCCAGCTTTCCCCAGCCGGGCACGTAGTAGAAATCGCCTTGCGCGACGCCAAGGAGAAGACCGAGCCCGACCGTGACGAGGAGCGCGAAGAATCCGACCGTGGCGCTGACCGAGGTTTCCCTGACCAGTAGCGGCGTGATCTTGACCTGGCGGTTTACAAGTGACTCGCCAAGGTTGCCGTGCAGGACGCCCTGAACCCAGTTCACGTACTGGTTTTGCAAGGGCAGGTCAAGGCCGTAGCGGTGCAGCTCGGCGGCAAGCGCCTGCGGCGTCTGACGGGTCTCGTTGAGGAAGGCGTTGCCGGGAATCTGATGCAGGAGCAGGAACACGATCGAGGAAACCAGGACGGTCGTGATTGCAATCAGGACCAGCCGCTGCCCGATGTAGAGGAGGGTTCCTCTCATCTGCTCATCACTTCCCTATTTCGTATTGACAAAGGGGGCCCGCCACGCGGGCGGACCCCCTAATTGTGTCGATATCGGACGGTTTAGTGCTGAAGGATCTTCACGTCCGTCCAGTAGTTGTCGTAGAGAGCGTTGCCGCCGACTCCCTTGACGTAGGCAGGCGAGACGTACTGCTGGATGCCGTACACGAGGTTGCCGGTCACCGTGTTGTCGACCAGGATCTTGTTCATCGCCTTATAGGTGTCGAGAGACTGAGACAGGGGCTTGGCGTTGGCGTCCTTCGCCATCTGGTCGAGCTGGGAGTTCGAGTAGCACGCGCCACCCGAGCCGGCGTCGGTCACGAACAGGAAGTCGAACCAGTCCTGGGGGTGGTCATAGTCCGCGCCCCAGCTGTGCCGGAAGATGGGGTAGCTGCATTTGGTCCGAGCGTTGAAGAACGAAGCGCGGTCCTGGGCGGTGCACTGCATCTTCACGCCGAGGTTCGCCTGCCATTGGGAGGCGAGGTTGTCGCAGACCGCCTTGTTGAACCCGCTCGTGTTGTAGGTGTAGACGAGGTTCTTGGTCTTGGAGCCGTCCGGGTCCCACTGCTTGAAGAGCGATTGGGCCTTGGCCTTGTCGAAGACGGCCCACGGGTCGGTGTTGTCGCCAAGGTAGCCCTTGAGCCCCTTGGTGATCACGCCACCGGTGGCCTTGAAGCAAGCAGTTCCCTTGGAGCACGCGATGTCGACGAGTTGGTCGCGGTCGATCGCCAGACTGAAGGCCTCGCGGCCGAGCTTGCCGGCGTCACCCGCAAACGGGTTGCCCTTGGTGCAGTTCTTGGAGGGCTTACCAGCACCCTCGCAGAAGTTGAAGCCAATCCAGGTGGTGCGCGCTGAGGGCAGAAGCTGTAGCTGCTTCTTCAGCTGGGGGTCGGAGTTGTAGCGGACCACGTCATCGGGGTCCAGGCTCTGGTTGGCGAAGCCGATCAGGGTGAAGTTGCCTGACTCGTACTTGGTGAGGGACGACTTTTGGTCGGCAATGATTTCGATGTGGACCTTGGTGATGGCGCCTGTGGAGCCGCCCCACCAGTTGGACACCGGCGCAAAGTCGATTGACTGCTTCGGCGTTCGGGCCGTCATCTTGAACGATCCTGTGCCGATCGCTGTCGCGGGGTCGCTGGCCCAGTTGGATTCCGTCGCCTTGCCGGCCGCCAGGACCACCTTCTTGTCGGTGACCCAGGCCGTCCAGAGAGCGACCTCCGTGAACCAGTAAGCGGCTGGCGCGGACAGCGTCGCGGAGAAGCTGTAGTCGTCGATCTTCTTCAGGCCGGTCATCTCCGTTGCCTTGCCGTTGGCCACGTCGTCGTAGCCGGCCACAGGCTGGAAGACAGATGCGTAGTCGCCCTGAATGGCGGCGGCCCGGTTCCAGCTGAAGAGGAAGTCGTCGGCCTTGACGGGATCTCCATTGGAGAACTTGACGTTGTTCTTCATCTTGAAGGTGTAGGTCAGGCCGTCCGTAGAGATCGTCGGCGCTCCCGTCGCGATGTCGGGGACCTCGTTCAGCTGGTCGTCGAACTTGTACAGGCCGGAGTACGTGTTGCGGAAGATGTCGATGTCGACGGCGGCCGACATGGTGCCCGGGTCGAGGTTGCCGACGTCGTCCACCATCGGGAAGCTGAGCGTCTGGTCAGAGGCCAGGTTCTCGGATGTGTTGTTGTTGCCTCCTCCACACGCCGCGAGCATCGAGACTGCTCCCACCGCCACGGCGAGGGAACGAAACACTGCGATTCGCGTCATACCACCTCCTACGAAACACGGCTCGAGGAGGGCGCACTTAGATGACTCCCTCCACGACATCCATCGCCCTCTTCCCGCTTCAAGCGGGGCGAGAGTGCGCCGGCGACGGATATTTGCCACCTTCCGATGGCCCCGCTACTCCACGTTCAGTTTTGAACTTTGCTTCACCGAAGTCAAGTTCCGATAGCAAATTGGGTCGCCCGGGTGGTTGAATTGAGATCAAATGAGGCGGACGGCGGCCTTCCTGTCGGCCGGCCTGCTGGGGGTCGTGGCGCTGCTCGGTGGGCTGTCCCTCGACTCCTACCTCCACGCCCGAGACCCCTCGCTGGCCCACCGGGAGGGCATTTTCACGCTCACCAACCCGGGTCACGTCCTGCTCGGGATCGGGATCGGCCTGGTCGTCGTGGGGGTGGTTGGGGCCGCCTACACGTCACTGCCCTACGGCGTCTGGATCCGCCGCGCCCTGCTCGTGGGCGCCCTCACCCTGATCGTGGTCTCAGGCGACATCGCGGGGTGGGCGGCTTCGGTCGAGCGGTCGGGTTTGACCTCTTCCACGACGGCAACCCACGACCACACCGCCCCTGCGCTTACGCGGCAGCCCACCGCGGCCGAGCTTGCAGCCGCGGCCCAGCTCGTGACCGATACCAAGGCGTCCGTGGTGAGGTATGCCAGCCTGAACGCTGCCATCGCTGCCGGGTACAAGCCGATGGAGCCACAGACCGACCAGGTCGTGCACTATGTCAACCCGGCCTACCTGACGGACGCCGACATCGTGAATCCGCTGCACGTCCAGTCGCTCATCTACTTCAATTCGACGCAGGGCCCGGTGCTGATCGGTGCGATGTACATCATGCCCAGGAGCTTCGAGCCGGGCCCGCAGGTCGGGGGACCGCTGACCGTTTGGCACCAGCACTCCAACATCTGCTTCGACGACGTCACGGGAATGGCGGTCGCATTCGTGGACGACGCGTCCTCCAACACCAACGAGAAGAGCGGATCGTGTCCGCGCGGCAGCACTCACAAGACGACGCCGCAGATGCTGCACGTGTGGCTGATCGACAACCCGGATGGACCGTTTGCATCGACGATGGCGCCCGATGTCCTGGGGACGACCGCCGCGGTCACCTAGTGCTTGAGGATTCGCACTCCGGTCCAATCGTTGTCGTAGAGCGCGTTGCCTCCGGCGCCCTTTACGTAGGGATGGACCAGGTACTGCTGCACTCCGTAGAGGAGGCCGCCGAAGATCGAATCGTTGACGAGCATGAATCCCGCGACGCGGTAGCCCGTCGTGGCTGACGCCGGCAGCGCGGCGTCGGCGGAACCGACCACCTGGTCGAGGTTGGGGTTCGAGTAGCACGACCCCGACGAGCTGGCGCCGGTCACGAAGAGGTAGTCGAACCAGTCCTGCGGATGGTCATAGTCTGCGGCCCAGCTCTGCCGGAAAATCGGATACGCGCATGCGCCGTTGCGCTGGTCGAAGAAAGTCTTGCGGTCGACTTCCACGCAGGCGACGGCGACCGCGAGATTCTTCTTCCACTGCGCGGCCAGGTTCTGGCATACGGCCTGGTTGAATGGGTTCGTGTCGTAGGTGTAGGTGAGGCCTTTGACCTTCGAACCGTCCGGGTCCCACGCCTGGTACTCGGTCTTGGCGGTCGCCGCGTCGAACTTCACGTTGTAGTCCGCGCCGTCGCCCAGGTATCCCTGCAGTCCCTTGCTGATCACCCCTCCGGTCGCGGCAACGCACGTCGTCTTCTGGTTGCAGACCGCGTCGGCCAGGGCCGAGCGGTCGATCGCCTCGCTGAAGACGCGCCGTCCGGCACGTCCGCCGTCGACGCTCGCGAAGGGGCCGGACTTGAGGTTGAAGCCGATCCAGAACGTCGTGCCCGCCGGCACCAGGACCAGCTGGTCTTTGAGCTTCGCGTCGGACGTGTAGCGCGTGGCCGCGGCGGGGGCAAGAGGCTGGCGCCCGAACCCGATCAGGCTGAAAACCCCGGACTCGTACTGGGCGACCTGCGCGGCGGTGTCGGCCATGACCTCGACGTGCACGCCCGTCAGCGAACCGGTCTTGCCGCCGTACCACCCGGCCACGGGCGCGAAGTCCATCGATTGGCCGGGCGTCCGCGCGGTCAGGCGAAATGGACCGCTGCCGACCAGCGTGTCCGGCTTCATGAACCAGGCGGCATCGCCGGCCGACGAGATGACCTTCCGGTCGACGACCCAGAACGGCCAGAGGCTTGCCTCGGTGAGGAAGTAGCCGGCCCGCTTCGCCAGGGTGACCGTGAGCGTGTAGTCGTCGAGCTTGCTCAGCCCGCTCATATGGGCGGTCTTGCCCGACGCGACGTCCGCGTACCCGGCGATCACGCCGAACAGCCCCGCGTAGTCGCCCTGCTTGGCGGCGGCCCGGTCCCAGCTGTAGATGAAGTCGTCGGCCGTGATCGGATCGCCGTTCCAGAAGCGCCCGTCCTGGCGTAGGTGAAAGGTATACGTCAGGCCGTCCGCCGAAACGACGGGTTGGCCCAGCGCCAGGTCCGGCACCTCTCGCAACGTGGGGTCGAACCGGTAGAGGCCGGAGAACACGTTGCGCAGGATGTCGACGTCGGCGCCGCTCGAGATCAGCGCAGGGTCGAAGTCGGCAACGTCCTGGGCGATTGGAAAGCTGAGGGTCTGGTCGGCGGCCAGCGGTTCGGGCGTCGGCGCAGGGTTGCCGCCGGGGGTGCAGGCCGCCACCGCCAGCACCAGGGCGATCAGCCGGGCAGACCTGCGCACCGGGCGAAGGCTACTAGGCACGCTCCGGTTGCGGTTGGCGCTTAACCCGACGTCGGCGTGAAGTGCGCGGCGAACACGAGCAGCAGCACCACGGCCAGCCCGATGAGCGAGATGAAGGTCGTGATCAGCTTGCTCGTCAGGCTCCATCCCGTCATCCAGACGAAGATCGCAGAGATCGGTCCGCAGAGCCAGAGCAGGACGATGTAGATCACGATGCTCGTCCCGCCGATCTGCCAGCTCGCGTAGTTGCGGTTGTGGCTGTAGTCGCTGTACTGCATTCGCTCGCCGACCAGTCGCCAGTCCTGCGCGGCGGGCACGGGCGGCGGCGGCTGGGCCGCGAGCATCGCTCGCTCGCGTTTCTCTAGCTCGATGCGCTGGATCTCCGACGGGTCCACCCATGACGGCATCGCGACGGCGGGAACAGCACCGGGTGGCGGAGGAGGGGGCGGGGGAGGGGCTGCCGCGGCAGAGCCCGCCCAGGCAGGCGCTGGGGGTTGTGGCGGCGGCGGAGGGGTAGCGGGGTACAGCGGCTGCGCCGGCATCGCGGTCCGATGGCCCGCAAACGATTGCCAGACGCTCCCGTCGAAGCGCCACTTCCCGTCCTGAGACAGTGCGTCGTTCCACCTTTCGCCGTCCCAAAACCAGTTGCCGTCCTGCGACCAACCGGTCAGCGCCGCGCTCATCGCGGCGGGGACAATACAGCATCGGGTCGCCGCTTAAGCCCTTGCTAAACGCGCGATTCGAGAAAGGGGCGGCCGGTGCGCGCCGCCCGATGGCCTAAATTCGTAGCAGCGCCGGCGTAGCTCAGCTTGGAAGAGCAGCGGTCTTTTAAACCGAGGGTCCGGGGTTCGAGTCCCCGCGCCGGCACCAACCCGAAGGCAAGAATCGCCATGAACCTCCGTCACACAAGCGCCGATTCATGCTTCCCCCGGCGTACGCGCAGATCGGGATCTGGGTTGCCGCGGCGCTTTTCTCCGCGGGTGCTGTCGGCTACGCGCTCGCCCACGCACGGACCTGGCGGCGAACGCTGATGGCTGCGTCCTGTGGCCTCGTGCTTGTTTACGGGACTGCCGCCGCCCTCCTTGCGTCGGGCGTCTCTCCTCTCCGCCCATCGGCGACCTCGATGCTTCGGGCGTCAAGCGGCGCCACCAGTCCACACCCGACATCCCTTGCGACGCCCGATCAGTCAGGTCCGCTTCCGGTTGGAGAGCAGCCGATGCAGCCCGCGGCCGACGCTTGGCTTCGGTTCCAGAGCGATACGGGCGACTACATCGGCGGTGGTAAAAGCGAGCTCTGGACCCTCACCGAGTCCGACATTTCGATCCGGGGCGATGACCACGAGGTCCAGGCGTACGCGTCCGGCAAAGGCGACTACTGGCAGCTGTGGTTTCGCGCGCCGAGCAATGGGGTGCTGCGAGTCGGGACCTTCAGGAACGCAGAGCGCGCACCTTTCGTGACGGGAAAGGCACCTGGCCTGGACATCTTCGGCAGCGGCCGCGGATGTAACACGCTTACAGGACAGTTCAACGTCAAGAGCGTGGGTTGGGCAGCAGCCGGCGACGTGGTGAGCATCGATGTGGTCTTCGAGCAGCACTGCGAGGGCATGACTCCCGCCCTCAGAGGTGAGCTGTGGATCACAACGCAGACAGGCGTGCACAAGGCGCCGCCCGACATGAGTTCGCCGGTGACGCTCTAGATCGACCCGTCGCCGGCTTCACCTGGTGCCATTCCGCACATCAGGCGTCAGCCGCGCGATACCGCGCCCTTGGAGCGAGCGCTTAACGCCGCGCCCGTAGACTGTGCGGCTGACATGACAGTAGCCGAAAAAGAGGTGCCACCGGCCACTCCCTCGCCGGCGGCATCCGAGCCAGACCAGCTTCTCGGAGAACCCGTCGGAATCGAGCTCACCAACGTCGTCCGTGTCCACCGGATGGGCGAGGTGGCAGTGACCGCTCTGCGCGGTGTTTCGCTCTCGATCGCGCCCGGCGAGTTCATCGCGATCATGGGTCCCTCGGGCTGCGGCAAGTCGACGCTGTTGTCGCTGATCGGCGGCCTGGACCGGCCGACTGAAGGCACTATCGTCGCCGGCGGCTGGAAGCTCAGCGAGATGCGAGACCGCCAGCTCGCCGACTACCGGCTGCAGCATGTCGGCACGATCTTCCAGAGCTTCAACCTGATCCCGACCATGAGCGCGCTCGACAACGTCGCGCTGCCCATGACCCTCGGCGGCATCCCGGCGGCGCAGCGTCGCGAGCGAAGTCGCCGCCTCCTGGAGAAGGTCGGGCTGAAGGACCGCGTCAATTTCCGGCCGACCAGGCTGTCCGGCGGCGAGCAGCAGCGCGTCTCGGTCGCACGCGCCCTGGCCAACCGACCCGGGTTGATCCTGGCCGACGAGCCGACAGGAAACCTCGACGAGGAAGCCGGCCAGGGCGTGCTCGACTTGATCAAGGAGATGCACGGCCTCGGTGGAACGGTCGTCATGGTCACGCACGACCCGGACGTCGCCGCGGTGGCGAACCGGATCGTGCGGATGAGAAACGGCAACATCGTCGAAGACCCCGGCGGCCAGAAGTGGCCGGAAAAACCTTTGCCGCCGAAGGAGCAGGTGCGCAGGCTCGCGTGGCTGGAGTCGGCGCGCATGGGCGCGACCAGCGTGAGGCGGCGCAAGCTCCGCACGACGCTGAGCTCGGCTGGGGTTGCGATCGGCATCGCCGCGATGGCCATCATCGTTTCCTTCTCCACCGGCGTCCAGGACTCGCTGACCAACGCGTTCGCGGTGACAGGCCAGCTGAACCAGGTCTCGGTCGGAGGCAACGGATTCGGCCTGAGCGATCCGACCAAGCACCAGCCCCTCGATGCCGCCGCGCTGGCCAAGATGGCCGCACTGCCCCACGTAAAGGACGCGTACGGGAACCTCGAGATCCAGGGCACGCTGAGCGGCGGACAGTCCGACCTTTCGAACGTCTACCTGACCTCGTTCACGCCGCTGTCTGAGACGCCGCAGGCACTGTCCAAGTTTCTGGCCGCGGGCAAGTTCCCTTCGTCTGACAGCGCCAACGAGGTCTTGATCAGCGGGAACGCCGCGACCAGGATGGGCTTCACTCCGTCGACGGCGGTCGGCCACAAGGTCATGTTTCACGGGCAGTTCCCCGGCATCTACCTGCCGGGTTCGGGGCAGCAACCCGCCAAGAATTCGCTCCCGCTCGACCTGACCATCGTGGGGGTGCTCTCGAGCGCGGGCAACATAGGAACGGGCGGCGCCTACTTCGTCAGCGCGCCGTACAAGACCGCGACCGGCTACTGGGAGCAGATGGCAAAAGCCAACCAGTGGACGGCTGATGAGTTCAGCAACATCACCCTCGTTGCGGAGACGGCGGGGAGCGTCGACGCCGTCGCCAAGGAGGTCAAAGACCTCGGCTACCAGGCAACGACCAGCAGCGACTTTCTCAAGGGCTTCAGCCAGTTCATCACGATCCTCGAGATCGGGCTTTCGGGCCTCGCCGCGATCGCTCTGATCGTCGCGTGCCTCGGGATTGCCAACACTATGTACACCGCCGTGCTCGAACGCACGCGCGAGATTGGCATCATGAAGGCGCTCGGCGCCCGCTCGGCTGACGTGCGCGGGATGTTCATGTCGGAGGCGGGCATGATTGGGCTGCTCGGCGGCGCGGTGGGCCTTGGCATCGCGGCCCTGGTGGGCGTGGTCGGCAACGTGATCGTGAACAACATCGCGGCCGGGCAGGGCATACCGCTCGACCTCTCCGTCTTCCGCATCACCTGGTGGCTCGCCCTGGGCGCGCTGGCTCTGGCGACCCTGTTCAGCGCCCTGAGCGGATTCT
>WNGH01004517.1_pt1 | contig 15084 bp, 8 predicted proteins | sample 5400631 | NCBI WGS metagenome assembly WNGH01 (sample SAMN13153373, study PRJNA577476) | soil metagenome | isolation source: 115 cm soil or saprolite under Garry oak tree replicate 1 | place: USA:California | collected 2016-06-15
AAGAGGTCGTCGGTATTCCCGGCAGTTACGCCTTTCTTCCCAAATTCCAGAGACGCGACTTCCTTCCCCGTCTCCGTGTCAAAGACGAGCAGGAGCGGCGGCGTCCAGCATCCCACGAACAGCCGGTGATGGGCTTCGTCGAGCGACATCGGGAAATTACTTTTGGCGGTAGTGACGGGCCAACGAGCAATGACAGTGCCTTTCACATCGTCAATGACTTCAATCTCTTTCTTGTCTGGAACGTTTACGAAAATACGAGTTCCGTGTTCCTCGAGCCGAAACGATTCGGGATGGGCATCGATGACAATGTCGCGGGTTTTCTTTCCACTCGCGTCTATAAATCCAAGTCCTCCGGTTCCCTCGGTGCGTTTTCTCAGTTCTTTCGCGCCTGCGTACCCGACAATCACGCTCTTGCTGTGGGCGTCATAGCGAATGTTGTCGGCGTCGTCCGGGAACTTCACCGTTCCCAAAAGTTGAAATGTGGTTCCGTCATAAATATTCGTAACGCCATCGAGACCGCAGGCGACGTACAGGCGATTTGTGGCAGGGTCGAAATATACGCCCTGCGGCTCGGCTAGGTCGGGGATCGTCCGCACCCGCTTGCCGGATTGCAGGTCGATCACCTCAAGGGTGTGGTTTCCCACGCCGGCCATAAACAGACGCTGGCCCTTCACATCGACGCTGAAGTGATCGATGCGTCCTTTGACATTCGGCAGGGCGATTTGGGTCTTCAGCGACAAGGCCGAAGAATCTTGCCCGGCGGCCGGGCCGCTCAAAACGAGCAGCGTTGCGAAAAGCAATGTCGCAAGAAACAGCATTGCGATGCAGTGTTTCATTGAGTCTCCTTCACGATCTTAATCGGTGGCCCTAGGCATGTAACAATCGGACTGCGCAAACACCAGGCACAAACAAACTGGACAACCAAGAGGCCGTGGATGAGTATTCCATAGAGCAATTTCACCAGGAAACCGATGTGTTCCAAATGGCGAGGAATCATCCACGGGGCCATTTACCGAGCCTCGTTACAACATGGACGGCTTCAACTGCCGTCGATGGTAATCGCCAAACCTGAAAGTCTCCTGAAAGAGAGGCCGGAATTTTTATCTGGCCTGCCGCGCAGCCATTCACAGTCATTTGCCCCCTAAAGTGTGCCGGTTTCGACTCTTGGTTCGGGTCCCATGCGACTCTTGCAACACCCACCCTAATTCAACAGAGTCCGAATCTGCGACCTGAAGTTGTTTGCTGCGAACCCGTGTCAGTACCTCCACTCGTCCCAACTCCCTCTTGCTCATCCCCGTTCGCCCCAATCTGACCTCCTCTCGGAAGTCCTATTAAGGGGACATTTCTATCGAGGAGAAAAGTGGACATTATCATCGAGGGACAACATGATCCGGCGCAAACGGCGTCAGTGAAGAAGGTTGCAGCCGATCTGGCCACTGCCGAACAGAAGTTTAGGCGCAGTAAAGAACTCGCTGAACAGGGCGTATTGTCCAAGCAGGCTTACGAGGTGGACTATGCGAACTATAAAGCGGCGCAAGCCACATACGACCTTGCCGTGCAAGATGTCCGGAACCTGCAAGCTGCTCTGAAAGAACCGCGTGACAGGAGCGACTTGGCCAAGAAGAAGCTTCGAGATACCACAATCCTGGCGCCGTTCGACGGATACATCACCTCCAGCTCAACCTGCTCCATCCGTGAATTCTCCGGATTTCGTGCAATCGCATGGCGCAATTTGGCAGCCAAGTCCTCCAGTTCTACGAGGCTCATCTTGTCCAGGGTAGTCATGGACCTAGCGTTGATGACGTAGGGCAAGAATCTCAGCATGTAGGACTACTCGAACTCGGAACCATGCTGGCACGGAGAAAAGTTGGGAGACGAAAAAGGTGAACGTGTCTCTGGCACCCTACACACGTCGACTTTACAAATTCAATCGTTTCAATAGGAACGAATTTTTTGGAATGGACAGGTATCACTAAAACGTGAATCGGATCTGTGCCTCCAGCCGGCGGTTGTCCGCAGTTTCAAAGAACCCCTCGCCATTGGGTCCACCGGCGATCCGGTTCGCCGAGCCGAACAGGGGCGAGGTGATATCGCCGGTGATCGGTCCCGGATTCGTGTGATTCAGCAAGTTTTGGATCGACATCGAGATGATTATGTTATAGCGGCGGACGGTCTTCGGCATGCCAATAATTCCACCTAATCCCCTGCCGGAGGCCTGCGCTGCGGTTGCGCCTCCTGCGCTGGCGTTTGGGCGCTGCTGGGCAGAGCGTCCAGTCTCTGACCCGAATCCAATGGCCTTAGCGACTCGAAGATTGACGCGCATCTGTCCCGGCCCGCGCCCATAATTTCGCCCCAGAATTGGTTCACCCGGCGCGGGGTTCGGGTCCAGCAGACCGTACCGCGTCGGGATCACGCCCTGTATGCTGGAATCGGTGACAATGCCGGGACGTGCGTTGAACAGTGTAGTGCCGTAAGGGTCGCTGCCAGTTGTGATGTCGAAGGGCGCGCCGGACTGGACGATCACGAACGGGCTGATACGTAGATTCCACTTCGTATTGATGGAGCCGCCAAATGTTACGCGGTGGCGCACGTCCGTTGCGGCCGGGCCGTATTCGCCCGCGAGGTTGTATGGGTTCGCGGGGACGGTATTAATGTCATCGGTACTGCTCATCGCGTGATTGAGCACGTAGAAGCCGAACAGAGAAACTCCTCGATTCAACCTCGTGTTGATATTGGCAACGATCTGGTTCTGATTATAAGTCCCTGAAGATTCCATCAGAAACACGGGCCCTGTATGCCCGAGTGGAAACGTCCCGCTGTCCGGCACGTTCGGGTCGTAAGTCCCCGGCAGCGGCGCATTGATGTCCTCCGAACGGAACAGGTGCACACCGTGGGAATTCGTGTAGGTGACCGCGAAAGCGGTGCTCGCCGACAACTGGCGCTCCAGGGTCAAAGCCGATTGCAAGACATAGGGGGCGCGCAGGCGAGAACTCACCGCCTCGGTGGACTGGTACCCCCCCAGTGCTGCAAGCGAGGCCGGGGAGGGAATAGTCGGTTCGAAGAAGAAATCCGGATTGGGGACGACCCACTGCTGCTGAATAATTCCGTTGTAGCGTTCTGCAGTGACTGTGTCCGACAAGGGGAAGCGACTGTAGAAAATGCCGAAGCCGGCACGCAACACGGTCTTGGCGCGCGAGTTGCTGGCGCCTCCCCCGGGAGCCCAGGAAATCGCTACGCGGGGCGCGAAATCCCGCCAGTCGTGGATATAGCTCTGGGTCTCATACCTGAATCCGAGATCCACAGTTACGTTCGAACGCACCTGCCACTCGTCGCCGGCAAACACCCCGACGTCCACCTCGTGCGCCGAAAGATTTGGGATGCCCGTGTCGATGCTGAACTGCGTAGCTCCGCCGCCTAACGTTCGAATCTGTGCCGGTGAATCGCCCATCTTCTGAAACAAAAGCGTACGGCGATATCGTTCGATGGACTTGATAGAAATGGGCACCGGATTTCCTGATGCGTCGAGCACACGTTGGTTGTTGGAGTTCAGCTCCGGGGCGAGGCCGCCCGCAAAAGTGAACGTGCCGTTGAAATTCCACCGAGTGTCGCTGTTATCCATCTGCCCGCGCAAACGAACGCCGAGCCGCCAGGTGTGTCTGCTTCGGACCATCGATGTATAGTTTTGCAGCTCGAAGTCATTCTGCGCATCGAGCGATTGGCCGTTCTGCGAGCCGCCGCCTCTGAACGACCCCAGCACCTGGATCTCGGAGCTGGGGCTATTGGGCATCAATTGACTAGCAGTGCGGTAGTACTGGAAGCGTGTTTCGTTGATATTTCTGCCCAAAACGGCGGTTTCGGTCATTTGCACGGTTTGATCTGTGTATCTCACGTGATACCCGCGAGAAATCAGGTCGAAGCCGCCGATGCCACCGTCCCGGATATCCGAGTGCGTAAAATCGTAGGCAACCACCAGGGTATTATTTGGATTGAGCTGATAGTCCACGCGCGGGTTGATCCGGGTAAAGCGCTGCGGTGTCGTGAGCACGGAGTTGAAAGGCTGGACAGCAAACGTCTGCGGGTCCACCATGAAACCATTCGTGATGGACCCATTGTCGACCATATTCCGCTGCCATTCGATGGCGAATGACGCGCGCTTGCCCAGCGGACCGCCGGCGTTGCCCTCAATTTCGTTGATCATGAATGGCGCCTTCTGCACGGAATATGGGTTCCGCGAATTCCAGAAGTCCTTCCCAAAGTTGTAGTCCATCGTGCCGTGGTATTTCTCCGTGCCGGGTTTTGTGAAAATCTCGATGCGGCCATAGCCAAGGGTGTCATACTCGGGCGAAAATGGATTCTGGTTGATGCGAATCTCGCGGATCGACTCTTTCGCAGGAAGATTTCCCCCACTGAATCCATTGACAAACATCGCCCCGCCGCTGGGGCCCGCCGAGGGGCCGGCGAGCGCCTGCAAATCCGCCTGAAGATCTGTAGGATCGTCGGACAGCGCGTCCAAGTCAGCGCCGCGTAGTGTCACTGCGCTTGCATTGTTCGCGGAACTAACGCTAACACTGGGAGCTTCTTCCTCCTTTACCGTGACCTCCTGCTGCTCCATCACTACAGCTAACTGGACGTTTACAATCTGAGGTTGGCCGCGCACGATCACCACGCCTGGCTTTTCTATGTCAGCGAAACCCTTTACACGGACACGCAGCGTATACGTGCCCGCGGGCAGATCCCGGAAGACATAACGACCCTCGGAGTCCTCGGTTGTTGCCTCTCGCACTACCCCGCCGGGCCCAAGGAGTGTGACAGGGATATGGGGGACGACCGCGCCAGATTGGTCCGTCACCTGGCCGCGCAGATTAACTTCACCCGACTGGGCCAGCAGCGCGGCGGAAAGAAAACATGAAATCAGCACGGCATGAACGAAGCGTCTTTGGATTACATGCAAGCTGATCATCCCTGCGCTCCTTTAGGAAAGTGCCGCCGTTTCTGTTCGATCGCGCGGCACTGAACTTTCGTATTAATTGGCCGTAATTCGCGTTAGGAATGTCTGGGCTAAGGTCCGCCCTCTCCCCCGTTCAAGCCCAGGCTCCACGACCCTAGCACCGCCTGATTACTTCCTTTGGGACGTGCGGCGAGAATTGGCTCCACGCCGGCGAGGATATCTATCGCCGTCACTTCCGATGGCTTCACCCCTTCCGTGCTCACCACGATCAGGGGATCACCGGGTTTCAGCTCGCCGAGATCCAGGGCAGGCGCGCGCTCCAACATTTGCTGCACGTCGAGGGGCTCCGCGCTTGGCTCACTTGCGCTCTTGGCTCCTGACGTTCCCTCGGAGTTAATCGTCGCCAGTTCGTGGGCCACCGACGGTGGAAGGCGATGTAACTTTGAGTCCGCATTCGTTCTGACGAGGACTGGCTGTCCTGATGCCAAATCCTTGACGACAATGGCGTGGTTTTGCACGTCAACCGAGATCACGGTGGCCCCAAGATTTCGGAAGGTTCCGGACACCAGTTTTTCGGCGGTAAAGCGGCCGCCGTCTTCGCTCTTCGTGCCCAGGGCACGCATCTGATCCCCGACCTTAATATGTTCGAAGGTACTTGGCTTGGCGTCGCTGAATTTCACCGAATCCGGAGCGTAACGTAGCAAAACAGCATTCGCTCCGAGTGCAACGGTCACCGGATGGGTGGCATTTCCAGGTGTCGGCGGCGCTGCGGGAGCCATGACAGTTATCTCTCTCGTCTCCGGGTTCACCGCCTGCACAGTTCCAGCGATGCCGCGCCGCTGCCAATCCAAACGCTCGGCCTCGCGCGCGCTGGCCAAATCCGACTTGGTCATCACGATCACGGCCGTGGCAGCGACGGATTTCTGGTCGTCTGAAACGCGGCCTCGCACGAGCACGCGATCACCCGTGCTGATGTCGCTCACGGTGATCTTGGCGGCAGTGTTCAAATTTGTCGCCCCAGGTGGAACGCGCACAAACGACACGCCGTCCGCAAATACGATGACCAGATCAGGGCCCGCATCGGTGCGCAACGTGAAACCGCCTGCTTGAAGTTTTGTGACCACGCCTATGGGCCGAATCGACTGAGAGGACGAGGCCTCTCCCGAACCTTGCGCCAAAGCTGATGCCGCCCAGACCACCATCAGAGGCAGAATCATGAAAGCCTTCCTCATTGGCGTCACCCCTCTTGTGGCTTAGACGGCAGTCTCAAGGATTCAGTTTCCGTCGTCATGTCCAGCTGCATCTTTCTCGCGGGCGCGAATCGCCAATGCCAACAGGCGATTTCCCTGCCTTTGCGCCGCATTCACAATCAACTGCAAATGTATTTTAGCTGGGCGGCAGCGTCATTCATGCTACTCGGATAACCTGAAGGTTTCCTGAACGTGTTTTGAGTCTCGCGAGGATGTTGATCTGGCGCGGGCCAAATCCTGATCTAATTTCCCGCTTTACAATCAACCCTGGCAGGCCTGCCAGATGGAGTAGGCTCTGCAGAAGTCCAGTGCGAGCACTGGACTTCTGGAGCCTTCTCATAGGATCGCCCTTCACCCTGAACTCCTCCTGAGAATCGAACAGGGTCCGGGTCAAAAACAAAACTGATTGCCTACAGCGTTTACAATCTTGACGACTCAGCGCCCATAAACCAGCACGCGAAAGTTTCCCGGCTTCGCCCTCGGAAGCGGATGGGGCTGTTTTTCAGTGGGAGCCGCTGGCGGATCAAAATCCGACGTGCTCAGGAAAAGGTTATGGGTCTTTGGATCGATTTGCATTGTCTTCGCCCCGTACTCGGTCTTGACGGTCTCGACCTCGCTGAGCTTGTCGGGCGTGTCTTCGTGGAAGATGTGGATCATTCCTTCGCGCGTTGACACAAACAACAGACCCGTTGCGGGCTCAAAGACGTTAGCGTCCACTCCGGCGGTGATGGGAAACGATTGGATGACTTTTCCATTGTCTGCATCCATCATCACCAGGAACTGGGGGTTGCGGCCCGCGGAGAATAGCCGCCGGTTCTTGGTGTCCATCGCCATCGCGACGGCCTGTCCTTCCGGCGCCACCGGCCATCGCGCCTTGATCTCGAGAGTGTGGGTATTAATGGCCACTACGTCGTTCTTTTCTTCGTTATTGTCGTAAAGCATCCCCTTTCCATCGACGGCGGGAAACTCCACGCCGCCAACTAAGTCGATGGTCTTCACCACGGCCTCCTTAACGGGATCGATAACAGTTGAGTTATGGCTGTTGCCGTTGAAGGTGAAGATGTACTTCGACGCGGGATCGTAAATAATAGAGTCTGTGTCGGGCTGATTCGTTTTGACCTCGCCGGTGACCTTTAAGGTCTTGAGATCGAATATGACCACCTTCTGGGCCTCACCATCAGTGATATATCCCTTGCCACGCTCCTTGATGACGATAACTCCGTGGCAGCGTTGCAAACCACCGATCGTGCCCACCACTGTATAGTCGTCGGCATTGAGCACAACGACTTCCGTGCCGTGCGATACGTAGACGCGGCGCGCAGCCGAATCCACGGTGAGGTAGTCGAAATACTCGCTGCCGCCCGGCGCTGCGGCCAGTGGAACTTTCTTAAGCAGGTGATAACTGACTGCCGGCGGACTCGCCAGAGTGTAAGCGCCGAACAATAAAAAAGACACGCCAACTGCAAGACGTACAAGGTTAGAAAACTTCATGAAATTTCCTCCTTTAGTCGTATTCATTGTGTCGCGAAAACAAGTCGTTGTAACGGAACTTGTCGCAGGTTCCCGGCCCTGATGGCGCGAACTTCATCGCGCTAATCCGTAACCGGCGCACCTGCGGAACCACCTGCAATCACCAGCCAAACTTCAGCGCGAACTGGATCTCTCTTCCTGGGGTGGTCGTCGACTTCAGCACACCCGCGATCCCGTTCGGAGATCCAGTGGAATCGAAGATGTCCGTGCGGTCGGGGGTTGGCGGCACGGCGAAGTTCGCGTGATTCAGAACATTAAAGAATTCCGCCCGGAACTGCACGTTGAAGTTCTCCGAAATCTTCTTGACCGAGTGGTTCTTAAACACAGAGAAATCCAAGTTCGACGTGCCCGGCCCGGTCAAGAGGTTGCGACCGGCAGTGCCCCGGAGATTGAAGCACTGTGGGAACGGCGCTGCGACTCGGAAAGGGGGAAGCGTTGGGTCACTCGGCTGGAGTGGCGCCGGATATTTAGTGCAGTTGTTAGTCCAAAAGGTCATGTCGGGCGCGGAGGGGACAGAAAAGCACTCGGTCTTGACATAGTGGTTGGGATTGCCGGGATTCGTAAGCGTTGCGCAACCCGAACCGGTCAGACGATCCGGAAAGGCCCAGTCATCATTGTTACCTAGGCCCTGCGGATCGCCACCCGTTCCCCAGGTGGCGGTAAAGGGAACCCCATCACTTACCTTATAGATCCCGCCTAACTCCCAGCCGTTTGCGATCCATGCGGCGGGTCCTGAGAGCGATTTGAGGGAAGGAATCTGCCAACTGACACTAATCACCAAGGTTCGCTTAATATCGAAGTCAGAGCGAGTACGCAGCATTCTCAGATCGTAATAAGGCAAGCTCGAAAGCGAATTCGAGAATTGGTCGCCATGACCGGCCGCCGAGCCTGTGTCCATACTCTTGCCCCAGGTGAACGAGGTTTGAAGCTGGATCCCGTGGCTCATCGCTTTTTGAACTGCCAGTTCGAGGGCGTGAAAATAAGAGTTACCTTCATAGGTCAGGCGGCCAATGCTGCCAAAGCCGTCGTTGATTTTCGGAGGCGGGCTGCATTGGTCCGGGTCGCTGCCGTTTGGATCGGTTTGATCGCATTGTCCCGGAATAAAGACGTTTCCGAGGATATCTAGTTGTGGAAAGAGATACCCGGGCAACGTCTTTGTCGGGAGCACGATATCTGCATCATCGACCTTGAAGGGCTCGTGCACACCCCGCGAACCTACGTAACCCACCATCACCGTCAAGTTACTGACCAATTCACGCTGTACATTGAGGTTCCACTGCATGTCGTAACTGCGATGGGCGTATTGCTCAATGCTACCCCCGCCTTTTTTATTCCCGCCACCGGGCGGCCCCGGCGGCGGAGGAATCTGTGAATACGCTCCCCCGAAGAATGTTCCTTGCCCCGGGTTCTTGATGGCTCCAGAGGCGACGAACGGAAACAACTTCGTGGCAGTGGCAATGAACTGGTAGGCCATAGGCAGGATATCGAAGACCCCGAAGCTTCCGCGCACAGCCGTCTTGCCGTTATGGAACGGGTCCCAGGCAAATCCCACGCGCGGTTCGAAGTTACGCCGTGTGGAATTCGCAAATAGGGGACCGCCAGGGGCGCAGTTCGGGTCAGGCCTCCCGCAGTGGGGCAGTGGGTCAGTCATGTTGATCAGGTTCACGATCCCACCATGGTTATCGTTGATCACTGTGGACATCTCCCAACGCAGCCCCAAGTTCACCGTCAGGTTTGGACGGAAGCGCCAATCATCCTGGACGTAAAGGCCAAAAATGGTTTGGCGCAGTCCCTGCGGTCTTACGGAACTTGCATTTTCCCCTGTGAATCTGCTCGGGTTATTGGTGAAAAAATCAAACAGCGTGGGGAAGGTGAAGACTCCGCTGGGATCGGTGTGGCTGAGACGGTTGAGTTGCATTCGCTCCACCCCGCCTCCGAATTTCAAGGAGTGGGTTCCGTGTGTCCAAAAGGCGTCGTCATATCCCTGGAAGGAATTCCAGGCATAGATAAAATTGGAATTCCCGTTCACACCGCCATTGAACAGGTCAATCCCTGAGATGGCTAGATGAGCGGCGAATTGGTCGGGTATGGCACGTAGAGAGGAGTCCGCAGCCCGGGGGTTGATGGCTGCCACACCCTTATCATTCAGCTCCCATTCACGGCTAAATCCAAAGCGAGCGGAATTCACCAGTTTGGGGGTGAAGATGTGGGTCTCTTCCAAGCTAACGATCTGGCGATTGGTTTTAGAGTTGATCAGCACCGCATTGAAGCCATCGGGCGTGCTGAATGGGGTGAAGTCGCGCAGGTATGTAGCGGCGAGGCTATCCTTTTCCGAAATCTTGTCATCAGCCCGGATTGTGAAGAAGTTCTCGTTGATGAGCTGCTGAGCGGAGAAGGCGTAATCTCCAGTGTCGCCGTTCCCCGTCAAACCGGCATTCGGTAGCGGATAGAACGCTTTGAGATAGGACAAGGCCGCTTGGTCTATGCCCGTCGTCGAGTCCGCAGTTGCAGGGGCACTGGCGCCGGTTGGAAGCTTCGTTGTGGAGCAGGGATTTGCGGGATCCGGCCCCGGTGGGTTCGAGCAAAAAGTAGCAGGTCCCGCCGTCCCACCTGACCCAGTCCCGATCCCACGGACCGCAGGAGAAGGAACACTAATAATGTAGGGGAAGCCCTTCGAACGGCGCAGCCCTTCGTAATCGCCGAAGACAAACAATTTGTCCTTCCGGATCGGACCGCCCGCGGCGACGCCGAACTGATTTTGCCGGAAAGAACCTTTCTTGATACCGTTCGCATTCTCAAAGAAATTTGCGGCGTCCAAGTGGTCGTTGCGTAGAAACTCGTAAACTCCACCATGGAACTGATTCGTCCCGGACTTCGTAACAGCATTTATCACACCGCCTGAGGTCCTGCCGTACTCAGCGGAAACGTTGCTCGTTAGCACGGAAAACTCCTGGACGGCATCCACCCCCATGTCTCCGCCGAGTACGCTTCCCGGAGCGGCGTTGTTGAAATCATTGATACTGACGCCATCAAGCCGGAAATTATTCTGTTCGGGGCGAGCCCCGGCGACAGTGATCTGATTTCCAAAACCTCGGTTGCCCCGATCGCCCCCCACGGCGAAGTCGGTCTGGATTTGGAGGGTGGAGTTGACGCCCGGCTGCAGCGTTGCCAGATCTGTCCAGCTCCGTCCATTGAGGGGCAATTCCCGCACCGTGGTGGAATTTATGACCGCGCTGATACTCGAGCTGGCCAATTGCACGTTGGGAGCTTCCGTGGTGACCTCGACCGTTTGAGTGATCTGGCCAACCTGCAACGTGAAATTCAGGACTTGCTGCTCCCCGACAGTCAGCGTGATGCCGGTTTGCACCACGGAGGAGAATCCCTGGGCCGCGGCTCTTATCTCATAGGTTCCCGGCAACAAATTCGGGACCGAGTAGAATCCGGCTGTGCTCGTCGTGCTAGAGCGCGTGATGCCGGTGGCGATGTTTTTAATAGAGATCGCGGCTTGGGGAAGAACTCCGCCGGATTGGTCTGTGACCGTGCCGGAGAGCGTTGCTCCGGCCACCTGGGCATGGGCCGTGACCAAGAGCCCTGGGCTGAATAGCAGAACGGCAAATGCTAGAAAACATGCGGCATTTTTCGTGGAACGGATTTTAGAATACATGGCGCCTCCAAGAATCGAATACTCGTGATTGTCCCCGGGGACCTACGATCTCGAGACCGATGGAAAGGGCCGACCTCCCAACCAGCTGGATTTTCAAGTCTTTGCTTATTGGACCGCGTAAACTTTGACTCCGGCCATCTCTTTCTCATGACGCGGCGCGGCGACGTAATACCGCTTGAGTTGAGGCACCAGAATGGCCGTCTTCGCGCGAAAGCCTGTCGGAACCCTGCCAAGCTCTTCGTAGTGATCAGCATCTTTCTGCGAGTAAACAACTGTGAAGTCATTACAGGCAACATAGATGCGTTTGCCAGCAGGATCGAAAGCCATGTCGTCCGTCATTTCGGCAGTTGGCAAGGTTGCAATGATCTTGCCGGAGTCCGAATCCAGGACCACGAGGCTTGGCGGCTTGCGCCCCACAACGAAAATACGTCGATTAGCCGCGTCAAAGGTGAGCGGCGTGTTTCCGTGGAGTTCGCCCAGGGGCCAAGTCGAAGTCACCGTCCGTTTCTCTCTGTCGATTACCCCAACGAGACTTTTGTCCCTGACGTTGGCAAATATCCTGGGACCATTTTTCTCAATTGCCATGGCTTCGATATTGGCGGAGTCCACTTGGATGTCGCCTACCTTCTTGCGAGTGCTCGTATCAACAATATTGATCAATGAAAAGGCCATCTTGGCGTCCGAGCCGCCAGCGGCAATATAGAAAAGGTGCTTCGCCGGATCATAAGCCGATGAGTCCGCGCCCTCGGTTACCTTCACGGATTCGATCAGTGCATAAGTGCCGCTATCAAAAATCTTCAGTGTCCCGTCACCCCCGGCGACAACCCAAAGCTGCTTGGCAGCGGGAAGGTAGAGCAACGAATGAGGCTCATCTACATCCGGAATCGTATGAATCAGCTTGTTGGCGCGTATGTCAAACACTAACACGGCATTATTAGCTTCTCCCGTCAGAAACAGCCGGTTGCCTGCGAGATCGACAGCAAAATGGTCGAAATCACCAGCTTTGAGGTCCGGCAGCGGAATGGTCTGCAAGAGCCGCAGCGGAAGCTTGCTTTGAGCGGAAGCAGAGACGGCAAAAAAGATTATGAATGGCGAGACCAGGAACGCCAGGAACCTCTTCATTGTTTTCTTCTCCATAGTGCGAAAGTTTTTTCTGACCAGTAAATCCGAATCTTCGATTTCAAGATTCGCTGCGAGCCACGTCCAGCTACCAAGTAAAATGGCCACAATCACAAATACGCAGACAGCAGGGCCAAACATTCCCAAAAATATTTTAGGTAGCATCGACGTGCCTCCTGATTCACCGCGGGCCTGTGCAGCGCGCAATCTCACCCAAGCTAAGGAAAAGGCCGAAAATCTAGTTAGACACCCATTTGGAAAACTGCCGAACTGATCGCGCATGTAGTACTCGATAGCCAAATATGTCAAGCAAAATCAGGGTGCTACATGCCGGCTGGATGAAAAACAGGGGGAGTCGCGGACTCCCCTTCCGCTGCACGTCAGGCTGTGAACAAGAAAGTTAGACGACGCGCGTGATTGAACAGGCGACGGGCGCGTTTACCGCCCTTGAGTCCGGAGTGCCTCAGGTTCATATTCTCCGCAATTGGCCTGCGGATCAGAATCTGGTGAATCCCACTCCCTTTTCACATTGCGAGATGGACCCGGGATGTGCCGCTCCACATGCACCGTCGAGCCGACATTTGTCATCACGCGTGAAGCGACGTTCTTAAGCCGGGGGCGTCTCGTCACTTCAAATCGTTGCGCACGACTTGGCCGCCCTTCATCACAAATTTGACTCGCTGGAGCTCGGTGATGTCCTTTAGCGGGTCCCCGGAAACGGCGATCATATCGGCGAATTTACCTTTCTCCACCGAGCCAATCCGATGGGTCATTCCATGATTAACCAGCCAAACGAAGTCAAGGGCCTGCGTCCCATGATTGTAGGGCCCGCTGGAACGAGGATCGCCCGCAGTTCCGTCCACTCCACTGCCAAAAACCACTTTTACGCCCTTAGAGAGCGCATTCTTAAAGTTTCTTTCAAAGATGGGAATAATGCTGTACTTGCCGCCTGTATTCTTGCGATCGTTCTCGGCGATCTCGGGCATCGTATAGCGATAACCAGTTACGTCATAGTAGATCCCTTTTTTCACCATCATGGCCACCTCTGAATCATCCAGGCCTTGCCCATGCTCGATGCAGTCCACGCCAGCAATGATCGAATTCCGGAGGCCCTCTCCCCCGTACGAGTGGGCTGCTACACTACGGTGATGGCGATGTGCCTCATCCACGATCGCTTCCAGTTCAGCCAGAGTAAACGTCGGCTCGACGTACAATTCGCCGTCAGGGCTGAATGAATAACCCGCGGTTGGGAACACTTTGATCCAATCAGCACCGTAATGAATTTGTTCTCGCACGATTTCGCGCGCTTCGTCAACACCATGAATTTCCTGATTCCCCGCCGTGATATTTATCCCTGGAGTTCCAATAAAGTCCGAGCCCGACGCACCGATTCCCCTGGTCGAAACTTGCATTCGGGGTCCTTCGAAAAGGCCGCGGTTGATGGCATTGCGTACGTCTACGTCGCCATAGCCTTCGCCGTGAGTTCCCACGTCACGCACGGTTGTGAAGCCCGCCCGAAGGGTGGTCTGCGCGTTTCCTATGGCCATAAGTGTCCAGGCTTCCTTTGTCGTGTTCACGCGGGCCCCGGAACTCAGGCTGCTGTAAACATGCGTATGCGCGTCGATCAAGCCGGGCAAGACTGTGGCCTGACTGAGGTCAACGACTCGAGCTCCCGATGGAATCTGTATGCGATCAGCCGCGCCAACTTCAGTAATTTTGTCGCCGTTGATCAACACCACTTGATTGGCGAGCATCTGCCCTGACTTGCTATCAAACAAGTGGCCGGCACGAACGGCGATCGCTGGAGGCGTCTGTGCCCAAAACGGCTTCACAGTTCCCATTATGATAAGGAGTAATCCTACGAACGATTTACGGTACATGAGTTACCTCCGGCTAAAGTTAAAGAAATATTCGAAGCTCGCCTCGCCGGCTTTGTCCGGCTACTGCACACCCAATCATCTAGCCGCCGATTCACGACTGCGGCTTAAATATCATCAGCGCTAGTTTGGCATCCGGCTTAGCCTTACCCGAAAGCTCGATATAAAGTCGATTCAGTTCGGGTACTAGGAGCCCTGTTTTCCCTTGGAAGCCAGTTGGAATCTCCGCTATATGCTCGTAATGATCGGCGTCCACCTGTTGAAACACACTGGTTGTACCATCTCCGTTGACGTAAATTCGCCTATGTGCAGCATCGTAGAACATATCATCACTGATGCCGACGCAAGGGAGGTTAGCAACAACTTTGCCCGTATCCGTGTTGAACGCGATAAACCTCGGCGGCTTCCGGCAGGCAATGAACACGCGATGGTTGGCTTCATCTAGTGCCAGTGCATCCTGGACGCTTGCCTCCGGCACGGGCCACCTTGCGATCACTTGGTGTGTCTGGAGGTCGACGACTCCGACCTCATTGGTCGCGGCAAGGTTGATAAATAGCCTTTTACCCGAGCGCTCAACTGCCATGGCCTGCGAGTTCCTGCCAGGAAGGGTGATGTCCCCGATGTGCTTGAAGGTTTTTGTGTCGATGATGCTGAGAATGTTCGAGTTTCCGCTTGGGTCCTCGCCGCGATTCTCGA
>WNGH01004352.1_pt1 | contig 15079 bp, 13 predicted proteins | sample 5400631 | NCBI WGS metagenome assembly WNGH01 (sample SAMN13153373, study PRJNA577476) | soil metagenome | isolation source: 115 cm soil or saprolite under Garry oak tree replicate 1 | place: USA:California | collected 2016-06-15
ACGATCAGCGGCGACATTCCGTTGATCGCCGCTGCCGCCAGCAACATGCTTTACACCCGCCCGGACGGTGAAATCTTGCCGGTGGATAAACGGGCCGCAGCCGCGGGCCACGATATCGCTCCGGGTTATTTCAAGACCTTCGGCATTCCAGTTTTGGCTGGACGCGATATCGACGAACACGATGTGGCCGATCATCAGAACGTGATGCTGATCAGTCAGGCAGGCGCGCGCAAAATCTTTGGCAACGAGAACCCGATCGGCAAGACACTTCTGGTCTCAAGTGCGAGCACGCCGGTGGAGATCATCGGTGTCGTCGGCGACGTGCGAACGCGGCTCATAGCAAAACCGGACGAAGTGGAAATCTACCGCCCGTGGGCGCAGGAGAATTTTCCCTTCGCAGTGATAGCGGTGCAGAGCACTCTAAGAGAGGATGCGGTAACCAAAGTGGTGCAGTCCGCGCTCAACACGGTGAATCCCGGGTTGGCAATCGCCATACCTCAATCGATGGACGCGATTGTCGCGCAAGCGCTCGGCCAAGCGCGGCTGATGATGTGGTTGCTGGGAATTTTTTCCGGCGCGGCATTGTTGCTGGCCACGGTCGGAATTTACGGCGCGGTCGCCTACACGGTGGAACAGCGCACTGGTGAGATCGGTATTCGCATGGCCCTCGGCGCCCAAACCAAAGACCTGTTGCGACTGATCGTGAATCAGGGAATGCGTCCGGTGATTTTCGGATTGGCTGTGGGATTGATCGCCGCGCTGGCGCTCGGCCGATTGATCGCTTCGCAACTTTATCAAACGTCCGCGCACAATCCCCTTCTGCTCGCAGCGACCATGTCGATCCTCGGATTGGCCGCACTTCTCGCATGTGTGTTTCCAGCCAGACGTGCAAGTCTCGTTAATCCAATCGAAGCATTGCGCGTCCAGTAATCACACTTGTTCTTGGTTTGTTCGCCGCATTTGAATCGACCCGACTCGCCGGATTGAACTGGCGAGTTGGTTCTCTTAATATATTTTAACGGCTCGCTCTTCGCCTTCACCGGCTTGGAGAATACGAAAACCGCACCGTTAGCTCAATTGGCAGAGCAAGTGACTCTTAATCACTGGGTTATAGGTTCAAGTCCTATACGGTGCAAAACTTCCTGTCGTTTTCCCATTGTGAAAAACTGCTTCGGCCGCGTTGGTCGCCGCAGAACAGCGTTAGCAAATGCAGGGTTGGACGGCTAGCTATTTCAAGGCCAAGGCGCGCGTGTCGGCGCGTCGTCGTGTACTGACGCGTATGCGTACCATTGGCCACGTTGAACGTTGATGCGCCGAAATACTGAGTTTCGCGTTGTATTTTGGCGGCTGATTTGATAGGCCTTGCTTTATGGAAGCCAAACATTTAGCCAAGTTCTGCATTGGCATAATCGTGATTGCAGTCTTTGGGAAGGCCATCCGGTGTGGAGATTAGATGCTGTAATGCTTCGAATGCCTTAAGCCACCAAACTCAAGCCACACAGTCGTCGCCAGATTAGCCAACGATTATGTTTGGATCCACGATTCTTGATGCAGCGATCGGACTGGTCTTTGTCTACTTGCTGGTAAGCTTGGTTATCAGCGCCGCCAATGAAGTCATCGCTGGTATTTTCAAGTCTCGCGCAAAGGATCTCTCGAAAGGAATTCAACAGCTTCTTCAAGACCAATCAGAAGACGGTTTGGTGGCGAAGCTTTACCAGCATCCCCTAATTCATGGATTATCAGGGCCAAAAAGTAAGCCATCGTATATTCCCTCACGAACATTCGCATTGGCCCTGCTGGACTTGGTCGCTCCAGCTAGCACGGACGCACCCAGAACACTTGATGAAGTCAGAGGCGGCCTTGCGAATCTGCCGGAACCACTGCAGAAGACGTTAACAACCTTATTGGAGGAATCGCAGCTCGATGTCGAAAGGCTAAAGACCAACATGGAAGTCTGGTTTAATAACGGGATGGAGCGAGTTGGTGGCTGGTACAAACGCAAGAGTCAAATTATTCAATTGTCTCTCGCTTTCGTTCTGGCTGGAATTCTCAACATCGACAGCGTCCATATGGCGCGAACACTTTTTGCTGTAAACTCTCCGTTGCGGGAATCCCTCGTTCAGAGTGCCAAGGACTTTTCAAAGTCCGGGGGCACTGCTAAGCCGTTAAAGGAGGTTACCGATGCCCTTGGCAGCTTGGCGCTGCCAATCGGTTGGTCGGATTTCGAACTGGGCAAACGGGGCCCAACATTCCTCTTAGGTTGGCTAATCACAGCGTTCGCTGTCTCGCTAGGAGCGCCCTTCTGGTTCGATCTGCTTAACAAGTTCATTAATGTTCGCGCCGCCGGAAAGGCGCCTGAAGAGACGCCCAAAGACCCTAAGGCGGTACCGCAACCAAAATCGCCCGGAAATACCTAATCTCGATAGACGAGGCGACTGTGCTGCCGGCCTGACAACGCTGGTGAGGGGGAGCAACGTTTTTGCGATCTCTCGGCGGGTTTTTTAATCACTAGGTTGCAGGTTCGATTCCTGCACGGTGCAGAATATTCGCTTCGCTCAATCAAAGTATTTTTGCGCGATCGGCATTCGCCGACCGAGACCGAATGCGCGCGACGTGACCTTCAGGCCCGGCGCAGCTTGCTCGCGTTTGTACTCGTTCAGATCGACGCGTCGCTGCACCCAGCGGACTGTCTTTTCGTCAAATCCGTGCGCAATGATGTCGCGCGCACTCAAGTTATCCTCGACATAGAGGCGCAGTATCTCATCGAGAATCTCATAGGGCGGAAGAGTGTCTTGATCCTTTTGATTTGGTTTCAACTCCGCGCTGGGCGCCTTTTCGATTGTCGATCTTGGAATGATCCCTGCCACGCCGGAGCCTGGCGAAGGCGGGTCGCCTTTGCGGCCACTCTGTACCGCGTAATCGGAGTTGATCCAGCGCGCCAATTCGTAAACCATCGTTTTTGGCACATCACTGATCACAGCGAGCCCACCCGCCATATCGCCATAAATTGTGCAATAGCCGACGGCGAGCTCGCTCTTGTTTCCTGTGGTCAGCAGAAGATGACCAAATTTGTTCGAAAGGGCCATCAGCGTCATCGCGCGCAGGCGCGGTTGCATATTTTCTTCGGTCTCGTTCTCGGGCAGTCCCTTGAAGATTTCCTTAAACTGCGCCTTGAAAACCTTATACGAGTCGGTAATCGGAATCTCGAGGCATTTGATCCCAAGATTCCGGGCAAGCGTGAGCGAATCATCAATGCTCCCGCGTGAAGAGTAAGGGCTTGGCATGGAAACTCCGGTCACATTCTCCGCTCCAAGCGCATCGACAGCGATGACGGCAGTGACCGCGGAATCGACACCGCCACTCAGGCCGAGCACTGCGGATTTGAAAATGCACTTTCGCAAATAATCGCGCAGACCCAGCGACAACGCCGAAAAGAGCTCCTCCGCCGTTTTCCCTTCGCGAAATTCAATGACGGCAGCCACATCCGTGTCGATGACGGCCTCGTCTTCCTGAAAGCTCGCCAGTTGCGCGATCAGCTCGCCAGATGAATTCACCGCGATTGAGTTTCCATCGAAAATAAGCTGATCGTTGCCGCCGACCGCGTTGCAATAGCAAATCGGCCGCTGATAAGCGCGGGCAAGTGCGCCCACCATTTCGCGGCGGATCGCCGGCTTATGCAAAGTAAACGGCGATGCGCTTAAGTTTACGATGATCTGCGCGCCTTGTTCGATCAGGCCGCGCACCGGTTCGACATCGTAGAATGGTCGCGGCAGATAATGTTCCGTCCAAATATCTTCACAAATGGTCACGCCGAGTTTTTTGCCGCCCAGATCAAATGGTTCGACGCAGCCGGCCGGTTCGAAATAACGATCTTCGTCAAACACATCATACGTGGGGAGGAGCGACTTGTGCGCTTTGCGAATCGGTTTGCCTGCTTCGAGCAAAGCGGCGGCGTTATGAAACGGTTTGCCGCGTCCGTTGTTACGATCGACGAAACCGACCAGCAAAGGCACTTTGCCCACACGAGCGTGAAGTTGCTCAAGGACTTTAAGATTCTCCGGAACAAAACGCGATTTAAAGACGAGATCCTGCGGCGGATACCCCGGAATGGCCAACTCCGGTGTCAGGACCAGTTCCGCTCCGGCGGCAGCCAGGCGCTCGTAAGCGCGCACAATTTTCTCAAAATTGCCGCTCAAATCCCCGACGGTGGGGTTAATTTGAGCAAAACCAATCTTCATGCTGCGCTACAGCAGATTATGTGCAACGCCGCCCGCAGCAATCCTCTTTTGGTTTAATGACTTCTTTTTGATAGCGAGGCTACCTGGCATAGCTCACTCGCCAGATGGTTCCGTTGCCGTCTTCGCTGAAAAGAAGGCTGCCATCTTTCGCGACCGTGATCCCGACGGGCCGACCCCAAACGTTTCCATCGCGCGTGACAAAGCCTGTTACAAAATCTTCATATTCCCCGCGCGCTTTGCCGGTTGAGTGATCCAACGGTACGCGCACGATTTTGTAACCGGTGCGTTTTTTCCGGTTCCAGGAACCGTGGAACACGGCAAAAATGTCGCCTTTGTATTCGGCCGGAAACTGGTCGGCGGTGTAAAAGCACAAATTGAGCGTCGCCGAGTGAGCCTGCACGAGCACGTCCGGCACGATGGCTTTATCGGCAAGCTCGGCATGTTTTCCTTTGTGGCGTGGATCGACATGGTTGCCGATATAAAACCAGGGCCAGCCATAAAACCCGCCGGGTTTGATACTACTGATGTAATCGGGCGGCAGATCATCGCCAAGTTCGTCCCGCTCGTTTGTGCTCATCCAGAGTTCGTCGCTTCCCGGACGAAATGCGATCCCTACAGCGTTTCGAATTCCCCAAGCATAGACTTTTTGCCCGCTGCTATCGGGATTGAACTCGAGAATCCGTGCGCGATCAGCTTCCGCAGCATTGTCGGAATCATTCGAGCGCGAGCCGATTGAGACATACATTTTCTTTCCGTCGGGCGAGAAAACGGTGTCCCGCGTCCAGTGTCCGCCGCTCCGGAGCAGTGCTGCCCCGCCGGAAAGTTTCGCACCTGTCTTCTCAGCCGGCCCACTCGCTTTGAGGTCGCCATTCCGATAGGGAAAACGAATTACGCCATCCGTATTCGCCACGAACAAAAATTGGGGATCGTTACCAGGCGGATAAAATGCAATGCCGAACGGCTTGTTCAGATCGCGTTCGGCAAATATTTCGACGACATCTGGTTTACCGCTGCCTTTTGTGTCGCGCAGCACTTTGATTTGATTGGCACGACTCTCAGTGACGAAGATGTCTCCATTTGGAGCAGTAAGCAGAAATCGCGGATCGCGAAAACCGCTGCCGTACATATCGATCCTAAAACCGGGCGGAACCCGAAGCTGAGCGTCCGCTGGTCGTTGAATCACGCGGGGCAAGTTAATTGCCAGAACATTTGAGCTAGGCGCGGGCAAGTCCTGGACCGTGATTTTGCGCCGGACGCCGGGCGCGTCGCTCGTCCAATCACCCATCGCGGCCTTGCCGGTAAGCAGCGTGCCGTTCTCAGCGGCAGCTGCGATTTGCGTAGCCAGGGTGAGATCAAACGCGATACAGGTCGCGCAAGAAAAAAGGCGAAGTGCGCAGCGAATCTCCATCCACGTTTCCAATCGCTTCCGGCTGAGACATCGGGTGGATCGGGCGGATACGGATGTCAGGCGTCCTGCCTGACTCGGCCGACGGGCTTCCAGCCTGTCGATCGGCAGACTAAAGCGATTTTATTCGACAAGCAAGATGCTTGTCTGCCGAGACAGACTGGAGTCTATCTTCCGTTTACCGTGCGATTATGGTTCCTAGCCTCTCGACCGGTGCCACCCCTTTTTTGCGATCAGCAATGACAAACGTGTTGTTTTCTCCCAGGGTCGACCATGGCCCGCGCGGCACTTCGCTAAAGGCGACAAACCGCCAGTCGGTCACGTCCGTTTCACTTAATCCGAGGTAGTCGCGGACGGCTGGCGAGACATCGAGGCCGGCGCCTTTGTTGAGGTTCGGCTTGGGATGTTCATTACCAAACACGTATTGCCAGTGGTCCGTTCGAAAAGGTCCTGCGTCTTCCCATTGCGCATAAACCGTCCGATTTCCTTTACGGATCGCGACCCATCGATCCTTGCACGTAGAAACTGCCGGGCCTTGATAGGCTTCTTTGAACCACGGAACAACGCGCGGCGCTTCCGGTCGATGACCAGTGCGCGCCTTATCGTTGTAAGGGAGTGCGCAGTAAAATGGGTTCTGCCGCGGCGTGAATTTGACCGGAATGTAATTACTCCGGTGGGCAGGATTCGGGTCGTCAAACCCCCCGTAATTTTTCGTCCATTGTTTGTCCCAGGCGCTTGTGCGGTTCGGCACTGGATTGTTTCCGCTCGGTTGCTCACCGATCGAAAAGACAGTTGTTACGATCCTCGTCTTCCACGGATACTGCCGTGCAGGCCGAAAGGATGCCGATGGCTGCCTCGCCGGGAACGCGGCGGAATTCATCACCAAGGGGCGAGCGTCTGATGATTTTCTGATGGGCGGCTTGCCGTTTTCAGCGACCGCTTCCATTTGAGCGGCAAAGGCGGAATCAAATGCGAGTAAGATTGCGAAAGAAAAGCGGCCAAGTGAGCGTCGTTTCTCCATCACCTTTCGAATCGCTTCCCACTCGGAGATTGCGTGGGATGGCCGCGAAGATTTACTTCACGGTTCGCGAGCTAGAATGTGAGAACGAAGCTTCCGCCAGTGCCTTGCCCGTTTTTCGCTCATTGATCACGAAGGTATTATTTTCTCCCAAGGTTGACCATGGACCGTGTGGCACCTCGCTAAAATCCACAAACCTCCAATCGGTCACGTCCGTTTCGCTTAATCCGAGGTAGTCGCGCACAGCAGGTGAAACATCAAGACCTGCGCCTTTGTTGAGATTGGGCTTTGGACGTTCGTTACCAAAAACGTACTGCCAATGGTCGGTGCGGAACGGCCCGGCGTCTTCCCATTGCGCATAGACCGTTCGATTGCCTTTGCGGATGGCGACCCATCGATCTTTGCAAGTCGAGACAGCCGGGCCTTGATACGCTTCCTTGAACCACGGAACAACGCGCGGCGCTTCCGGCCGGTGCCCAGTAGTCGCCTTGTCGCTGTAAGGGAGCGCGCAGTAAAATGGATTCTGGCGGGGCGTGAATTTTACAGGAATGTAATTGCTCCGGTGCCCGGGATTGGGGTCATCGAAGCCTCCGTAGTTCTTTGTCCAATCTTTGTCCCATGAACTCGCCCGATTTGGTACCGGATTATTTCCGCTCGGTTGCTCCCCTATCCAAAAGACGGTTGTCACGATACTTTTCTTCCACGGATAACGCTGTCCCGGGTCAGGCGGAGCCGCCGATACCTGCCCCGGAGAGAAGGAGATGGGGTCGACCTTGAGCGAAAGATCTTCAGACAATTTGTTCGATTTTTTGCTGAACTTCACCTTCGCAGGTTCTGCTTTGGACGGCGTCGAATGTGCAAAAAGAGAAGAGATCGACGAGAGCAGGACTGCGATGGCGCGAGTAATTTTTCCGGGTTTCATTTGTATCGTGTTCAGGCAGCGCCAAATGAAAGACGTGTGGTCTTTCTCATTGTTCACTCACGAGGACGCGGATGCGCGTCAGTCGCGGCCAATTCAGATGCGCCGGTAAAAAATGCTCCGCAAACCTGAATGCGAATTCGAATTAGTCAACCCAAAATGCGTCGCCCGTCTTTGGCGCTTTTCGCCTCTCCCTTCGCAAGGGAGAGGGAGGGGTGAGGATTTTTCTCCTCGGAGCCCGCCCAGCCAAGAAACTCCTCACCTCAATCCTCTCCCCTTTGCGAAAGGGGACAGGCAAACTATTGCCGCTACTCACGTATCCGAGAGTCTTCGGCGTCAACAAATTTTCCCGGATTCAAAATGTCGTGTGGATCGAAAATTTGTTTCAGCTTATAATGCAGATCACGCGCGACGGCACTGGTCGCCTCTGGCCACCAGCGTTTTTTTGCGAGGCCAATGCCGTGCTCGCCCGTGATCACGCCGCCCCACGTCAGCACCTGGGCGAAGAGGTCGTCGAGCGCGCAGTCGACTTTTTCGCGAACGGTGGCATCGCGGTTATAACGGTCTGCCAGGATGTTGACGTGAATGTTGCCGTCCCCGGCGTGGCCAAAGCAGGCGATTGGAAATCCGTGCTTAGCTTGCAATGTCTCCGCGAATTCCATTAGATCGACAAGGTGGCTGCGCGGCACGACCACATCCTGGTTTAATTTGGTCAGGCCAGTTGCGCGAAGCGAATTACTGAACTCGCGGCGCAATGCCCAAAGCTTTTCGCAATCCGCCTCACCCGTCGCCATCTCAAGCGCATTTGCTTTTCTCTTTTCAAGCAACTCGCGAATGGCTTCCGCTTCACTGCGCACGCTTTCCTCCTGTCCATCAAGGTCGACAAGCAAATGCGCGTTGCCCGCCGGCACAATCGTCTTGCCGAGATCGCGCCGCGCGGCCTCGAGCGTGAAATGGTCGGCGAGCTCCAATGAAGAAGGCAGGAATCCTGCGGCAAAAATCGCCTGGACTGCTTCAGCGGCTTGTGCCGCGGTGGCGAAGGCAGCGGACAAAGTCGCGCGCGCCGGCGGCAGCGGGAGCAAACGCAATGTGATCTCTGTCACCACGCCGAGCATTCCTTCGGAACCAACAAAGAGGCCGATCAAATCGAAGCCAGTCTTATTTTTGTGCACACGCCCGCCGGTCCGCAGCACCTCCCCGTTGGCGAGCACCACTTCGAGGCCGATCACGTAATGGCGCGTTACGCCATACTTCAAACAGCGGGGGCCGCCTGCGTTTGTCGCAACGTTCCCACCGATTGTGCAATCTTTCATGCTCGCTGGGTCTGGCGGATAAAATAATTTCTGTGCGCGCGCAGCCGCTTTCACATCAGCCGTAAACACGCCGGGTTCAACAATCGCAACTGCGTCGGCGACGCTGATTTCCCTGATGCGATTCATCCGCATGAGGGACAAGGCGATCCCGCCACGCGCCGGCACGCAGCCGCCCACATAACCAAATCCGCCGCCGCGCGCTGTTACCGGAATTTTCTCGCGCGACGCGAACTGAAGCAACTTGCTTACGTCACTTGTCGATCTTGCAAAAACGACAACTTCCGGTTCGTACGCCGCGAACCATTTGTCGCCGCTGTGGGCGGCGAGTGTCTCCCAGTCGTCGGCCACAATCTCGTTGCCCAAGACTTCGCGAAGCTTCGAAGCGAGTTCCATACAAACCAACGTCGCGCACGTCAGTTGTAGGGCAACCCCGAACGCCTTCGGGGTTGCCAATCGCAGCGATGGCAGGCGATGCGCCTGCTCTACAATTCTCTCGCGATCGCGATCCGATAATGCCGTGCCTGCTCCATTCGCGCGATGAGTCGCTCCGCTTTCGAAAAAATTAAAGGCTTGCTCTCGTCCGCGCCGGCAAATTCTTTTACTGCATCCATGCTATCGAACCGCAGCAGCGTGACGAATTGTACCTCATCGCCATCTTCGCGAATGAACAATTCGGCACTTCGATATCCTTTGATGTTTCGCGCAGCGATGCTGGGAAAAATTTCATTGCGCAGCATCTCTTCATATGCCTTGGCGTCCGCTCGTTTCGTCCAGCCGCGCCAGAGCCGCGCAATCATAATTTCGATTGTCTTCTTTCGGTAATCCGCAGTCCGCAATCGGCAATTGTTTACATCCCGATTATCTGATATCCGCCATCGACATAGATGACCTGGCCGGTGATCGCCGCCGCTCCATCACTGGCGAGAAAGACGCCGGTCGCGCCTAGCTCGGCGGGATCGCAGCTGCGTTTCAGCGGTGCGCGTTCCTGGTAATATTTCAACATGGACATGAACCCGCTGATACCGCGGGCAGCTAGCGTGTTCACAGCGCCGGCGGAAATACAGTTCACCCGGATTTTCTTGGGGCCAAGATCGTAGGCAAGGTAACGCGTGCTCGCTTCGAGGCTCGCCTTCGCCACGCCCATCACATTGTAGTGTGGCACGACTTTTTGCGAGCCGTAATAAGTCATTGCCAAAATGCTCCCGCCGTTTGTCATCATCGGCGCCGCTTCACGCACGAGCGCTACGAGTGAGTACGCGCTAATGTCATGGGCAGTGCGAAAGGCTTCGCGTGTTGTGCTGACAAAATCGCCCTCCAACGCTTCTCGAGGTGCGAAGGCAACCGAGTGGAGCATCATATCGACGCGATCTGTCTCGCTGCGCGCGTTTTCAAAAAAAGTCCTAATCTCATCGTCGCTGGAGACATCGCAAGGAAACAACGGAGTTTTTTCTCCAAACTCGCCGACCAGCTCCTCGACGTTTTCCTTTATCCGCTCGCCTTGATAATTAAAAATCAAACGTGCGCCGGCCGCGGCCCAGGCCTTCGCGATTGCCCAGGCGATGCTACGCTTGTTCGCCACGCCGAAGACCAAGCCGACTTTTCCCGCCAAAACTTGCTGTGTCATAAGAACGTTAAAAAAGTTACAACGGTTACAACGTTACAACGATTCCGCGCATCGCAAACCGTCGGCCTTATCGCAAGCAATTGTAGGGCAGGCGCTCCTCCTGCCACTCAGAGAATTGGCAAGCCACTCGCTTGCCCTACAACGGTAGAACGCGATGGTAACCTCCTCATGACTACTCGACTTCTGTGCTTCTGCGCTTTTTTGTTCTCGATTTTGGCTGCTTCAATTTTATTGGCTCAAGAAGAAACCCCACCGGGCCGCCCGCCGGTCAGTGGCGCATCGCCGGCAGCGTCGCCCGCCGTTACGACTCCTCCGCTCTCTTCTTCTCTAACCCCGACTCCTTCTCCGGGCGCCCCGCAGCTTACCGACGTGCTTTTTAAAAATTTGAAGGCCCGCTCGATCGGGCCGGCAGTGATGGGCGGACGCGTCTCGGATATTGCGATCGATCCGCATAATCCTTTTGTTTTTTATGTCGGCCTCGGACACGGCGGCGTTTTCAAAACGAACGACAATGGCGTGACATTCGATCCGATTTTCGACAAGCAACCTGCGCTTTCCATCGGTGCGGTTGCCGTCGCGCCTTCGGATTCGGACGTTATTTGGGTCGGAACTGGCGAAGCGAACGATCGCAACTCGTCCGATTGGGGCGACGGCGTTTATCGATCGACGGACGGCGGCGAGAAATGGCAGAACGTTGGGCTAAAAAATAGCCGCTCCATTGCGCGCATTGTTGTCGATCCCAAAAAACCGGAGGTCGCTTACGTGGCGGCAATGGGCAATTTGTGGACGGACGGCGGTGAACGCGGGCTGTTTAAGACAACTGATGCGGGCAAAACCTGGAAACTGATATTGCAAGCGACTGCTCCGTACGACGCGCGCACTGGCTGCGGCGACGTGGTTGTCGATCCAACGAATCCCGAAATCGTTTACGCTGTACTTTACGCGCGACAACGCACTCCGTGGAGTTTCACGTCTGGTCCGGGCGTTACCCAAGGCGAAGATGTTGGCGGAATTTTTAAGAGCACCGACGGTGGCGGAAGCTGGAAGAAGCTTGGCGGCGGCTTGCCGACTCAAACGGGTCGCATAGGGCTGGCAATCAGTCCGAGTAATCCAAAGGTCGTCATGGCGGTGGTGCAAAGTTACGAAGGTGGTTCCGGTCAGTTGACCGATCTGCGCAGTAAAACCGGCGGGGTCTTCCGGTCTGAAGACGCAGGTGAAAAATGGACGCGGATGAGCGCGATGGATCCGCGCCCGTTTTATTTCAGCCAGATCCGGATCGATCCGGCGAACGACAAGCGCGTGTATCTGTTGCAATTCGCGCTGCTCGTTTCTGATGATGGGGGCAAAAATTTCCGAGAGGATCTAACGGAAAAAGTTCATCCAGATTGCCATGCGCTTGCGATTCAGCCTGGCACCGTTCCACCGGTCAAACCGCCTAAACCGGAAGATAAAAATAAGCCGCCTAAACCACCAGTCTGCCAGCGTGTGTTACTCGGAACGGATGGCGGCCTGTATCAAAGTTTCGCCGCTGGCAAAAACTGGGATCACCTGAACAACTTTCCCGCGGGCGAATTTTATCGGATCTCGCTGGACGACACGAAACCGTATTTCCGCATTGCGGGCGGACTTCAGGACAACGAGAACTGGGTAGGTCCCAGCGCCGTGCAGAGTAAGGAAGCTATTCGGAACTGCGATTGGACTGCGCTTGCCGGCGGCGACGGTTTTTATGTCCTGTTTGATCCAACCGATCGCGACACGTTTTACGCGGAAAGCCAGGAAGGCGAAGTGCACCGGATCAATTTGCGAAATGGCGAATTGCGGCGTTTGCGTCCCCAACCGCCTGAAGGCCAACCGCGATATCGCTTCCATTGGAATTCGCCGATGATCATGAGCCGGCATAAGCCGGGCGTGATTTATCTCGGGGGCAGTTGCGTTTTTCGGCTAGTTGATCGCGCGGAAAGATATTCCGTGATCAGCCCCGATCTGACGCGCAACGATCCGACGCGCACAAATGCAATTGGAAGCGGCGCGGAAAACTACGGGGTAGTGTTTTCACTTGCCGAATCGCCGAAGCGCGCCGGTCTTTTGTGGGCAGGGACCGATGATGGGCGGCTGTGGGTCACTGAGAACGAGGGTGGCAAGTGGACCGAATTAACCAACAACTTGCCCGAACCGGCTCGCGGTCAATGGGTCGTGCGCATCGAACCTTCCAATATCGATCCTAACGTTGCTTATGTCGCGACCAACGCGTATCGCTCGGGTGACGATCACCCCACGATTTTGCGCACGGCTGATCTGGGCAAAACCTGGCAATCGGTTGCGGGCGATCTTCCGGCAAATGACCCCGTGGAAGTGGTGCGCGAAGACTTTGTAAATCCGAAATTGCTGTATGCGGGCACGCATTTCGGCGCGTTCGCGTCGTTCGATCAAGGTAACCACTGGGTGCGCGTCGGCGATGTTCCCCCAGTCCGTGTGGATGATATTCAGATTAATCCGCGCACGGCGGACCTTGTCATCGCCACTCACGGTCGCAGCATTGCGATTCTCGACGATACGTTCCCGTTTCGCGAATTCACCCCGGAGATTGCGGCCAAGCCCGCGGAATTGTTTAGCGTGCGTTCCGTGACCGGCGCTTATCTTCAGCCAGGATTTGTGGACTCGAACGGCAAAGGAGTTTATCGCGGCCAAAATCCGGCTGAGGGCGCGCTGTTCACTGTTTGGGTGCGTGAGTTCACAGGCGACGAGATCAAAATCGCCGTGACGAAATCAACCGGACAACCGGTCGCAAATCTAAAAGCGCCAGGTGCGCCCGGGTTTACTAGATTGACCTGGGATTTACGGCCAACCAAAGATGTGAGCGTAGAATACGGCGGCGACGACCCAAAGCGGCTCCTGCCGGCCGGGGATTACACGGCAGAATTAACTTTCGGCACAGTGAAAATGAAACAGACGTTTCATGTCGATCTTGCCGAAGGCATCACTCCGCGGTAAGGAGCTGACGCGCGATTACCGCGCGCTGTGCTTTTGCGAATGTCTGCGCGAGATCGTGCCCGCAGCCAAATTTTTCGACGCGGATCAAGTTGCGCACCAACTCGTCGATCTTGACCCGCAAGTTAAAAACGAAATCCGCCAGCAATTTGGAACCGGTATTTTTTCGGTCGAAGGCGACTTGAATCGAGAGAAGCTTCGCGCCATAGTCTTTGGAGACGCAGCAAAAAAACGCGCGCTCGAACAGATTCTCCATCCGCGGATTCGGCGTCAATGGAGCACGGACGCAGAAACGCATCGTAACTCTCCCGACTTTTTCTTCGCTGATATCCCACTTTTGTATGAAACAGGCGGTGAAACGCTGTGCGATCGAGTTGTGGTAGTGGCCTGTTCTTCCAAGACCCAGCTACGCTGGCTGATGGAACGCAGGTCGCTCGAACGCGCTGCTGCTGAAGAAATGATCAAATCTCAAATGTCACTCGACGAAAAAATCAAGCGCGCAGACCACGTGGCCTGGAATAATGGCCCTCCTGCGGCGCTTGCCGCGCAAGCGCGCTTTCTTGTTGCGCTCTGGCAACAGCAATCATGGACGAAAAGTTAGAAAATCCTGCTGTAGCCGGGGGCGCTGACCCCGGTCTAGGGCGAACAGAGGAGGTTGTCAGAGGGCCGGGATCAGCGATCCCGGCTACAACTGCGGCCGACACGGCCGCCGCTACAGCTCTTGATTTGAATGAGCTACAAGAGTTTTCGGCGGAAAAGCTGGAAGCATTGGCACGCGATTTTGGATTGCATCTGCATCCGGCGCGCTCACGTCATCAGCACATTCTCGATGTAGTCCGCGCTGCATTATCCGCTGGGGCGACCGTTACCGCGGAAGGCTTTCTCGATCAGGTGAGCGATTCGTTCGCAATGCTCCGCTGGCCGAAGCTGAACTTCCTACCTGTCCCCGAGGATGTTTGCGTTCCACGCGCGGTGATTGAGCAGTATCGCTTGCGGCCGGGCCAAAAGCTCGGCGGGAACATGCATCATGCTGGAAAATCCAAAGACGAATTCCATCAGCGCACGGGCGGTTGACCTGCTAGCGCCGTTGGGGCGGGGCCAGCGGGGTCTCATCGTCGCACCGCCGCGCGTTGGCAAGACAATCCTGCTCAAGGAAATCGCTAAAGCGATCCGGGTAAATCATTCGGACATCGTGCTCATCTTGCTATTAGTCGACGAGCGGCCGGAAGAAGTGACCGATCTGGAGCGGGAAATCGATTGTCAGATTTATCATTCAAACTTCGACGAAAGCGTTCATCGGCATGTGCAGGTCGCCGAGTTGGTGCTGGAGCGCGCCAAACGCCTCGTGGAACTGAAACAGGACGTGGTCGTCTTGCTCGACAGCATCACGCGGCTTTCGCGTGGGTACAATAATTTGCAGCCGGGCAAAGGCCGTATCATGTCTGGCGGCGTCGAGGCGAAGGCGCTCATCAAGCCGAAGAAGTTTTTCGGATCGGCGCGGAATGTGGAAGAAGGCGGCAGCCTTACGATTCTCGCGACCGCCTTGATCGAAACCGGCAGCCGCATGGACGAAT
>WNGH01004610.1_pt1 | contig 15078 bp, 13 predicted proteins | sample 5400631 | NCBI WGS metagenome assembly WNGH01 (sample SAMN13153373, study PRJNA577476) | soil metagenome | isolation source: 115 cm soil or saprolite under Garry oak tree replicate 1 | place: USA:California | collected 2016-06-15
CTTCCCCGCCTGCTGCGCCTCGGCGGCGAGCGGCGCGGCGAGCAACCCGGCGACGCCGGTGACGAAGACGCGGCGCTTCATCTGTTCGGCTCTTACTTCAACACGGGGTCTTCATCGGGTCATCTCAGCGTGGGAGACGCGCACCGGGTGCCTCCGAAGACGGAAGGCCAACCCCAGCAGCAGGAGACCGAAGACCAGCGCATAGGCCCCGACCAGCCACACGAGCGTGAGCAACCCGATGACTGGAATGGTCACAAGCAGGATGCCGAAGAGGACCGAGAACGCGCCGTTGAGCCCAAGCAGCCACTCGCCTTGGATCGTCCGACGTAGGCGCACAGCCGCAGCGATTTCAAGAGCCCCGGTTATGATTGACCAGCCCGCGATCAGGTAGAGCAGCACGACGGCGGTGAGAGCGGGCCATACAAAGGCCAGTACCCCGGCCGCGATCCCTGCGATGCCTTCGAGCAGGAGAGCCCGCCAGCGCTCATGGTGCTCGGCGGCCCTGATCGCGGCGACGATCGCGAACACGCCGTCAAGCACGGCGTAGATCGCGAACAGCAGAATCAGGGCGCCAAGCGTGATCCCTGGGAACAGAAAGGCCGCGAGCCCGAACAGGATACCGAAGACTCCGCGCAGAGCGAGCGCCCACCAGTTCCGAATCAGCACTTGTGCCATCGGTCCTCCTCTCAGCCGAACCTGATCATCCAGTCGGCTTGTGTCATTCGTAGGGTCGAGGACTGGCGCGGTACTCGCCTGAGCCCGTTTCCAGCCCCCGCCTCATCGAACGGCGCAGACGGATTTCCCGTACGCCGCTCTCCTGTCTGCTTCGCGTCATGGGTTATGTGACCTATGGACTGGGAGCGCTTTCGGGCGCGACCCAATAGCGAACTCGATAGTCTCCGAAGAGACCGAGCCGTTCATGGAGCCACGCCGTACTCCACCTCTTCCAGCCAAAACCGTTACGGCCCCTCGCCCTCATCAAATGTCGCCGCACTCTCTGCTCCACCCACTGCCTCACAAAGGCAAAGCACCGACGCGCGTTCCCGATCCGGAAGTAATTCGCCCACCCCCGAAGGATCGGGTTGATCTCGGCGATCATCCGATCGACCGGTTGTGATTGATACCGTCGGAACACTTCCCTGAGCTTGCCCAGCAACGCTGTCCGCTGGGTAAGCTTCGGCGTCACTTGCGCCCTCCAGACGCCTCGCAATGAGCGAACGCGTCGGAAGTCGAAGCCCAGGAATCCAAACGTCTCCCCTTGTCGCAGGTCTGCGAGCCGGCTCTTCTCCTCATTGAGCCGCAGATCGAGCTTCGCGAGCTCCTCGCGGAGTCGCCGGTGCACGGCCCTCAGCAGCCAGTCATGCCGACGGTGCCAATCCACGAGAATCACCAGGTCATCGGCGTAACGCGCGTACTCCACCCGCGTGTACGCTCCTTCCCGGGTCACCCTGATGGCCCGCTCCAGCATCGCATCTACCTCGGTGAGATAGATGTTCGCCAACAGCGGCGAGAGCACCCCGCCTTGGGGCACGCCCCGTTTCCCGGAGGCTTTGAGCATCAGCTTGAGTAGGTGCAGGATCTCGCTATCCTGAACCCGACGGGCTACTTTCCCGAGCAGCAGATCGTGCCGCACGGTATCAAAGTAGGCCGCCAGATCCACGTCGATCACCCGCGTCTTACCCTCGACAATGTCCTTGTCCACCCGAGCCACCGCCTCATGCGCCGTCCGCCGCGGTCGATACCCGTACGACCCGTTGCAGAAGTCAGCTTCGAAAATGGGCTCCAAGATAAGTTTGAGCGCCCCTTGAACCACCCGGTCTCGTAGCGCCGGAATTCCTAACACGCGGACTTTGCCTCCGCGCTTCGGGATCTCGACGCGCCGATTCCGCAGCGGCCGATAGGTGCGGGCGACCAGTTCGCCCTGTAGCTGCGCGAGAAACACTTCGACGCCGGCCGCCTCGATCGCCGCGAACGTGACCCCGTCAATGCCCGGTGCCCCGTTGTTGCGCTTTACGAGCGCGTACGCCGTCTTCAACGTCTCTCGTTTCACCACATGAACGTACAGGCCCCAGAACCGCTTCGTCTTGTCAGCCTTCGCCGTGACGTAGATCCTCCGCCTCAGGTCCTGCAGACTGACCGGCGTCGTTGTCATGCCGCCCCTGCCTCCCGTGTCGTCGCAGGAAGTGCAGAACAGCAGGGTCCCTTCGCTCCACGGGCATTACCCCGTTTCATCGCTACTCCGGACCCGTCCGCCACCCGCTCGCCGTCGGCCGATTTCCCGGGACCACCGGTTATACGACTGACCTGACTCCGCTGATTTCGCAGCGGGACGAGGAGGGCTTCTCCAGTTGCTCGATGCGTCTTGGTCACCGTGCTGTCGCTCCAAGCCCCGCCGGAGCGCACCGCCGCGTCAGCCAGACTGCGACGGCCCGTGTTGCCTTCGCGGGGTAATCGACCGCTCGGCCTCCGGGGTTTGGATCTTTCGGGGCCAACTCACGTTCACTTGCGTTACGGCCCGGTGACTCGCTCACCATCCGTCCGATGGCTTTGTCGATAGGCTTCAGAGTCTTGGTCTCCCTCCACCCTGCTATCCAAGCTACGGGGCGTCTGGCTCTTGCCCCGACGGGACTAGCACCCGCTAGACGCACCTGCCTTCTCTGGACACGCAATCACCTGATCCGCCCGCAGCAGCAGCGACGGCGGGATGGTGAGGCCGAGGGCCTTGGCTCAACGCCGGGCGTATGACATTCTCTCGCCCGGCGTCGGCATCGACGCACCTACCTTCCAAGCCCTTTGATCCCCTTGAACCTTCCGGTCCCGCCGGTCGTCACATAGGTCCCCATGAAACTCGTCTTTCTGCTCCGTTCAGGATTCATCACTGTCTGTATCGCGTTCTGAAACTCGCAAAACATCAAATCGCCGTTCTCGAAGCGCCAGACGCTGTAGCCCGACCCGTGGCCGTTTCCCGCGATTATGTCGGCGAACGCACGCGAGATTTCTTCGACGACCTTTTGTCCTTCCACGGTTGGCGCGCCACCGTCGGGCCACGTTCGCCGGAATTCGTTTATCCGGATGATGTGACCCGCGATGTCAGGGATCTCCAGCGCCTGTTGAACGCTGATTTTCGTGTTCTCAGGTTTTGTCGACCAGTCCCTCCCCTTATGAGGTCCGCGACGGTTGAGCATGCTCGTTGCGACGGTGAGAAAGACGAATCGGTGGCGGTCGGCTATACGCGTGCATCGACATCGCTCTCCCGCGCCTTGATTTCGTTAAGGGACGGGCAGTCTATCGTGACGGTTAAGCGAGCACAATAGCGGAGCGGATGATGGCGATAGGGGCGCGATGATAGCGTGACCGCCAGTGGTCCGTCTCGACAATCACTCTGACACGTCAGGGAATGGAGCGAGTGGCTTCCGCCCGCGAACCCCCGTTAATCCGTCTTGACGGGACGGAGTCCCAATCCGCAATCTCGTTCTGTACCTGGTATCGAATGCTGGCTGTACAGCGGAACATTGAACGGCCAGTACGTGACGCTGACAACCTTGTTGCAGGCAGGGCAAACGGCGTTGCGGATCTTCGTCATCCCGTGATCTTGCTCGATCTAAGAGCGACGCCCCGCGCCGACACTGACTCTCGGTGCCTCGTATTTCCCTCCCGTTTCAAGTGCCGTGCAGCCCACGCTGGCCCATGAGGCCTTCCACCGTCCCGGCTGGATCCGAAGGCGCGGTGCGACGGCGCTCACACCACGCCCCCGGGTTGCAGGCGCCGGACGGCTACTTCACATCCCCCGCCGAGGTAATCGTGTCCCGCTTGATGTCGCAGCCCTGGCCCACGGCGACGATCTGCTTCTCTTCCCTGGTCTGGTCGTAGACGACCAGGCAGTTCCCCACGCGCCACCACTGGGTCGACGGCTTCGTGGCACATCCGGCGAACACGAACGCGATGAGCAGCGTGAAGAACAACAGCACCCGACGAGGCTTCATACGACCTCCAAATCTCAACGCCAGGCCCCTGTGGCCTCAATGTGAAGTCTCACGAGACTACCCGCGCGTAGACGAGTGACGCGCGGGTCACCGTAGAAATTGGAATGGCGGCGATGCCAGTGTCAGGGCTGAGGCGCTTCAACGTTGGCAGTGCCCCCAGGGCTCGACGCGGGGAGCGCGCGGCATCGAGCAGCAGCACACGCGGTCGATAGGGGCGAAGCACCCGACGGGCTCCCGCGAGCGAGGCGCCCCGGCTGGCGATGCGCTGCCTGGCGAGGACGGTCTGGCATCGCAGACGCTTCGCTGCGTACGCAACGACGACGATTGACAGGTTGGCTTCGCTGGTCTTCGGGGCGTCGGATCGTGTCACGGCATAGCTTCATGCCACGACACGACGGTCGCCGACAATCGGACCTAGGTCTATCCGACCTTTGTCTGAGTCGAGGCGGCGCGGCCGACGGCGACGGCCAGCTCGAGCCTCGTGCAGAGTCCGAGCTTCCTGAAGATGCTGGTCAGGTGAACACACTCGGTTGGCTCGTATAGCCCGACGCCGGATTTCACAGGAGCGCGTGGAGGCGATCCGTCAAGTGTTTGGTCCTGCCCACTCCGGCTTTGGTGCCCGTTCGCGCTGACTCGCGGACAGAACGCGGGACAGCGCCCTTTTAGGACGCCACTCCCGCGACGGCGAACCGCTTGACGATGAAGTGTTCCAGTGAACATCCTCTATGGACTCAACGAGGGGCCACATGGTCAGCCGCCGAAGCTGACGGCCGTCGAGCGTCAGGCGTCGGCCCGCCATGACCCCGCGGACGTGGAGCGTGCGCTCGACATTATTTGCGAGGCGCTGACCGACTGGCAGGGCATGCTGCGGCAAGAGACGGGCCCGGCCCGGCGCGCGATGCAGGCGCTGCTCAAGGGTCGTCTCGCGTTCGTCGAAGGCGCGCGACTCCCTGCGCGCGCGGAGGCCCCGCCGGCCCTCGTTTGAAGGTGATCCGGACCTACTTGCCCTTGACGAAGCCGTGCTTGACCAGTCGCAAGTCCTGGTCCCCCACGAGACCGATCCCCGGCGCGTGATACTTGTATTCGGTTCCAGAGCTGATCGCCGAGCTTTCCTTCACTTTCAGGCATCTGGCGAACGTTCCCGCCGGTGTCTTGCACGTCTCGTTCAGGCCGACGATCTCCGCCCGGTCCATGGCCACGCCGGGCGCGACCTCCTGGTAGTACTTCATCTTCAGTTTCGGAGCTCCCGGCATCATCAGGCCCGCCTTGGCGCCGTTCTGGCCGGCGAGCCACGAGCCGTCGTGCTTGACGACCTTCCCTTTCTCGTAGAAGTCGACGTCCTCGCCGAAATAGAAGACGTCCTTCGTTTGCTCGCAGATCGCGAAGTAGTTCCGCGCCACCTCAAACAATTCTCCCTTCTTCCACTCTCTCTCCTCGACCACGCGCGTGACCACGCCATCGATCGTCCTGGTCTCGTCGAGGACGGTGATCTCGACCTTCGTACCGCCTCCTTCCAGCACCAGCTGGAAGCCTGGCTCCAGCACGAAGTAGTCGTTGCGGCCCGTCGTCTGCAATTTGCAGCTCGAGATCGCGAACTCCTGTTGCCACGAGGAGTTCGTGGCCCAGCCCACCCCACATGCCGGGGACAGTGCGAAGATCACGGCAGCGAGAACGACACTTCGCGGAATTCGCTTGGTCATGGCTTGCCTCCGCTCGCGCGTCACCTGATGTTCACCACCAGAACTTGGCAATGACGGACATCGCTTGGTCAGCGCGACGAATGACGGGGGCTTCCTCGTCGCCCTGGTTCCTCAAGAAGGCTTGGCCGGGGTAGAACCAGCCCATCCTCACGTCCAGTCCGAGCCGCCGCAGACCGAAGAGCCGGCGGAATCCGATCACGAGGTCCAAGCCGCTCCCGACGTCCTTGCTGCGCGGCCTCAGGGGGTCGACCTGGTTCATCTCGGCCGTGAGGGCGGAATTGGAAAGGCTCTGGGCGAACTCGTCCAGCCGGTAACGGTGCCAGACCACGTCGACGAAGACGTTGGAGAACGGCCGAAAGCCCACCCCGGCCGTGAAGATCTCGATATTGCTCAGCTCCGGGTCCAGGGCCTCGCCATAGATCTTGAACTTGGACAACCCGCCGAACCGCGTTTCGTTCGTATGCAGGCCGGATTGACGGAACTGGTTGTTGTGCCGGTCGTTCGGGCTCTCGTCGCCGCTCCCGACCGCATAGCTGACAGTGATGCTCGGCGAGAACGGGAGCCAGGGGAACCGATACGTGGCGCCCACATCGTATCCGTGAGCCGCGAACCTTTTGGTCGGCGTTCCGCCCCTGACGGGCCCCCCGACCGAAGGCCCATCCTTGCCGATCAGCTGCGCGATCTCGATCCAATAATTGAAGCTGTCGGACGGCCTGCCCAGGGCGCGCACGCCGATGAGCTGAGCTCGCGTCTTCCGTTCGAGGAGCCTGCGCTGCTTCTCGGTGAGCAGATCGTCACGGACGATCGTGTAAGCAGCGAATCTGTGGTCCTCGATTCCGCGGTAGTCCGCGTACAGGATGTAGGTGTCGATTCGGTCCCTCGGCTGACGCTGATTGGGCGCCAGATCCAGGTCCAGGTAGACCTCGCGTCCGGCGGTCGCCTCGATGCGAAATGGGCCGGCCTTGACGGCGACACTGGCGATGTCGAGCGAGGTGTCATACAGCCAGTGCCGCTCGTCCTCGTAGTTCTTTCGGCCCACCGAGATCTCGAAGGGGGAAATGATCTGATGGACCTTCACGAATGCCTGGTCGACGAGGAGCGACAGGCGCCGTTTCGGCGCGCGCTCTAATTCTCCGTTCGGCAGGATGACCTTGCTCTCCTCCTGGACGGGGATCTCCCACTCGAGTATCCCTTCGAGCACTGTCTCGAGCCAGTCGTAGGGGCGATACACGATGATGCCGTTCAGCTGAGGCTTCAGGAGGAGGGAGTTGTCGCGGACGAGGTCGTGAAGATCCCGGTTGCGTCGGTACACGATGTCCGACTCGCTGCCGTAGGCATATTGATACGTCAACCGTGTCGTGGCGGGTGGTGGTGGAGCTCCCGCCTCAGGCTGCTTCGGCGGCAACTGAAATTGCACCTTGAGACGGGTGCTCTCGTCGTCCAGGTCGCTCCAGCGCCCGTCGTCCGTCGTGCTCGGTAGCAGCGCGAAACGAAGCGCATCATCGCCGTGGTCACTGCCACGTCGAGGCAGGAGTCGCCACTGGATCGACGGACTGCCGCCGGCCGGTGCCGCCGCCTCGGACTCGGTTGGACGAGTCGTGGCCAACGTCTCGGTAGGCGGTGGTGACTGTTCCGCCCCGGCCGCCTGAAGCCCGACCGTCAAGGCGACGGCCAGCACGGTCGATGGAAACGCGCGGTTCACGCGTCGGCTAAGCTGCCTCGAGCTGGCGTTCGGCCCGCCCCGAAGGCCACATAGAGGGCCGGCAGGACGAACAACGTGACCAGGGTGGAGGCGATCAGGCCGCCGATGATCACGATGGCCGTGGGCTGCAGGATCTCGAGCCCCGGAATCTGCCCGAAGACGACGATCGGCAGAAGGGCAGCGAGGATGGCCACCGAGCTCGCAAGGATGGGCGACAGCCGTTCGCCGGTTCCGCGAAGGACGACGTCGCGAGGAGACGGCATCCTTTCGTCTCCCTCGAGATGGCGGTAGTGATGGATCAGCGAGAGGCCGTTCCGCGCGGCGATGCCCAGCACCGCCAGGAACCCGACGATCGAGCCCAGGGAGATCACGCCGCCGCTGACGAACGCCGCGAGCAGCCCGCCGACGACGGACGCCGGAAGAGCCAGGAACGCGAGCACCGCCAGACGCCAGCTCCGGAATGACGCCTGCAGCAACAGGAAGATTCCGATGACGGAGGCGACGGCGATGCCGAGCATGCGGCGCTCGACGCCCTGGCGCTCGCGGTACTCTCCGAGGATCTTCGGGCTGTGCTCGAGCGGGAACTGGATCCGATCGAGGCTGTCGTCGATCGCCTCGACCACCGAGCCGAGATCACGGCCCGACACGTTCGCGACGACATCGACGTACGGCGCGAGGGCCTCGTGCTTGATGACCGTCGGCGTCGACACGATGCTCACGTCCGCGACGTCGGCCAGACGCACCTGGTTGTAATCGAACTTCCCGACCCACAGCTCCCGCAGATTGGTCAGACTCTGGCGTGTCTCGGGGGCTCCCCACACGACCACGTCGAGGATCTTCTGCTCGGCGGAGAGCAAGCCGACGGTCAATCCGGAGAACACCGTCGCGGAGACGCGCCGGACGTCGCCCGGCTTCACGCTCGCCTTGCCCGCGCGCTCGAGATTGACCGTGACCGAGACCTGTGGCTCCTCCACCTGGCCTTCGGCGCGCAGGTCGACGATGCCGCGGATGCCGGACAGCGCCGCCCTGACTTCCTCCGCCTTCGTACGTAGGATGTCGGGCTTGGGACCGTAGATGCGCACGACGAGCGGCGTGGTCGCGCCGGTCAGCGCCTCCCCGACGGTGTCGCGCAGGTAGGCCTGCACGTTGCTATCGAGACCGGGGTAGCCGTCGATCGTCTCGCGAATGGCGGCGACGGTCTTGTGGTAGGGGGCGTTGGGATCGATGCTGATCCAGATCTGGCTCGAATTGATCCCCACGACCTGGTCGCCGGTCACTGCGCGCCCGACATGAGCGCCGACGCTCCGCACCCCCGGGAGCGTCTGCAGTTCGCGGCTGACTCGAGACGTGATCCGGTACGTCTCCGCGTAGGACGTACCGGGGGCGGTGCTCACGTTCACGAGCAGGTCCCTCTCCTTGAAGGCGGGGAGCAGCGACTGCCCGAGAAAGGGTGCGACCGCAACGCCGACCACGAGCACGACGCCCGCGACAGCATAGATCACGCGAGGCGCCCGAATGACAACTCCCAGAGCCGTCTCGTATCGGTCGCGAAGCCACGCGGCAACGGGCGGCTCGCCGACGCGGCGGGACCGTGCGCCGAGGAGGATCAGGCTCAGGGCAGGCGTGACGCTCAGTGCCACGGCCATCGAGGCGACAACCGCCAGCACGTAGGACCGGGCCAGGGGTGTGAAGAACGCTCCGGAGATCCCCCCCATGAAGAAGATGGGCATGACGGCGAGGACGACGATCAGCGTGGCGTAGATCGCGATGCTTCGCGTCTCCAGCGTCGTGTCGTGGATGAGCGTCAGGAGCGAGGCGCGGTCGCCTTCCTTGCGCTCGCGCAGCCGCCGCGCGAGCTTCTCCACGTCGACAACGGCGTCGTCGACGACGACGCCGAGGGCGACGAGAAGGCCGGCGAGCATCATGGTATTGAGCGTCGCCCCCGTCAGGCCGAGCACGATCACCGCCGTCAGGAGCGAGAGCGGGATGGACACGACACTGATGAGCGCGCTGCGCCAGTCGAACAGGAATGCGCCGATGACGAGAACGACGAGAACCGCCCCGAACAGGATCGCCCGGGCGAGATTGGCGAACGAGTCTTCGATGTACGACGCCAGCCGGAAGACGCCGGGGTCGATGTCCACGCCGGGAAGACCACGACGCAGCTCCGCGAGTGCGGCCTCCACTCCGCGCGTGACCTCAAGTGTGTTCGCGGACGGAAACTTGTCGACGACGAGCAGGAGGCCGTTGCCGTTGTTGACGAACGCGTCGCCGATCAGGGGCGGGTGGGCGAACGTCACCTCGGCGATCTCACCCAGCGACATCGTCTTGCCCGTCATCAGCAGGTGCTGCGCGCCAACGGCGACCTTGGCCATGTCCTCCGGCGTCGTGATCGGCATGCCGTGATAGACGCCGAGCCGCTGATTGCGATTGTCGATCCACCCTCCGGTGACGGGCGCCGATCCCTTCAGGAAGGTCAGCGGCGTCACCCAGAAGGCGTCTCCGGCGGCGGAGATGATGTCGTCCTGCATCAAGCGGGAGTCGCGCAGCCGGTCGGGATCGATGTGGACGTGCAGCTGCCGCAGTCGCTGGCCCCAGATCGCCACGTTGGCCACACCGGGCACGCCCAGCAGCTTGGGCTTGATGGTCCAGCGAGCGAGCAGAGAGAGCTCCGTGGGCTCGACCTTCTTGGCCGCGATCGCGATCATCATGAAGCGGCTGGTCGTCGACCGGGGCTGGAGCATCGTCGGCGGCGTCGAAACGTTCGGCAGGGTGTACGCGAGCGTGAGGCGCTCCTGGATCATCTGCCTCGCCCGCATGACGTCGGTGCCCCCCTGGAACGTGAGGGTGATCGACGAGAGACCGGTCACCGACTTCGACCGGATCGACTGCAGCCAGGGGATGCCACTCAACAGCTCCTCGAGGTTGAGCGTGATCAGGCTTTCCACCTCCTTGGCGGACAGCCCGATCGCTTCGGTCTGGACCTCCACGACCGGCGCCGCGAACTCGGGGAACACGTCGACGGGCATGTTCCGAAGTCCGACGGCTCCGAACGCGACCAGTGCAGCCGCGACACCCACGACCAGGAAGCGGAACTGCAGGCTCGAGCCAATGATCCAGCGGAACATGGCTAGATCCTCCACATACCTTTATTTACCAAAGACTTCTGCTATTTACCAAAGACTTCTGCGCCGTACAGCAGGGCCGCGCCGACAGTGACCACCGCGGTCTTGACCGGCGGGCCCTCGGACAGCACCGCCAGATCACCGATCACCCGCTCGATGCCGATCTTTTGCCGTTCGAACGTCCGCGGGGCCGTGTTCACGTAGACCCAGGTGGCGCCCTGAGCGTCGTAGTAGACGGCGCCGTAGGGCACGACCGTCCGCACCTCCTCGTCCCCGGCCAGCTGCAACTCGACACGCATGCGCGTGTTCGGCGTCAGGCCGTGGTCCTTGCCGGGCACCGTGTAATACACCTTCAGCATGGAGCGCTTCGTGTCCTCGACCGGCGGCAGGCCGGATGGTCGTGCCAACAGCTCAGAGCCGGACGCCTCGCGCGTGGCCAGCGGTAGCAGGCGCGCGGGCCTGTCCTTTGCCACCCGGTCCCATTCGACCTGGGTCAGCGTCACGAGCATCCAGGCATCGCCGGCGGGAGGCGCTGTCGTCACTGCCGCAACCCGGTGGATCGTCGGTGACGCTGCGGGCGAGGCGAAGCCTCCAACCTTTGCGCTTCCAAAGATGCTGCCTCCAGATCCGGGGCTGGCCGTCGCCGGCTGCTTCTCCGGTTGAGCGACGACCAGGCCACCGACCATCTGCCTGCGGACGATCGGCTGCTTGCTCACCGTGCCCGTCTCGATGCCCAGCCGTTTCGCCGCAGTCTCGCTCAGAGTGATGCGCTTGACCGGGCTCCCGGGGATGCTCTCCAGCTTCACCGCATCGCTCTTGGCGCCGGCCGCTGCCGCGGGCGCCGTCGCGGCCGGGACGGACAGGACCGCAATCACTGCCAGGGAAATGAGCCCGCCGATCACGCATTCGGCTTTCATCGAGCGCTCCTCCTCGCTGACCTGCTTGCTTTCTCAGAACCGCGGCACGACGCCATCCTTGCCGACGAAGATGAACACCGCCATATACCGGCCGTCTGGGCCCTCCTGCGCGCCGGCCACCACGTGGGCGCCGGGCTTGAGCAGGCTGAAGTCTCCGCGCGACATCGCGAGCACCGGCACGTCGCGCGGGACTTCGACGTCGGTTTCCTCTTCTTCCGTCGGGCCGAACTTGATCGAGATGACACGGTCCTCCATGTCATCCACCCAGCCGTGCGTCATCACGCTGGTCGGCGTGAGGTCCCACTTTCGATGCCCCACCGCGATGCCACGAAGCTGCTCGTCGATGATCCGCAGCTCGTACCCCCGGTGCAGCCAGCTCAGCGAATCGCGGACGATGGGGCTGTAAATATCGTCGCCGAGCTTCTCGGAAACCGCCCCGACGTACTTCCCGAAGGTGACGTCCGCGAAGCTGGCCTTCGACAGCCCGAAGATGGTGACGGACTCCGAAAGGTGGAGGCGCACGGTCTTGTTGTCGCTGCCGCGCACGACGATGAGCGACTTCTCGACCGAGGCGAGGACACCCCGGATACGCTCGGGCTCCGCGTTTTGCGCCCAGGCCGGCATGCCGGCGAGCGGCGCCACGGTCACGGCAACGATCACCCCGCAACGACCGAGCTGGCGGAGATTCATGGGCGCGTCCCTTCGGGTGCTACCGCGCGAGGGAACGAGTCGTCGATCGTTTGGCGCGATTGGCGTCCGAATCGGAGATACAGGAGCGGCACGACGAAGAGGCTCAGCAGGGTCGACGTGACGATGCCTCCCAGGATGACGACGGCCATCGGATGCTCGATCTCGTTCCCGGGAACGCTGCCGGCCCACACCAGCGGCACCAGCCCCAGACTGGCGCAGAGGCTCGTCATCAGGATCGGCGACAGCCGTTCGTTCGCGCCACGCAAGACGAGACCGATGCCGAACGGCTCACCCTCGACGTGCTCGAGATGCCGGTAGTGCTCGAGGAGCATGATGCTGTTCCGCGCCGCGATGCCCAGGACCGTGATGATCCCGACCAGGGAGCCGAGCGAGACGACACGGTCGCTCATGAAATTCGCGAGCAGGGCGCCGACCAGCGCGGCGGGAAGGGCGAGGAAGATGAGGGCCGCGAGCCGCCAGTTGCGGAAGGTCGTCTGCAGCAGGAGGAAGATCACGATCGCCACGACGCCGCCGGCGATGAGCAGATTCGTCTGCGCCGCCCGGCGCTCCTTGTACTCTCCGAGCAGGTGCGGGTGGTAGCCGATCGGGAACTGGACCTTCGCGAGGCGGGCCTCGACCTCGCTGACCACCGAGCCGAGATCGCGGCCCCGCACGTTCGCGTGCACGTCGAGGCGTCGGGAGCTGTTCTCGCGCCGGATCTTGTTCGGCGTCGGCGCCACGGCCACCTCCGCCACTTCTCCCAGCCGGACCCGGCCGCCGTAGGCCGTGTCGATGGGGAACTCGCGGATGGCGTCCACGCTGCCACGGACCTCTGGCGGCGACCACACGAACACGTCGTAGACCTTCGCGTCCCTGTGGATGTCGGTGACCTCGACGCCCGTCATCAACACGGCCGCCGCCCGGCGCACGTCGCCCGGCTTGAGGCCATGGCGCGCGGCGGTCTCGAGGTTCGTCGTGATCTGTATCTGCGGCACGTTGACCTGCTGCTCGCACGTCGCGGTACAGCCCGGGATAGCTGGCCACGGCCGCCTCGATGGTCGCCCGCGTCTTGTCGTAGTCGACCGCGCGATCGACGCTGATCCAGTTCTCGGTGAAGTTGACGCCGTACGGCTCGTCGCCGGCGACGGCTCGCCCGATGTGGGCGCCGAAGTTGCGCACCCCCGGAATCGCCCGGAACTCGCGGCTGGCCTGCTGGGTGATGCGCACCGTCTCGGGGTGTGAGGTTCCCTCGGGGGGCACCCAGTGCATCAGGAAGTCGCGCTCCTTGAACGTCGGAAGCAGCGTGTGTCCGAGGAAGGGGAAGACGCCGAGGCCGGCGATGACGACGACGAGAGCCCCGGCGTACACCGTGCGCGGCGTCCGGACGGCTCGTGACAGCAGCGCCTGGTACGCCCGCTTGAGCGGCGGCAGCAGCGGGGACTCGCGCTGCTGGATGCTCCGGCGGCCCACCAGCATGAAGCAGAGGGCCGGCGTGACCGTCAACGCCACCACCATCGACGAGAACATCGCGATGAAGTAGGCGAGGGCGAGCGGCGCAAAGAACGAGCCCCCGAGCCCGCCCATGAAGAACACCGGGGTCACCGTCAGCACGATGATCAGCGTCGCGTGCACGATGGCCGTGCGCACCTCGAGGGAGGCGTCGATGATGACGCGAGCGATCGAGCGGCCGTCGCCCGTCAGACGGTGCTCTCGGAGGCGCCGGACGATGTTCTCGACGTCGATGATCGCGTCGTCCACGACGTCGCCGAGCGCGACAATGAACCCGGCCAGGACCATCGTGTTGAGCGTGGCGCCCAGGTGATAGAGGACCAGCGCCGCCGTCGTGAGCGACAGCGGGATCGCGATGGCGCTGATGAGGGCCACGCGCCACTCGTAGAGGAAGGCTCCCAGGACAACGATGACCAGGACGAGGCCGCTGATCAGCGCGAACGTCAGGTTGCCCATCGCCTGCTCGATGAAGGTCGCCGGCCTGAAGATCGTCGAGTCGATCTCGATGCCCGGAAGGCCCGGCTTCAACTCCGCGAGCACCTTCTCGACCCCCCGCGTCACCTCGAGCGTGTTGGCCCACGGCAGCTTCTCGACGATCATCATCAGGCCCACGCCGTCGTTGATGACGGCGTCACCGATGAGCGGCCAGGTGTCCCACTTCACGACGGCGACCTCGTTCAGTCGCGGCGGGCTTTTGCGCCGGTTCTTCGACGCGACGGAGACCTCGGCGAGATGCTCCGGCGAGAAGACCGGTGAGTCGAAGTGGATGACGAGCCGCTGGTTGGGCGTGTCGAGCATGCCGTCGATGCGGGTCTTTGCCCCCTGCGTGTACCTCAGGAGGCCGAAGTCGAGGGCGTCCGAGGTGGTCTCCATGACCTCCTCGAGCGTGACGTCGTGGGCACGCATGCGCCCGGGGTCGACCTGCACCTGCAGCGACTTGATCTTATCGCCCCAGATCGGAATGTTCGCGACACCCGGGACGGACATGAGACGGAACTTGATCGTCCAGTACGCGATCATCGAGAGGTCCATCGGGTCGTGGGTCTTCGACGACAGCCCGATCTTCATGACGCGGCTTGTCGATGACAGCGGCTGCAGGATGATCGGCATGCCGGCGGACTGCGGCAGACTCGAGATCCCCAGCTTCACGCGCTCCTGCACGCGCTGTCGCGCGTCCATGAGATCGGTGCCCATCTTGAACAGGACCGTGACCTGCGAGAGGGCGAGGACCGACGAGGAACGGATCACGTCGACGTTCGGGATGCCCCTCAGCGCCTCCTCCATGGGAATCGTGATCATCTCTTCCACTTCGGCGGCCGTCATTCCGGGTCCCTCGGTCTGGATCTCCACCTTTGGCGGGGCGAACTCGGGGAAGACGTCGACCGGCATCTTGCGAAGTTCCTGGCTTCCGAAGACGAGCAAGGCGGCGGCGAGCGCCAACAGGAGGAACCG
>WNGH01018428.1_pt1 | contig 15067 bp, 9 predicted proteins | sample 5400631 | NCBI WGS metagenome assembly WNGH01 (sample SAMN13153373, study PRJNA577476) | soil metagenome | isolation source: 115 cm soil or saprolite under Garry oak tree replicate 1 | place: USA:California | collected 2016-06-15
GTCGCGTTGCTCGATACCGGTAACTATGCGGGTGCCGTCGATCGGGCGGAAAAAGCGCGCGAGGTCCTGGAGAAGCACGTGGTTGCGTTGCCTTCGCGACTGGAAGCGGCCTCAGCCCCAAGTTCGTTCGTTGCCTTGGCAGGTCCGGCCTTTGTCGCAGTGGCATTCGTCGCCGCTTCGTCGATGTTGTTGCCGGCCGTCGATAATTTCTTGGTCCTCAACCGCGAATTTAACGTCGCGTCCATTCTCACCCTCAGCTACGGGTGGCTCGGTCTCATCATGTACGCGCTCATGTCCGTCTACTATGTGATGCGCCCAGCTTCGACGAAGCCGTCCCCGTTGGAGCGAATCGCGCGTCGACAGTAGGTCGGTTCGTCGAGTGATCTCTGCGTAGTCACCGATTGACGACGCGGTTCGCCCGCGAGAAGACCGTCCGCGCATGGAGAAATCGTTGAGTCTCAACGATACGCGTCGAGAATTTTTTCCTCGCATCCTGTTATCGCGCGCGATTATCGCATCTCAACATTTTCAAGAATACCATCATCGACGGCGCCTGACATCTGGACGCGCCCCCGGGGAAGGTAATGGATTCTCAGCCTCATCGCGCGTTCGTTGCCCTTTCGGCTTCCGCTCTTCTCGTACTCGCGGCCCTCATCGTCTCGGGGATTGTTCCCTTCAGCACTCCCGGTAACGGGGCTGGTCTCGGACCGATTTCTTCCAGCGCCACCGGGAACTTCGATCAGCTCGTCGTCGTCCTCATGGAGAACCACAATCTGAACGACATCTACGGCCCCGCCCCGTACATGACGCAGCTCGCCGACCAATACTCGTTCTCACAGCACTGGGCGAGCATCACGAATCCGTCCCAGCCGAACTACATCGCCATCTTGGGCGCGAGCACGTTCGGCGTCTCCGGTGACGGGAACCATCCGAACCTGAACCATCCCACCCTGGTGGACCTGATCGAGACCTCGGGCCACACGTGGAACGCGATCGCGGAAGGCAGCGGCTCCGGCTGTTCCATCAGCCCGCAGCGAGGCGAGGACCACTTCCCGTTCCTATCGTACACGACGATCACGGGCAACGCCGCGCGGTGCGCGAACCTCCACTCCGGCGGCACGACGGACGTCGTCGCGGCGTTGAACGCCGGCACGAACTTCATCTGGTTCACGCCGACGGACAATCACAACATGCACGACAACTCCGTGTCATCGGGCGACGCATGGCTGCAGAGCTGGGTGCCCGGACTGCTCACGGCCATGGGGAGCAAGAAAGCCGCGCTCATCATCATGTTCGACGAAGCGTACACGAGTCCTCCGTACATCTACATGTCCTTCAGCGGTCCGGCGACGAAGCTCGCGTACAAGTCGACGGTCTCGTACAGTCACTATTCGCTCGCGAAGCTCTTGGAGGACGTCTGGGGCGGAGGGAGCCTCGGGCAGGGCGATGTGAGCGCTGCGTCTCCAGTCGAGTTCTTCAATGCTGGCGGGCCGGATTTCACGCTCTCCGCGAATCCGGCGACCGTCTCGTTCGTGGCCGGTCTGTCCGCGGCGTCCACGGTCAGCTTGACTGCGGGTGGCGGCTTTACGGGGACGGTCGCCCTCACCGCGGTATCGGTCCCCGTAGGAGTCACGACGTCGTGCGGGCCGTCCAGCATCAGCGGGACTCAAACGTCCACATGCACCCTAAGCGGGACGAATGCGGGCACGTACGCGGTCACGATTACAGGCACGAGCGGGGCTCTCGTCCACACGACCCCGATTGCGACCACGGTGACGGCGCCGCCCACACCCGATTACTCTCTCTCCGCGAATCCAACCAGCGTCTCGTTCCTGGCCGGTCAGTCCGCGACCTCGACGATCTCCCTTCACCCGACGGGCGGGTTCACTGGGACGGTGGCGCTCACCGCGTCCTCCGCGCCCGCGGGTGTCACGACGTCGTGCGCGCCGTCCAGCATCAGTGGCACCCAGACATCGATTTGCACGCTGAGCGGAACGAACGCAGGCACGTACACCGTCACGATCACCGGGACGAGCGGAGCACTCGCCCATACAGCTTCGGTGGCCGTCACGATCACCGCGGCCGGACCCACGGCCCGGTTCACGTACTCGCCCACGGTGCCTTCCGTCAACGAAACGATTACGTTCGACGCGTCCACCTCGACAGACTCGAATCCAAGTGCGACCTTACAGGCCCGCTGGGACTGGGAGTCCGACGGAACATGGGACACCTCACTCTCCTCGACCCTGACCGCGCAACATGCGTTCGGGGCATCCGGGACGTACACCGTGAAGTTGGAGATCCAGGATTCGAGCGGATTGTCCGACACGGACAGCAAGGCGATCTCGGTCTTTGCATCGGGAGGCGGAGGCGTCGGAGCACCTCCCGGCTCCGGCTTGACGGATCCGACGGTCCTCCAGGCCCACGGTCCGATCTACATCGGGAGCGATGCGCAGTTCACCGCCGCGAACGGCGTGCGCAGCGGGACGGGCACGATTACGGACCCGTACATCATCAGCGACTGGTTCATCGACGGCAATCTCTACGCGAGCTCCCAGGCGATGCTCTGGATCGAGGGCACCAGTTCCTACGTCGTGATTGAGAACGTGAGGATCGCGAATCTCGCCGGAACCAACCAGTGGGAAGCGTTCCAGCTCGGTCACTGGCCTGCGACGATCAGCACGCAGCGCAACACGCATACGGCATCGCGATCCGCGAGGGATCGAGCGACATCCACGTCGAGGCGAACTACGTGCAGCTCGACGCGAACTTCGACTGGGTGTACGGCATCGCAACGGACCGCGGGGTCCACGGCATCACGGTCTTCGGGAACTACGTGAATGCGCACACCAGCGGCACGTTCCACACGGTTGGCATTCATCTCAGCGACTACCACGTCACGGACGCTCGACGGGCCACGGGGATGGTCGCGATTCAGAACACGGTCGTGAACGCAACGGCCGGCGGCATCATCTCCGAGAGTTCAGTCGGCACGATCATCGGATGGAACCTCGTCTACATGGACTATCCCGGTTCCAAGTCCGTCGCGACGGACTATCCTCGCGGCATCGAGACGGAGTGGTTCTCGAACTGGACGGCCGTCGTCGGAAATGTGATCCACACGTTCCACTGGGGAATCCAAGTCGGATCGGACCAGGGAGTCATCGCCTCGAACACGATCTCCGATGTCGACTATGCGATCTACGTGCTCGATAACTCGGCGTGGCCGGGCATCAGCACCGCGGCGGACACGATCTACGACACGACGTACTCGAGCGTCGCAATCGCCCCAATCCGCCTTCCGACGGGCTTCCAGGGGACCGTGGTCGACCTCGGACCGGGAATCAAGAAGACGGACCTCACGCCGGTCCTCTTCGTGACGTCTCCGGCGGCGACCAGCGCGACCCTTGAATGGTCCGGCACGTCCCTGAATCTCTCGGCGATCGTCGGCGGCATGATGGTCTTCGACACGGCCAGCACCATCGATGCGCAGACGTTGCACGCTTCATGGACCGGCGCCCTGACGAATCTCCATGTGACCAGCCTCTCGGCCGCGGGCATCTCGTTCCAACTCCAGAGCGCCACGCCGGTCGTCTTCGACGGCACCGGCTTCACCCCGAGCACGACGTACAACGTGACGCGAACGAACACCGGCGGAACGAGCCGGATCTTCAGTGCTCAGTCGACGCCCCTCGGCGGTCTCTCGTTCACGGTCCCGACCTCGACGCCCTCGACCTACGCGGTCTCCCCGGGAAGCGTGAACGACATCACGCCTCCAGTGACGACCTACAGTGCCTCGGGCACGGGCGGCGCGGGCAGCTGGTACACGTCTGCGGTGACGGTCACGCTGTCCGCCATCGACGATTCCAGCGGCGTCGCGGCGATTCACTTCCGGACGGATGGCGGGACGTGGCAGAGCTACTCCGGCCCGTTCACCTTCCAAGCCGACGGATCCCACGCAATCGACTACTACTCCACGGACTACTCGGGCAACAACGAGACGCTGCGGTCGGTCGCCGTGAAGATTGACAGCACCGCACCGAGCTCGTCGGTCCAGCTCGCCGGCACCCTAGCGGGCGACGGATCGTACATCTCCTCGATCGCTGTGACCGTGACGTCGACAGATGCGACGAGCGGAGTCCAATCGAGCCAGTACCAGGTGGACGGGGGCGCGTGGCGCTCCTATTCGGCCGCGTTCCCGGTCAGCGGAAATGGGACCCACACGGTCGATTACTACGCGACGGACGTCGCGGGAAATCTTGAGAGCACGAAGAGCTCTGTCGTCCGAATCAGCGGATCGTCGTTCGGGCCCCCGGTGACGGTGTTGCAGCTCGCAGGCACCGCTGGTCAGAACGGCTGGTACATCTCCCTGGTGAACGTCACGCTCACCGCGACGAGTCCGAGCGGAACCGGGATTTTCACGATGTACAGCGTCGACGGTTCCGGATGGACGCAGTACGCGCAGACGTTCATGCTGACGGAAGGCCGGCACGCGCTCGACTACCAATCCTGGGATTCCGCCGGGTTCGTCGAACCGAAGGCATCCACCTCGATCGACGTGGACCTGACACCTCCGACCCTCGACGGTTCTCCCAGCGGGCTCGTGACAACCCCCGACGTGACGATCACGTGGACCGGCACCGACGGTTCCTCGGGCATTGCCCGCTATGAGGTGTCCGTCGATGGAGGGCCGACGGAGTCCGTGGGCATGACCACGAGCCTCACACGCAGCTGGTCCGACGGGGCCCACACGGTCCGAGTGACGGCCTACGATGCGGCCGGCAACCAGGACGCCAAGGTCATCCGGTTCACCGTGAACCCGGCGTCGTCCGGGGTGTTCGAAGTGTTCCAGACGCTCCCGCTCATCCTGCCGGCGATCGCGCTGTTCCTTCTCCTGTTCGCGGTCGCCTTCTGGCGCCGACGCCTCCGTCGCGACGAAGACGAGGACCGAGGCGAGCCGGACGCATACGACATGCCGCCCGAGGACTACGATTCCTCGGACTGGTAGCATCGACCTCGACGGTCAGGACTCGATTCGCCGTTGCCTCTCCCAGATTAGGGCGATGGCCGCCGCGACGATGCCGCAGAAGAAGAGGGCGACCACGATGTGCTCATGATGCAGCTCTCTCGTGTCGAACAGATCCTGCAGGGAGAAAAAATCGATGTCGTTCAACATCACGAGGAACGCGAGGCCCCAGAAAAGCGCGAGGAGGGCGACGCTCAGCGAGTATTCTTGCAGTCGCGTGGTCCCGCCTCCGGCGCTGGAATCGAGCCTATCTTTTCAACCTTTCTCGCTACGCGACGTTCGGACTTGCACTGGAAACGCACCGCCGATGCCCGACACAAAAGCCGTTCCTGTTCCGAGACCCGGGAACCACTTTCGATAGACGTACAATCACCCCTATATACGCACCTCGGGGTTACCACCCAGCCTCCGACGGTGACCCTCATCCCACACTCTCGGGCCACCCGCATTCGCCGTGCGCTAGACGTCGCATCGAAGCGGAGCGGTAGCCCCTTTCTGGTCCTAGCACTCCTCCTCACCGGGATTCTCGTCGCGGGCTCGTTCGCGATTCTCAGCGAGGGTCCCTTGGTTCACAACCCTCCGACGACTTCCTCGGCCTCCGCGTCCGCCACCGGTCGCGTCGCGACCCTTTGGCCTTTCTCCCGGGATAGCATCTGGAACCTGCCGATCGGCGCGAATGCCGTGTACGTCCCGGGCAACATCAAGAAGCCCACAGCCTATGGGATGACCACGGATGTGGACGTCCTCATCCTGACGCCGACCGCCCCGGTCACGTCGGTCTGGAAGAACAACGATGCATGGAGCGGCGGGAGCCGCTGCACCGCCGAAGGCGGCGTCTTGTTTGCGGCGCCAATCCCCGCAGACTTTGGCGTCCCTGGGGCCGGGTCCGGCAATCCCGATGGCACGACCCCGAACTACGCGACCGCGATCCTCGCGGCCGACGGCCACACGCTCATCCAAGGCCAGCCGATGGCGCGCTGCACGAGTGGCGGGACCGCCACGATATGGTGGTACCAGGAGAAGGAAGACCTCTTCGGGACCGGCAACTCCGGCGCGCACGGCGGTTCCATGTTGTCGAGCCTCGGCGGCGTGATCCGGCTGGGGGAGCTCGTGCCGGGAGGCATGATCCGGCACGCATTGAAGGTCAACTTGCTCGGTGCGGACAACTACTACAGTGGCTCCGGCGGATACCGCTGGCCCGCGACGACCGCGGACGGATGTGCCCCCGGCTGCTACGGCGGGTCCGTCCCGGCGCTTCGTATGGGGTCCCTGCTCGCGCTCCCCCCTTCCGTCGACGTGAATGCGATGGGCCTCGAGACGGAGCCAGCGAAGATCCTCGCCCATGCCTTCCAGGACTACGGCGCATACACGGTGGACGACGCTGCGTGGTCGGTCTACGCCGTCGCGACGGAGTACAGCCCGTCGGGCAAGGTCGACGACGAGTTCGGGGCGGCCTGGGGTTTCCCAATCAGCCCGGCGAGCCGCAACGTCCCCTGGGCGCGGGACATGGACCGGATCTTCGGCGACCTCGCGGTCGTCGACAACTGGAATGCCGCTTCATGGCAAGCCGTATCCGCCTCGAACGGCACGGAGGGCGCGGGCAGCGGAGCCCCACGGGTTTCCTGGGCTCCGGACTTCGGCCCGGACAGTGTGCCCCCGGTCGCGACCGCGTCCCTCTCAGGGAGCCCGGGCTCGGCCAACTGGTTCGTCTCCCCGGTGGACGTCACGTTGACTGCGACGGACGACTCGAGTGGCGTCGCATCGATCCACTACCGCTCGGATGGCGGGACGTGGCAGCTCTATAGCAACCCCGTTACGGTCACGGGAGACGGTTCGCACACGATTGACTATTATGCCACGGAACGAGCGGCGTCCAATCCGAACAGTACCGAGTCGATGGTGGCCCGTGGCGGACGTACAGCGCACCCTTCACCGTCCGCGGGAACGGCACCCATCTGGTCGACTACTTCGCCACCGATGTCGCGGGAAACACGGAGGTCGTCCGAGGCCAGTCGATTTGGATCACCGGTGATCTCCATCCACTCCCGGTCAGCACCCTCACCTCGACGGGGACGGCCGGGGTGGCCGGTTGGTACGTTTCCCCCGTGACAGTAACGATCACGGCGACGAGCGGGAGCGGAAGCGCCGTGTCCATCGCGTATCGCCTCGACGGGAACGCATGGGCCACCTACGCGAATCCGATCGTCGTGCTCGACGGTCGTCACGTCTTGGAGTACCTGGCCACGGACGCCCAGGGATATTCGGAGGCCTCGAAGTCCGCGGCGATCAACGTCGATTCGACTCCGCCCTCCCTTGTCGCGAACTCGCCGATCGACCCGCTCGCCCCGGAAGGTTTGGTCTCATGGTCCGGATCGGATAGCGGCTCGGGAATCAGCCGGTATGAGGTGGCGATCGACGGCTCCGCGTTCGTATCCGTTGGGTTGCAGACGACGCTCACCCGTACCTGGACGGAAGGAACCCACGTTGTGGCGGTCCGGGCGTACGATGCCGCAGGGAACGTGAAGTCCTCCGTGATCCAGTTCAGCGTCGCGTCGAATCCGACGCCCGCGGGTCCTCCCGCTTCGCCGCCGTCAGCGCCACCGGGAATTCCCGAAATCATCGTGGGACTCGTCATGCTCGCGGTGAGCATGTGGTTCCGGCCGCGGGTGGTTACCCGACGCCCAGCCCCGCGCGTCTGAGGCCGTCAAAAAGTGTTCCACAGCGACTTTGGCTCGCGAGCCCTGTGCGGGTTCCGTGGAACTCTTGGAGGGAGCGTGCTACCTCGTGGAGGAGCCGAAGCCGCAGCTGAGCTTCCGCGTGTACCGCGAGCTCGTGCGCCAAGGCCTCCCGGGGATGTGCATCACCCGTGTCTATCCTGACCTGGCGCGGGAGAAGTTCGGCCTCGAGGACGGCCGGGTCCTGTGGCTCGCCGACACGCCCGCGGACGACGTCCTCCGTCCAACCGCGATCGTGAACCTCTCGAAGGCGATCGAGGTCTTCCTGGACGAGCATCCACAAGGCGGCGTCGTCCTCCTGGACGGCCTCGAATACCTGATCCTCCGCAACGGGTACGACGCGGTGCTGCAGTTCATCGAGCATCTCAGCGACCTCGTCGTGCGCGGACGGGGGATCGTCCTGATCCCGCTGAGCCCCGCGACCTTGGACCGCAAGGAAGTCGCTCGGGTCGAGCGGGACCTCGAGCTGGCCGACGTGGACGCGTGGAGAGCGGAACTCGACGCCCGGGAGTGGAGCCGGCGTCTCGGCGGGTAGGTCGCGGCCGCCGGCGATCGACTACGATTCAGGCGGCCGGGCTCTCTTCCGTCGTCGATAGATGAGAAGGCCCGCGACGGCCGCCACGACGATGAGCCCCACGGCAATTTCCGGGAGGATGGATAGGAAATCAAAAGGAGGGCTTCCGGTCGTGACGGTCAAGGCGATCCCAACGGCCTTCGAGTTGCCGGACGTGTCCGTCACCCGCGCGTCGATCGTGTGATTCCCGATCGCGAGAGGGAAGGATCCGCTCCACGAGGTCGTCCCAGTGGCCGTCGTCCAGGCGCCTCCGTCGACACGCAGCTCGACTTTCTGAATCGCGATGTTGTCGAAGGCGGTTCCCGTGACACTCACCGGCGACGACGCACTGCTATGGTTGGACGGCGAGTCGATGGCGATGGTTGGCGACTCGGTCATCGCCGCCGCTCCCGCATCGTTCGCGGTGAGAGTGGGCAGGTTCCAGTTCGATTCGATCGTGGCGAGGAGCGAGAAGTGATCGTACGCGACGGACGAGGTGTAGGTCGGGTTTACGACGCGACCGGCCCAGACGGTGTACACCGGTTGGCCGTACCCTTCGTCAAACGTGATGTACAGGGCCGCCCGCTGGGTCGTGAAGACGGGACTGCTCAAGATCCGCTGAACCAGGTCGGCCAGGTACGCATCGCCCGTGTCGATCGGGCAACTGTGGATGTCGTTGCACTTGTTCGGTGTGAGCCACATCAAGTTCGACGCCGTTGACGTGGATGCTAGATCGTTGATCAACGCGCTGTCGGAGCTGCCCGCGGGGACGACCCGGCTGCATCGTGTCGCATTGTTTGCGATGTCGCTGTAGTAGACGAACGGATTGTGACGGACCACGTAGTTCCCGGAGTCGCTGCCGTAGCAGTTGGACGGCATGTCTTCCATGTACGCCTTCCACGTCAGGCCCGCGGTCACGATTCGGTCCACGATGTTCGGCGCGGCCCATGCCGCGTTCGTGCACGCGTTCGATTGCGGGTCCCCGTCGTAACCGCTGCAGCCGAAATCGCTGCCGCCCGTGAGGCAGAGGTAGTTCGGAAGACTGGGATTGACGTTGCAGTAGTGATCGTCCTGGGCGAGTCCCCAAGCGCCCGCGAGGTTCGACATGTACGTTGCCGTGCCGCCGCACGATTTGAGGATGTCACACAGGTTGTGGTTCTCCATGACGATGACCACGAGGTAATCGAAAACGTTCGTCCCCGCGGCGGACGCCTTCGGGATGTCCTGGACGAGCGCCGGTCGCGCCGGATGCGGGGACCCGGCGGAGGCGGCAGCGGAAACGATCACGGCCAGGAGGAACGTCAGCGGGATCGAACGCCCTCGACGTCCCAGGGATCCTTGGTACACTCAAGCAGCGCTCGAGGCGACTGGGGCCATAAAGCCTTGGTTTACCACCGGTCCAGGACTGGGATCGAGGCGGACCCCGGCTCCTCATAATTGACGCATTTGATAGTGAGACCTTGGTGCTTTTAGCCTGGGGCACGCACGGAGCTTCTGGAAGCCCAGATGTCCGTGACCGCGTCGACCCCGATTGACCTGTCCTCGGCGGTCGGCTCTCAACAACCCCTCGAGGCGGTCCTCCTGATTACCCGCACCGGGGCGCAGCTCGGGGCCTGGACGCGGAACCCCGTGCCGATCGACGTCTTGAGCATCATGTCGGCGACCCTCGTCGGATCGATCGAGACCCTGATGACGGCCCTCGGGGCGGCGAGCCCGCGGGAAGTCTCCCTGATGATCGACGGCCGCCGGGTCTTCGTGAGCAAGGTCAACGCCCAGGTCGTCCTGGTCATCGTCGCCGCCGGCGGGATGACCGAAGTGGCCCTCCGCGCCGCGACGCGCCAGATCGTGAAGTCGCTCCCGCCGTTCCCGTCGGAATCGGATGGCCCCGCGCGGGGAGCCCGCGACCGAAGGCGCCCGTAGAACGGTCAGCGTCGGAAGATCGCTCTGGCGGCGACGAGCCGCCGATCGCGATTCCCGTCTCGGGTCGACGGACGCTCGCCGAATGCTTCTTTCGAGCGGCTCGCGAGGTCCGGGATCGGTTCCAGAGGAACGCGTGGGTCCCGACGAGGGCGGAGATCCCCGCGAAGACGAGCAGGACCGGGAGGGTCGGATCGATCAGGCCGGGCACCACTCCGGGACCTCGGTCCGGGTTGTTCGCGATCACGGTGATGACGGTCACGTGTTTGTTCCCCGAGGTGTCGGTCGCGCGGGCATAGATATTGTTCGTCCCCGCCTTCAGCGTGACGACCCCGGACCACGACGTCGTCCCGGTGGTCGGTGTCCACGTGGCGTTGTCGGTGCTCAGCTCGATCGTTGCGATTCCCACGTTGTCGGAGGCGGTTCCCACGACCGTGACGTCGGCCGACTCGAGGACCGTGTCGTTGGGCGGGGAGAGGATTGCGACCTGGGGGGGCACATCATCGTTCGCGCTCTGGACGACCACCGACTGCGTCGCGGTGTTGACCAATCCCAGGGAATCGAGGATTTGCAGTGTCACCCCGTAGGTTCCCCCGTCCTTGAAGACATGCTGCCCGGTCAGGGAGGGAGACCATGCGGTGTCCCAGAGGCCGTTGCCTTCCCAATCCCACCTCGCCTCGAGGGTCGCGCTCGGATCCGAATCGGAGGAGGACGAGGCATCGAAGAGGACCGGGGTGTTCGCGACGGCCACCAGCGGGGAATAGGTGAACCGGGCCGTCGGTCCTGAGGGCGTGACGGCGACCCCGATCGACGTCGAATGGGAGCGGGTTCCGTTCGTGCCCGTGACGAGGGCCGTGTACGACCCGGGCGTCGTCCCGCCGATCGTGCACGTGGAAGTCTCGGATCCGGTGATGCTAGACGGGACGCACGACATCGCGAGTCCCGCGGGCGATGAGACCGCCATGAGTGAGACGGTTCCTGCGAAGCCTCCCGTGGATTGCAGGGAGATGGTCGAAGTCGCGGTTTGCCCCGCCACGAACGAGACACTCGTCGGGTTTGCGGCGATCGAGAAGTCGGGAGTGGGCGGCGCGGTGACCGTGACGCCGATCCAGGTCGTGTGGACGACCGAGCCGTTCGTGCCCGTGATGCTGACGGTGTACGATCCCGTGGTTGATCCGGTGAATGTGCACGTCGACGATTGACTGCCGCTGATGTTAAGGGGGACGCACGAGCTCGTGAGGCCGGAAGGCGACGAACTCGCATTGAGGGTGACGGTTCCGTTGAAGCCGCCCGTTGCGCGAAGAGAGATCGTGGACGTCGCGGATTGACCCGCGACGAACGAAACGGTCGAGGGATGCGCCGAAAGCGAGAAGTCCGGGCCCGTGGGCGTCGTGAAGAACTCGTTCATGTTCGGGGCGTTCTGGTCATTCGTCGTCAGGGGAGGCAGGTTCCAGTTCGACTCGATCGTCGAGAGGACCGAGTAGTGGCTGTACGCCGTCGACGAGGTGTATGCCGTCTTGACGACGGGACCCGCCCAGACCGTGTAGATCGGTTGGCCATAGCCCTCATCGAACGTGAGGAGGAGAGCGGCCCGTTGGGTGAGGAAGACGTTGCTCCCGAGGATCAGCGGCACGAGGACGGACAGGTAGGTGTCGCCCGTCGGAACGTCGCAGTCGTGCATGTCGTTGCACGTGTCCGGCGTGAACCACATGTAGTTCGAGGCGGTCGACGTCGAGGCGAGGTCGGCCACCAAGGCGCTGCCCGCGGTTCCCGCCGGGACCACTTGGTTGCACCGCGTCGAATTGCTAACGATGTCGTTGTAATACACAAACGGATTGTGTCGGACCGCGTAGTTCCCGGAATCGCTGCCGTAGCAGTTCGACGGCATGTCTTCCATGTACGCCTTCCACGTCAATCCGGCCCCGAGGATCCGATCGACGATGTTGGGGGAGTTCCAGGCACTGTTCGTGCAGGCGTTCGAGTTCGGGCCGCCGTCGTATCCCGAACATCCGAAGTCCGTGGCGCCCGAGAGACACAGGTAGTTCGGAAGGCTCGGATTCACGTTGCAGTAGTCGTCCTGGAGAGCAATCGAATAGGCGTCCGCGAGGGCCGTCATGTACGTGCCGGTGCCGCCGCAATGCGTGTAGATGTCGCAGATGTTGTGGTTCTCCATCAGGATGATTACGACATAGTCGAAGTTGAGCCCGGAGGCGGCGAGGGCCTGGACGGCCCCTCCGGAGGAACCGACGAGGGTTCCGGCGCGCTGATTGGGAACGAGGCTCGCGCCAAGGAGCGCGACGACGAGCAACACGATCGACGCCGCCACGGCGCCGACGCGGTTCTTACGTGAATCCATGAGAGTTTTCTCCCGGACGAAGCGGATGTTAGCCGAGAGCGGGGTGTCGCGGCACGTTGTGTGCGCATTCGACGACTGTCGGGGGCGAGTGCGGGCGACCAGAGCTGAGAATCCGGGTCACCAGCGGGGGTAAGACTCCGAGACTTGGGCACACTATTTATCGGTTTGGGAACGCCCGTCGAATGGGTCGGAATCGTCTATCCACACGAAGCACCGCGGGTGCGACTCGGCGCCGGCCGACGATTGCAGGTTGCGCGAAACTCTTATCGGCTCATCCTCAATGCTATCCGTCCGTGGGCGTGATCGAGGACTGGGAATTCCCCTGGATGAGACCGGTCCTCCGAACCGAACCGATGTCCGAGTCGGAACTGGTTCGACAGCAAGGGGGATGGGTGTTCGCTGGGAGCATCGCGAATTCCATCCTGGGCTTCGCGTTCTGGGCCCTCGCGGCGCATCTCTTCACCTCGACCGCGGTGGGAACCGCGGGGGCTCTCGTATCTCTTTCATCCCTGGCCACGTCGATCGGAATTCTGGGGCTGGACAACGGACTCGTCCGCTTCGCGGCCCGAGTCGATCGACCCCGCGCCCTGATGTGGCAGGTTCTCCTCGTTGGCGGGGTCCTCTCTGCAATCGTGGGACTCGCATTGTCCACGACGGTCCTCCATCTAAGCAATGATGCGGAGGCCGACAAGGCGTTCGCCGTCCTCGTCGCGCTGAGCGTCGCGCTCACCACGTCCCAGACCTGTTTCCAGATCACGGACGGCTCGATCCTGGCGGCACGGAAAAGCGAGTACCTCGCGTACCGCGCGGTCGCCTATGGCCTCGTCAAAATCGCCCTCGTGTTCGCCCTCGCGGGGGCGGGTGTCGTCGGCCTCTTTGGATCGTACACGCTGCCCCTGCTCGCCATTACCATCGTGAGCTTCTTCCTCGTCCAACGGGTCTGGCCGGCGCGGAATGAGAAAGGGGTCCCCACGCGCTTCCGCGAGCTCGCCTCACTCTCCGCCGGGAATTGGATCCACGGTCGGATGTACTCCCTCCCCAGCCGCCTCGGGCCCTCGATCCTCTTGATTTTCGTCGGGGCGAGTCCCGTCGCCTACTTCTTCATCGCCTTGCAACTCGCGGAGGTCCTGAACTATGTCCCGGAGTCGGTGTCGAAGTCCCTGTTCGCCCACGGTTCGATCCGCGACTACCTGCCGTCCTCGTTGACTTCGAGCATGCGCCGCCTCCTGCTGGCGATCCTGGTCCCCATGGTCGCGCTGGGCGTGGTGCTCGCCCAAATCGGCATGACAATCGTCGGTGGGACGACGTACGGAAACCACGGACTCGCCTTGCAACTGTTCCTCCTTGCAACGCTTCCGAAGGCCGGGATCCAGCTCTACAAGGCACAGTTCAACGTCGATCGCCGCCCGATGGCCCTCATTGTGATGGGGAGCGCGCTTGGTCTTTCGACTCTTGCGTTCCTGGTGGTCGGTTTGGTCCTTCGGGTGAACCCCGATTGGCTCCCATTGGCGTGGATCCTGGGAGGGATCCTGGCACTGGGGGTCGGTTGGTCGCTCTCTCGAAGGAGGCTTCCGATCCAACCGGAGCCCCAGGTGAGCCGGGGCTGAAGGGCAACGGCCCTTGCCGTGTTCCCCCGGCCCGCATCCGGGCCATGAGCCCGAGAATCCGGTCATAGACCGCGACCCAGCCGACAAGCGAAAGTACGGCAAGGACGAACGCCGCGGGAGCGAGAAGCGGTTCGACTTGCGAGCGCACGAAGTCGGCGGAGGCAGCGGAGGCGACCAATCCGTTGTAGACCGCAATCAGCATCCGGACGGCCGCGGCGAACATGCCCACGACGAACGCAGCCATCGCAAGCGCCCTCCGGGATCCGGGGTCGATTCGCGCCGCCGTCTCGAGCAGGTACACGCCTCCTGCGAGGACGACGACGAACCGAGCGGTCATGCGAACCGCATTCCAGATCACTTCGACGGGGTCTCCGGCTAACGCCAGGGCGAGCCCGGAACCGAAGAGGAACGCGGCAGCCGCGGCGGCGGCGAACAATGCGGGCCGAGCCCGCTCCCCGCGCCATTCGCGGGTCCAGCCGCGGCCTCGCTCGATACGAAGGATCCCCACGAATCCAATTGGACCGATGACCGTCGGTACCGCAACGCTGAGGACCGGTGTGTAAAGGGGGTAGGACGTCCCGGCCGAGAGAGCAGAGAGGCCCGGGAGGACCATACCGAGGTAATACGGCACGTCCAAGACCAAATCCCCGACAGCCGCGAGCACAAGCGAGATTAGGAGCCATCGCACCCCGGAAGCCGTCGCTGTGTCCGCGAACAATCGATGGGCCATTCGGGTGAGCGAGAACCAGCATTCTATTTATCGTATATGTTTCCGGGGCGGTTCTAGGGCTCTGCCTTTGGCGGGGCGAACCGCCGGGCCGCCTTTCGCCGGCGGAGGAGCAATACGAGCAAGATGGCGCTGAGGACTAGCGT
>WNGH01003486.1_pt1 | contig 15064 bp, 5 predicted proteins | sample 5400631 | NCBI WGS metagenome assembly WNGH01 (sample SAMN13153373, study PRJNA577476) | soil metagenome | isolation source: 115 cm soil or saprolite under Garry oak tree replicate 1 | place: USA:California | collected 2016-06-15
TCGAAAGGATATTCCCCTGGTTCGACTTGAAAGGCGTTGTGTAGACCGCATTGGCCACAAAGTTGTGCGGAATGTCAAAGACCGAGACCGCGCGGAACAGGTTCAGGCGGCTGGGCCGGAACCAGTTCTGGAAGCTGGCAAAGTCAATCACGTTGTCTATGGTCTTGCTCCAGGTGTAGTTGACCTGGAACTGCAAGCCCCTGCTATAGCGTTTGGTGAGTGAGGTCGTCAGCCCGTGGTAGATCGAGCTCCCGATAGACTCATAGGTGGTGTGCTGGAGCTGGCTGCCAGTCGCTTTATACAGCGGTCCGCCCGTGATGTCGCAACAACCGTTCTCAAGATAGGCCGTTTCGAGCGGCATCTGTAGGTGGACGCCATGGTACATGTTGTAGCCGACCTCGAGAGACACGTTCCTGACCAGCTCCCGGTCAATGCTCAGGCTGGCCTGAACGGTATAGGGGTTCTTGTAGTTCGAAGCGACACCGTAGCCGACCGTTGCACCCGGGCTGTTGAAGTTTGGTCCTAACACCGCAGTGAAATCGGCGCTCGTTAGCTTGCCGGAGGGCAACTCGTCTAGTTTTACGCCCCGCTGCCATAGCGCAATCACTGCGGGATTTGACGGTAGCGCCACCAGCAACTCATTGATGTATCTTCCGGTCCCATCCAAGAGAGAGCCATACGACGGAATCAGGACATCAATCGGCGCCGTAAAGATGCCAGCTCCGGCGCGGATGACGGTCTTGTGGTTGCCCATCGGGTCCCAAGCGAACCCCAGCCGGGGAGAGGCATAGAAGCTGCCCCCGAGCGGAGCAGGCTCGCCATCATAGTCGAAACGTATTCCGTAATTCATCGTCAACTTTGGGTTAAGCTTCCAGGCATCCTGGATGTAGCTGCCGAAATAGTGCCCCCATCCCTGCCATTTGGGATTGTTGAAGCCCGCTAACATGTCTACTGGAAAGCCCAAGTTGAAGGACTGAGGTGCACTCAGCAAACAATTGCATGCCGGCGCGTTAGGGTTGAGGGCTTGGACGAGTATAAAGAGCGGAATAGCCCCATCCCTGAAGTCAAACTCATTGTTGAACCACAGGTCGTCTTCGAGGTGGTAATTGGCTGGCCGATAGGAAGCCCCGAACTTGAAGGTGTGCACGCCCTTCGTCCAAGTGATGTCGTCTTCAAACTGATAGCGGGTCTGGTGAGCAATGTAGGGGATCAAAGACGGGCTTCCAAAAGTGGAGGTACCGCCCAGCCCGCCAACATTGAGGTTGCCGAGGCTGAAGTTCACGCCAGTAAATGGGTTTGGCAGGCTGTTGGCCCGATTTCGCGGGATGATCTGGACAAGCACTTGATTGACCAGCGTGGGCCTGATCGTGCGGGTCCAATTCGTCAGGATACTGAAATCCCTGGTGAAGAGACCGTTACCGTCGGGATTGCCCTGATTGTTATCGTTATGCAGATATCCCAAACGAAGACTGAGGGAATTGTTCGGGTTCGGCTGGCCATCGAAGCGGAGAATCGTGTTGTGGTGCCTCTGCGGATCGTCAAAAATGTGGCCGTCGCGGGTGAGGATCGTCTTCAATGCAGGATTGTTGAGAGGGGTCATAAGAAAAGCGATAGCGCCAGCGACGGCGGGGGGTAAGTTCGCGTTCAGGTAAGCGATTTCGCCCGGTGTTGGTCCAGTCGTTACAGTAGGGGCGCTGAGAACTCCAGCATCGGTGAAATTCGGGGAATCGAGCCTCTGATACTCATAGGCCAGGAAGAAGAAGAGCTTATCCTTCTTGATCGGCCCGCCTATGGTGCCTCCCGTATAAACACTCTGATCGAAAGCCTTGGGGAGACCCTCAAGCCCATTGAAGAAATTTGCCGCCTCAGTATTCTGGTCACGGAAATAACCGTATGCGTTTCCATGATACCTGCTGCCGCCACTCTTGGTGATGATGTTGATGGCGCTGCCGTCGGTGAACCCCAATTCCGCGTTGAAAGAATTCCGGTTGACCTGAAATTCCTGAATGGCGTCAAGGGGGATAGTGGTGACGCGGTACTGCCCGGTTCCGTACTCGTTCTCGCCGCCATCAATGGTGGAGAGGTTATTGCGGCCGTTGCTGCCGCCTATTGAAAATCCCGTTGTGAAAAACCCTGTGAAACCCGGCTGCTGAGAGCGCGGCGCATCCGCGTTAGAGACTCCCGGCAGAGTGTAGACGGCTTGGGTGATATTGCGGGAGAGGTTGGGAAGATCCTGGACCTGGTTCTCATTGATGGTGTTGGCCTGCTGGGTCTGCTCGGTGGCGATGAGCGGCGGGGCCGCTTCGATTTCGACCACATCGGTAACAGCACCCACTTTCAGCTGGACGTCGTTGACGACAACCTGACCGACGGAAAGTTGCAAGTTACTTGCGATGGTTTTCTCAAAACCCGGCGCCTCGGCCTGGACCTTGTACGTCCCGGGGTGAAGCGCGGAAAATTGAAAAGTGCCTTCCGCACCGGTCTTGACGGTCCTGCTGATTCCCGTACTCAAATTCGTTACGGTTACGGTTGCTCCCCCGACCGCGGCTCCCTGCGGGTCGAGCACCGTTCCTTTCAGAGTAGCCGTCGCATAGTCAACCTGAGCATATCCTGGCAGAGCCGCCAGCAAGACCAGAAGGAGCACGAGTGCTGTACCGACGATTGACGTTCTCATTTTATCCGCCTCCCTTTAGCGTCCACTTGACTCGGCTGAATGCCGATTGATGTGAAATCGCCCCAGCTAGACGGCCCAAGATTCGGCAAGATGGGTTGCAAATTCCCAGCTCGGGCTGTCCACCCCCATGAATTACGGTAGCTGCTATCACATAGCGGTGACTAACGTCAAGAGGAAACTGGAGCCCTCCCGTGGCTTGAGCCCGCCTTGCGGGAGCCCAGTGGATTGGCCCATTGGGTCCTGCATGAGGGTGCGGTGAAGCAGGGGAATAAAGCGTCGCACAGTACGGCTTACGGACGGACGCCCCGAAGGAAAAACTCGACGGCGCTGCTGACTCGCTCGCTTAGCTTGTGAGGTCCCGTGAGATCCACGGCCCATTGGCGCACGACGGTGTTGTACATTCCTTCCATGAATTCAGCCAGATGTTCGGCGGGAAAGGTGAGGCTGATTTCGCCGCGCGTCTGACCGGCGGCGAGAATTTCCCGAAGCAGGCCCGTCGCCGCTTCCTTTCGTCCACGCATGTCCGGGGAACGGACTGGATCCATCGCGCCCGAGAGCACTACGGCTTGCCAGAGAGGCCGGTCGGCCTCGGTCTCGCGAGCCAGCGCCTGGTATAGACGGCGCAAGCGCTCCGCTGTACTAGCTTCGGTGGAAAGTTCGGTTTTGAGATGCTCAGTGATGCAGGCAAAGCCGCGCCGGCCAACTTCACGCAAGACCGCATCCTTGCTGGGGAAGTAGCGGAAAAACGTGGTCTGGCTGATTTCCAGAATCCGAACAACATCCTCAACGCGCGTGTTCTCGTAACCTTGCTTGCGAAAAAGCCGGATGGCGGTTTCAACGATCTGCTGGCGCAGCTTTACTTTCTTGCGTTCACGAAGACCGAGCATTTCCCGGCCGATTGTCTCGTGCGCCCGAGAAGGGCTTTCCTGAAGGGATGCTCCCCGGCGCCCCTGGGCACCGGCCATGGAGACGGCGGGAGAACCGATCTGGGCGACCCTCGCGCGAGCCATGATTCCATCCTTTCCCGGAGTGAATGGCGAGCGGGCTGCAGCGATGCGAGCAACAAATCCAGGGCGTTACTTTAGCATGTCAGCGGCCAAGCGCAAAAAAGAAGTGTGTCGGTCTTAGCCGTTGGCCGGAGCTCGCCGCCCTGCAGGAAGCGGTCATTCTGGCTGCCGCGCCGCGGTGCTATAATCCGGGAAACCGATGGCAAAGGGAGGGCCTCATGGCCGCTACGCCGACCCAGACAAATGTCCTGAATATACCGAGCCCGCCGAGCTTTACAAATGTGGCGGAGGAACGGCGCCACCGCAAACAGAAACTCGCGGGTGCGTTCCGCCTTTTCTCGCGCTTTGGCTTCGATGAAGGAGTCGCCGGACACATCACCGCGCGCGACCCCGAGCGCACCGATCATTTCTGGGTGAACCCTTTCGGCGTGCATTTCGGGCAGATCTGCGTGTCGAACTTGATCCTGGTCAATGCCTCGGGCGAAGTGGTGGAAGGCAAACATCCGGTGAACCGGGCGGCCTTTGCGATTCACTCACAAGTGCACCACGCGCGCCCCGATGTAATTGCTGCGGCGCACGCGCACTCCCTGTACGGGAAGACGTGGTCGTCGCTCGGCCGTCTCCTAGATCCTCTTACCCAGGACTCCTGCGCGTTCTTCGAAGATCACGCCGTCTTCAATGATTTCGCCGGCGTGGTCTATCAAACTTCCGAAGGCGAGCGCATCACCCAGGCTCTCGGCGAGCGCAAGGCCGTCATCCTGCGCAACCACGGACTGCTCACCGTCGGGCAGACGGTGGACGAAGCCGCCTGGTGGTTCATTACCATGGAGCGGACCTGTCAGGCCCAATTGATGGCGGAGGCTGCCGGGAAACCGATTGCGATTGACCGCGAAAACGCGCTCCTCACCCGCGAACAGGTGGGCACGCATATGGCCGGGTGGTTTCAATTTCAGCCGCTCTGGCAACGCATCATCAAGGAACAGCCTGACCTGTTCGACTGAATCCGCGCCGCCGGAAAACGAGAGGGCCTCTTCGCGACAGCGAAGAGGCCCTTTGTTTTTCGAACCGAATGCTCTGAATCGCGCGCTATTGTTGCGGCGGCTTCTGTGGTGCCGGAGCGGCGGGCTTCGGCCTTTGCTGCGCGGGGGATGTGGCAGGCGCGCCCTTGACCGGATACGCCTGGTCGTAGAGACGGACAATGTCTTGCGTGACATCGGTTTGGGCCGAGGCATAAACGACAACCTGGGCTTGCGATGAAGTATCGAAAACCGCGATGTAACCGTTCTCGCGGGCGTAGCGATCGAGAACTTCTATCATCTTGCGGCCAATGCGGTCGATGACGTCGGCCTGCTCGGCATTCAGATCTTCTTGAATCTCCTGGTTTTTCCGATCCAGTTGCCGGGTCAAAAGCTCTCCCTGCCGCTGCAGGCGTGCTTTTTCGTCGTCGCTCAGAGTGCGCTCGCCATTCCGCAGGCGATTCCGGATATCCTCAATTTGCTTATTCATGGTTTCGAGCTCATTCTGCCGCGGCGCAAATTTCGACTGCAGTTCGGCGGAGGCCTGCTTTCCTTCAGCCGTGCTGACAATAGCGTTGCGAACGTTGATCACGCCGACTTTCGCCGGCGCCGCAGGCGCAGCCGTGGTGTTTGTTCCCTGAGCGCTTGCGCCCAGCGCGGGGATGATGAGAAGCCCGGCCAACACCGTCCATTTGAGTTTCGAGTGATAATTCACGTTATATTTCTCCTTAACGAATCGAATTCGAAGAACTAACTCTCCGATTGGTACAACTCCCCACCAGGACGCATGCGCGGAACACAAACGCAAAATTATAGCGCACGCGATTTCTCTCCGGCAACGATAAACCCGCTCTGCCCACTACGAGCTACTTGGCCGGAGGAAACAGCAAGACTCGATTATGCGCGGGGTCCGTAACGACTACCAAATTCGTCAGCGGGTGGATATCCACGCCGCACAAGGTCGCCCCGGTATTGGAATCCACCGGGCATGGCGCTGTGTTCCCTAATCCTTGGATCGCCGTCGTGTGTACGGCCCCAGGGAGCTGCACATCCACAGTGGAAAGCGTGTTGTTTTCCGTATTTACGGTCACCAGCGTGCTCGCCAGGTAATTGTAGGCGAGCGATGTCGGGTTAATCCCAACGCGAATGGACTGCGCCGCTCCCAGGTCGGTATTGACAAGAAGAAACGCGTCGGACAGCGGAGAAGCAGCAAGGAACAGTGCGGACGCGGGATCAAAAACGATCGAAGTCGGCAATGGCGGAATGGTGCTCGACCCAATGATGATGCTCTTGCTGAACGTGGCCGAATTCGATGCGGACAGCGTGAATACCTGGAGGGTACCTTGCAACGCGTTAGCCACGAGCGCGATGTTGCGGTTGGGATCAATCGCGACGGCGATGGGTCGCCGGTCGGTGGCCGCGATTCCCGCGGTTCCTCCGGCATTGGCATCGAATACGCTGATGGTATTTGAACCGGCATTGGTTACAACGGCGAAGCCAGTATCCTGATTGATGGCCACTCCGAGAGGCTGCGTACCGGTTGCGACGGTGGAAAGCTCCGTGCCGCCGACCAAGTCCACGATAGACGCGTTATTGCTGCCGCTATTGGAAACCACGGCGTGGCCCAGGCGGGAGATTGTGGCCACGCGCTCCGGCGCCGTGCCCGACAGCGCGATCGTATTGGTGACCGTACCGAAGGTGCCGAAGGGGTTGCCGGGCGTAACGTCAATCAGCGAGACGGCATTGCACCCGGAGTCCGCAACAACGGCGAGATCGGGATGGCTGGCGTCAATTCCCAGAGCAATCGCCACGGCAGCCGGGGCCGGCGCCGCGCAACCGGAACTGGTGACATCCACCGCCTCGACGACAGTGAAGTCCGCAGCGTTTGACCTCACAGAGCCGGAGCAAGACGCGGCATTGACCACCTCGAGAGCGAACCGCCGGGGCAATGTCAAGAACGGCGAGTGCGGAATGGTGACGTCGATTTCGCGATCACTTATTGTTGCGCCCGGAACCTGCGCGCCATCGAGGCAAACCACCGGGGTGCCAGCGGAAAATCCATGGCCCAGGATTCTTACGCCGCTGAGGTCCAAAGGGGAGGTCAGTGTGACGTTGGAAGCAAGCTGGCGGGGCGCGGGAATCAGTACCTGCTCCACGTGGAGTGATTTCATCGCGGGGTTCGCCCCGTCCAGAGAAATGATGCTGACGTCGTTCGAGGTGGTGTTGGCCACGACGGCAAGATTCGTTCCGGGATCAATGGCCACGGGTCCCGAGCCCGTTCCTCCAGTGGGCGTAGGGGTTCCCAGGCGCTGAAGCTTGACGGGATCAATCACCGAAAGCGCGTTGGTGGTCGGGTTCACCGAAACGCCGATGTTGGTGAACGGATTGAACGCGGTAAACCTGGCCCCGAATTCCGCGGAGTTGTTGGATGCCGTCAAAGAGAGCGACTGGCTGGTCTGATCGAGCGTGCTCAAGATCGTCAGGCTGCTCGAGTTAGGATCGGCAAGAAGCGCCCGCTCGGTCTGCGTGTTGATGGAGATTCCTTGAACCGAGGGGCTGATCGAGAAGGTGACGAGCGGGTTGGCATACTGGACCGTGCCGCCGCCACCGGTGTCGTCGGCAACGTTTTGACTGTAGCTAAAGGTAGTAGCGTTCGGAACCGAAGTAACGCTGAATGTCCCGTTAAAACTGGTGGAACCTGTTGAAGTGACTCCCGCAATCAGGACCGAGCCGGGATTGGCCGGATCAATGTTGTGAGGGGCCGTGGTGGTGATGGTTACCACGTTGGAGACGCGCTTGGCGCCGGGCGTGGCCGACGGGGCGATAGCGTTCGGCGAATTCTGGTGGTTCAAGTCCACGACGGAAAGAACTCCCGCGCCGCCGGGCGTGGTTATGGCCACGTTGAAGCGCGGCTCGACGGCAATCTGCGGATTCGCGCCGGTGTTCAAAGTGACCGAGCCGACGAGGCAGGGCGGAGTTGCGGGGTTGGTCCCTCCGGGTAAGCAGGGCAAAGTGCTCGTGGTGCCTGCGAGTGCAATCAAGGAACCACTGTTGGTGCTGGAATAAGCCACCAGAGCCAGCCCGGTATTCGGATTGACGCCGACCGAGAAGGGCTTGATCCCCGCCTGCACAAACCCACCAAGCTGGATAGGGGTCGTAACCGTCTTCGCGACCAGATCGACGATGGAAATGCTCTGATCCGCACTGTTCACCACCAGAGCGACATGACGTTGATTGTCCACGGCGACGCCTGTGGGCGCGTTGCCAACGGCAATCGGCGTCCCCGAAGCCACGGGATTGGATGGATTCAGGTCAATCAACTGAACTTGATTTGTGCCGGTGTTGACTACGACTGCAAAACCGAGCACGGTATCAATGCCCACCGCGCTTGGGGCCGCATTCGCTCCCATTGGTATAGGATTGGGCGCTGAGGGCATCGGGGGGACCAGTTTGGGTGGATTTGATCCCCCGGAGTCGGGTTGCACCGCGAAGTTCGTCACGGCCATCAGAGAGCTGTCGTTGCTGTTGCGAACGCTGAGAGGGTAGAGCCCAGGAGCGCTCGGGCTGGTTGCGGCAAGGCTCAGCCGGCGCGCGCCTACGCTCGGCTGTGTGGTGCCGCCGACAAAGTCAACCGCGACGACGGGCGAACCGGGTGAGACTTGCGTCCCGTAGTAGCCGCCGTTAATTACAATTGTGGTGTTCACGTTTCCACCGAGGGTACCTTGCGGCCCCGAATCGGGGATGGATTCGACCACGGCCGGGCGAACCGGAACGATGGTGAAGTTTACCGGCGGCGACGGAGACCCTGAATTTCCCAGTTGAACGGTGATGGGGACAGTGACGGAACCTCCAGGGATCGCCAGAAATGTGTCCGGTATCCGAACTCGCATCAGCGATTGGTTAACGAGAAAGATGTTCGACGAGGGCACCTGCTGGTTATTGAATTTGACAACCGTGGTGGAGAGCAAATCGGTGCCATTCAGGTAGATGTCTTGGAAGAGCGAGCCCAGCGCGCCGCTGGTCGGGTTGATGGAGGCCAACGTCGGCGCTGCTCCCGACGTGGTGACGATAGTTACGGAAGCCGTGGCGGTTTTGGTCGAATCGAGATTCGAAGCGGCCTGAATGGTAAAGGTCGCGGGATTCGGCACTGTACCGGGGGCAGTGTACTGGCCAGTGGAATCAATCGCGCCGTTGGACCCGTTGGTCCCGCCTTGTACGGTCCAGGTGACACCGGAATTGTTCGGATCGTTTTGAACGTTAGCTGTAAAGCCGAAGACCTGTGTAACGCCGATGGTTGCCGAGCCGGGCGAAATCGTCACGACCACGCCGGACTCGACGGAGAGCAGCGCCGTGTCGCTCTTCGTATTGTCGGCGACGGCTTCGGCCTTGATTTGAACGGCGGCCGTGGTGACCGTCCCGTTGCCGCTGGAGGCATTGGTTCCGGCCTGGGAAAAGGTGAACGTCGTGGCCGACGGGACGCTGGCAATGGTGAACGTTCCGTTGAAGCTGGTGTCGGTGACCCCCGAAATCGTCACCGGCTGCCCGGTCAAGAGGTTATGCGCGGCCGTGGTGGTGATGGTGACAACGTTGTTTGCGCGGACTGCGCCATTGCTCGCGATGCTGACCGTGTTGGCTGGCGGCAGAGTAGTGCTCGGGGCCGTATACAACCCAAGCGTGCTAATTGTCCCTGAGGCCGCGTTCCCGCCTTCCACGTTGTTCACAAACCATTTTACGGTGCCAGCGGAGACGGTGCCGCCGCCGCTTGTGGCATTGGTGCCGGTTTGCGCATAGGTGAAGGTGGTTGTGGAGGGCACTGTGGAGATCGTGAAGGTGCCGTTGAAACTGCTGTCGCCAACGCCGGCGATGACGATAGTTTGACCGGCGGTCAAGCCGTGCGCCATGGTCGTCGTGACGGTTACAACATTGGTGGCGCGTGCGGCGCCGTTGGAGGCGATAGTGGCCACTTGCACGTTGCCGTTGGCGACGCTTGCAAGGAACTGCTGCGTGCCACCGAGAGGCACTCGGGCAACTTTCGGTGAGACCGTCACCGTCACGGCTTTGCTGCCGCCACCGCCACCGCAGCCCCACAGCGCCAGGGCCGCCACTCCAGCCGCGGCGAGGGCCAATGTTCTTCGGATGTGCCCGACCTTCATTCCTGTTCCTCCAAGAGATTCTTCACCGTTCAAGCTGCATCTTCCGCATTTCATCGGCCGCGCCGGTCAAACAACGGCGCGGGTTCGCTCAAAATGTCCGGCTCACCGTAAACCGGAAGACCCGAAACGGATCGTTGAAATTCAAACGCGGCGGACTATTCCGGAAAATGTTGAGCTGGGGTAGAACCTGATTCCCATACACCGCGGGAAAATTGTTCCGCAAAGCAACGAGGTTCGGGTCGTTGAGATCAAAAAAGTTACTGGGCGAAACGATCTGCTGGCTGAGCCGATTCGGGTTTATCGCGTAATAGATGCGGAACGGCGCATTGATGATGGGAAGCTGCACGACAAATTCGATCCCCGTGGAAGTCCGCAGCTTGAAGTTGGAGCCGGGCATCAAGCCCAATTGGCCGTTAATTTGCGCGCCAGGAAATTGCGTCCTCAGATTCTGCAAGCCGGTAGGGTCGAGTTGCAGACCATTGCGCCGGACAATGCCGTTGGCGCCCACGTCGCCGAACAGCGACATGCTGACGGGGCCGACGATTTTGAAGCGGTACTCAATGTTGCCGACGCCCTGCAAATCGCCGCCCGGAAATGTCGGCTGGAAAATCAGTACCGGCAAAGAAAGCGTTCTAAGCTGCGGATTGCCGAAACTGTCCAAACGTGACGGATCGAAGAATGCGAACGGGCGGACGCTTTGCTCGGGGATAAAGGCGATCGGAGTCACGGTGCGAACGTCGAAGCCGCGAATGGAATCTTCACCGCCCGAATAGAAGCGGCTCGTAGGGATCAGGTCTCTCCCGCCATAGCCTGTGGCGAAGGCCGTTTGGACGCGCAAGCCCAGAACGTTGCGCTTCTTATTGATCGGACGGAAATACTTGGCCTCGAAGACGTTGGTGACGGCATTGACGTTGCCGCCCAGCGGCCCGCCCTCAAAACTCACCGAATAAAAGAAACTCTTCCCGCCGGTGGGGTTGATCGGATTGTTGATCGTATTGTAGGTGATCGTCGGGGTCAGGCGGCTGGAGACAATGCCGGTCAGAGCCGAAGGGCCGGCGACGTTGCGGAACTGGATGAAGCTAAACAGCGCCGTGGCCGCCGCACTGAACGCGGTGATGTTGCTCTTGCTCAATCCGTAGGTAAGACCGATGCGCGTGAAGGAAAAACGGCGCAGCGGGTAGCTCGCGAACACGGTGAAGCCTTTGCTGTTCTGGTTGTAGTTCTGCGCGATGTTGGGATCTATATTGATCTGCTGCCCGAGCAGAATGGAAGTTTCGCGGCTCTGGTTGAAATTGAACTTGCTGTCGAAAAGACTGAAGCCGGTGGAGATGGGGCGGTCAAACAGGTACGGCTCGGTGAAGCTGAACAGGAAGTTGCGCTGGCGATCGCCGAATTCCGCGGAGAAGGTGAGCGTCTCGCCGACGCCCAGGAAATTGTTGGTCTGGTAGTTTAACCCCACGAACGTGCCCGCCAGGCCGCTCAGACCGCCGTTCAAGCCGATGGACTGTTTCCCCTTCTCCTTGACCTTGAGATTGATGTCCACCGTGGCATCTTTGACGTTGCGCTTGAGTTCGGCGTTTTCGGGCTTGATGGCGTTGAAATAATCGAGCTGGTTCAGGCGGAGGATGCTCAGTTCCCAGAGGCGCTGGTTAAAGGTATTGCCTTCATCCAGGAGGATTTCGCGGCGGATGACTTTATCGCGCGTGGTAACGTTGCCGCTGAACTCGATGCGCCGGACGGTGTACGATTTTTCCTCGGTGAAGATGAGCGTCAGGTTGATGGTCTTCGAGGCATCGTCCACGTCGGTCAAGGGCTCCGAAGTGAAGTCAATGTAGCCGTAGTCCCCGTAGATCTTGCGGTAATCATCCAGAGCCTTGCGGACTTTCTCGGTGGAAAAGATATCGCCGGGCTTGAGCGGGAAGATGGCCTTCAGCGCATCCACTTTGAGATGCAGCCCCTGGTCCGGATCGCTCGAGCGGATGATCAGCTTGCCCATCCGGAAGCGCTCGCCTTCCTCGATTTCAATCTTGATGTTGGTGGCCTTCCCGTGTTTGCGTCCAACCTTTGGCAATGGAAGCGGGAGTCCCCGCTTGTCGATATTGACGGTTTCTGTGACCGGGTCTTTCACGAGAACTTTGAAGTAGCCGTTATCCTGATAGAGGCCGCGGATGCCTACTTCGAGGTCTTCGGCGAGTTTGCGCTGGTCGTAGGTCTTGGACATCACCGAGAGATTGGCGATCTTCAGGGGAATGGCGAAGGGCCTCGAACGGCGCATCGCTCGAATCAGCCTGCGGTTCGAGAACGCATGGTTGCCGACGAAGGTGATCTTGCCCACCTTGACTTTGGGGCCTTCGTCCACTTTGAACACCAGGATGACGGCGTTGCTTGCGGGAATGCGCTCGTAAGTGGGCGTAACCTTGGCAAACTGGCGCCCATGTTCGCCCAAAAGCTGCTGGAGGATCACCTGCGCTTTCTTGATCCGCGTGGGATCGAACTGGCTTTCGACGGTCAGGCCAACCTTGGCCTCCTTGAAGCGGTCGAGAATGTCCGATTCGGTGACGGAATGAATGTTGTCGTAGCGGATGCGCCGAATGATGGGCCGCTCGGACACGTGGAAGATGATGATCTTCGCGTTGACCCGGTCGGGGCTGTCCTGGACTTCGAGTTTGATGTCCTCGAAGAACTGCGTATTCCACAGAGCCTGGAAATCCCGGCGGAGAGCTTCCTCACTGAAATTATCGCCCTCCCGCGAAAAGATGCGTGCTCGCAAGGTTTCGCTGCGGATGCGGCGGTTGCCTTGAAATTCGATGCGCTGGATAACCGGGACGGAAGTCTGCGCCGGCTGCGGGGAAAGCGCGGCGCGCAACTGCGGCTTCAAGTCCAACGCGGGTTTGGCACTCGGAGTTGCGAGAGTGTCACGAAGCTGCGCGGCGGCCTCGTAGGCGGAGAAGCAGGCAAGAACCATCCCCAGCGCCATATAGGACACGCGGAGATAGGAACTCGGTCTCAAGCGACAGACTTGCTTGCAAGCAGCCAAACCGGTGGTCAAGGCCGCGACACCCAACCGCAAATAAACACTCTCCCGCCGGAACCTGGAAGGCACCGGCTGTGCGTTTTGGATTCGTCAGTGGACGACCGGGGTTGCCTCAACCACTGGACGGAAGGCGAGCCCGTCGGCGGAGACGTAAATCTCCAGCGTCGCCGGGCGTTGCAAACCACCCTGAATCAGTGCTTCCGACAAGGGATCCTCGACGTATTTCTGCAAAGCCCGGCGCAAAGGCCGCGCGCCATAGCTGCGGTCGGCGCAAGTCTTCTCAAGAATCCACTGGCGCGCTTCCGGGGTGAGCACGATCTGCACCTGGCGGTGAATCAGTGTATCGTTGATTTGGCCCGCGAGCAGGTCAATGATGCGCAGCAGGTCTTCATCGCTCAGCGGATTGAACAGAATCACCTCGTCCACGCGGTTCAGGAATTCCGGATTGAAGACGCGTTTCACTTCGGAGAGAACCATTTCCTCCATGCTCTTGTTCGCCCCGTCGACGACGCCGGACTGGAACCCCAGAGTGGAGCGCTTCTGCAAGTGCCGCGCGCCGAGGTTTGAGGTCATGATGAGGATCGTGTTGCGGAAGTCCACGGTGTTGCCGAGGCCGTCGGTGAGTTGTCCGTCCTCAAACACCTGCAGCAGGATGTTGAACACGTCCGGGTGGGCTTTCTCGATCTCGTCGAGCAAAATCACGGAGTAGGGCGTCCGGCGGACGCGCTCGGTCAATTGCCCGCCCTCTTCATAGCCCACATATCCCGGAGGCGCGCCGATCAGTTTCGAAACCGAATGCTTTTCCATGTACTCGGACATGTCGAAGCGCACGAGCGATTTCTCGCTGCCAAAGAGGAATTCCGCCAGGCGGCGCGCCACTTCGGTCTTGCCGACGCCGGTGGGGCCAAGGAACAGGAAGCAGCCCACGGGACGCCCGGGAGCTTTGAGGCCGGCGCGGCTGCGGCGAATGGCTCGCGCGAGCGCGGTAATCGCTTTGTCCTGGCTGATGACCCGTTTGTGCAGCTCCTGCTCGATCCGCAGCAGCTTTTGTTGTTCGTCTTCCTTGATGCTGGTGACCGCAATGCCGGTCCAGCGCGCCACCACTTCTTCGATATCGTCGCGCGTGACGATGCCCGTGGTGGAATCGTCGAGCTTCAGCCGCTCGCGAACCAGCCGCAAATTCTCCTTCTCCTTGCGCTCTTCTTCGGAATAGAAGCGGGCCTTTTCGAACTCGTGACTGGCGATGGCCGTTTCCATCCGGTGCGTGATGAACTTCACGCGCTTCTGCACCTCGGCGACTTCTTCGGGGAGCATGGCCTGGCGGAGCTTGACGCGGGCGCCCGCTTCGTCAATCAGGTCAATGGCCTTGTCGGGCAGAAAGCGGTCCGGGATGTAGCGGCTCGAGAGATACACCGCGTACCGAATGGCTTCTTCGGTGTAATTGACCGCGTGGAATTTCTCGTAGCGCTCGCGTACGCCCTCGAGAACCTTGATGGCTTCGTCTTCGGAGGGCGCCGGGACCTTCACGGACTGGAAACGCCGCTCGAGCGAGCGGTCCTTTTCCACCGACTTGCGGTATTCGCCCGGTGTGGTGGCGCCGATACATTGAATTTCGCCGCGCGAAAGCGCCGGCTTGAGGATATTCGCGGCGTCCAGCGAGCCTTCCGCCGAGCCTGCTCCCACCAGCGTGTGCAGCTCATCAATGAAGACGATCGAGTTCTGGTCCTCCATCAGCTCTTTCATGATCGTCTTCAGCCGCTCCTCAAACTGGCCGCGGTATTTTGTGCCGGCGACGATCAGGGACAGATCCAGAGAAAGAATGCGCTTGTCCGCAAGAAACGGCGGAACGTCGCTGTCGGCGATGCGCTGTGCCAGCCCCTCGACGATGGCGGTCTTGCCGACGCCCGGCTCGCCGATGAGAACCGGGTTGTTTTTCGTGCGCCGGCAGAGAATCTGGACGACGCGTTCGAGTTCCCGCTCGCGGCCCACCAGCGGGTCGAGCTGCCCTTCTAGCGCAGCCTGGGTGAGGTTGCGGCTGAATTCGGCAAGCAGGGAGGTTTCCTTGGGGCGGTTGACGGGAACTTTTTCTCCGGCGGTACGTTCGAGCTCCTCACGCATCGCGGTCAAGCGCAGGCCGCGCTCCTGGAGAATCTCCGCGCCGAAACACTTTTCTTCGCGCA
>WNGH01005954.1_pt1 | contig 15059 bp, 15 predicted proteins | sample 5400631 | NCBI WGS metagenome assembly WNGH01 (sample SAMN13153373, study PRJNA577476) | soil metagenome | isolation source: 115 cm soil or saprolite under Garry oak tree replicate 1 | place: USA:California | collected 2016-06-15
CGCCCCCTTCGAGCGGGCGGAGCGGCGCCTCGGCCGGCGTGCGGCGGCCCAGCAGGCGCACGGCGGCCTGACCCGCCGGGAGGTTGAAGTCGTCCGCCTGGTCGCCGCCGGGCTCACCAACCGGGAGATCGCCCGGGAGCTGTTCCTGAGCCCGCGGACCGTCGAGATGCACGTTCAGAGCATCCTTGCCAAGCTCGACTGCCGGTCGCGCGCCGACGCCTCCCGCCGCGCCAGCGAGCTCGGCCTGCTGAACCCCGCGCCCTCGTGAGCGTCAGGTTTCGTCGACGCCGAGCCGCTGCCAGTCCGCTGAACAGCCGCGCGATCCGCTCCCATGCCAACGCCGGCACGCGGTGGCCACAGAAGCCGACCAGCTCGTCGCGGGATGCCGGACGGCTTCAGCGACGGGTGCGGCCTGCTCGCTCCCGGAACCAGGCGACCGTCGTGGCAACGGCCTGGTGCTGCGGTGTGGGCTCGAAGGGGCCGAAGGCGCGCTGGAACTTGGAGGCGTCAAGCACGAATGGGCGCTCCCACTGGTACAGCATCTCGGTGGTCTCCCGGGCCCGGGGATCGAAGATGCCAGCGATCCGCAGCGCGAGGCGGGAGGTCGCCGTGACCTTGACGGGTCGGCCGAGCGCGGCGGCGATGAGCTCGACGAACGCTCGGCCGGTCAGGGGTTCGGCGGCGGGGAGGTGCCAGACCTCGCCAGGCGCTTCCTGTCGCGCTCCCAGGGTGACCAGCGCCCTGGCCACGTCCTGGAGGTAGTTCAGGCTGTGCGGCACGTCCAGGCGACCCAGCCAGCGGGCTCGGTTGCCCTTGGCGGCCGCGCCGAACAGGATGTCTCCGACGAAGCTGTTGGCCCCGCCCGGTCCGTAGTAGTCCGACGAGCGTCCGATGGCCACCTGGAGCGTTCCCGACCGGTGGGCGGCCAGCAGCCGCTCGGCCATCAGCGTGCGGATCCGGCCCTTCTTGGTGGTCGCCAGCGCGGGCAGGTCCTCGGTGAGGGGCCCGTGCACCGGCCCGTAGGTGTAGGGGTTGTCCGCGTAGACGAGCCTGGCCCCGGCGCCGGCGGCCGCGTCGGCGATGCTTTGGGTCAGCGGGGGGAACTCCGCCGCCCACCGCTGGTAGGGCGGCTGCGCGCAGTGGTAGACGACCGTGGCGCCCTGGCAGGCCTTGCGGGTCTGGGCCGGGTCGGCGGCGTCGGCGGCCAGCTGCTCCACTCCTTCGGGCAGGTCTGCGGCCGGCTTGCGGCTGACCGCCCGGACCCGATGGCCGCGGCCGGCCAGCTCGCTGACCAGGGCGCCCCCCGCGCCTCCGGTCGCGCCGAGGACCACGTGCAGCTGGTCATGAACGCTCATGGGTGGCTCCTTTCACGTCGCCTGCCCATCAATCGGGTATCCGTGATGTGACAATGAGACCGGATCTCCTTGGAAGCTTGGACGCCCTCCTATGGTCCGGTCTCCCCATGTCCGACGCACCAAACATCACCGACACCCTCAGTTTGCCGCGTGGATGAGGAGACGGGCACGGCCTCGACTTCCCCCACGCCGCCCAGGCAAGCGCCGTCGCCAGCCTGCGCAATCTCGCCATCGGCATCCTGCGCGCCCGGGGCCACCGCAACATCGCCGCCGCGCTGCGCCGCAACGTCCGCGACGCCACCCGGGTCCTGCCACTGCTCGGCATCACAAGCCCGTGAACCGGACACTCCGGCACTTTGCCGAGGCCCTGCAGGCCCAGCAGAGGCTAGCCTGGAGGACATGGTCGAGGCACAGGCTGACACGGTCCTACCCGTCTCCGCTTCGCGGGCGTTCGAGGAAGCCACGGATTTCACACGGGCGGACTGGCTGCCGGCGGTGCGGAGCCTGCGGCACATCGGCGGACCGGCCAGCGGGGTCAGCGCCCGCTACGAGGCAGAGGTGGGCGTGGCCGGCCAACACCTGCACGGCGTGCTGGTCTGCGAGGAGCTGGAGACGCCGCGGCGGGCGGTCTACCGGTTGGAGGGCGGCCTGGACCTCACCATTGTCGTGGAGGTCTCCCCCGCCAGCCCGGGCTGCCGCCTGGAGTTGCGGGTCAGCTACAAGATCGGCGGCTTCGCCGGCGGGGCGCTGGAGCGGGCGACGATCGGTCCGGTGCGCCGGGAGATCGTGCAGGCGCTCGCCAACCTCGCCGGCCGGATCGAGGGTGGTCCATCCGAGCCGCAGGGGTAGCGGATCACGTCCCCGCCAGCTCGTCGAGGCAGGCGGCGAGCACCTGGACGTGCAGGTCGATGGCCCGCGCGCCGAGCTGCACCACCGACCAGGGCAGGCCGCCTGCGCCCAGCACGCCCCGCAGGCCCGCACCACCGGCTCGGGCGAGTGACCGGCCATGGCAGCGGTGTCACCAAGACAGCCAGGCGGTCGCGATCGATCACATTGCCCTCCCTCCAAGCCCGGGTCCGGTGCAGCCCCGTTCTGGCGCTTGGACGTGCAAGCGCTCCGTCGGCTGATCAGCCTTGCACCGTGGTCGGGTCACGAACTTGTCGCACCGCCACGCGCGTGCCGTCTCGGATGATGATCAGCCGACGGAGCGCCGGTCGCGACCGCCGCGGACAGCGGCCGCTCAGGCAGTCGGGTGGCATGTCGATCCGCATCGCCTCCTACGAGTCCCATCCGGTGAACCGAGCCAGAGCACACTCCCATCCTTGCCAGTTTGGCCTGGCGCGCCTGGTGTCAGCTGGTGTGAGCTGACCGATGGGCAGAGCCTGCCATCCCGGCGCGCTGCGGTCATGGGCCATTGGTCTCTAGCTTCACTGACCCACCGGCCCTGCCCGCCGCACCGATGGAACTCCAGGACCGCCCACGGCCCGGTTCCGAAGTGCTACGTTTGATCGCTCCGACACTAGGAGGCGCCATGCCATCTGAGCGCATCGACCCCTCCCGATATGGCGTGACCGAGGATTCCGACCCGGCGATGCTGGCCGGCGCGCCCGACGACGAGCGGAGGGGCCTGGACGAGGAGCCCGACGCCGTGTCGAACAACGGGACCGACATCGCCGAGTGAGGAGCTGCGATGGCACCGCCGCGACAGAAGGTGGCGACGGTCAACCGCCTCATGGCAGTCCTCGACACCGCGGAGGCGGCCACCACGGCAACCCGCGAGCTGGCCAGCGCCGGCTTCGAGCCGGAGGCAATCACGGTCCTGCAGGGCGACGAGGACGCTGACCGGATCGACAGCCTGGGCAACGTCCACGGGCGCTGGAGGCGAGTCTGGCGCCTCCTGCAGTTCACGCAGGCGGACCAGATGGTCGATCTGGTGGTCTACGAGGCCGCCCTCCGAGACGGCCGCACCGTCATCGCGGTGCACGCGCCGCGCATGAAGGACAGGGATCGGGCCAAACGGGCGCTGGCTGCCGCGGGCGCGCACTTCATGAACTTCTTCGGGCGGATCGCGACCGAGGACATCTCGCGCTGGCGCGGCGAGGAACTGCGGATTCCCCGGTACCTGCGCCGCTGAGCGTTCGCGGGTCGCCCCGCTACCACCGCCGGCGCCTATGCGGGACCCACCCCAGCTCCGCCCGTTCATGCCCAGCGGTCACGTCACGGCAGCCTCATCGCGGTCTCACCGCGGGTCGCTGACGCTGCGCTCGCGGCCACCTCAGGGAGGCGAATCGTGCGGAGCTCTCGTGACGCGGACCGCCGCGCCAGGACCCTTCGCCGCGTGCGCCGCGCGGCGCTGGTGGCGGTGCTGCTGGCCGCGGGCCTGGTGGTGGCGGCCGTGATCGCGGGAGCGGTGTTGCTGGCGGCGGTGCCGGGCGTTGGCGACGCGCAGGGGCGGGTGGCGGCGATCCTGCGGGAGCACCAGGCCCGGAGCGTGGGGGGTCCGGTGCCGAGCAGGGTGGCCGAGTCGGTGGTGGCGGTGGAGGACCGGCGCTTCTACGCCCACCACGGCGTCGACCCACAGAGTGTCGTCAGGGTGGTGTGGGCCGGGCTGCGGGGCAGGGGCTGGCAGGGTCAGGGGGGCGCCACGATCACCCAGCAGCTCGCCAAGCGGCTGTACACCGGCGATCGCGGTGGGCTGTGGGGCACGCTGGACCAGGTGGGGCTGGCCATCAAGCTGGAGCGGCGCTACTCCAAGGCGCAGATCCTGCGGATGTACCTGGATTCGGTGTACTTCGGCGACGGGCACTGGGGCGTCGTGCAGGCCAGCGAGGGCTATTTCGGCGAGCCGCCCGCCCGGCTGGGCTGGGGAGAGGCAAGCCTGCTCGCCGGACTGGTGCAGGCACCGTCCGCGTACGATCCGACGGCGCACCTTGCCGCCGCGGAGCATCGCCAGCGGCACGTGCTGGACCGGCTGGTCGCGGCCGGGATACTCCGCCGGGCGCAGGCCGACTCCGCCAGCCGGCGACTGGCCGCCGAAGCGGGCAGGCTCGGGTTCGCCACCGCCACGGCCGGCTAGAGCGCGTCTTGTGAGGGGCAAGGCCGGTCGCGCTGTTGGTCACGCGTTGACGACGAGGACGACGCGGGCGCCGCCGCCCTCGGAGTTGGCCACGCTGACGTGCCCGCCGTGCGCCTCGGCGACGGCGCTCACCATGGCCAGGCCCAGGCCGGCTCCGATCCCGCCGTCGGCGCTCACCGGACTGCTCGAGAACGGCTCGAAGGCGCGGCCGAGGACCTCGGCGGGGAAACCCCGCCCACGGTCCTCGACGGTGATCCGGACCGCCTCGCCGTCCCGTTGCCCGGTCACCACGATCGGCTGTCCCCCGCCGCCGTGGCGGATGGCGTTGTCGAGCAGGTTCTGCACGGCTTGGCGGAGCCGGACCGGGTCGAGCTCGACCTGCTCGTCGGGCGCCACCACCTCGATCCGCGACCGGGCCGCCCGTGCACGCGCCTGGAATGGAGCGGCCGTGTCCATCAGCAACCCCGCGAGCGAGACCGGCATCCGCCGCAGGGGAAGCCGGCCGCCGTTGGTCCGGGCGAGGACCAGCAGGTCCTCGGCGAGCTGGACGAGCTGGTCGGTCTCGACGGAGGCCGAGCGCACGGTGGCCTCGAGCTCGGCCTGGCTTCTGGGGCGGGCAAGCGCAAGGTCGAGCTCGGCCTTCAGGATCGCCAGCGGCGTCCGCAGCTCATGGCTCGCTTCGTCGACGAACCGGTGCTCCCGCTCCAGCGCCTCCTGGAGGCGTCCGAGCATCGCGTTGAGCGTTCGCGCCAAGCGGGCCAGCTCGTCGCCGGTTTCGGGCACCGGTAGGCGCCGGTCGGGCTCGGACTCGGAGATGGCCGCCGCCTCCATCCGGATCCGCTCGACCGGCCGGAGCGCCGCCCCGGCGACCGCCCACCCCGCCATCGAGGACAGCCCCAGCGCGACCGGCCCTCCGACGACCAGCAGGAGCAGCAGGCGGTCCAGCGCCTCGCCCCGGTCCCCCAGCGTCGCGCCCACCGCGACCACCACCTGGCGGCCCTGCCACGCCGCCGGAACGCCGAGGAGACGGGCCGGGTCGTCCACCCCGGTCACCCGGCGCGTCAGGAAGGTGGGGCCCGAGAGCGAGCGCAGCTCGCCAACCGGCAGCATCGGCGCCGCCCTCACCCCGGGAGTGGTGGCGACGATGGCTCCGGAGGTGTCGAGGATCTGGGCGAACGCCTCGTCCGGATCGATCAGGGTGCGCCCGGCGTCGATGTGCAGCGGTCCCCGCTCGTCCAGGGCTGAGACGATCACCCCGGCTCGCGAACGCAGCTCCAGGTCGGTTCCCCGGAGCAGCTCCGCGCCCAGCCGGGTGTAGAGGAAGCCGCCCAGCGCGGCCAGCACCGTGGCCATGACCAGGGCGAAGACCAGCGTCAGCCGGGACCTAAGGGGCAGGCGCGTCCAGGTCCGCACGGTCGTCCCGCAAGCGGTAGCCGGCACCGCGCACCGTCTCCAGTGAGCGCCGCCCGAAGGGTCGATCGATCTTCTGGCGCAGGTATCCCACGTAGACCTCCACCACGTTGGAATCCGCGTCGAAGGCGAAGTCCCAAGTGTGCTCGATCAGGTCGCGCTTGGACAGCACCTGCTCCGGCTGGCGCATGAAGCACTCCAGCAGCGCGAACTCCTTGGCGGTCAGCGCGATCGAGGTCGCTCCACGCCGCACCGCGTGCGCGGCCGGGTCCAGCGTGAGGTCTCCCACCGCCAGGACCGCCGGTCGCTCGCGCGTGCCGCGTCGCAGCAGGGCCCGGAGCCTGGCCAGGAGCTCGGGGAACGCGAACGGCTTGGTCAGGTAGTCGTCGGCGCCGAGATCGAGCCCCTTGACCCGATCGCCGACCCCGTCCCGGGCGGTCAGCAGGAGCACCGGGGCCCAGCGCCCGGCGGTCCGGAGGTGCTCCAGGACCGCGAAGCCGTCGATGCCGGGCAGGATGACGTCGAGGAGGATGACGTCGTAGTCGTTCTCCCTCGCATACCAAAGGCCGTCCTCGCCACTGGCGGCCAGGTCCACGGCGAAGCCCTCCTCGGCCAACCCGCGCCGCAGCAGGTCGGCCATCCGGAGCTCGTCCTCGACCACCAGCACCCGCACGGGCGTTCCCCTGGTCGCTTGCCTTCTTGCAGGACAGCGTAAACCCGCCGGGATAAGCACCACCTGAGGCCCTCTCACCTCGGAGTTCAGGCGCCTCTTATCACTCGTCGCCAGGCTGGTGCCGCCGGTCGGGCGCCCCCACAGCCGGACCACGACGGGACGAGGTGAACAATGGTCCCCAGAGTTCTCAAGACCGCTGCGCTGGCGGCCGCCGTTGGCGTCGCGATGGCGGCGTGTACGTCCAGCGGAGCTGGCTCCCGCTCGGCGAGCGGCACGGCCGCATCCTCCACATCCGCCAGGTCCACGTCCACGACCACCTACCGGGCCGGCGATTTCTCCGCGAACGTCGACAACCGCTGGTTTCCGCTGAAACCGGGAACGACCCTCGTGTACCGGGGAACCAAGGACGAGGGGAACGCCGTGGAGTACTTCACGGTGAGCGACGAGACGCAGAAGGTCGACGGCGTCCCGTGCCGCGCGGTGCTCGACCGCCTCTACCTCGACGGGAAGCTCGCGGAGACCACGCGCGACTACTACAGCCAGGACAACAAGGGAAACGTCTGGTACTTCGGCGAGGACACCGCCGAACTGGAAGCCGACGGGACCATGGTCAGCACCGAGGGGACCTGGCACACCGCCGAGGCGGGCGCCCAGCCGGGGATCTTCATGCCGGCCAGCCCCCGGGTCGGCGAGTCCGACCGGCAGGAGTACTACCCCGGCCATGCCGAGGACTTCTTCCAGGTCGTGGATCTCACCGCCTCGGTCTCCGTGCCCTACAAGTCGTTCAGCGGCACGCTCCGGACCAAGGAATGGACTCCGCTGGAGCCCGACGTGCTGGACAACAAGTACTACGTGCAGGGGATCGGTGAGGTCAAAGAGACGAGTGTCAAGGGCCCCCGTGAGGAGCTGGTGCTGGTCGACGTGAAGAACGACTGAACCGCCCGCGGGCCTCCCGACGCTGGTGCAGAACGACCGCGTGCAGCGCCCCGACCACGGTCGGCGTCTTGCCGACCGGCTACCCTGTGCGCGGCTCGTCGAGATCCCAGACAGCTACACGCTCATCATCCGTGACCAGCCCGACGCGTTCGCGCGCGCCGTCCGTGAGTTCGTGCGCGCTTCCCCGAGCAAGGGAACGTAGCCAACGTGCCAGCGCGAGGTCGCCAACGATCTGGTCCGTATTCACACCTCACGGTTGGTGCTCGTCGACAACGACCCGGTCGCCAACGACGATCCGGCCGTTGTTGAGGATGTCCGCATTGAGCCCGCCGCGGTGGACCAGCTCCTTGATGATCCCGGGCCGTGTCATCTGCTGCAGATGCAGGCATGGCTCGCAGAGCTCGACGCCGAGGCACTCGACCTCGCCGACCCGGAAGCGCCTGCCGACCAGATCGTTCAGCCGAACGCCGCGCACCACGACCTGACGGCGTGACTGGGCGCCGGTGAGCCCGACGTCCTCAAGCACTTCGGCCTCGACCAGCGTCAGGGCCTGGCCGGGCTCGGCGCCGTGCTCGTGGAAGTGGCGGTCGCCCTGGAGCCCTTGGCCCGCGACCGCGTCGACGGAGTCGACCGGCGCGATCGCGTCGGTCGGGCCGATGTTGATCACCTCGACGTTCATCTGCCGATCATGTCCGGCGGCGGCCGCCCGGTCCAGCGTATTTCGACCTCTGCGTCGCCGCATGGCCGATTGAGCCCGCCGGCGAACCCGGGCTGATGCCGGCCGACACGCCAGCCGAGGTGACCAGGTCGCCGTTACCCACGAGCGATTCATGGGGGAACCAGTGGACCGGCGGCGTCCAGTGTCGCGGTGATTTCGGTCCAGGTCAGAGGAGATGCTCAGTGTCCGCTGGTCAGCTGCGTCCCGGCGAGGTGTCTATCGACGAAGCACTGGTGCGTCGGTTGGTGGCCGCCCAGTATCCGCAGTGGGCCGACCTCGCTGAGGAAGCGCGCATCGCGATGAATCTCCAGGCCCCGGTGAGCGCGGGTCGTTTGTTAGCTGCTTTACGACCGGGCGCCTATTGGCGCAGGATGGGGCGAAATTAGACCGATAGCCTGGTCCGCAGGTCCTGCACAGCCGCGCTCCACAACTCCGGAAGCGCATCGAGTATCTCGGACCCAATCTGTTCACGCCGCTGCGAGAAGTCGACAATTACTTTGCCGTTGGACAAGGAGGAGACACGTAGCCGGTGCCCAACCTCGATCGGGAAGTCCGCTGACGTGCGCCGCAGCACCGCCTCCAAGAACGCACGAAGGACTCTGATCCGATCTTCTTCTCTGCTCGTGGCTGGTCCGAACAGCTGGTACCGGCCAGCCGACTCAGGCTGCAAGAGGTCGACGACGTAGACGGCCTCCTCGGTGGGTGAGGGAAGATCGCCCACACCGAAGACTTCCCGCAAGACCCGTTGCACCAGTTCCACGCTCGGGATTCGCTCGCAGCCCTCCGGCGTCGGCCTCACATTAAAACCGATCCGACTCGAATTCGATTTCCATGGCGCTGTCGCCACCAGGACCCGGAATGCCTCGGATTCAGGGTCCCCCGGTGGGTTTCTCTTGAGCCAGTCTCGAAGGAGGGAGACGACTCGTCCGCGGAACACCCGTTCAACTTCCACCGGGTCGGAACCGGGGGAGTCGCCGACCTGGAGCGTGCTGTGGAGGCTTCCCTGTTTGAGGGTGGCCCAGAAGACATTCCATCCGTCAAGGGCCTCGGCGCTACCCTTCCAGAGTGGCCGGTCAGCAGTTCCAGGCACGAAACCTCCTCAACCGTCGTCATCGAGAGAGCAGGGTCTCCCGCAGAGGATGCAGCCGGGACTGCTACGACATCCTTGTCTGTGACTCGAGCATAAGGGGTGGGCCGTCTCGTCGGACGATCCTGCGGGGCTACGGCAGTTGCCCCACGGCTTCCAAAACCCAATCACAGGAATCAACCATACGAAACTCTTGCTCTCGTTCCGCTCCGGAGGAGGCTCCTCCTCCTCACGCCTCGCTGTAGCAACGGCTCCATGGCCAACAGGGCTAGCCAACTGCGACCTCGACCATCAGGTCGCCGGCGGTCAGGTGCAGCAGCCCTCGTCCATAGTCAATGGCGGGCAGGTACCGGGATCGCCCTGGTGGTGAGCGCGGCCGCGACATCGGTGAGCCACCGTTCAGCGTCGTCGACGTCGGCGCTCGCCAGCGGGCCCGCACGCCGGTGAGCAGGAATGGGAACAGGTACGCGGCGTCGGTGACCTGCTTCGAGGCGCTGTGCCCGCGGTCGCACAATGCGATCGCCGTGTCATGGTCGCCGCGCAGGAACGCGATCTCTGCCAGCGCGCACAGCGCCAGCGACAGGCGCTGGAGCTCGGCCATTCGTTCGCCTTGCTGGAGCGCCTTGCCGAGGAGCTCCCGCGCGCGGCCAGTCGCCGCGGGCCCATCGCGAGGTAGCCCAGCACGTGCTGGGTGGTGATGGGGGTGGTGGCCCTGCCCACCCGTGGCTGCGGCGAGCCGAGGCAGGCAAGGGCGAGTAAGTCACTCTCTGCCCACCAGGATGGGCGATTGCAAGACGCCATGAGCAGCCATCGCTCAGCTCCCCGCGCAACGTTGGGTCAGTGTCGCACAGCAGATTGGTCACCCGACCGATGTCGCGCAGATCGCCGCGCGCGACGCTGGCATCCAGAACAGATCCGTTGACGAAAGAGTCTGGCGATGGCGAAGTTCATGGATGTCCACAGCGGGTTCGTGGGGGTGACCGAACAGCAGTTGCTCGAGGCGCACGAGCGGGACCTGGCGATCGAGAGCGACGAGGGAGTGCACTTCGAGCGGACATGGCTCGACCCCGAGTCGGGCAAGGTGTTCTGCCTCTCCACCGGCCCGTCGAAGGAGAGCGTCCTTCGTGTCCACGAACGGGCCGGGCATCCCACGGCGGAGATCTACGAGCTTCCGATCGAGGCTTCCTGACTCATCCTGGCGAGGGCGGCAGAGGAGCCGGGGTCCCCCACGTGACGTCGCGGCGCGGCCGCTACGCCCGGCCGCACCCGATGGTCGCGCTGGCGAGCGCATGCTCCCCCCACGAGCGTTCCTTTCCCGCTGTTTATCGCAGCCCGGTGGGGATACCTGGGGCGAGGGTGCCACTTCTCCAGGAGGGTCCCATGAGCTACGCCAGGCAACTGCTGGACACCTACCCCCGCACCTTCAACGTCGACGCCGACGTGCTGGCCGCCACCACCGACGCCGTGAACGACTGCGCGCAGGCCTGCACGGGCTGCGCCGACGATGACCTCTCGGAGCCGGACCTCGTCGAGCTGGTCAAGTGCATCCGGCTGTGCCTGGACTGCGCGGACGTGTGCACCGCCACGGTCCGGGTGATCAGCCGCCAGACCGAATACGACGCCAACCTGACCCGGTCATTGCTGGAGGCGTGCGCGACCGCGTGCAAGAGCTGCGGGGACGAGTGCCAGCGGCATGCCCAGATGCACGAGCACTGCCGAGTGTGCGCTGAGGCATGCCGCCGCTGCGAGCAAGCCTGCCGGCAACTGCTCGCAGCCATGAGGTAGGAGCAGTGACGCCGGCGTCCTCGCGCGGCGCGCGGGCGTGGGCACGCTCTATCGCCACTTCGCTCACGGGATGCGCTCGTCGCGGCGACGTACCGGCACGAGGTCGACCAGTGCGACTCCGTCGACGGGCTGCTGGCGTCGCGGGCGCGGGACGATGCGCTGCGCGCCTGGATGGACGGCTTCCTGCGCTACACCGCGACCAAGTGCGGCATGGGTGGAGCGCTGCAGTTGATCACGGCCTCGGACTCGGAGTTCGCCGCCCGCGTTAGGGCACGGCTCACCGAACCGCTGGACGTCCTGGTCGGCGCAGCCGGCGCGGTGCGAGGGGATGCGCGCGCCGACGAGGTGCTCCGCGCGCTCGGCGCGATCTGGGTCCGTCTGAGAGCCCCGATCGCGAGCAGTAGGCCGGCCGCATCCTCGACCTGCTCATGGACGGCCTCCGGCAGGGCGCTCCGCGGTAGCGTTAGCGGCGCTCGCGTCCTGGGTGGACCCATGCGGCCTGGTAGAGCGCCCACTCCTGGGGTGTGGTCGTCCAGTCGGCATAGATGGCCAGCCCCACGGCGCGTCAGGCATGGGCGGTCCTGGCAAGGGGGATCATGGTCGTATCCAGCTGCTGAACCACATTGATGTGATTTGTTATCGATCCGAGACACCATGAGAAGAGGGCCGTCTTGCCCGGTTCAGCGCAGGACAGACAGGGATAAAGCTATCGATCGAGGCATGATCAGGGCAGGAGCGCGCACCCGCGACCCAGCGGTGTATGTGGTAAACCTGCCACATGACAGCTAGACCACCACAACACGACGGGGCCGGGTGGTTCACCACGCCGGCGCAGGTCAACCACCGCCGCTACGAGGCGCTGCGCGCCTTCTTCGTCGACGGGCTGACCTACCAGCAGACCGCCGACCGGTTCGGCTACACCCGCTGGGCGATGATCAACCTGGTCCGCGAGTGGCGGGCCGGACGGCTGGAGCTGTTCGCCCCCACCCGCAAGCCCGGCCCGCCACCGGGTGTCGCGCCAGCCAAGGACCGGGCGCGGGGCCGGGTGATCCAGCTGCGCCGCCAGGGGCTGTCCACCTACGAGATCTCCGCGCGGCTGGCCGCCGAGCACACCCCGCTCAACCGCACCAGCGTCGCCGAGCTCCTCGCCGAGGAGGGGTTCGGCCGGCTGCTGCGCGGCCCCCAGCCAGACCACAGCAGCTCCCCGGCCACCGCCGGCCGCGACACCCGCCTGCCCCGGGCCCAGGTCATCGACCTGGGCGCCTGGCCGCGGCAGCTGGACACCACCAGGGCCGGGCTGCTGCTGGTGCTGCCCGACCTGGTCGCCCTGGACCTGCCCGGCCTGGTCAGACGCGCCGGCTACCCCAGCACCCGGGTCATCCCCGCCACCTGCTGGCTACTTTCGCTGCTGGCCCTCAAGCTCACCAGAACCCGGCGGGTGTCGCATGTCGATGACCTGCTCGCCGACCCTGCCGCCGGGCTGCTGGCCGGGCTTGGGGTGCTGCCGAAGAAGTCGGCGCTGACCAGCTACTCCTACCGGCTCTCCCACGACCACCAGCGCGCCCTGCTGGCCGCCCTGGACCAGAACATGATCTCGGCGGGGCTGGCCACCAGCGAGCAGGCGATCTTCGACCTGGACTTCCACGCGGTCCTGCACTGGGGCGACGACCCCGTCCTGGAAAAGCACTACGTGCCCAAACGGTCCCAGCGGGCCCGCAGTGTGCTGACCTTCTTCGCCCAGGACTCCGGCACCCACAACCTCGTCTACGCAGGCGCCGACCTGGCCAAGGCCACCCAGGCCCGCGAGGTCATCGCCTTCTGCGACCACTGGAAGGCCGTCTCCGGCGCCGACCCGCACCTGCTGGTCATGGACCAGAAGGTCACCACCCAACAGGTGCTCGGCGAGCTGGACGCCCGCGGCGTCAAGTTCCTCACCCTGCGGATGCGCTCACCCACCCTGCTGCGCTACATCAACGGCCTGACCCCGGCCGACTACACCACGATCACCCTGGACCGCCCCGGCAAGCACAGCCGGCCGAGCGTGCACGAACAGGCCGCCGTCCAGCTGACCAGCTACCCCGGCACCCTCCGCCAGCTCATCGTCACCGGCCTGGGCCACGACACCCCCACCGTCATCATCAGCAACCACCACGACATCACCACCAAGGCCATCATCCAGCGCTACGCCCGCCGGATGACCATCGAACAGCGCCTGGCCGAGATCATCCGCGCCTTCTGCGCCGACGCCCTGTCCAGCACCGTCAGCCTCAACGTCGACCTGGACGTCATGCTCGCCGTCCTGGCCCAGGCCCTGCTGGCCGCCCTGCGCGCCCGGCTACCCGGCTACCACGCCGCCACCCCCGACACCCTCCAGCGCCGCTTCCTGGAAACCCCAGGCACCATCGCTCGCGTCCTGGGTGGACCCATGCGGCCTGGTAGAGCGCCCACTCCTGGGGTGTGGTCGTCCAGTCGGCATAGATGGCCAGCCCCACGGGATGGGACGGCTGGCGGTCGAGACGGTCAAGACCCCTCCGCGTCCCACGGATCGCGCTCCGGAGGCTCTCCGCCCATGGGAACGGCTGCCCCTGCGCGTAGGTCGGCACCCCGATGAAGACCGTAACCTGGTCGCCGACCAGCTCGGTGACGTGCTTGGCCTGCCACGCGAAGTGCCGGCCCACCAGCCAATCCGCCGGCAGCTCGGTGTCATAGGCCATGATCGCCACCTGGTCGACCCGGCCCGCCACCCGCTCCAGAAAGCTCCGCGAGAGTCGAGGCGGGTCGTGGATGTCCGGCAGGACCGCGGCCGCGACCGTCTGCATACCGTTCACCAGCTCCAGCTGCTCCAGCGAGACCGACAGCACCCCACCGCGGCCACGGGTCAGATCGTGGGTACGCTCCAGCAGGTCCAGGAACTCGCCGTCCACCGGGTAGACCGGCTCGATGTCGTAGTGGATGCCCTCGAACCCAGGTCCAGCAAGGTCCGCGCGGTACCCACGATCCGGTCGCGGACAGCCAGGCGGGTGAGGTCCAGCGGGCCGGCCCCCTGCCTGGTGACCTGCCCGACGTAGGCTTGGGCCCGCACACCCGGCGCCAGCCGGTCCATCGCGGCCAGCAGCTCAGCCGCATGGGTGTAGCGGCCGGGCGGGATACTCCCGTCCGGGTCCAGCGGACCCACGTGGAAGAACACGTCAGAGATCTCCCCCCGCCGCAGCGTGTCGGCCAACGCGCGATACTCGCCGTCGCTGTGCCCCTGGCCGACCCACTGGTGCCGCGCCCACAGCGCGTTCACCCCACGACTCCCCTGCCCCGCCGACGGCGACGGCCACCACCACACCCACGTCGCCACCACCCCCACCGCCACCACCGCACCCAGCACCCCACCAGCCCAAGCCCCCGCGCGTACCAACCCACGCCGGATCCGCCGCCCGCCGCCGCTGTGACGTTCTCGCAGGATCCCCGTCACGCCGCCTCCCACGGTCCCGCCCTGGATGTGGGGTCTCGCACCTTCCCCCGGCCGATGAGCACACACGCCCATTGTCCAGCCGCAGCGATCCCGTGTGGGCCCTCCTGGAGCCTCCTGCCGGCCCCGAGCTACCCAGAGAGCCTCAAATAGCGCGGAGACTTATCCCGATCCAGCTTTATTCCGTCAATGGCTGTAAGCCGGCCGGAATACTAATCAATCGCGAATGCGCGCGACATAGCCTCCTTCGGCGATGCAACTGAACCGCTAGGCACCCATTTTGCCCGAGGGCTCGACTCATCAACCTAAATTCCATCGAAGTAATTCAACCAGGCACTACCTGGCCATATGCGCCTGGCCAGCAGCAACACCACCTTGACGGCAATCTCGCGGTCTTCTACCGTCCATTCTCGCCCCAACGGGCACACGTGGCCGGACCGGGAAATCCGGGTTGGAGTTCCTGCCAGAAGGGCTGACGGGCCTGAACGGCGAACCGCTGGACGGTGGGTATGCGCAATCCGCCGTCGTGGTGGTGAGGTTCAAGCGGCCTTCGGGTCGC
>WNGH01006062.1_pt1 | contig 15055 bp, 14 predicted proteins | sample 5400631 | NCBI WGS metagenome assembly WNGH01 (sample SAMN13153373, study PRJNA577476) | soil metagenome | isolation source: 115 cm soil or saprolite under Garry oak tree replicate 1 | place: USA:California | collected 2016-06-15
AATTGTAAATGCCGGGAGCGACGTCACTCAGATCAAGCGATTCAATGATGGCTATGCCCGCGCCGGCAAGCGCGTGATGGTTCTGCAACGATTTCGAATCGATCTCGTCCATCGATGGAAGGTCCACGCCGAGCAGTCGCACCCCGTTTTTCTGCAACCACGACGGGAGATCGGCCGCGATCACAGGAATGCGATTCGGAAAATTTGTTGAGTCCCTCCAGCGACCGGTCTTCACGAGCAGGCGCGAGGTCGCTGCGATTTGTTCAGCGTGCGGTCGGAGATCTTCGCGAGTGATCAAGTGTTTCTCGCTCGACTGGGAAAAAGTTTGCGACAGATCGACGACAGTTGCACGGCCGAGATAAGTGTCGAGCGGCACTTTTTCGATCGATTCGGCATTTGTGTCGAAATGAAACCTCGCATCCGCATGCGTGCCGTTGTGCACGCTCATCGTGATCGCGCCCAGGTTTACGCTCGCACCTTTCGCGATCGCGTTCGTCAAACGATAATCGAACGGTTCGTCACCTGGCCATTCGGCGAAGTCGTTCGAAAGCGTTCGTGATATGTCCCAGATTTTCATGGCGCAGCCCAACGAGCGGCGGTTTCCGGATCTCCGACGCGATCGGGAGATCGCCCGTTGTTCAGTTCTTGAATGATTGCTCGCGCCGCCCTGTCGCTGGCGCCGCTGCCGCCTAATTTGCCGACGATCGCATCAAATTCAGAAATCATCCTGTCACGCACCTTCGCGTCATCCATCAACGCTTGGAGAGCTTTTACGATGACGCTCGGTTTAGCTTCGTGCTGGATAAATTCGGGAACCACTTGCTTGTCCGCAAGCAAATTAGGCATGCCTAGATAGTCTACGTTTACGACGAGGCGCGCAGCGATGTACGTCGGCCATGCGACCTTGTAAATCAACACAAACGGCATTCGGAAATAAGCAGCCTCAAGTGTCGCGCTTCCCGACGCAACAATTCCGGCCCATGCCTGCTGCATCAGCACTGGCGTCTGCCCGAGTATAATTTCAATCGCCTGCCGGTTCTCCGATTGTCCACTCCTCAGCATTTCGCTCATTTCACCTGCTAGACCTTCGGATGCGGCTGCGACGCAGAAGCGCAAACCTGGCCTGGTTCGCAAAAGCAAACGCGCTACTTCGATCATCACCGGGAAAATTTTTCGGACTTCACGAAGCCGGCTGCCTGGGAAAAGCCCGATCAAATTGGGATCGCGCGCAGTCTCGATCTTCTGCGTCTCAAGGTTTTCAATCATTGGATGACCGACAAAAACCGCGCGCAGGCCCGATTCGCTGTAGAGATTGGCCTCAAACGGAAAAATGCAGAGCACCAGATCGATCAAGCGCGCCATCTTTTTGATCCGGCCCCGGTTCCATGCCCAGACCTGCGGGCTGATGTAGTAGATGGTTTTCTGGCTTTGCGATTGCCGGCGTAGAGCACGGGCGAGTCTCAAATTAAAGCCGGGATAGTCAATCAAAACGACTGCGTCAGGTTTGCTTACCGAAATTTCGCCAAGGGTTTGATGGAACTGCTCCCGAAAGTAGCCGTACTTTCTCAGCACTTCCCACAAACCGAGAACCGCTGCCTCACCAATCCAATTTCTAAATTGTGCGCCGGCGATCTGCTGCATTCGCGGACCGCCGCGCCCAATGAACTTCAGTCCGGGACGCAACTCTCGCAGCGAGTGCATCAATGCCGCTCCGTGGTTATCCGCACTCACTTCGCCTGCAGCGAAATAGATCGTCATGTGTAGTGGCAGCCGTGTCGGCTGCGAAGTGCAGCGATGCAGGCGACACGCCTGCCTCTACAGTGGCCGTTAGCACGCGAAGCCGTCCTATGCACTCGACGAGATTTGCTTCGTAATTTTAACTGCCAACTCCAGTGCCGCTGTGGCTTGAGAACCTGAGACCCGCGGCTGCTGTCCCGTGTTTGCACATTCGATGAAAGAAGCGAGCTGAAGCTTGAGCGGTTCACCATGTTCTATCTCGACCCTGTCACGCCAGATCTGTTTTCCGACGCGCCGGTAAATTTCGCCGCCTTGATTTTGGTAATCGAGCGAGAGATACGCGTCTTCCTGAAAGATCCGAATTTTGCGCATCCGCTCGGGACTGATCCGGCTGGCGGTGATATTCGCCACACAACCATCTTCGAAATGAAGCCGCGCGTTGGCGATATCTTCGCTACGGCTGAGCACAGGGACGCCGACCGCGTCGATACTCCAAAGCGGCGAGCGTACAAAATGGAGAATGACCTCCAGGTCGTGGATCATCAGATCGAGTACGACGCCGATATCCGTGCTGCGTTCCGTGTACGGCGAGAGCCGATGCGCTTCTATAAATCGCGGATGGGTCAGATGTTTTTCGAGCGCGCTGAGCACTGGGTTAAAACGTTCGACATGACCCACCTGCAATATGAGATTGCTGCGCGTTGCCAGTTCCGCGAGCTCGGTCGCCTGCGCGGTATTGTCGGTGATCGGCTTCTCAATTAGCACATGTTTGCCGTTCGCAAGGAGAGCTCGGGCAACGTCGTAGTGAGTATTGGTGGGTGTCGCCACCGAAGCGGCATCAACCATAGCGATAAATTCATCAAGCGATTTGGCAGGTGCCGCCCCGAATTTGGTCGAAATAGTGCGGCTCCTGAACGGCTCCACGTCGTACACCGCGGTGAACTCACCGGATGAAATTTCCGCGTAGAGCCGTGCATGATTGCTTCCGATATGGCCAACGCCAACAACGCCAACGCGCAGCTTCTTCATCACTCCCCATGGGCAGTCAACTCCGAAAGCTTTCGCGGGTCAACGGCCGAAACTTGGCAGGGTCGGCGCGCTGCGCCGGCTGACGTCGCAGTGCGGCGTTCCTAACGTACGGCGCGATTCGCAAGAAACCACTCGTAAGTCTGCGCAATGCCCTGTCGCAGCGGGATGGTTGGTTGCCAGCTCAGCGCTCGAATTTTGGTTATATCCAGGAGTTTTCGCGGCGTGCCATCCGGTTTCGTGGCGTCCCACACCAGTTCGCCGTTGAAGCCGACTACATCACAGATTAGCTCAGCTAGTTCGCGAACAGTGATATCTTCGCCGCAACCGATATTGACGATCTCCGGGGAGTCGTATTTCTCCAGCAACAAAAGACAGGCTGAGGCAAGGTCGTCCACGTGCAAAAATTCGCGACGTGGTTTTCCGGTTCCCCACACGATTAGCTTGTTCTCATTCCGGGTTTTGGCGTCATGCGCCTTGCGCAGAAGCGCGGGCAGCACGTGCGATGTCTCCAGATCGAAACTATCGTTAGGCCCGTAAAGGTTCGTTGGCATAACCGAGATGAAGGTCGCGCCGTACTCGCGCGCATATGCCTGGCAGAGTTTGATTCCGGCAATCTTCGCGATTGCGTAGGCTTCATTCGTTGGTTCCAGCGGACCGGTGAGCAGGGCGGTTTCCGGAATCGGCTGTGGAGCGAATTTCGGGTAAATACAGGAGCTGCCAAGAAAGAGCAGCTTGCGCACACCAGCTTCGAAGGCGGAACGAATGATGTTGTTCTGAATGCGCAAATTTTCGAGCAAAAATTCAACCGGGTATTCGTTGTTCGCTTTTATCCCGCCGACCTTCGCTGCCGCGACAACCACGACGTCCGGAGGTTCGTCTGCAAAAAATTTCGCAACCGCAGATTCGTCTGTGAGATCGAGCTGCGAGCGGTCGCGTTTCAGCACATTCGTGAACCCTTCCGCTTCAAGCCGGCGAACAAGCGCGCTTCCGACCATCCCGCGGTGGCCGGCAACGAAAATCTTGTCGGACTTGGATAAGTGCACCGTTAGTCTCTAACCAGAAATGGTCCGGCAAGCAACATGCCTGTCCCTCGTACAGCGCGGGCGCTTGTTCCCATCGCTGCGATGAAGTGATTACGGCTGTTTCGGTCATTGGGCGCACTTTGATCCGTGAAGCAAAACAGCGCGGCGTTTGTAAATTCAAGTGTTCACCGCTGCCCCATGAGCTGCGTTTAGTGTTGCTGAAGAACGCGCAGCGATTTTCAATCCGACTGGATGAAATTCATTGCTTTCGTCGCGATCACAGCCGTTGTGGCGGGCGCTTGGGCACAATCAGGAAATGTGCGGCCGGAATCAGCGCCTCCAGCTACAGCACAAGCGCCGGTCGATCAGCTCATTCCCTGGTTACTCGATGAAGATCAACAACTGCGCGGCGTTCCCTCAGCAAGGTTATTTTTGATACCACCGGCAAAAAAATCCTGCCTTTTGATACACACAACGCAGTCGATCAGCGCGTCGCAAAAGCGATCAGCGCCGCGTGCGATGACGCCATGAAGCGACTCAACGCGTCGGGCAGTGCGATTCGACAGGTCGATCGAAGCAACGAAGTGAGTAGTCGTTTCGAAGACACGCTGCGCGAGCTACTCAACAGCACTTCCGGGTTGCGCTGCGATTTTCCCCTTACCGCCGAGGGCAAAGTGCAGCGTTCAGGTTATCCGGACTTGCGCATCATCGACCTGGAGAGCAAACGCGTCTTCTATTTGGACCCAAAACTTTATGCCACAGGGAGCCGCGACAGTAGTTTCCGCGCCTTTTATTTCGAGCCAAGGAAGGGCACGAATAAAGTGCGCAACGACGCGGTGCATTTCGTCGTTGGATTCCAGCACGAGACACGCCCGAAGAATGGCGTGTGGAAATTCACGCGCTGGGATCTTGTCGATCTTTCGCGGTTCACTGTAACCCTGAAAGCCGAATTCCAGGGAAGTAACCGCGACATGTACCGGCCGGAGGCAATTGTGGCCTCAAGCGCGAAATGACCTGGATCATGCTCGTGGTCATGCTCGCGTTGGCGAATTTTCTATTAGCAGCATGAGCACTAACAAGAGTTGCCCAGAGCGGCGCTGGGCGTAATGGTATTGTACTGATGATTACAAAGCCGGTAGAAACATTCCAGTTCGATACGATTGACGATGTGCTAAGCGACATCGCCAAAGGGCGCATGGTCATCGTCACCGATGATGCCGATCGCGAGAACGAAGGCGATTTGGTGATGGCGGCGGAAAAGGTAACTCCTGAAGCGGTGAATTTTATGGCTACACACGGCCGCGGGTTGATTTGCGTCCCCATTTCGAATGAGCGGGCTGATCAACTCGGCTTGCAGCGCATGGTGGCCCAAAACCGGGAAAAACATAATACCGATTTCACCGTGTCCGTGGACGCAGCGCGCGGTGTGACCACGGGCATAAGCGCCTACGATCGCGCGACGACAATATTGGCCATCGCTAATGCGAAATCATCGCCCGAAGATTTGAACCAGCCTGGTCACGTTTTTCCCCTGCGCGCCAAAGACGGCGGCGTGTTGCGGCGCACCGGTCACACCGAAGCCGCGGTCGACCTGGCAAGAATGGCGGGACTGCAAGCCGCGGGCGTGCTCTGCGAGATCTTGCACGACGACGGGACGATGGCGCGATTGCCGGAGCTGATGGAATTTCACAACAAACACGGGCTGCGCATTTGCACGATCCAAAGCTTGATCGCGTATCGCCGCAAGAGCGAAAAGCTGGTCGAGTTGGAGCAAATCGTGAAGATGCCGACCGACTATGGCGATTTCGATTTGCATTTATATCGCTCGAAGATTGACGGTCAGCATCATCTCGCGCTGGTGAAAGGCAAAATCGAGAAAAACAAACCGACGCTGGTACGCGTGCATAGTCAATGTCTCACTGGAGACGTTTTCGCTTCGCGCAGATGTGATTGCGGAAATCAATTGCACGCAGCGCTGCGGCAAATCGCAGACGCAGGTAACGGCGTTTTGGTTTACATGCGCCAGGAAGGCCGCGGCATCGGACTGGCGGCAAAAATCCACGCGTACAAGTTGCAGGAGGAAGGACTCGATACCGTGGAGGCGAATGCAAAGCTTGGTTATCCGAGCGACCTGCGCGATTACGGATTAGGCGCGCAGATTCTGTTCGATCTCGGTGTGCGGCAATTCCGGTTCCTGACGAACAATCCTAAGAAGGTCGTCGGCCTCGAGGGCTACGGTCTGGAAATGATCGAGCAGGTGCCGATCCGGGCCGATGCTAATCCGCACAACGAAAAATATCTCCAAACAAAAAAGACCAAGCTCGGGCACCTGCTCTAAGCATTCGCGAATGACGAAATCCGAATGACGAATGACGAAGGAATCGCCATCTCGTGCGCCAATCGATAAAGCCAAACGTACGTTCCACATCGTCGCGAGCCGGTATAATGCGTCATATGTAGATGGGCTTGTCGATCACGCGACCAAAGAGCTGCGCCAGCTGGCGCCGGACGCAACCATTTTTCTTCACCGCGTGCCCGGCTCGTTCGAGATCCCCGTCATCGTGGGCGAACTTGCGAGCCAAAATAAAGTGGGCGCAATCATTGCATGCGGAGTGATCCTGCAGGGCGAAACGAATCACGCCCAAAACCTCAGCCGGTCCGTCACTGACGCACTCCAACGTATCGCCATCGAACGCGGCGTTCCGATCATTAACGTGGTGCTCAGTTTCGATAACGAAGATCAGGCAAGCGCGCGTTGTCTTGACAATAAGATCAATCGCGGCACCGAAGCCGCGCGGGCAGCGGTGGAAATCGCGAATGTTTTGTCGGAACTTCGCGGAGGGTGAGCTATGGGTAAACGTCGACGAGCGCGGGAGGCTGCGGTTCAATATCATTTCTGGCGAGATCTCCAGCGCGGCGAAGGCCCGGAGAAGATCGATGAGTTTTGGGAGTTTTGCCCAGCCCCAGCGCGCGTCCGTGAATTCGCACAGCCGCTGATCGAGGGCATGGTGGCGCATTTGCCGGACATCGACGAGCGCATCCGGCGTTACTGCGAGAACTACGAATTTCGCCGGATTTCAGCAGTGGATCGCAACGTTCTTCGGCTGGCGATTTATGAAATGCTTTATCGGGACGACATCCCGCCGGTCGTCTCCATCAACGAGGCCATCGAGCTGGCGAAAGCGTACGGCGGCGCAGACTCGGGGCGATTTGTGAATGGCATCCTTGATCGTATACGGAAGGATTTGGACAGACCGGCGCGAGAAGCCGTAAAGAAGCAATCGTGATTCGCGAAAACCAGAGAGCTGTTAAGAAAATCAGGAACTGAGGAAAAATTTGTAATTCCTGGTTCTGGCTTTCCTCAGAGCTAGACTTCGTCGTTCGTTTTCTTCGGCCGGACAAACAAATTGCAGCGACAGCTCGCTGACTACTGCTGGAACGTATTCGCCGACGGCGTCGGGCAATGACGGTTCTCGGTCGTCAACCCGGGCGCCAATCCGCTGGCCCGCAGGGTCCAGCATTCGCCGAGCGTGGAGGAATAACAGATCTCCACCGACATGCGTCCGCGATCCTTATCCATCTCGACTCATAGCGGGTTGGATCTGTCAGTTAGCGCGTTGCCTTCGGGATCGTGAGTAAACACGGTCATGGATTCACCCGGGGCGAACACGTGGCCGGTTATGTCGCTCTCTGAATACCGATGCTTCCCCGGTCCAGTCAGCTTGTCGAGCACCTCATTCCAATTCTTCATTGGCTGGCCATCCAATTTCACAATCACATGCCGTATAATCGCCGGGCCGACTCCTTTGTTAGAAACGGTAAAGTGAATGTCGGGACCGTTGCTGCTGTCGAACTCCAAGATTGGCCATACCGCCGCACGCACCTGCTGACGCTGCATGTAGGCGGTGTAACCGGAAACACAGAGAGCCAGGAATCCAACAAACGTCGCGACGACCGCGTCATACCGACTGGCGCCGCGCCTTTGGTTTTCCTCCGGCACGGCGGCGAGCATATCGCCGACGCAGTAAGTGTCAATCAGGCGACGAATTGCCGCGCATCCGGCTTACTCCGCCCGCAACGCAATCATCGGCTCAACGCGACTGGCTCTGCGCGCGGGAACCCAGCAGGCGAGAAGCGCGACGGTCAACAAGAGCAAGGCGACGCACGTGAAGGTCACCGGATCGGAAGCGCTCACGCCGTAGAGCAAGCTTTTCATCATGCGCGCGCCGCCGAAGGCAATGAGTAATCCACCTAACGAACCAATGGAGGCAAGAAACATTCCCTGTTTCAGAATCAGCTTTTGCACATCGGAGAGCTGCGCGCCAAGCGCCATACGCAATCCGATCTCGCGCGTGCGTCCCGCGACTACGTGCGACATGACGCCGTAGATCCCAACCGCCGCGAGAACCAGCGCGAGGACACCGAAACTGCCGAGGGCAATTGCGGCCATGCGCGCAGGAAAAAGTGATGTGCTCATGTGCTCCTTCAGCGTCTTTGCTGCGTAAACGGAAATCGACGGATCGAGCTTGCGCACTTCGCCGCGCAAGGCGATCAACACCTGCCGCGGATCGCCGCGCGTGCGCGCCACCAAAGTGACTGCGCCGCTGTAATCGCGATAGAGCGGCGTATAGAGAGCGGGTTTGGGATCTTCGCCTAACGAATTGTATTTTCCGTCGGGCACCACGCCCACGATCTCGAAGAAGGGATCCTTAGGCCCATGCCAGTTGAAGCGGCGCCCGATCGGGTCCTGTCCATTGAAGAACTTTTTCGCGAACGTCTGGTTCACGATCGCGACGCGGCTTTCCTTCTTGTTTTCGTCGTCGCGAAAATCACGGCCGCGTAGTGGAATACCCATCACATCGAAATAACCCGGGCTGCTCTCGATTGGGATTGCGATCGGCAACGTGCTCGCGCCTTTAAACTCCGTTCCTTCGACATAGATCGTGCTGTCGTTGTAGTTCAATCCCAGCGGGAGATAATCAGTCAGCGCGGCATTTTCGATTTGCGGCAAGGCCTGCGCTCGCTCCAGCATTTGCTTCTGAAACGCGCGGCCGCGCTCCTCGTTATAGCCTTGCAAACTGACATCGAACGAAATCGCGATCGCGTCTTCTGGATTGAAGCCGGGCCGCATCTTCTGAGCGGCTTGCAGACTGCGCACAATAAGACCGGCGCTGATGAGCAGGATCAACGAAAGGCTGACTTGCGCCACAACGAGAAAGTTCCGCAAACGTGAGCGACGGAAACCGGCCATCGATGATTCGTCTTTCAACGCGGGGACGAGTTGCGGTTTCGACGATTGCAGCGCAGGAATGAGGCTGAAAAGAATTCCCGTCCCGATCGAGAGCAGCAGCGCGAAGCTGAGCACACGCCAGTCCGTGCGCAGATCGAATAGCAAGGTAACATCGCTCGGCAGGCGAATGCCTCGCACAGCGCTATTGATTGCCGAAGCGAGAAACACGCCGGCCGCGCCACCGCTGAGTGAGATGAGAAGACTCTCAGTGAGCAGTTGTCTGACAAGTCGTTGTCGACTTGCGCCGATAGCGAGCCGCACGGCAATTTCCCGCCGCCGTTCAGTCGCGCGCGCGAGAAGCAGACTGGCAAGATTCACGCACGCGAGCAAAATCACGAGTGCACCCACGGCCGCGAGCACTCCGGTGAAGGCGAAGACAGAATTCGCGATATCGGGAATGAACAAGCCGGGTTTACCCAGGCGGATGCCACGGCCGACGTTCACCGGATAATCTTTAGCGAGCTGCGCGGTCAGCGTCTCGAGCTCAGCCTTCGCTTGCGCGACCGATACGCTGGGCTTCAATCGGCCCACGGTGAAGAGATTGTTCGAGTCGCGCTTGTCGATCCACGTGCTCCCGGGTTCGATCGTCTTCGCCATCATTACCGGAATAAACATCTCCGGCTCGTAGGCGACCTCGGTGCCGATAAATCCCTTCGGCGCCACGCCGACCACCGTGAACGGGCGACTGTTAAACTCAACTATCTTGCCCACGATCTGTGGATCGCCGCCGAACCGGTGTTGCCAACAGTTGTAACTAATCACGGCAACGGGATGTGAATCAGGCGTCTGATCTTCTTCTGGCAAAAATCCGCGCCCGAGCGCCGGCTTCACGCCGAGAACATCGAAATAGTTTCCGGAAACAAGATAACCCCAGACGCGCTGGCTGGACTTGTTCACCGTGAGACTGCTGACGACAACCCGATAAACAAACAGACCGGAGAAGACGGTGCTGCGATCGCGGTACTCTTTGTAATTCGGATATGACTGGAGCGACCAGTCCGCGCCGTTGTGCAGCGTACCGTAAAGCTCGACCAACTGCGAAGGTTCCTTCACCGCAAGCGGCCGCAGCAAAGCCGTATCGACTAAACTAAAGATCGAAGTGTTAGCCCCGATGCCAAGCGCCATGGAAATGATAGCGAGTGCGGCAAAGCCGGGTTGTTTCATTAGTTGGCGAAATCCGAAGCGGATATCGTGCAGAAGTGTTTCCATACGCTGTGCGAGTTTCTGCATTGTGAGATGCAGCGCGGCAGCGCTTTGGATTCAGAAATGTCACGGATTCTCACATTGGCAATCCGGGTTAACCTCAGATGGCGCATGAGTCTCGACAGCGGAGCCAAAACTGCGACCGACAAATTCAGAAATAAATATTAAGAGCGAAACGCCGCGTGATCGCTTCGCAAAAGGTAATTTGTTTTTGGCACTCACCTTCCGCTCGCGCGCAATGACCTAGGTCTCCGTCATGAACGTAGAGCGGTAAGGCGTTGCTTAGTCGATCAGGACATGGTCTTTCCAGGCTTGAGCCCACGTGGCAACCCGTTATTATCCCATGCCATGCATCGTAACCATCAATGTTGGTACTCGCACCGTCTCAACAGGAACATGGGTGTCGCCATCTACGGCAATTACGGCTGGCCCATCCTCGCTTTCCCGACCAGCTGCGGCGACGAATGGGAGATGGAAGGTCAAAGCATGATTCGCACGCTTAGCCCCTATATCGAGCAAGGGCGCATCCGAATCTTCTGCATCAACAGCGTGAACAGCGATTCATTTCAAAACAAGGGAGCGCACCCTTTTCACCGGAGCTGGATGCAGGCGCAGTACGACGCCTATGTCGCTAACGAAGTTTTCCCGTTCATCGATTCCCAGTGCCAGACGCCGGGCATCGGGATTGCCACGCTGGGCGCTTCGCTCGGCGCCTATCACGCGGCCAACACTCTCTTCAAGCATCCCGACCACGTGAAACGCTGCTACGCGCTCTCGGGCATCTACGACATGCGGGACTCCATGGACGGCATGTATGATGACAACTTCTACTTCAATAACCCCGTGGACTATATGGCCAACCAGAGTGACCCATGGTATTTCCTTCAGTACGCCAGTTGCGACATCCACCTCGTGACCGGCTGTGGCCCGTGGGAAAACAGCGGGCCCACGTACCGGATGTCTGAGATTCTCAGGAACCGCGGCATCGCTCATCACCTGGACGACTGGGGCCCGGAAGGCGGACACGAATGGCCCTATTGGCATCACCAGATGTGGGAATACATCGGGTCGCACTACTAAAGAATTGTTCGCTCGCCTCGTTCGGATCATTCACGATGGCAAAGAAACTCAGCGGCAGCTGCGCCTGCGGATCTATCCGCTACCAACTCCTCGACAAACCAATGTTCGTCCACTGCTGTCACTGCGACGAGACCCAGGCGGTCAAGCTGCTCCGCGGCACGCCGGTAGCAGTGCCGGTGCCACGCGAGAACGGACCGCACGATATCTACCGCTGCCCCACATGTCAGACCGCGATCTGGAGCGACTACGGAAATAAACCTAACATCCGGTTCGTGCGCGTCGGAACGCTCGATAAGCCCGGCGCTCTGAAGCCGGACGTGCACATCTACACCAGATGGAAAGTGAAGTGGCTCACGCTGCCGAAGCGAACGCCATCATTCCGGGATTACTACAACACCGGCAAGCTCTGGCCCAAGAACAGCCTCAAACGGCTCAACGCCGCGCTCGGCCGTAAAGGTGGATCGGCTTCCCCGAAGACGATGGCCAAAACAATTCGCCGAAGGCGCAGATAATCGGCGGCATAGCCGCATTTCTTTCCCAACGCGCCCGGAGGTCGCGTTCCACCATGTGCGCGAAGCGGTTTCCCAATATCCGGGATCTCTGTTTTGACATTAGGATCACGCAAGGAGTAAAGGAGTAAGAATGATTCCGCTAATCACCCTGTGGCTTCCCATTCTTCTTTCGGCTGTGATTGTCTTTTCCGCCAGCTTCGTCATGCACATGGTGCTCGCTTATCACAAAAGTGATTACCGCAAATTGCCGGACGAAGAACGTGTCACCGACGCGCTGCGAAGTGCGGGCGTAACCCGAGGTCCTGCCTATTTCTTTCCGTACTTTTCATTCAAGGAGATGAAATCGGCGTCTGCGATCGAGAAAATGAAACGCGGACCGGTGGGTTTGCTGACTGTACTCCCCAGCGGCCCACCTTCGATGGGAAAGAATATGGTCCAATGGTTTTTGTATTGTGTGGTGATCAGCATTTTTGCTGCTTACCTGTCCGGCCGTTTGCTGCCGCCCGGGACCGCTTTCTTGCAGGTATTCCGTGTTATTGGTACCGTCGCTTTCTTAGGATACGGCGCAGCCCACGCCCAGGAATCCATTTGGAGCGGCCGAAGCTGGGTCGTCACGCTCAAGCATCTTTTCGATAGCGTGATTTACGCGCTGCTCACAGCGGCAATATTCGGCTGGCTCTGGCCAAAATCGCTGTAGCTTCTTTTCATCTTTGCCCTTCTCGTCGACCCGTCATTGGTCACTTCCCTTCGGTGGCCATTCTACGCCGGCAAGTTCCTTTGGCAGTTGCTTCGGATCGACCGGATAAAATAAAGAAAGATCGATTTCGGATTTTGAACCTTGTAAAAATTCCAGTTCCTCCGGCGCGCCAACAATTAGCCAGAGAACCTCGTCATTGGTGTCGTTGAATACCTGGCGCAACTGCTCAGGCCCGACCAGTACGCCTCCGTGCTTCGGCACGGTCAACGTCTCATCGCCGATGCGCATCCGGCCCTTGCCTTCAAGCACGAAATAGAACTCCTCAGAGCGGACATGCTTGTGCAACGTGTTCGCGCTTTTCGGCGGTAATCGCCAGAGCCGCGCTCCGATATTTTCGCTCCCGGTCCGCTCAAGATAATCCGCGTTCGGAATTTCCATGAGGTTGGACGGTCGCCAGTGCAGGGCTTGGCGAATTTCAACTGAGCGTGGCCGCCAGAAAGGAAAAATCATCGGCATAAGTCCAGAAACTGTTTGCGCGACGATTCCCTTCGGAAAGGATCATTAATTATGAAAATATTACTTCGTTTACTTGGTTGTGTAGTGGGCTTCGTGGCCCTTGCTTTGCCGGGAGCGTTGGCGCAACAGCCGGCGTTCAGTATTCAGCTGGTGAGCACGTTTGATTATCCGGGCACCGGGAATCAGACGCGGCCACAGAAGATTAACGATAACGGCGACATAGCTGGGGTCTATGTGGATAGCGGCGGGATATCGCACGGCTTCACCAGGCTTGCCAATGGCAGGTTCAGCGCACCGATAGATGACCCGAACAGTCCGACCCCCTTTACGGAGGGGCGTGGGATCAATAACTCCCGCGTGGTGTGCGGCGATTATACCGATTCGGCGGGGGCTTTCGAGGGGTTCTTTCTCACCGGTCATACCTTCACTAATTACGACATAGAACCGACGTTTACGATTGTGCTGGGGATCAATAATGTGGGAGATTTCGGGTCGGTGATCCCGAGCAGCGGGATACAGTCGGCCTTCGTGAGTATCGGAGGCAACGTGACGGAGTTCGTGGCGAACCCCAGCGCTACGGCGACTCTGGCCTACCAGATTAATGCGTCGAACACGAGCTGTGGCTATTACATTGACTCCTCGGCGGTGACTCACGGATACTACCGCGATCCAAATGGCACTATTCACGGGAGGATTGATCCGGCCGGCTCGACGGGCACGATCGTTTTTGGGAATAACGACGCCAACTTCATCGTGGGTCGCTATGCCGACGCGGCCGCGTTAACTCACGGGTTCCTCTTCCTTCCGTCGAGGAGGACTTTCGTGATCTACGATTTCCCGGGTGCGACCTTTACCTCGCTCAACGGAATAAATAATAGGAACCTGATATGCGGTCGTTATACCGATCCCAATACCGGCATCGACCATGGTATCATCGCGCGGGTAGTCCGGAGCGCCGATAGTCCCGTGGTGCCTCTGGTGTCAGATTCCGAGCAGATGCGAGCGTTGCCTCACCAGCCCGCAGCGAATACTAATCCAGCTTACTAAAGCTGACTTACGGTTAAAATTGTAGCGAATCGGCGGCCACACCGGCGCTGCATTGCCCCGGGGCCAGCTATTGACGCTCGCCACGACTTGGTGTCCTAACGCGCCAAGCCTTGGCGAGCTAGGTTACGATGAATTCCGACGCGCAGCCTTGTAGAGGCGCATGTCGCAAGCGCCCATGTGGAGCTGCCAGCGAGCGCAGCGGTGTCGTGTACGTTTTCTCGGAGAGCAACGAAACGTCACAGGCGAGCTCGCGCGTGCGCCTACGCCAGGGAGACTAACAAACCGCGCTGCCGGGACCGCCAAGGAGTATGTACTGCGCAGCAAAATAAGTATTGACCCTGCATGAGCGGCGGCGGCATCATCAACGACGCGCCAAGTTGTTTAGGCGTCTCGCACAAAGAGCTCCGTCTGACCTTCTTTCCGCAGGGTAACGGTGAGCGAACGGCTCGCTCGCACAACCGAAAACTCCAGCTATAAAAAAATCAATTCGTTTATTTACTTGTACAGTGGGCTTCGCGGCCCTTGCTTTGACGGGAGCGTTGGCGCAGTCGCTGGAGTCGCCAGTGGCGTTTAGTTTTCAATTGGTGACCACGTTTGATTATCCGGGCGCCGGGAATCAGACGCGGCCGCAGAAGATTAACGATTTGGGCGACATCGTCGGGATCTTTGTGGATACCAGCGGGGCGTCGTTCGGCTTCATCAGGTTTAGTAATGGGAGCTTTAGCCGACCGATAGCGGACCCGAACGCCACCACCAACTTCACCGAGGGACGCGGGATCAATGACTCCCGCGTGGTGTGCGGCGATTATACCGATTCGGCGGGGGCTTTCGAGGGGTTCTTTCTCACCGGTCATACCTTCACTAATTACGACATAGAACCGACGTTTACGATTGTGCTGGGGATCAATAATGTGGGAGATTT
>WNGH01010274.1_pt1 | contig 15055 bp, 9 predicted proteins | sample 5400631 | NCBI WGS metagenome assembly WNGH01 (sample SAMN13153373, study PRJNA577476) | soil metagenome | isolation source: 115 cm soil or saprolite under Garry oak tree replicate 1 | place: USA:California | collected 2016-06-15
GGATCTTAGTTCACAATTGATCGCCTCCTGCCGGTGCACCTTGTGTTCCTGTTCCTCGATCTTGCGATGCGCTTTGAGGAACTCGTTGAGCAACATCGCGTTCACCTCGTCATAGCGGACAGTTAAAGGCTTGCCCTGGTCATCCATCGTCACAAGATCGGGAGAAACCTTAGCTACTTCCTCCGCAACCAAGCCAAACTGTGATGCTCCCGTCGGGTCCAGTTGCTTTTTGTAGCGGAAAGTCACTGGATTAAGCGACAAAAGCGCGGCGCTCACGGCGCCCATTGGTTTGATCGCTTCTTTGAAGCGCGCCGACGAAGCTCTCACTCCAAGTTGACCACTGGTATTCACTCCCACCGGCTGGGCCCCGGCGATGGCTACGCCGCGGATTCCGGCGATAAAAGTGGCGGTCTGCGTCCCGCTCGTCCCGATGCGAATGTTCCCCGACTCGCCGGCCACACCTACATGTCCAATATCAATGTTATTGCCGCCGGTAGAGAGTAACGACCCGGCGGAATCGCCGAGCGCGATGTTATTCCCGCCGGTGGTGTTGCTCGAGAGTGCGCCATGGCCGACGGCGGTATTGGAATCGCCCGATGTGTTGGTGTAGAGCGCGACAACTCCGTTCGCGGTATTAAAGGCGCCGGTCGTATTTGCGGTTAATGCTTCCAATCCCGAGGCGGTGTTGTTACTTCCGCTGCTGCCCGTGGTGCCCCCGAGAGCATAAAGCCCGATTGCGGTGTTATTGGTCCCAGTGGCGTTTTCACTCAGTGCGCCATAACCAACCGCAGTGTTATTGTCCGTCGTGCACGTTTGCAGGGCGTCGCCGCCCACGGCAGTGTTTTGAATCCCGGAGATGTTGGCAAAAAGCGCGCTTAAGCCGACCGCGGTATTGCCTTCGCCAGTGGTGTTTTGATTGAGCGCATTGTAACCGAAGGCCGAATCTGCGCCGCCCGTGGTTGTATTGGCCCCCGCGCCCGTTCCATAGAACGTGTCGGTAAGGGAGGCTGCGCTCACCCACGCTACGGCTGATAACTCCAGCACTGATACCCCTAGAAACAGGCCGGCCCAAAATAGTCGCGATCGCGACTTGGTGCTGAAGTGGCGATGAAGAATGCTTGTTTGATACATATTAATTTCCTTTCTCTGCTCCTTGCTCTTCGGTCATTCGTTATTTGTGGCGAGACGGCCTACCGGCTTTGTGGCATCGAGCCGATCGCTCACACGCTCCAAACCGGCCTTGAGCGTCCTGGCTTTCTTTTTGAAGGTGATGTTTATGCCGCGGGCCGGTTTTTCCGCGGGCGTAAACGTGTTCACACCTCATAAAGCGGAAGCCGCGGTTAAAACCCACCATTTCGATGGAAAAACTGTGCTTGTGCAATTTGCTGGGACGTCTCGAGCGAGATCAGGGAATCCCGTGGAAAACGCTTTAAGGTGATCTCTGCGGGATCGCTCGACTTCGCTGCGCTGCGCTCGGGATGACGACAAATAATGTGTTCTCGACCGGGACGCGCAGAGTGTTAAGATCGTGGGCCGTATGGCGACGCCCCCATCAGCGCAAGAACAGGTGACGCAGCTTCTGGGGGATTGGAGCAGCGGAGACACGAATGCGCTCGATAAGCTGATTCCTCTTGTGCAGCCCGAGCTGCATCGCCTGGCCCACCATTACATGAGCCGCGAAGGAGAGGGGCACACCCTGCAAACCACCGCGCTGGTCAACGAGGCCTATCTTCAGTTTGCCGACAAGACCCATCCGCGCTGGCAAAACCGGCCCCACTTTTTCGCCGTGGCCGCGCAGCTCATGCGGCGAATCATGGTGGATCACGCGCGCCAGCGTCATGCGCTGAAACGCGGCGGCGCGCCCCGGAAGGTGGCGCTGGAGGAGACCGCGTTAGTAACTGAGACGCGGGCGGCGGAATTGCTCGCGCTGGATGAAGCGTTGGAAAATCTCGCCGCTTTCGATCCGCGGATGAGTAAGATTGTTGAGATGCGTTACTTCGGCGGACTTACTAACGAGGAGATCGCGGAGGTGCTAAAGATACATCCTAACACCGTGATGCGTGACTGGAGTGCAGCCAAGGCATGGCTCTACACCGCGCTAAGTGGGGAAGAAGACTAATGGAAGCCGCACGATGGGCTCGAATCACTAACATCTATCATGCGGCCATCGCGCGTCCGCCGGTAGAGCGCGCCTCATTTCTCGGAGACGAATGCGACGGCGACGAGAGCTTGCGCAAACAAGTAGAAGCGATGGTCAGGTCTCATGAGTTATCGGGGGACTTTATCGAGTTACCGGCCTTTGCCGCCGCTCCCGAACTCCTGGTTAACGAGCCGGCGGGCGCTCTAATAGGTCGGTCGATTGGTTGCTATCAGGTCGAATCGTTGCTCGGCGCTGGTGGCATGGGGGTCGTTTATTTGGCCGAGCGCGTTGACGATCAGTATAGAAAGCAGGTCGCGATCAAGCTCATCAAGCGCGGGATGGATACAGAAGAAGTGCTGCGCCATTTTCGCGATGAGCGGCAAATTCTCGCGGACTTCGACCATCCGCATATCGCGCGATTGTTTGATGCGGGCACGACCGAAGACGGTCTTCCGTATTTCATCATGGAGTATGTCGCGGGCGAACCGATTGATGAGTATTGCAATAGTCGCAACTTCTCGGTGAATGAGCGGCTTCAACTCTTTCGCCAGGTCTGCGCCGCGGTCTCTTATGCGCATCGCCATCTGGTCATTCACCGTGATATTAAGCCCTCGAATATCCTGGTAACGAAAGAGGGCGTGCCGAAATTGCTCGACTTCGGTATCGCTAAAATCTTGCAGTCCGAGACATCGGAAGGTCTAACAATCACCGCGCCAGAGCAGCGAACGCTGACACCGGAGTACGCTAGTCCGGAGCAGGTGCAAGGATTGCGCATTACTACCGCGAGCGATGTTTATTCGCTAGGTGTGGTGCTCTATAAGCTTTTGACCGGACAGTCACCCTACCGTTTCAAGACCCGGACCCCCCATGAGCTTGCGCGCGCCATCGTCGAGACCGAGCCGGAGAAGCCTAGTCAGGCGATTGCGGAACGAAGCAACGACTCACAATCGACCATCCGCAATCCGAAATTGTTGCGGGGCGATCTGGATAACATCGTGTTGATGGCGATGCGCAAAGAAACGGCGCGACGCTACAGGTCGGTTGATCAATTCTCCGAAGACATCGCGCGTTACCTTGAAGGGCTACCCGTGCTCGCCCGTAAGGACACAATCCTATATCGAAGCACAAAGTTTATTCGACGAAATAAAGTAGGACTTGCGGCGGCCGCATTGGTCTTTTTAACTCTGGTTGGCGGCGTCATTGCGATTAAACGGGAGGCGCGGCGCGCAGAAGGCGAAGCCCGGAAGGCTGTAGCAGTCAAAGATTTTTTGAAGAGCCTCTTCTCCGCTGCGGACCGAACTCAGGCGCAAGGTAAGGAACGAACGGCGCGGGAACTTCTCGACGATGGCGCGCGACGAATCGAAGGCGAATTGAAGGACCAGCCCGATGTGCAGTTTGAGGTGACGGACCTGATCGTCAACATTTACCGCCGCTTAGGCGAGTATGATCGAGCGCGAGCGCTGATGAGTGCAAATCTCGAGCGTTGCCGAAGGATCGAGGGACCGCACAGCATTGCATTAGCGGAGATGTTGGAATCGTTCGCCGATGCAAGCTATGAAGCAGGTCGATACGACGAGGCGCTTCCGATGTATGAAGAAGCGCTCGCGATCCAGCGGCGAAAGCAAGGCGAGCATACGGCGAAGGTGGCGACCTTGCTTTGGGATATCGCGGGCGTGAAGCGACAGTATGGCGACCTCCGCGCCGCAGAGGAATTGCAGAAACAGGCGCTTGCTATTTTTATCGAGACTAAAGGCGAAGACTCTAGCGAGGTCATGGACGTGCGTGAGAGCCTGTCCATTACCTACCTCGATGGCGACCGCTTCGCGGAGGCGACAGCTATGCACGAGATAGTCACTGCCTGGCGCGAGCGTCACTATGGTCCGGACAGTGGCGCTACACTCTTCATCCATTACAACTACGTCGCCGGCCTGCTTGGCTTGGGCCGGGCGGCTGAAGCCCTCCCCATTGCCGAGGACACTGTCATGCGGCGGCGTCGCCTTCTGGGGTCGCGCCACGATCAGCTTGGCAGGTCACTCAGTGTATTGGCCCGCGCGCTCGATGATCTGGGCCGGACTGAGGAGGCCTTGCCCCACATCTCAGAAGCGTTAGCCATTCATCGCGAAGGATACGGCCCGAGCCATCTGGAATTCGCCTGGGATTTGAGCTGGCAAAGCATCTTTGAAGCGCGAATAGGTCGGCTTGCGGAAGCCGAACGCCACCGCACTGCTGCCCTGAACTCCTTTAAGAGTCAGCCGACTATCAGGCCTTTGCGATTGTGCATCGTGCAATCCAATGCGGGCTTCGTTCTCGCCGAGGCCGGCCGGCTCGAGGAAGCTGAGACCCAACTTACGGAGGCTACCACGCTCTGCCGCGCCCAGCGCTTTCATGGTGTCACCTACGCGCGCGCGCTAGACTCGTTAGGCGATGTGGTCCGGCGGCGAGGTCAGGCAACGCGAGCGGCAGAACTGGGGCAGGAGGCGATTGCCGTCCAAGGGCAGAGCGCGGGCGAGAACAATCTCGTGATGGCGCTTGCGCGCGTGCATACCGGCGCCGCGCTTTGCGCCTCTGGCCAGATCGACGAAGGCGAACGCCTTTTGCGCACTGGAGTCGAGTGGTTGGAGCGGACGTTTCCGAACGGCCATTTCGATCTAGCGACAGGACGTTTTCTGCTGGGCCAAGCTCTTGTCGGTCGCGGTCGCCTAGCCGATGCACGACCATTTCTCCAAGGCGCGCTGGAATGGCGGCAAGCTCATCTCGGTCCGGCCGATCCACGAACCGAAGCAGTCCGTCAGTCGTTAGGCACGACGACTTTGGCTACGAAAAAGAATCCGTGAGCACTGTCCTATTTTTGAGGCGAAACACGATGCTTACGCCCTCGAGCAGCGAGCTCGTTCAGCATTCTGGTTAATCAGCCTAAACCGAAAACGCGTCGGCAACGAGGCGGGCTTGCTCGCGTTTGTGGCGGACGAGTGCGCCGACAGCGGGGCTGGCACTGGCTTCGCGCCCGGCGTAGGCGATCTCGGTGCAAAAAAGCGCACGCAAGCGCGGTTCGATGAAAGTCCACGCGCCCATGTTTTCCGATTCTTCCTGACACCAGACGAACTTCGCGTTTTTAGGAAATGGCTTGAGCATTTCGCGCAGCTTCTTTTCCGCCAGCGGATATAGCTGCTCGATGCGGACGATCACCGCATCGTCAATCTTGCGATCAGTCCGGTAATTGAGCAGGTCGTAATAGACTTTGCCGGAGCAAAAGATGATGCGCTTCACGTTATCGACTGGACCAGCTTGAGATGAGCCGAGTACTTCCTCGAAGCGGCCATGGATGAATTCTTCAGCAGGCGAGGATGCATACTTGGCGCGCAACAGACTCTTTGGCGTAAAGATGATGAGTGGCTTGATGAAGTCGCGTTTCATCTGGCGGCGCAGCACATGGAAGTACTGCGCGGCGGTAGTGAGATTGCAGACTTGGATGTTGTCTTCGGCGCAGGATTGAAGAAAGCGCTCGATGCGAGCGCTGGAATGTTCCGGTCCCTGCCCTTCGTAGCCGTGGGGAAGCAACAGCACAATTCCACTGGGGCTTTGCCATTTAGATTCCGCTGAGACGATGAACTGATCGATGATCGTCTGCGCGCCGTTAATGAAATCACCGAACTGCGCTTCCCAGAGACAAAGCATTTTCGGATAATCGAGTGAGTAACCGTAATCGAACCCAAGCACGGCAGCTTCGGACAACGGGCTGTTGTACATGCAAATCCGCCCTTGTTTTTCAGCCAGATGCATCAGCGGCACGTAGGGTTTGCCCGTCTTTGCATCGTATAGCACTGAATGCCGTGTACTGAACGTGCCGCGCGAACTGTCCTGACCCGATAATCGGATCGGAACGCCCTCCAAAAGAAGCGAACCGAATGCGAGCGCTTCGGCGTAATGCCATTCATATGGCCCGCCCTCCTCGAACACTTTGTGCTGATGATCGAGGACAATGCGTTGAATCTTTGGCTGGACTTCGAACCCCGTTGGGACACGCGTGAGACCGTCGACGATCGTTTTCAGCGTCGTCTCGCTGATGGCAGTCGGCTCGGACTCGCTCGTGTACTGCGGTTGAAAGATCGCCGTTGATTCCTTGAACCTGGCCTTTTGTCCCGCTCTGCGTTTTTCGATGGCGTTCACCTCATCGCGCGTCATTTCCAGCCGCAGTGCGAACTCGGTTTCCAGCGAGGCAGCGTCGTCTTCGGTCAGCGTGCCGGCTTCGAGCAACTCGCGTTTATAAAGCTGGGTAACCGAAGGGCGTTTCCCGAAGTGCTGACGGAAATCGAATGCCAAATCACTGACAAATTTCACTGCGAGCGGGTCGTCGCCGTTTACATGGAAAATCGGGGCTTCGATGATCTTAGCGATGTCCGTAGCGTACCGGGACGATCGCGCATCTTTGGGAAGCGTAGTGAAGCCAATTTGATTGTTCACCACGACGTGAATGGTGCCGCCGGTGCTGTAACCGTGTAACTGCGACAAATTCAGCGTCTCGGCTACGATCCCCTGCGCGATGAACGCGGCATCGCCGTGCACCAGAAGTGGCAAAACTTTCCTTCGGTGTTCGGTATCTCCGCGAATGCGCTGGCGGGCGCGCGCTTTCCCTTCGACTACCGGATCGACAGCTTCCAAGTGGCTGGGGTTGGACGAGAGCCGGATCTCGACCTCCGCGCCCGAAGCGAGCCGGCGCACAGCGTCATAACCGAGGTGGTATTTCACGTCGCCGTCGCCGGCGACCAAGTCGGGAATGTAATTCTCGCTAAACTCGGTGAAGATAATTTTGAGCGATTTTCGCAAAAAATTCGCGAGCACATTGAGCCGCCCGCGATGCGCCATGCCCATGGAGATCTCTTCGACGCCGCCCTCGGGGCATTTGTGCAGGATTGTCTCAAGAGCGACCATCAGCGTTTCCGATCCCTGCAACGAGAAGCGTTTTTGCCCCACGAAGCGGGTATGCAGGAAGATCTCGAATGATTCGGCTTCGAGCAGCGCCCGAAGCAAACCGATTTGAACCGCACGCGGGGTTAAATGCTTGTGCGGTCTTGTCTCCAGTTGCCGCCGAATCCAGTCGCGGATGTGCGGGTCCTGGATGTGCATGAACTCCGAGCCAATGGAATCGGCATAGATTCTTGCGAGACCGGCGACCATCTCGCGCAACGTCATCGGGCGGTTGTCGAGGAAGAATTTCGAGGAAACGCGACGATCGAGATCTGATTCGCTGAAGCCGAACTCCTTGAGACTCAGCAACGGATTGGCGGGCGCTGTTTCTGCCAACGGGTCCACCCGCGCGATTGTGTGCCCGAGCGAGCAATATGCGTAAACGAGACTATCAACGCGCGTCTGCAATGCCGCTTCGCGCGCCTCGACCTCGGCTGCCGCCGTTCCGTTTTGCTGTGGCAGATTCCCCAACTCGAATCCTTCAAAAAAGGCAGACCACCCTGCATCTACCAAATCAGGATTCTCCTGCCACCGACGATAGTTTTCCTCGATCAGGTTGAGATTTGCGCGAGCGTCAATGGATGTGCGCATAGCAGATTTAATGTCCGATGATTAGCGCCGGCGGCAAGTTGACAGTCGGAAGTCGGTCTCGTTACTTGCTGAGCATATGCGTCAGAAAGGTTATCTTGTGTGCGCGCTGGCGGGGTTTTTGATGGTCGCGGTGTCAGCGCCATGTTTCGCACAGGCCGATCCCGCCTCGGAGCCTTCGGTTCTCGCTGTGGCGAAGGTTCTACCTGCGGTGGTGAATATCAATACGGAGCGTGTCGTTCGACGCACTGTGCGCGACCCGATTGACGATTTCTATACGCAGTTCTTCGGCTACAATCGGGTTCGGCCGCGCGAAATCCGTCAGACCCTGCAAAGTCTCGGCTCGGGTTTCATCATCGATCCTGCCGGGTATATCGTAACGAACCAGCACGTAGTCGAGCGGGCGGCGGACTTGAAGATTCACGTCACCACAAACGATGGCAAGACTTACCGCGCTCATTACATTGCCGGCGACGACAAGACCGATCTGGCATTCATCAAAATCGATGCGCAAACCGATTTCCCATTCATCAATCTCGACAACATTTCTCCCAATCTGCTCGGTGAGACAGTAATGGTAGTCGGCAACGCCGTAGGCTACGGCAGCTCGATCAGTCGTGGCGTGCTGAGCGCCGCCAAACGCAACATCACCGTGGAGGAGACCGAGTACAAGGATTTGGTGCAAACCGACGCCGCAATTAATCCCGGCAATAGCGGGGGCCCGGTGATCGATCTCTCCGGCCGGCTGGTCGGTATTGCTTCTGCAAAGATGGCCTTCACGCCACAGGGCGTGCCCACGCAGGGACTCGGTTTCGCCATTCCAGCCAACGTCGTGCGTGACAGTGTCAATCATTTCAAGCAAGTGGCGATGAAGCAGGGGAAACTTAAAAACTCGCCTGCGCCTGCCGAACCGAGCGAGGCGCGCGCCGAGAAGTTGTTTGGAATGCAGCTACAAGACTTGAACCAGGAATTGAGCGATGCGCTTGGTTATCTCCGAGGCCGTGGAGTTTTGATTACGGCAGTGGAACCGGATAGCCCGGCAGACCAGGCCGGAATCAAGCGCGGAATGGTGATCTATCGCATAAACAAATCGGACGTTTCTTCCGTGCCACAGGTCGAGGAAGCTTTACGAACTGCCGCGAGCGGCGCAGACGCGGAATTCACCATCGGCATTATCCACGCCCGTGGAGAGAACCATGAGCTCGCAACCCTGACTCTGACGGCGCGATAAAAAATTGCCAACGCAATCGCGGTTCGGTTGTCTCATCGAAGTGTTACACAATGATCAAGGTTGAGAACCTGACGAAACGTTACGCTGGTCAGACTGCCATTCAGGATCTGAATTTCGAGGTTTCCCGAGGGGAGATCATGGGATTCCTCGGCCCGAACGGCGCTGGGAAAACGACGACCATGCGGATCCTGGCCGGCTTCATGCCGCCGACTTCGGGCCGCGCCAGCATCGCGGGCTTCGATGTCTTTGAACAATCACTTAAGGCGCGGGCGCACCTCGGTTACATGCCCGAAAATGTGCCGCTCTACAGCGACATGCGCGTGACGGAGTATCTGAATTACCGCGCGGCGCTCAAAGGCGTGCCACACCGCCGCATTGCAGAGCGTGTTGGCGATGTGAAGGAACTCTGTGGGCTTAAGGACGTTGAGCGAAAAGTCATCGGCGCTTTATCCAAAGGGTACCGCCAGCGTGTTGGCCTGGCGGATGCGCTGCTGGCTGAACCGGACCTTCTTATTCTAGACGAACCGACGATCGGTCTGGATCCCAATCAGATCCGGCAGGTCCGCGAGTTAATCAAAAATCTTGGCAAGCAGCACACCATTTTGCTTTCAACGCACATTTTGCCCGAGGTGGAGATGACGTGCAGCCGGGTGATTATCGTTCACAGAGGGCGAATCGAGGCGTGCGATACGCCGGAAAATTTGCTGGGTAAAATCAGACAAGCGGGCGGCGTCGAGCTCGAAGCAAAGGTCGGGAACGACAACGGCGAAGAGGAATTAAAGAAAATTTCTGGCGTTCGAGACGTTGTTACCGGTGGTCGGGACGAGTGGAAGAGATTCTCGCTGCGGGTTGAATCGGGTACGGATGTCCGTGATGCGGTTTTCCAGCTAGCCGTCGAACGCCGCTGGGCCGTGCGCGAACTCACTCAGCGGCGCGGCACACTCGAGGATGTGTTTGTTGAGCTAACCCACCCGGATCAGGTCTGACTGGAGTAACTGGAGTAGTGCGGAACGATGCGTAAATTCTGGACCCTGCTGTCGCGCGAGGTGCGCAGCTATTTCTACTCTCCGATCGCTTACATCGTGATGATCTTTTTTCTGATCATCAGCGGGATCGATTTTTACTTCCAGGTCTCGTTCATGAACCAGCGCCAGGTGCAGTACACAATCCAGGAGGCTTTCTTTAATTCGGTGTTCTTTTGGTTCGCCTTTGTTTTGATTTTTCCGTTGATCACGATGCGCTTGTTTGCCGAAGAATTTAAGCTCGGCACCATTGAGCCGCTCACGACTGCACCGGTGCGCGACTGGCAAGTGGTGCTCTCGAAATTTCTTGGGGCGCTTGTGTTTTACGTGATCCTCTGGATCCCGACGCTGCTTTATTTTTGGATTTTCGCGAGAATAACAAACCAGCCTGCGGCGCACTCTCCCGGAGCATACTTCGGCTCCTACCTGATGCTTCTACTGCTTGGGATGTTTTATCTTTCGATTGGCTGCCTCACATCTGTGCTGACCCGGAACCAGATCATCGCGGCAATCATTTCGTTCTGCGCAATCACGCTTTTGTTCTTTCTCGGCCTGGTGCAGTTCATCCTGCTCGACGTAACTTCCGCGACGCGCGATTTGCTGGGCTATTTTTCTGCGATCGAACACATGGGGACGTTCTCGCGAGGTGTCATCGATACCCGGCCGATCGTTCTTTACGTCAGCATGACGATTGTGGTGCTGGTGCTCACGTATCAGGCATTTCAATCCAGGAAGTGGAGGTTGTGATTCATGGCTGAGGAATCAGAGCAGCCGCGCGTCCGCGCGAGAAAAATTGGCCGGGTCCGGATTGGTCTCAATGTTGTCGTCCAGATTGTGCTGGTCCTGTTTCTCGCTGCGATGGTCAATTCGTACGCTTTTAAACACTACGCCCGCTGGGATTTTTCACGCGACCAAAAATATGCATTGTCAGATAAAACGAAGCGTTTCCTTGACTCCCTCAAAGATAAGATGCGCATCACGGTGTTCTTTTCGCCGAACACACCGATCACCTCGGACGTTCAGAATCTGTTGACCGAATATCAGTACGCCGGGAAAGGCAAAATCGACGTCGAGCAAATTGATCCGGAGCGGAACCTTTCCCGAGCCAAGGAGTTGTTCGATAAATACAAAGTCGTCACTGACGAGAGCCTTTTGGTGCTCGACTACAACGGGCGCAACAAGACGGTGAAAGCATCAGAGATGGCCGATGTTGACCAGAGTGGAATGGAGTTCGGCGAAGGTCCGCGGGTCGCCGCATTCAAAGGCGAACAGGCGATCACCAGCGCGATGATCGACCTCGTAGAAGGGAAAAAGAAAACGCTGGGCTATGTCACCGGCCACAAGGAAGCGGCGCTTTCCGCACCCACCAGCCCGGTCACGATGCTGAAAACCTTTATCGAGAATGAAAATATCAAATTTCAAGAGTTGAACCTTCTCGATCAGGCTGCAATCCCTGCTGATATGAATGCAGTAATGATCGTCGGGCCGCAGTACGATTTTTCCGATCACGAAATGAAAGTGCTGCGAGATTTCTGGGACAAACAGGGACGCATCCTCGTTCTTGTCGACCCGGCAGCGAACACACCCAGACTGCGCAGCTTTCTGGATGAGCTGGGGATCAAAGTAAATGACGACAGGCTCATGGCTTTCGTGCGCACAGGAATTCAAGAGCTTGCGCTGACGAGAGATGTCCAGGCGCATTTCCTCGGTGACAGCCAAGTTACGAAGCGGCTGGCGGATGTGCGGGCAATTTTTGTCGGCGGCACATCTTCACTCACACTGGATCCAAACCGCGGCCGAGCTGTCAACATCCGGCTGCAGCCGCTCATTCAGGCTGAAAAAGGTTACTTTGCCGAGACTGACTACAACTCAGATAATCAGGCAAAGCTTCAGGGAGACGCGCAAAAAGCGGGCGACACGCCACTGACAATCGCTGCGGCGGCGGAAAAAGGTGGCAGCGCTGATACTCGAGTGCAGGTGAACTCGTCTCGCCTCGTCGCGATGAGCAATTCTACATTCATTCAAGACAATGCCATCATGCAGGATCAGGCGGCGCTGGATTTTGCTTCCGGCGCAGTGAACTGGCTGTTGAGCCGCGAGCAGATGATCGGTATCGCGCCAAAAATTGCGAAGCCTCTCACGTTCAGCCTTGACCCGGAAGCATTGCACCGGCTGCGTTGGATTGTTCTGATCCTGATGCCGCTGATTCCCGCTGCCATTGGAACAGTCGTCTGGTGGCAACGCCGCGTCTGACATGAATTGGAGGAACACGCTCATCCTGGCAATCATTGCGCTCGCCGGCATCGCTTATTTCAAATTCTTCGAAATGAAGCGGCCGGGCACAGAAGAAGCGCGGCGTCACGCCCAGAACATGGTCAGTTTTGATCGAATCAAGATCGACGGAATTGTGATCCAAAACGGCGATCAAACCATCGAGATCCGACGCCGCGATAACAAGTGGCGCTTGGAAACTCCCATTAAGGACCAGGCCGATAGCGCGTTAGTCGATACTTTGTTGTCGGACCTGGAGAACTGGCAAAGGGATGGAACTATCCCGGCCAAAGAAATCGACGCCGACAAAAGCAAGCTGGCTGAGTATGGCCTGAACAATCCGAAACTGAAATTGAAATTACTCGGACACGCGCGGCCACCGGAAATTTTGTTCGGCAAAGATGCCGCATTGGAAGGCAAAATGTACGTGCGCTTTCAGAACTCAAAGGAAACGTTTGTCGCCGGCCAAGCGGTAAAGAAAGATATCGACAAGCAGCCGGAGGAATTCAGGGACAGAAAACTGACCGACCTGAGTACTCTGCAGGTGCGCCGGGTGGCGTTGAAAACGCCCGTCGGCGAAATCGAATTGGACAAGAAAGATACGCACTGGGACATTCTGAAACCGCTCCGCGCGCGCGCCGATGATCAGAAAGTTAATGACCTTATCTCGCAGGTCACCTCGGCTCGCGTTGGACAATTTGTAGCTGATGATCGCGGCGACCTCCGCCCTTATGGATTAGCGGAGCCGCGCGGATCAATCACATTGTTCGATCAGGAGCAGAAACAAGATCAAAAAGTCGAGATCGGCGAATCCATCAAAGTTGCCGGTGGAGAGGACAAAGGCCAGACGTTGCAAATCGGGAGCGTGCCGGAGAAGGAGAAGGATCAAGTGTATGTGCGGTTCGCTCCTCGCGGCTCTGTTTACACGTTGCCGAAAAAAATAGAGGAGATTCTTAACACAAAGCCGGCGGACTTGCGCGACGACCATTTGGTTCGGATCGATACGAACATTCTCGATCGAATCACCATCGACGCACCAGGCAGAGCGAAAACCGTTCTCGCCCGTAAAGACGGTAACTGGACCATCGCCAGCCGAAACAACACACCGGCGGATTCAAACGCGGTTCGGCGCATGCTTGACAAGTTGCAAAATGAGCGGGTAACAAGATTTGTCGAAGATGTCGCTTCCAATCTGCCGAAGTACGGCCTCGATAAACCGCAGCTACAATTGACCTTTAGTTCGTTTGCCTCGGAGAACACCGCCGAAACCAAAGCGGGCGAGCAACCGTTCGCCACAATTGCTTTTGGAAAAGACGAGGGCGACAACGTTTACGCGCGCATGACGGATGAGCCATTTGTCGTCGCAGTACGGCGCGGGTTGCCTGATCAGATTTCACCTGATCCGTCGCGATGGCAGGACCTGTCAATCTTCAAATTCACGCCGGACCAGATTCATCGGGTAAGTGTAACGACTGACAAAGAGGTGTCGTTAGAACGGGACCAAAGGAACCAATGGCATTGGCTGAAAGGAACCGGCGCAATCAATCAAGCCAGTTTGCAATCGCTGCTCACAACATTGTCAAACCTCACCGCGGCGCGCTGGCTCGGAGCGACAACGCCTCAGCAAGGGCTCGATAAACCACAACTCGTGCTCAGCTTCACGACTTCAGCCGACAACAAGACATCACACAAACTGACAGTCGGCGCACAAAACAATGACGGCACAGTCTGCGCACGCGTGGATGGACGCGATGGCACTTTTGCGATTAACAACGCTGATGTTAATAATTTGAAATTGCCGCTGGCAACCCCAGTCAACGCATCGCCGTCGCCGACAAGGGCCCTGACTCCCGGCCCTACACCATGAATTCTTCAACGCCTGAAACGCACGCGAAGACGCTCGATCGTTCTTCGTGTTCTCTGCCGAGCCAATTACCGCTTGTTTTTGTCGCGCGGTTTCGGCGAGGCCGATGGGCGGGCAGCAGCGCCACCCGTACGGCTCACTAATTTGCCGGATGCGTCGAGGACGGAATAACCAATTTGCTTGCCGGACGGGTCGTAACTGTAAGCGATCTTGTGCTGAAAGGTTCCGTCTGCTGCGCTCTGCGTTTCTTCCAGAATGCGACCGGCATCATCGTATTTATAGCGGCTCTTGAGCCGAATACGACCATCTGGCCCGAGGACTTCGCCGCTCGAGAAGCGGCCAGCATTGTCGAGTTGATAACGAATCGTCTGGCGGAGTTTGCCCTCCGCGTCTGTAGTCGTGGCGACGGCTGTATGCTGCGCGTTATCAAAGTTGTAAACAGTGCGTGAACCATCTGGTTGCATTGAGACTGTAACGCGCACAGCGTCATTGGGAGCTTGCTGACCCTGACTGAATCCGGCGCTGGAGCCGCAAACAAAAACCGCGCAACAGAGTGCAGGCGCGCGCCAGAAAAATCTCATATTCAAAGGAGCTTACGGTCACGGCCTTCAGGCGCAAATTAGGCGAAGATTTTTATTGACCGTTTCCGGTGGGAGTGGTTAAACATGGTGTCAAGTGGAGTAAAGTGGGCCACTACTCCACGCGACCATGGATGCCGATTCCCAACCCGAACGCTTCTACGCTGGAGAGTTCCAGCATTCCATCGACGACAAGAATCGGATCACTATTCCATCGCGGTGGCGACGCGATCATCCTGAGGAATTCATCCTGTTGCCTGAGGCGACTCACCAATTTCTGCTTGTGATGTCGCCTATGGAATTCGCCAGGATGAGCTCGGCCGCGGAAACCAACGAGAAAGTTTCCGCGCGCGATCGCCGCGTTTTTCTCCGACAACTGCATTCTCGGGCTCAACA
>WNGH01012021.1_pt1 | contig 15053 bp, 8 predicted proteins | sample 5400631 | NCBI WGS metagenome assembly WNGH01 (sample SAMN13153373, study PRJNA577476) | soil metagenome | isolation source: 115 cm soil or saprolite under Garry oak tree replicate 1 | place: USA:California | collected 2016-06-15
TTCGAGATCAGCCGCAACGAATACGTCGCCATTATGGGACCGTCGGGGTCCGGCAAATCGACATTGATGAACCTGATCGGCTGCCTCGACACACCATCGAAGGGCCGTTACTGGTTGAATGGGAAGCTCGTCAGCGAAATGGACGACGATGAGCTGGCGCACATCCGGAACAAGGAAATCGGATTCGTTTTCCAGACGTTCAACCTTTTACCTCGTGCCACCGCGTTGCACAATGTCGAGCTGCCGCTTGTTTACAGCGGCGTGCCTTCGAAGGAGCGCGCGGTGCTCGCGAAGAAATCACTCGCTCTGGTGGAGCTTTCCGACCGCATGCACCACAAGCCCAATGAACTGTCCGGCGGTCAGCGGCAGCGCGTGGCGATTGCGCGCGCCCTGGTGAACTCACCCTCGATCATCCTGGCGGACGAACCGACCGGGAACCTCGACTCGCAAACCGGTGTGGAGATCATGAAGCTTTTCGACAAGCTTCATGCCGAAGGCAACACCATCATCCTGGTGACGCATGAACGCGATATTGCCGCCTACGCCCACCGCATCGTCAGCATTCGCGATGGCAGGATCGCTCTCGACGAGCGCGTCAAAGATGCGCAGCCTACTGCGGCCTTGTAAACACAGCGGTGTGCTGATCGAGCATTCAGCCTGCCAAATCAGCTGCCCCGGCGCAGGATCGCGATCAAGTCGGCGTCCGCGGGTGGGAATTCGAATTGGCCGAGCTCTTCAGGTCGGACCCATCTCATGTCCGCAACCTCCAGCGGGTGGGGTTCGCCATCGATGATGGAGCAATTGAAAAAATGGAGCCGGACCGATTTTGGGGCTCTTCCCGGATTTCACGCTCTAGCGCGGCGGTGAGTGATTCATCGGGTTCCACTTTCCCACCCGGAAATTCCCAGAGACCCGGCAGGTGAACATGATCGAAGCGCTGCGTGATGAGGATTTTCTGGTTATCGCGGATGATGGCAGCGACAACGTCGACAGTCACGGCGTGTTACTCGCCGCCTTGCGATATGGCCGGAAATCGAGCAAACAGTTGTTGCGTCTCAAGAAATCCATGAACCGCCGGTATTCTTTTTCTTTCAGACGAAACATTGAGGCCATAGTTTTATAGGAGCCCTGTGTCGAGCGCAGTCCGAAGTCCACCAATGCAACTACTTTTTCACGGGAGATATCTCTGCGCTTATATCGGTTGTGCACTGCCGACCAGAAATCCTTGCGGCCGTCCGCAAGTTCTCTGAACCAGGATTGCACTTCGTCGGATGAAGATACGTCTTCGGCGTGAGGCTCCAGAGGGACCTCGGTAATAATCGTTCCTTTGGCAAAGAAAAATGCGCGCTCTATAGCATTCTGAAGTTCTCGGACGTTGCCAGGAAACGTCTGAGTCAATAAGTGATTGATGACGCCGGCTGCAAAGTGTTTCTTAGTCTTGTTTGCTGTGTTCAGCCGTTCAAGAAAGGCATGCGCAAGCATCGGGATGTCATCTCGACGGTTTCGCAATGGTGGCAGCTTAATGTGCAGGACCTTGAGGCGATACAGAAGGTCCTTCCGGAAGCGACCGTCGCGCACAAGGGCATCCAGGTTGGCGTTGCTTGCGACGATCAGCCGCACGTCGATGGGTCGTCCTCTGGTCTCGCCGATTCTTCGGACCTCTCGTTCCTGTAGTACCCGTAGCAGTTTCACCTGAAGTGCGGGACTGGTATTTGAAATCTCATCCAGAAATATTGTTCCGCGATGAGCAGCCTCGAACAGCCCGGGCCTATCCACCACTGCACCGGTATACGATCCCTTCTTCGCTCCAAATAATTCTGCCTCGATCAGACTCTCCGGAATGGCTCCACAATCCACCGCAACAAACGGTTCCTTCGCCCTCTGCCCTGTCTCGTGAATCGCCTTCGCCACCAACTCCTTCCCCGTGCCGCTCTCCCCTTCAATCAAAACCGTCGCCGCATTCCCCGCCGCAATCTCAATATGCGAATACACCTCCCGAATCGCCTTTGACGCCCCAATCATGCCGCGGAATTCGGTAGGGTGATCGAATCTGGGCGTTTCGGTCGTGCGATTTTCGATGCGGTCCAAAGCTTCATTAGCAATTGTGCCGATTATCGTTAGGAATTCCACTTCCCGCTCACTCAGCGGAGATTCAGCGTGCCTGCATGCAACATAAATCCCACCCGTATACCGTTGCGCTCGTATCGATATCCAAGCCACAGTATCCTTAGTTTGCCCACTTTCTGAATTTCCAAAGTAGATTCTGTTCTTCGATTTTTCGTTGAGAGTTCTCACGCGATCTCGTAAATCATCTGAGACTCTGATTCTTGATGAGTGGTAAACAATGTTTTCTGAATCCTGAAGCATCAGCAGCACAGGACGCTGTATAGACGTTTCGAGTGTTTGAAAAAGTGATGAAATGAAGGCGTCGGGTCCCGTCGCGGTCGCTGAAGAAAGCGTAAGGCGGTATAGGGCCCGAACATATTGTTCATCTCTGTTTTGCTCCAAGGGCCTGGTTCTAAGGAATGTCATTGATTGAGTTCTACTTCCGCAGTCCTGCAGCAATTTTGGCGCTCTGTCGCGCCATGCCGCCGACAAGTAGTGTGATCGCAATTGGCGTGGAACATCTTCTAAGAGTTCTTTCGTTTTGGAGATGCTTTTCATCAGGTATTCTTCAGCCGTGATGTAATGGCCAGCGGTATACCGTTCGAGTCCGATGTAGTAAGCGCTTTCGGCGAGGAGTTCGGGTAGTCCAATCTCGGACGCCGCTTGGAACGCAGCAAGCAGGTTTCTTTCTTTATCCTGACCGTCCGACGCCAAAGCGACGGAAAGGAGTGCTTTTGCTGCCAACACCTTATAATCGTGCGTTTGTGCCAATCGCAGCGCTTCCTCCGCATGTGTACGGGCTTCGCTTTGCCGACCGAGGGCGCGGAGCACCACTGAAAGTTGGTTCAGGAGTCTGCATTGCTGGTAAAGCGTACCAATTCTTGTTGAGACCTCGACCGCCTGCGTTAGAATAAGTAGCTTTTCTTGTAGATCTGCGTCATCGAGGCAACTCTCGATCAAAGCGCGTTCAACAGAAAAGAACCCGGTCCGGAAAACCTCGGACCTATCCAGTAGCTTCAGCAGTTCTTTTGACGCCTTTGTATCGCCGAAGCAGATATTCAGCTCACATTCAGTTATTAGCTGGTTACCGCCCTCTATTCCAAGGAACTCCGATTTTCGTGCAAGTTTCAGATTTCCTCTCGCCTGTTGGTACCGGCCCAGTTCGATTTGTAATCGCGCGAGATCCAAATTAAGCACTGATATCCTTACTGGACGAAAGCTCCTGTCGCGCGTGCGGAATTCAGCAATGAGATTTGCCGCGGAGGTAAATGAGCGAGACGCTTCGGAGAAGTTACCACATTTGGTCTCGAATGCACCCAGGTTGATCAACGAGAGAACTTGAATCAAGGCATATCCTGAGGACTCCGCCACTTTCCAAGATGCCAACTGCGACTCTTTGGCCCGTGTGAGATTGCCAAGATGCTCCCAACAAAGTGCAATATTGGTGAGAACTGAGGCCAGGATACTCTGCTTGCCTGTTGTTATCGCTTGTAGTGTAGCTGCCGCTTCGCGAAAGTTGCCTGAATGCAGCAAAAAATAGCCTCGCGCGGCTTGTACGAAGACTGCATTTGACTCACTCGGATGCCTCATCACGTTTTCGTGAGCAAATTGCAACGCTTTTTCGGCGTTTGCTAATTCTCCTGCCTGAACAAGCAATTGAGTTAGTCGTGCGTATACACCGCTTAGCTGTGGCCAATCAGTTGGTGATGTTTCTACAGCCCGAGAACACAAGCGCAACCGTTCAGAAATAATCTTGCGAGATTCGGGTACTGCCAAACGGATATAAACCGAAGAGAGCAGGCTGCGATTTTCGTCCAGCGCCGGTGCCCCCGCTAGGAGGTCCTGATAAATTTTGTTTGCGCGGGCACTCTTTCCGACACGACCGTAACATAGTGCAAGGTCCGCCTTTGCAGCCGAGTCGAGTTCTCGTCCTAAGTGTCGCAAGCACAGCTTGGCACGGTTATAGAACGTAATCGCGACAGTATAATTTCCTTCCTCGCACATATCCTTTGCGATTTTAAGGCAATGACGGGCAGCGTCGTCATGGAGTCGACCATGAAAAGAGTGGTATGCCAATAATTCTTCGTCGGTATGCCGCCGCTGGAACAGTCTGTAGGCCAATTGGTGAAGTCGAGTCCTTCTTGATTTTGACATTCGAGAGCACAGGTGCGTTCTAAAACTCTGGTTTTTAAAAGTGATATTGATACCACTGATTTCAACTAGACCCGTACCACTTAGTTGCAGTAGTGCACTTTCAAAAGTTGACGCAGAGAGTTGCGAAACCAGTTGGAGAGACTCTGAACTAATAGGCTTGTAAAAAATAGACAGAACGCCAGCCATTTCAAGTGAAGACTTCGTCAATGTGCTTAGAATCGATAGAAATACGCCTTCAAGCCGCGGTGTCAGTCTGACGTAGGATCGGGGATAGGCCGCTGCATATTCCTCGAGAAAGAGTGGATTTCCTGCAGCAGCTTTCAAAATGGCATCGCTCAGTTCGGGCGAGTTTACGAGGTAAGAAAGGGCGTGCTGTGCTCCGGCCGGTGTCAAAGGGCCGAGTCGAAAGGCATGAAAATCTTCTTGAAGGCATTCCTCCATCAGATCACGGAGCTTAAATGGTTGGGGATTACTACGTCTCGTAAGAATCAGATTTAATGAAATCTCGGTAGATCGAAGGCATAGTTGTTGTATAACCTGCAATGTGGAATCATCTGCCAGTTGTACATCATCGATGGCGACCGTGATCGGTCTTGTTTCAGCCAGTGATTTCAGCAGGCCGACAATGTCATAGACGATACGTCCAGGTGCGTAGTTACGATCCTCTTTGCCGCCGCTTTCAGAATCAATGTACCGTCGTTGCAGTGTTGGCCAGAAATTCCCCAGTTTTTTTCTCAAATCTGACGGACTGAAAACCCCACGCCACCTTAAAAGGCTGTCCATGCCTTCCATAATAGGCTGGAACGAAGAAGTGTCTGTCTCTTTGCAATGACCAACTGCATAGTCTCCAAAAGAAAATCCTGCTCTGGCAGCCAATTCTTCAATCAAGCGCGTCTTGCCAACGCCAGGTTCTCCCTCGATCAATGCAATTCTTAAACCGCTAGATGATGACCTTTCAAAGAAGCTTTGAACTGTTCGTATTTCATCTTCTCGATCTGCAAATGGGGCATGGGTAGCTCGGGTTACGTTAGGGAAAGCTGATCGTAATGAGGCCATGTCGGGCCTTTTTCGGTAATCCTTCTCTAGCAGAGACGCCACCAGCTCCGAGATTGCACCAGCGACGTGGCAAACACTGCATAGTGGCTCAGGAGTTGCCCATATGTATTTCGTTCTCAAGTTGTCCAAGTCAAAATCGTCGAATGGGTTTTTGCCGGACAGGAAGCGATACAAAACCGCTCCGACAGAATAGAGATCACTTTCAGTGGATGGTCTGGCTCCTAGCAATACTTCTGGAGCCGTAAAGCGGATGTCCTCTTGTGTCAGTTCACTAGGCTTCAATTGGAAAATCTTTGGATCCGCTAATTTCAGCGCGCCATTTGATTGAAAGATGTTTGAGGGCCTGATGCTACCGTGGACTTGACTGCCCGAATGCAGAACGGAAACCGCTGCCAGCAACTGCCCGATCCACGCTGTATGACCCGAAAAGATTAGCCAGGTTTCGTCCAAATACTCTCTCACATAATACAGATCTTCATTCGTGGTGAGACCAGCATTCAAGACTTGCGCAAGATGAGGATGCTTAATGCCTCGATGCCAAGAAAAGAATTTGGCGAGCGCTTCTCGGTCGCAGGAAAAGTGACCTTTCCTAATTATTTTCACGAGGACATTGGCTTTTTCTAATATGTGATCAGTGCCAACGAATGTAATCTTCCCGTGAGTTTGCTCAAGGATCTGGCGAGGTTCAAAACGGTCCGTCAAAAGGCTTCTCACGCTGCACCTCTGTGAAGCTCACGAAATAGGCTTTATAAGGTCCTGCAGCTAATACTACGATCAAGGATCAACGTGTCATTAAAGCAGCTATGAAAGCTGGTCGAAAATACGTCCGCCAAAAAACACACCTGAGGCCAAAGCCGACAGTCACTGGATTCAATTCGTCGCAGTGGACCAGCCAGGGAAAAGTCGAATTATGTGCTATACAAAAGGCCAGGGAAAGTGCGATTAAATGGATTGACTCGGGGACAGGTGACGTATTCGTCGCCTTACGGCGGCGCGAAGGTCACGATCTTCGTGCATTCGCCTTTCAGCGATAGATAGAAGAGTTTCGATGTTCGATCCGTCGCCCGGAAAAATCGCGATTCCAATGGATGCTGGAATTGAGATTTCCGCATCCGAACGGACGGGGAATCGAAAGTGATCCAATTCATTTTGGAGCCTTGACTTCAAAGCCTCAGCTTGTTCTTCATTCATGCGTGGACTGAGTACTACAAACTCGTCAGCAGCATAGCGCGCCAGAACGTCCGTCTCACGAAGTTCTCTGGCCAGATGTTTCGCTGCTACACGCACAGACTCATCTCCGCTCAGGTATCCCCACTGTCTCCGAATCTCTTTAAGATCATCGAGATGAATGGAAAATAATGCCAGTGGGTACTCGAACTTGTTTGCATCCATAGCAATCTGATCAAACATTAGATACAGCTGAAAGCCATTAGGAATACCCGTAATGGAATCGAAAAGCAACAGTGTCTCATCGTTCCCCGTGTGGCACTTTGAAACAGCGATGGCGGTTTGCGACGCGACGATCTCCAATTGTCTAAATTCCTGCTCGGTAAATTTTTCGTGATCTTTGCGGTATAGTGAAATAGCCCCGACAACTGTCCCATTTCGATTCATTGGTGCAACAGCCGACAACTGGAATGTCGGTCGCGGTTCCTCGCATCGGAGGAAGTCTGGAAAAGGCGGCAGATTACAAAGTGCTTGATTATTGGCTGCGACCCAGCCAGTCAATTTCTGTTCGAGGCCTAGGCTGAGTCCCAACAAGCCCTGCGATTCACTGCCGGCGACGTGCTCAGCGACTACCGTCCCCTGCGCTAAATTTGCTGTGTAAAAGACGACCGCCTCGAAATGTATTAGGTTGGTCAGCTTGGAAGCCATGAAAGTGAAGACATCTCTCATGCTTAAGCATTGAATTTCTGCTCGCGTGAATTCGAAGATTGAATAAAGCTCTCGTTGAACATTAGAGGTGCCGCTGAGCGCTTTTCCATAACTCACAGTCGGTTGAACCCGCTCCAACTGTCGTGGTCCTTTTGAATTTTGCTCAAGTTCTTGAATGCCCCAAACGTCATTATCTGCCACACTCACCGCTTTTCCCGCCATCTCCATACGTTCGAGGTTCGCAATAAATGTCGCCACAACTTGAGGATCATACGCGCGTCCCGATTCGCGCTGAAAAAGGTCGATGATCTGTAGTCGCGGCATCGGTGATCTGTAGGGCCTATTTGTTGTTAAAGCATCGTAGCAGTCGACCAAAGAGAGAATTCGAGCGCTTAGAGGTATTTGTTCCCCACTGAGACCTTCGGGATAACCCTTTCCGTCCCAACGTTCGTGATGAGATCTGACAAGGGGTATAACCGGATATGGGAAATCGATGTTCTTGAGCATGTTGGCACCCACCACCGGATGAATTCTCATCTTCTCGTATTCACTCTCAGTCAACACCGTCGGCTTGTTAAGGATATATTCCGGAATAGCGATCTTGCCGATGTCGTGGAGCAGCGATCCTGCCCTGATCGCCATCAAATCCACTTCTTTGTTTATCCCCATAGATTTTGCGAGTTCAACCGCATAAGCCTGAACCCGGCGAATATGTCCGTGAGTATAACGGTCTTTCGCATCCACTGCGTTGGCAAGCGCTTCAATGGTTTGGAGATAGAGCTCGTTCAGTTCAGCGATGTGTTTACGAGTCTCTTGGTACTTCTCGATGTAAAAGACGTAGAGCTGATAGATGATTACAGCTAGCGGAAGTGAGAGGAGAAATACTGAAAAACCGGCACGTTGATAGAACTGTAAGATGAGGCCTGCGGCAGCGGCTGAACCGAAGAAGTTCAGCACGTACAAGCCCATTCCTTCCTTCCAGATGCGGAAAAAGCTATCGCCGGAAGCCAACGAAACCGCCAACGAAAGTGCGCTTGTGTTGAGCACAAACCAAACCAAGGCAATGGAACTCAGGCCCAAAACTAGGCTGGATACCGTCCCCGGCATGAACTTGCTGGCTAACACATAGCCAGTGTTCATTGAGAAGATCGATATGGTACAACAGGACAAGTTAAACGCGAGGCGGTGCAAAACGATTGTATTTAGAAAACGCAGACCCTGTTGTCGAACTTTCGATGTGACTGCTGTTGCTATTACGTTTACCCAGTACGTTACGAGTGCCGGGCCTGGACCGAAATAGATTAGGGCGAGAACGGTGAAGACGTCCCCCATGGAGACGACAACGGAGGGAACTTGCGGGAGACGGAGGCCGATCGTAGCGACGAAAAGCGAAGCGACTGTAAATAGAAGCCAGACTGAACCGTATTCGCCCTTACTAGAGAAACAGAGAAAGGCGAATGGAATGGCCGCTGTGTAAACAACAAGTAAATAGGCCCTAAGCTTATTTGGCAGATCTTTCCAATCCATGAGAAGTCGCACGGAGAGTTTAAAGCTTTGCTTTTTAACCGAAGCGCACCTCAGGAGCAACAAGTTTAATCGACGAGTTACTCCTGAGGCATCAAATCCATGCTAAAAAAGTACTTCTACTTTAGGACGCAATCGGTGGCTAGTCCGTATCCCAAAGACCACTCGGGGCAATTTTCTCTTCCAATTCCTCAATCACGGTGATTTCGTTCAAAATGTTGGTATTCTCGTTCATATCTTCATATCTATTCTCCTAAAAAGTTTTTCAAAGTTAAGTTTTCGGTTCCAGCTTTTGGGTTTAGTCAGCGACTTAAACCCAAATGACGCCGTAGGTTTCTTTCATGGCAATGCCTCCTTGCCTGTAAATCTCGATCCCTAAAAAAAAGCACAAGGGCGGCCCGAGGCGTATAGCCTCTCTTGGCAGCCCGACTGACATGGTCCACGCACAAGTCCGCCAGTTCCACTTCGGGACGGTAGTCTCGAAGCTTTGAGTCCCCGCCTTTCGACGGGGTTTGCCTTTGTCAAAGGGTACGCTCGGGAGGGAGGTGCGGGTCGATTACGTCAGGGTCTCGTCCGGTCTCCCGCCTTTGGCGGTCCAACCAGCGTGACCCTCAATTTAAAACGAGAGTTTTAGCCTTGTGACTTTGCGTCTCCGTCTTTCGATCGGATTTGCCTGATACAAAGGAATCTGTTTAGCTCGTCAAACATAAAGACCAGGAAAAAGGAAAAGAAAATACGTCGAGCGAAAAAAACGGTTTGGAAAAAAGTGCCACTATGTTAACGGCACTTTTGAGCAGTCGATTCTGGGAGGGGAACAGTCGAGTTTAAAATCTACGGAAGGAGATCCCAGAATTCCGTGCGAACCTACGGGATGACCCGACGGATGATCAAGTCAACAATCCGCCGGTCGCCACAATAGATTTTGGCCACACCGGTCACCTCCGGTTTCAGCAGTAGTTCGTCGTTCTACAACCCGCTGCGTACGACGACCATTTGTTGCCCATTGACCTCTGCGCGACGAGCCTGATGAAATCCACCCGGCCCTGAAGATCAATGGAGGGCAGGCTGCGCGCTCTCACCCACACTGGATTTCCGGCCCGGACATCAGCTCTTTTCCCGGAACCTGCATTTCCACCGTTAAACCCTGGCGATGTCTACAATCCGGCACAAATGTACGTTGCTTCGAGCACGGAAATCCAAATGCGATGGAGTTCCCGGGAAACCCGCGGAAATCGCCCGATTTCGGCGACGCTGAGAGGCACCAGGTTCAGCAGGGCCGTCCCCCGGCGAGCGTTTGCGTGACATTCGAGCAACCCAAGCTTTTGGGCTCTTCGGGGTTTTTAGTTCGTTAGGGGCTGCATTTGTCCCGTGGGTAATGAACGTCAGGCTGTTTTCGATCCGGAGCTTGAGCATGCGGCCGGCGGTTTTCTCCGCGGCCGTGAAACTTTTTTCGACCGCGAAGAAACCTTTGTCCGAGCCGGAAAGAATGTTGTCCGCCATGGAAAGACATCTCTCCCTCGTGGAAAAGAGAAGAGAGTCTGTCCACGATGGAAATGATTGCGTCGATAAAGGAAATCAGGAAATCAATGGGTCCGTCTCGAAGAAGGTTTTGTGCGAGCTGCAGAAAGTGTAGTCGGCCGTGGACATGATTCCATGATTCTGTATGTCTCTCAAATAATCCTTTCCGTCGCAAATCAAATCATTTCCGTCACGGAAACGGAGTCCGGCCGTGACGGAAAGGGTCCTATCCGTGACGGAAAGAAGTCCTTCCCGAGCGGTAAGGATTCTCGCCGTCACATTGATAATCATTTGTGGGATGGAGAAAACTGCCTCGCTGACGGACTTCATTCTCGATGCGATGGAAATGATTTTTCTCAAGTCATCGGGGATTGCAGGCGAAACGAAAATCATTATCGGAGAGGTTCCAATAAACCCCCAAGGGTAATGGTCGAGTCGATTTCCAGTTCGATCGATTTGTGTGCATTGTGTTGTTGCATGACGGGCCTACATATGGCACGCCGGCTTCCACTGCTAATACGATAGCGATTTCCAACTTTTTCAACGACTTGCCAACATGGTGGGCGGTGGAAAACAGTCGCCTTTGGGCGACTGTCGCTCTTCGGCGGACTAGAAATTATAAATTGTCTAAAAAGAGGTTTTGAGAATGGTTATGGGCACTTTCAGCAGTAAATCCTTGAAGAGAGCCGATGGAGGTCAATTGACTACGGAAGGAGATCCCAGAATTCCGTGCGAACCCACCGGATCATCCGGCGGGTCATCAAGTCCACAATCCGCCGATCGCCACAATAGATTTTGGCCACACCGGTCATCTCCGGTTTCAGCAGGAGCTCGTCGTTCTGCAACTCGCTGCGGACGACGACCATTTGTTGCCCATTGACCGTCGTCGCGACGGGCGCGATGAAATCCACCCGGCCCTGAAGATCAATGGAGGGCAGGCTGCGCGCTTTCATCCACACCGGATTTCCGGGCCGGACATCGGCCAGCTCTTTTTCCGGAACCTGCATTTCCACCGTCACCCTGGCGACGTCGACAATCCGGCACAATTCCTCACCGGGATCCAGATGTTGATTCAATTTCCGCTCGACAAACGGCGTTACCACGATTCCATCAATGGGCGCGCGGATCTCGGTCTTGCCCAGCTCCTGGTCCAGAATGCGCGCTTGATTGGCGAGCTTATCGACGTCCGCCTCCACCTGACGGATCTCTTCCGGACGGTTTCCCGCCAGCATGAGCTTCAATTCACTCTCCGCTTCGGCCAACTCCTTCGCCTTCAAATCCGCCTCACGCTCTGACGTTTCCGTAATCACGCGAATGGATGCTTCCGTCTCGTCAATCTCCTTTTCACGCACCTTCACCGCCGTCTCCGCCTTTTCCAGATCGGCCCGCGCCATCAAAAGATTTTTGAAAAGCTCCCGCGCCCGCATCAAGGTCTGCTGGTCGAGCTGGAGTTCGGATCGCCTGCGCTCCAACGTTTGCTGGAGCTGATTCCGCTGTTCCTGATTGCGTTTGGCATTGGTCAATTCGATGCGCTTGGTTTCGACGAGCTTCTGTTTGCCGTCCACTTCCTCGGGACGGGCTCCGGCGCGTAGCTGCGCCAGCTCGCTCCGCTTTCGTTCGAGGTCGCCCTTCAGCTCGGAGATCTTGTCCTGCTTGTCGTAGTCGCTCAGGCGCGCCAGCACGTCGCCTTTCCTGACGCGGCTTCCCTCTCGAACCAGCATTTCGACGATAATGCCTTCGGTCCCGGTCCGAACCGCCATTTCGCTCTTCGCCAGCACCTTGAACTCGGCGGGAATCGTCAGCTCCCAATGACCGACGACGGTGATCAGAACCGCAGCCGCCGCAATGCCGGCGTTTCGATATTTACGAAATGCGGCGCGCGTTGCCAGCGCCCGAAGTCCTGCCAGATATTCCACCGCCGTTCTTCTCAAGGTGTAGGTTGAAAACATGACAAAACCGATAAGACCCGCGAAGGCGAATCGAGATGTGGCCCAAGTATACAGGGCCGAGTATACATACACTAATAACGTCGTCGAGAAAGCCATCGACGCTAAACCGTAAATGAGCTGCGCACGCTCCTCATGCCACGGGTGCTTCGACGGGTGCTTCCGGCCGAGCCAACTCCATAGTGAACTCATGGCCTTCGTCCGGAGGTTTGGAATCTCCAGATAATCGCTGAGCATGTAATAGCCGTCGAGCTTGATCAGCGGATTGAAGTTGACCAGGGTTTGCAGACCCGAAAATACGATTACCACGAGGGCAATCTGATTAATAAGGCTATCTGTATCCGTGAGCCGCCACAGGATCATGGCCACGCCCCAAACCACCAATTGAAAATATCCTCCGGCGAAGGTCACCCACATCCGCTGCCGCCTCGAGGGAAACATCCACGAGTCGCTGACGTCACAGTAGAACGCCGGTTGGAAATAGATGAGCATGAAACCGACTTCCCTCACCTTACCGCCGAAATGGCAGCAGGTCAGGCCATGCGAAAACTCGTGCATCGTGATCACGGTGAATACCACAATCCACAAGAAGAACAGTCCGTGGAGGTTGAATAATTGCGCTGCGCTTCCCGTGAACTGGTCCCAGTTCAGGTAACTGAGAATGGAACCCGCCAAAATCGAAAGAGCCGCGAAAACGTGAAAGGCCTTCGTGAAGGCCCAGCGCGTGCGCGGCAGCAGCCATGCGAAAATTTTTTCGGGATTGATCGATGCCAGCTTCCAATACAGAAGGTTGCCATCCTTCTTGAGCTTCTGGCTTTCGATATTGACCAGCTTTTCAGCAACGGAAGGCGTATCCAGCAGCCACTTCTCTTCGAGTGACTTTAGAAATGCTTCGATCGTCGTCACGGGAACCGGCGCGCCGAACTTATCGGAAACGGCAGAGGCCAATGTGGCGAGGTCCGTCGGTTGCAGCAACAGATCCAGAATGGCGGCTTGATTTTCCGTGAACCGGAAGTAGCGTCCCGTGACCGGGTCTTTGACGACGACGAATGTTTTACCTTGATTTTGCTGAGGGGAGAACTCTAAGCCGGAGCGGAGCCGCAGCGGCTGGAGGTTTTGCTCGGTCACTTGAAGACAACAGAACCCTGCGACCGGAGCGATCGCAGGGTCGAAAACTCTTTAAGCCGTCTTCTCAACATTCTCCGCCTGGAATCCTTTCGGACCCTGCGTGATTGTGAATTCCACGCTGTCGCCTTCCTTCAGGGTCTTGTATCCGTCGCTCACGATGGCCGAATAATGGACAAACACATCCCCGCCTGCGGCTCTCTCGATGAAACCAAATCCCTTTTTGTTGTTGAACCACTTTACCTTGCCTGTTTCTTTGCTCATTACCGTCCGACTCCTTATTGTAAACGCTGTATCTGCCAAACTCGCAACATGAAAAGAGGACCGCTGACGGGAACTACAGGCCACCGATTTTTTTCGGTCTCACTTTTCTCCAACTACAACACGCCACGAAGTTTAACCGTCGGGCATTATATCGAAAACAGGTAGTGTGTCAACGGGCGCGAGGGGCTAACACCCTCCGGCGCGAAACGGACCACCCAATTCCTGAGCTCCAGCACCGGCTGAAACCCACGCCGGCCGTGAAAGTCCACCGTGGGGCGATTCACTGGTGTCCAATTAGACAAAATCGACGCTCCTGTCCTTCTCCCTCTGGGAGAAGACCCTCACCCGGCGCTTCGCGCCACCCTCTCCCAAAGGGAGAGGGACATCCCCGAAACAGGTTTCCAAATAGAGAATCCCATGAAACGCGTATCAGTCCTGCTCTGGAGCGAACCGCATCTCGTAATTTGGACAAGAGTGACCGCGATCATAAGATCAGCATACAGTCCCCATAACTGTAAAACCGATATCGCTCCTGGACTGCATGGCGGTACGCCTGCAGAATGGCCTCGCGCGATGTGAACGCCGACACCAGCATGAGCAACGTCGAGCGCGGCAGATGGAAATTGGTCAGCAACGCATTCACCACTTTGAAGTCATGTCCAGGCACAATGAAAAGGTCGGTTTCGCCCGTTTGTGCCTCCAACCGTCCATACCGCTGGACCACATATTCCAATGTCCGCGTGGTCGTCGTTCCTGCCGCGACGATCCGCCGGCCCGCTTCCCGGGCGGCATTGAGACGGGATGCCGTTCGTTCCGTCACTTCGAAGCGCTCAGGCTTGAGCGCATGTTTCGCGGGATCTTCCGCGCGCACCGGACTGAACGTACCGATGCCCACATGCAAGGTAATCTTCAGGATCTCCACGCCTCGTGACTGGAGCAGGTCGAGCGTCGATTCGGTGAAGTGCAGTCCTGCTGTTGGCGCCGCCACTGCCCCGGGCACACTCGCATAGACGGTCTGATAATCGACGGCGTCGGCCGCCGTGTCCTCTCTATCGATGTATGGCGGGAGCGGAACATGTCCGTGACGTGCCAGAAAGTCTTCCACCGGTTTCGATGACTCGAACTCGAGGAGCCGAAGTCCATCGTTTCGAGATTCGCCGAAAACGCCTTTGAATTCGCCCTCACCCCACACGAGGCGATCGCCCGGCCGGATCCGCTTTCCCGGACGGCACATTACCTCCCATGAGCCTTTATCTACGGGGGCCGCGAAAAACACCTCCACTTGACGGCTGGTTCCGCCGGCTCTTTCCAGGCTCCCGGTGATCCGCGCGCGGATCACGCGGGTATCATTAAGGACCAGCGTATCGGAGGGACCGAGAAACTCCGGCAGCTTGCGGAAAGCGCTGTCAGTGTACTGTCCCGTGCGACGATCCAGGACCATCATGCGCGAGGCATCCCGCGGACGAACCGGCTCGCGCGCGATCA
>WNGH01005711.1_pt1 | contig 15042 bp, 17 predicted proteins | sample 5400631 | NCBI WGS metagenome assembly WNGH01 (sample SAMN13153373, study PRJNA577476) | soil metagenome | isolation source: 115 cm soil or saprolite under Garry oak tree replicate 1 | place: USA:California | collected 2016-06-15
GCTGCCGCTCATCCAGGTGCGGCAGCAGCGCGGCGAACTTGGCCGCCAGTCCCTCCACCACGTCCACGGCAACGGCCATACCACAAGCATGCCCCGTCTCGGAGCATAACTCAAGGTTATTTCTTGACAGGCACTAAGGGGAGAGACGATGCGACCTAAGGAATGGATCATCATGGCGTCAGGTGCGGGGGTCATCGCCGCCGGGTCGGCTGCCGCAGCAGTCTCGGCCGGGGCTGCGAACACTCCCGGCGCTCCCCCGGTGCAGAAGACGACGGAACTCGCTAACAACCCCGGCGAGGAGTTCGCGCCTCCGCCCGCCGACGCCGCGCCCAAGCTGACCGTGCAGCAGGCCCTGGACGCCTACACCGGCAGCAGCAACTTCCAGGTCCCCGACGGCGTGTCGGTCGCGCTCGGCCTGTTGACCCGGCCGATCGGCCCGGACTGCGGCCCGAGCTGTCAGAAAGGCGACACCGTCCTCAACGGCATCGCCTACGACGTGTATCAGCGACTCGCCTACGGCTTCATGCGTAACTTTTCCCCACCCGGTTCAACGTTGCGGGATTGGAAATGCCAGCAATGGCTTTTCCTTGATGCGAACACCGGCCAGGACATCGGACAAATCAGCCCGCCGCCCGACCGGTCCGGCAGCACCCCCACCGGCTGACCGCAACTGCGCTGGCTCGAACCGCGGTTAATGGCACGCGACCTTCTACGCGGTTCGTGTTCCTCGGTGCAGGGTTTCGCCTCGGGCTTCCTTCCCACCTCGCCTCACGACGACGCAGCTGCCTCCGGCTCGGAGTTAGCACCACCTCTTCCTCCAGGGGACTTTCACCCCCAATCGATCGCCCATGCCGGGCGTACTCAATGGTCGGCGGAGCCGATCGCGTGCGACGGCCCCGTAGGGCCGCCATTGAGGTGCTGGCCGCGAGCTGGACAATCGTGCGCGAGGATGACAGCCCCGAGACGCACTGGCTATCGCGTCCGAGTCGACGAGCTTTGATCAGATCGGAAGCCCGGCGGTGGCGGCGCGCCCGCGCGAGCGGGCCACCAAGGCTGAGCGCGGCGCGGGAAGCGCCGCCGCGGCGCCGCGCAGCGGCGCCGCTCTTGATCTAAGTGATGCGTAATTCGGCAACGGGCGGCAGCGAAAGATCTCGGCCCAGGACGACGGCGAGCTGCCGGAGTTGGGGCCCTTGGCCCCACCGGCCGTCCGTGTCCTGAGCCGAAGCCTGGGACACGGATAGGACACAGCCACCCGCACACTGCACTCCCGGCCGCACCCAGCCGCATAAGGCGCATACAGCCCTGACTGGCATAGGTGCTGGTCAGGGGGCATTTCCGCTGGTGGTGGCAGGTGTTGGGTTCGAACCAACGTAGGCTGAGCCGACGGTTTTACAGACAGCAAGCCTTGTGCGCACTTCTACATCGCTGACCTGCCCTCTCTGCCTCTTCTGAGCAACCGCGGCCGCAGCGACGTTCCGTCACGGGTCCGTGTTTTGCCCTGACAACGCCTGACGGCGAATACCGCGAACGCCAGTCCTCCAGGCCTTGAGCGACAATCCCTCCGGTTCAGTGCCGTTCGCGCAGCAGCCCAACGGGCACGGAAACGATCGTTGGGCACACCGAAGTGCCCGGAGGGGATCTGGGCCATCACGGTTCGTCGCGGCTCCAAAGGGTCGACTCCCGTCAGGGAGCGATCAGGTTGACCGAAGGGTAGTAGGTGCGGTATCGCGCCGCGTCCCGTGTCAGCAACCGGTATCCGCGGACCGCGGCATGCGCGCCGATATAGAAGTCCGGAAGCGGGGATCGTCGCTGGCCGCCTCGCTTGCGGTAGGCGAGAAATGCCTTGCCGGCCAGGAAACCCGCCTCATAGGGCAGCGGCTCGCGCTCGAACTCATCCGCGGGCAGGGCGTCATCGAGGTCCTCGATCCCGTCGAACCCGGTCGAGACTTCGGCATACACGATCGGGTTGATTACCAGACGGCCGTCATCCCGCGAGCGGGCAAGGGCGTCTGCGGACCACTGCATCCAGGCCGGGTCATCAGTCAGGACATCGAGCAGGACGCTGGAGTCCACCAAAGTGAACGGCCGCTCCGCCGCAACAGACAATCGGCGGCGCGGCTCATTCGGCACGCAGCAGATCCAAGAGCTGGTCCGTGCTCATGGAGGTAGTAGCCCTGCCCCGCATCTGCCGCACGAGCCTCTGCCCGCGGGTCGTACTCCCCTCGGCACGTACGATGCGCAAGGTGCTGCCGTCCTCGATGACGTCTACCTCATCACCCTCATGCAAGCCATGCCGCTCGCGGAGAGAAGCAGGGATCGTCACCTGGCCCTTGCTGTTGAGACGCATCATGCCTCCTGATACGTAACACCTGTGATACGTACTACTCTACCTCATGCGCACGCTCCGGGCCGAGAGCAGCCCGTCCGACAGCGGGCGCCGGCCGCAACTGAACGACCCCATAACCCCGGACCAACCGAACAGCCGCTCCCAAGGCGACCCGGTCCATCATTACGATTCGTGACGGAAGTAAGCGCGAGGACGCGCACATGCCCGCTCGTTATGCTCGGTGATTCATGGATCGGTGGCCCTTCCGAGCCGCGCCGTAATGGGAGTTATGGCGCTGGGTGGCCTAGGCGCTGGGCCAGGTCCTGGCATGCCTGGCGTACGGGGACCCCTGCCTGGCTGGCGGCGGCGCGGATGTAGGCGACCGCGGCGTAGAGGGTGTGCTCCCAAAGTCATCGGTCTGCCACCATGCGACCTCCAGCAGGTCCGGCTCGGTGCCGCCGTGCAGCGCCGCGGCGAGGATGGCGTATTGGAGTTTCTTGTGTTGCCGCCCGCGGAACGAGGATTCGGGCAAGAACTGCTCTCGCAGGCGTTCCAGCTGCAGCGGGTTGGTGCGGGTGGCCCGGCACCAGTCCATCGCATCGGCGGCCAGGCGAAGGAAGACCTCGCCGGGGAAGGTGTCGTTGCGGGGATGCAGCGGCTCGAGGTCGCCCAGCAGCTCGATTACCTGGGCGTCCCTCCGTCGAGCAGGATCCGCCGGGCGGCGGCCGCGTCCTCGGGTGTGGGCTGCTTGCGGGCCATATCCAGACGGTAGGGCAGAACCGCTCCGCCCGCTTTTAGATCTTCGGCAGCGGAGGAAGCGACCGGACCGCGGGCGGCAGGCCGAAGCGGGCAGCACTTGCCGTCAAAGCGGGTCATTGCCTGGATCCGGCTGCCGGTGAGGGTGAGCACCAGCAGGCTGTTTGCCTGCGCAGCGTCAGGTCGCGCTCCGCGCAGGCAGGCGCCGAAGGCGAGCTGGCCGTTGGCTCGTGTCGGAACAAGCCGGTAGGTACGCCCGTCCCGGAACGAGATCGCGGTCAGGAAACGGGCGATCGGGTCGCGGCCCTGATATTCCAGCGGCGCCGGCGGCACAGTCAGCCACGCGTCGTCGGCGAACAGGGCGATGATGGCATCCACATCGCCCGTCTCGCAGGCGCAGGTGAGCCGGTCGATGAGCTGCTTCTCGCTGGCCGACCCTGGCACCGGTGGTGGTTCGGGCGCCATGCGGGACCCGGTTCCGCATGGCGGTGCGGGCACGCTTGAGCGCGCTGGTCACGGACTCATCGGTAGAGCCGAGGAGCCGGGCCGCCTCACCGGCGGCGAACCCGAGTACGTCGCGCAGGATCAGGACCGCGCGCTGCCGCGGCGGCAGCAGCTGGACCGCGGTGACGAAGGCCAGCGAGATCGCTTCGTACGCCTCGTACCTGGCGTCGGGCCCTGGCTCCGACGGCGGCAAGACCGTCCAGGAGGTCATCGGGACAGGGTTCGGCGGGGTGCCAGAAGTCTGCCTGGCCCGTGAGCTGCAGTGATGACCAGGGTCAGTCGTAGGGCATCATGATCATCTGTGTCCCTCCGCCTGCTTTATCTCATCTTCGTCCGGCTCTGCGGTTGGCTTGTCCTGCTCGGCAGGTCGTCGGCCTCCAAGGACGCCGAGCTGTTGGTGCTGCGGCATGAGGTCGCTGTGCTGCGCCGGACCCATCCGCGGCCCCGGCTGGACTGGGCCGGCCGGGCGGTGATGGCCGCGCTGATCCGGCTCCTGCCGGGAAGGCTGCGAGCGCACCAGCTGGTCACCCCCGGCACAGTCCTGCGCTGGCACCGCCGCCTGGTCACCCGGAAGGGGACCTATCCGAACCGGACGGGACGGCCGCCAGTCAGCGCCGAGATCGCCGCGCTCATCGGGCGGCTCGCCGCCGAGAACAACGGCTGGGGATACGAGAGGATCCAAGGTGAGCTGCTCAAGGTCGGCCACCGGGTTAGCGCATCGACGATCCGCCGGGTCCTCAAGGCGCTGAAGATCCCTCCGGCGCCCCAGCGGCGCACCGACACGACGTGGCGGAACTTCCTGCGCGCGCAAGCCGCGACGATGCTCGCGGCCGACTTCTTCCACGTGGACTGCGCGGTGACCCTGCAGCGCCTGTACTGCTTCTTCGTGATCGAGATCGGCTCCCGGTATGTGCATATCCTCGGCTTGACCGCGAACCCGGACGGGCCGTGGACCACACAGCAGATCCGCAACCTCTTGATGGATCTCGGCGATAGCGCCGCGGACTTCCGATTCCTGGCCCGGGACCGTGCCGGGCAGTTCACCGCGTCCTTCGACGGGCTCTTGGCTAGCATCGGCATCGAGGCCGTGAAAATCCCGCCCCGCAGCCCTCGCGCGAATGCCTATGCGGAAAGGTTCGTGCTGACGGCCCGGACCGAGGTCACCGACCGGATGCTGATCTTCGGCCAGCGGCATCTGCGGACGATCCTGGCCCAGTACGAGGCCCATTACAACAGACGTCATCCCCATCGCAGCCGCCAGCTCCACCCGCCCCGGCCCGACCACCCTCCCGCCGACCTCTCCCAGGACCGAATCCAGCGTCGGCCCGTCCTTGGTGGCCTCATCAGCGAATACGAGCGAGCCGCCTAAAAGCGTAGGTCAGGACTGGTGGCCGAGTTCTGGAACCCCACAGGGTCCGAGGCGAGGCTGGGGTCTCCGCTAGGGATCCCACAGACGCGAACAAGCTCATCCCGGGCGGATGGTTCCGGCATGGGGTAAGCCGCCCCGGCCGAAAGGAATGCCTGTCATGTTCAAGTCGACATCCACCTCGTTGATCCTGCTCGGTGTCCTCGCGATCATAACCGGGGCCGTCGCGCTCGCCTGGCCGGGAGTGACGATTCTCGCGCTGGTCATCCTGTTCGCGGTCTACGCGTTCATCGGCGCGGGACTGCAGGCCATGCGGGCGTTCAGCAGCGCCATCGCCGGACCGGTCTTCGGCCACCTGCTGCTAGGGCTGATCGACCTGGCCGCCGGGGTGACCGCGCTGGTGTGGCCCGGGGTCACCGCGCTGGTGCTCGTGCTGATCGTGGCGATCTGGACGTTCACGGGCGGCGTCGTCGAGTTGTTCGCCGCCTTCCGCAGCGGGGAGGTCGCGGGTACCCGCGCGCTGTTCATCGTGGGCGGCCTGGTGTCCATCGCGTTCGGCATCGTGCTGTTCTCCCGGCCTGACGTCGGCGCGGTCACCCTCGCGCTGCTCTTCGGGCTGTTCAGCCTGATCTACGGATTCCAGGAGATCGTGCTCGGCGTGCAGGCCCGCCGGACCGGGCGCAACCTGCACTCGGTCATGGACGACGCGGCCTGAGGCGTGCGGGCCGACCGGCTGCGTCAGCGCGCCGCGGCCAGCACCTGGTCTGCGTGTCCAGGCGGCCCGGACCGCAGACCAGGGCCCGGCCCGGGCTCGGGCGACCGCCCGGAGCGCGACCGTGGATGCCCAGCCTTGTGCGGACAGGGCCGGCCATAGGTGGGTGGCACAGTGCCCGCAGAGGTAAAGCTCGCCGTCTCGGGTCACGTGGTACACCGCACGGACCGCAGGTCCGCACCGATCGCATGTCTCGTTCATCATCAGCACCCCCAGGGGATTCACTCTTCGGCCGTTGCCGCAGGCACGGCCCATACCAGAACACTCAGCCTGTGACGTGCACGTTCGCGTCTGTGGGATCCCTAGCCGACACCCCGGCTTCCCGGCCCGATCCCTAATCGGGCGCTCACACGTGTTACCGAGGCGCCTATCCGTGCACGATGGCCGGGATGAGGCGGTAGTCAGCCTGGAAGACCAGGTTGTGCAGGTCGGCCGACGCCACCGCGCGAAGGGCCGACAACTCGGCCGCCGCCTGCTGCTCGTCGAACACGTTGAGCGGCCAGTCGCCGGCCGTGCCTGCCTGCAGGTGCGGGTGGTGCGCTCCCGCGCCGTAATAGGCGCGGATGATGACCGGGCTGATCCTGGCGGCGCGCTGCTCGGGCCACGACAGGGCCCAGACCGCCTCGACGCCACCGCGGCGGCGCTGTACGCCTGTTGCGGTCACCTCGCCGGTACCGAGCAGCAAGTCGGTGTTGATCTCCTCCAGTGCCTGCCGGGCGTGCGGATCGAGCAGGGCCACGGCAGCGGTAAACAGGCGTTCTTTGTCCGGCCGGGAGACTGCGCCGCCATGCGTGCCGTCCCGCAGATCAGCGAAATGGCGCAGGAGTTCAGCGGTGTATTCGAGGCGAGGGCTTCCCATACCGTCTTCCTGTCTACGGCCTGCGGCGCAAGGCCGCGCGTTCGGCTGCGACCAGGCCGCCCCAGACACCGTGCTGGCCGATGTCCGAGTGCCGCAGGGAGAGCTCCAGGCACTGGGCGTGTACCAGGCAGGTCGCGTAGACGGCGATCGCAGCGGCTGCCTCTTGCCGAGCCTTGCCTGCCTCGGCGCTGACCGGGAACCACTGGTCGGGATCGAGGCTGCCGTCAGCACACCGGGCGTGCCTGATGACCCGGGCCCAGGAAGCCTGATCGCTGAGCACTGCGGGGACCAGCAGATAGAGTGGCCTCATTGTGGCCCCGTCGAGGTTGCGGGTGCCCGGCTCGGAATCCACTGAGGCCGTGATGCGGGAAACCGTCATCCTCGGTAACACCTGTCCAGGCTCCGGCTGTCCGCTCAGGGTACTCTGCCGTCGAGCGCTCTGCGGTCGAGCGTCCGCCAGCGGTGCAGCCACCGGGTGAGATCCGATGCGGTGATGATCCCCACCACCTCGCCATCTTCGGCCGCGAGCACCCGTCCGGCCTCGCCGTCCTCGAGCTTGGCCATTACCTGGTCCATGGGAGCATCCGGCGACACCAAAATCTGGCCGCCGACCGGGACCATGTGATCTCGCACCCGGCTGGTAGGCCATTGGTCGCTCGGCACCCGGCGCACCGTCCGCAGGGTCAGCAGGCCGATCGTCCGCCCGTACTCGTCCACCGGGAACGCGCTGTGGTCGTAGCGCATGAAGTAGCGGTCCACGGCGTCCTGCAGGGTGAGGTCCGGCGGGATCCGCACCAGGTTGTCGGCCATCACGTCCTGCGCCTGGACCCCACGCAGCATCTGCCGGACCTGGAGCTCGGTGTAGGAGGCTCGGGCGGCCTGGACCAGGAACCACCCGATGAACGCGAGCCAGATGCCCCCGGCGAGATTCCCGGCTAGGAGGAAGGCCACGCCGCCGGCCACCAGCAGCCATCCCACCGCCTGGCCGCCCAGGGAGGCGATCCGGGTGGCCCGGCGGAAGCTGCCCGTGGCCCGCCACACGGCCGAGCGCAGCAGCCGCCCGCCGTCCAGCGGGAATCCCGGGACCAGGTTGAACCCGGCCAGCAGCAGATTGACCCAGGCAAGGTAGCCGAACATCCCGGTCAGCGATCCCGGCAGGGCGCCGCGGGCGAAGACCTCGACGGCCCAGAACACCGCCGCCACGAGCCCGCTGGTGAGCGGCCCCACCGCCGCGATCAGGAACTCGTCGCCCGGCCCGCGAGACTCCACCCTGGCCCGGGTCGCCCCGCCGAACAAGAACAGCGTGATGTCCTGAACCCGGATCCCCCGGGCCCGGGAGACCAGCGCGTGGGCCAGCTCGTGGACGAGGACCGAGCCGAAGAACAGCACTGCCGCCAGGATGGCGATCCCGACCGCTGCCCCGGTGGACAGGCCCTTGTACAAGAAGGAGAAGCGCAGGTACATGCTGTAGGTGATGAGCAGGGCGATCACCACCCACGAGCTGTCGACGCGAACGTCGATGCCGAAGATCTTTGCCACCCGCCAGGAGGTTCCGAACATCGCCGTCAGCTCTCTCTCAGCTCGGCCCAGCGCGCCGCGCTGGGTCATCGGTGCGGACAGGGGCTTGGGTGGCCAGGTCCTCACGGGTCGTTGGGGTGCCGTCGATGGCCTCATACTCGGCTTTTGACCGGCCGAGGGCACTCATCAGGCTGGGCGGTCCGAAGAACGGCTGACCGCCGACATGCCAACCGTCGCGCCGGACTTCCTCGATGAGCACCCAGACCAGCTCGCGGAAGGCCTCAGACCCCTCAAAGGCGACCAATACATCGGTGAGCCTGGCGGCCATGTCGTGTTTCTGCTTCTCGGTGAAGGCTCCCTCGGCGAGCTTGACAGTGACCAGCGGCATGACGCGCTCCTTTGGCGTGGCGGGCAGGCTCAGGGCTTGGCGTGCTTCTGGACGAAGGCTAGGGCGGTGTCGGCGACTTCCCGCCAGCCGTGGTCGATGGTCAGGGAGTGCCCGCGGCCGGGGATTTTGACGATCTCGGTGACGCTGAGATTGCGCTTCTGCCTTTTGTAGGACGCGTTGGCGACGGCCCACGGGACGGTGTGGTCCATCTCGCCGTCGATGATGAGCAGCGGCCCGCGGTCGGGGTTCTTGGTGTCGACCTTCGCCTCGGTCCACGGGTTGAGGTTGGCGGCGGCCGCCTGGAACAGCGTGACACCCGAGCCCGGCACGGCGAAGGTCGCATGCAGTTCGTGGGCCTCGTTCTCGGTGATCGCGTTGGCGAAGGCGAACCGGAACTGGTCGTAGGTGAGCGGGACTGCACGGCCGCGGTTGGCGGGGTTGCGGAGCACGGGGGCGGCTGACTTGAGGGCGGAGACCGGCAGCGGCAGCACGCCTCGGAACGGCGCGGCGTCGATGGCCACCGAAACGGCGGCCGCGGCGCGGCCGGCGACGATCTGGGTGATCAGGCCGCCGAAGGAGTGCCCGATCAGGGCCGGCTTGTTCGTGAGTTTGCCGATCACGTCGCCGAAGTGGTCGGCGATCTGCCCGACGCTTTTGCGGGCGAGGACTTCGGGGTGCTTGTTCGCGTCCTCGACGGTGGTGGGGTCATCGGGCCAGCCCGGCGCCAGGGTGGCGTAGCCTGCCTCCTCGAACACCGCGCGCCAGCGATCCCAGCTGGACGGCAGCAGCCAGAGCCCGTGGATGAACACGACCGGAGTTCGGTTGGCGGCATTGGCCTGCTCGATCTGCTGTGCTTCGTACTCGGTGATGTCCGGCATACGTTTCTCGTCCTTTCCGGTGCTGTGCGGGGATCAGCCGGCGGCCTGGGCCGCGGCTTCGATGACGCCGGTCACCGCGCCAGGGTTGGAGATCAGGGACAGGTGCCCCGCGTCGATCTTGGTTATGTGCGCCCCTGCGCGGTTGGACATGAGCAGCTGCTCAGCCGGCGGGATCACGTGGTCGGCGGTGCCGATCAGCGACCAGGACGGGATCGTCTGCCAGGCGGGGACTCCGGAGGGAGCTGATCCCGCGCTGAACGCTATCGGGCGTTGGGTAGCCGCGAGGATGGCCGCCTGGCCGGCCGACAGGCCGTTGGCGAAGCACTGGGTGAATCCAGGGTAGGGCAGGTCAGGTCCGGCCTTGAGATAGGTATCGAAGTCTCCCGCTGGAGCCCCCGGGTAGGACACGACGTTGAAGGCATTGGCCGAGCTCACGCAGGACCCGGGCTGGGCGGCGGTAAGCCCGAAGGCGGTCTCGCCCTGTGCGGGGATGAAGGCGTTGATGTAGACCAGGGCCTTCACGTTCGGGTCACTGGTGGCGGCGTTGGTGATGACCATCCCGCCGTACGAGTGCCCGACCAGGATGACCGACCCGGAGATGGTCTTGAGGAAGTCGGCCAAAGTGGCGGAGTCGTTCGCCAGGCCTCGCAGCGGGTCGGGCGGAGCGTACACCGTATAGCCGTCACCTTGGAGCCGCTGGGTGACTCCAGCCCAGCTGGAGCCGTCGGCCCACGCGCCGTGCTCGAGCACGATGGCGGGCTTAGGGCCGGCGCCACCGGCGGCGTGGGCGGCAGCGGCCCGGGCCGGGGCGATCAGGCTGGCCCAGACCAGCAGTCCCGCAACGGCCAGGACCACGGCGATCGCCGCGACGCGAATCCTTGACAGGTGGATGCCCGGCATGATGTTCATGCGGTCTTCCTTTCTTGCTTCTGCGAGAAGCTCATGGCGTGTCCCCGTCGGAGGCGACCGCGGTGAGCGGTCGTGCGACCTGCTCCAGCGGCTTGCCTTCGGCGTCGATGCCGAGGAAGACCTCGACCAGCCCACCGATGATCATGACGCCACCGCCGACCAGGTAGCCGATCGTCAGGCCGGCGCGGTCGGTGCCGGTGCCGATCAGCGCGCCGTAGAAGATCGTGCCGAGCGCGCCGAAGACCTGGGCGATGGCGAAGAACACCGCGATGGCCTCGGCCCGGATCTCGACCGGGAAGATCTCGCTGACCGTCAGGTAGCCTGCGCTCGCCCCGGCGGAGGCGAAGAAGAACACGACGATCCAGATGAAGGTCTGGCCCGCGGCGTGCAGCGCGCCCGCGTCGAACAGCCAGGCGCTGAAGGCCAGCACCGACCCGGAGATCAGGTACGTGCCGGAGATCATCTTCTGGCGGCCCAGGGTGTCGAACAGCTGGCCGGGCAGCAGCGGGCCGGCCAGGTTGCCCACCCGCGAACGCCAGGCCGTACAGGTTGCGGCGCCCGAGCTTGTCCGACAGCCTGCCGAACACCAGCGCTCCCACGACCTCGCCAACCAGGTACACGGTGCCGATCGAGGCGGCCCGCACCGTGGACAGGTTCAGCGTGTTGGCCTGGGTGAGCTTGCCGGTCACCGAGCTGGCGATCGTGATCTCCAGGCCGTCCAGGATCCAGGCGGTGCCGAGCCCGAGCACCAGCCGGGTGTGGAACGGCGACCAGCGCAGCCGGTCCAGCCGGGCCGGGATCGTGCTGCGGATCGGCTGCGGTAGTTTCGTCGCGACGGTGGTCATGAGCAGACACACTTGATAGTGACCAGCGGCATGGCGTGCTCCTAATGGCGCTGCTCCCGATGTCGGGGGTGCGGACGTGTTGCCCGTGCGGCAACCCTGCGCCTGGGGTCGACATGTTCGCGTCTGTGGTTTCCCTAGCCTGCACCCCGGCGTGCGGGCCCAGTCCGCAGGGGTGTGCAGGGCCGGGCCGGTTCTACGATGGCGGGGGATCTGTCAAGAGGGGCGCCGGTGATGTTGCGCGGCCGCAGGCAGCAGTGCGAGGCCCTGGACGGGTTGCTCGCGGATGTGCGGACCGGGCACAGCCGGGTGCTGGTGGTCCGCGCCGGACCGGTTCCTGGTCGGCTTGGCGGTGCTGGGCCTGCTGGCCGAGGTGGCCGCGGAGCGGCCGCTGCTGTGCCTGGTCGATGACGCGCAGGGCTGGATCGAGCCTCAGCGCAGGCACTGGCGTTCGCGGTGCGGCGGCTGGACGCCGAATCGGTCGCCCCCGGCCAGCCGATAACCGCCATCTTCCAAACCAGTTTATCCGTGCGGTCATCCTTTTCCGTGTTTGGCCAGGACTACATGGAGCTGGTTGCGGGAGCTAATGTCGAGTTTGGTGAAGACCTTGTGCAGGTGGTATTCGACGGTGCGCGGGCTCATGAACAGCTGGGCGGCGATCTCGGGGTTGGACAGGCCGTCGCCTGCGAGCCGGGCGATCTGATTTTCGCGGGCGGTGAGCCGGGCTCCCATGGAGGCGAACCTGTCGTGCGCGGTGCGCAGTTGCTCGCGCGCGTCGACGCGACGGCTCTGGCCGCGCAGCCACTCCCCGTAGAGGAGGTGGGCACGGGCGAGCTCTACGCGCAGGCGAGTTCGCCCGAGGCGGTCCACCGCGTCACGGTAGAGGGTTTCTGCGGCCTCGCCCCCGCTGACTAGCGCTTGCGAGCGGGCCTCGATGCCGAGCGCCCAGTCAGTCCCGCTGGCGCCGGCGGTCTCCGAGAGCTGCTGAAGGGCGCCAACCGCCCGCTGAGGCTCCCCGCTGCGCGTCGCTGCCTCGATGAGCTCAGCTAGTGCCCAGTTGGTGAACCAGTGCACGCGCGAGTCCTCGCTCGCCTGCTGCGCCGCGGCCAGCGCCTCCTCATAGCGGCCGAGACCGTTGCACAGCATCGCGGTTGCCCACAGAACGAAGCTCAGCCCCGCGCCCTCACCGCGGCGCTCCACGTCTTTCCTGCCCGCCACGATCAGCCCGGAGGACTCCGCTTCCTGGCCCCGCAAAGCGGCCAGGGTCAGCGCCCCGTAGGGCGCGATGCTGCTCCCGGTCGCCTCAGTGACCGACTCGACCTCTGCGACAAGCGAGGCGGCCACCGCGAACTCCCCGGCGAATAGGTGCACCGCCGCGCGCGTGCTGAGGGCGATCGGGAGCGCAATGAGCGCGCCGGCGTCACGGACGAGCTTGATGTGGCGGGCGGACAGCATGTCCCAGCTCCCGTAGTCCCACACCAGCACGGCGGCATGGCACGCGTGCCACAGCCACCGCAGCTCCTCCTGGCTGGAGACATCCGCCCTGCCGAAAGCGCTCACCGCCCGCTTGAGCATCGGCGCTCCGGTCGGCCAGCCGTCTGTGATCAGCACCGCAAGGCCATCCAGCAGCAGATCGGGCGGGCGCAGCGGCCGCGGCGACGGGGGCGCCACACGGGCGGCCTCAGCCACCTCCCGCACACCGACCTCGCTGGCCAGACGGCCGGCGAACAGCGCCGCTGAAAACGCGTCCAGGTAGGTATCGCGTGCCATCCGCACGTCTAGCGGCTCAAACCGCCGGGCCGCCGTCAGCAGCAGAGGCGCCGCGTCGCTGCCCCGGCTGGACGCGAGCGCGATCTGGCCCCGCAGCAGATCCGCCTGCGCGCTCTGGAACTCATCGAGCGATCCATCCTCGGCCGCGGCCAGCAGTTCCAGCGCCGCATCGAACGCGCCCGCCTGAGCGGTTGCCTCCGCGGCGGCCAGCTCGCGCTCCGGCCGGCGCGTCGGCTCCAACGTCAGCGCGGCGGCACGGTCGAGGAACGCGGCCGCCGCGGCCAGGCCACCGCGCGCCTGCGCCCGGCCAGCCGATCGCTCCAGCTCGGCGGCGATACCCTCATCGGGCGCGGCTGCGGCCTGGGCCCGGTGCCAGGCCCGGCGGTCCGGATCGGCGCCCGGATCGGTGGCCTCGGCGATAGCCCGGTGAGCGCGGCGGCGGTCGGCGGCCGGGGCCGCCCGGTAGACGGCGGAGCGGACCAGCGGGTGACGGAAGATGACCCGGGCATCAACAGTGACCAGCCCGTCCGCCTCGGCCGGGGCGGCAGCAGCATCGGCGCTGATACCAAGATTCCCGGCCGCCCGCCACAGCAGCGCCTGGTCGCCGGTCGGCTCGGCCGCGGCCAGTAGCAGCAGGAGCCTGGTCGTCTCCGGGAGCGGCGCGATCCGCTGCATGAAGCTCTGCTCGATCCGGCCGGCCACCGGCTGCGTGCCGGCCACGCCGAACCCGCCGGCCAGCCCCGCCGCGGTCACCGCGTGGGGCAGCTCGAGCAGGGCGAGCGGGTTGCCGGCGGATTCGGCGACGATCCGGTCCCGGACTCGCTTATCGAGCCGCCCCGGGAGGACCGCGGCCAGCAGCGCCCGCGCATCGGGATCGGCCAGCCCGGCCACCGCCAGCCCGGGCAGCCCGGCCAGACCGCCCTCCCCGGCCCTGTCCCGGGTGCCGAACAGCATGGCGACCGACTCGGCGTCCAGCCGACGGGCGGTGAACGTCAGCGCCTGCGCCGAGGCCCGGTCCAGCCACTGCGCATCGTCGACCAGACACAGCAGCGGCCGGTCCGCGGCCACCTCCGACAGCAGGCCCAGCACCGCCAGGCCGACCAGGAACCGATCCGGCGCGCTGCCTGACCGCAGCCCGAACGCTACCCCCAGCGCGTCGCGCTGCAGGCCCGGCAGCGCCCCCAGCCGATCCAGCATCGGGCCGCACAGCTGGTGCAGCGCCGCGAACGGCAGTTCGATCTCCGACTCCACGCCCTCCGCCCGGGCCACCCGGAAGTCCGGCGCGGTCTGGGCCGCATAGCCCAACAGCGCGGTCTTGCCGATGCCGGGCTCGCCGCGGATCGCCAGCACCCTGCTGTGCCCGGCCCGGACCTTGGCGAGCAGCCCGTCCAGGGCCTCGCACTGCGGCTTGCGGCCCCGCAACATCATGCGGTGCCTCCCTCTCGGCGGATCCCTGTGCCGTGCCAGAACTCGTACAGCGGTCTGACCGGCCGGGCCTCCTGCGCCGCAGGCCTCAGTCAGCCTGTCGATTAAGTCAGGCCCCGGCGGGTAGCTGGCCGTCGTGGCTAGAACCAGGACCATAAGAGGGTACGCCATCCCCGGGATCGTGCTGTTCTTTGTATGGCTTGTTGTGATCATCCTTGCCATCATCCTGCTGGCCTGGATTGTGCACTGGGCTGGCGGCGGCATCGCGCATGTCAGGCTCGGTCACTTCATCCTGGAAGTCGGCTTTACCTGACTGGCAGCCTCGGCCGTGAACCGGTTCCGGGCTCGCAGGTGCCGCCCGGGTCCTCAGTAACCCTCATGACGCCACGCGACGTGCTGCGGAACCAAGCAACTAGACCTGTAACCACGCCCCTACGCCCCCGGTCGCCCCGAGGATGAGACACCGACTCTTGTCTGGGGTCCGCGGGCGCGGCCGTGACAGCTAGGCCGGGCTCGGGCACAGTCTCTAGCGGCGACAGGGTGCGGTCCGGACACGTCGAGACACGATCACTGACCGTGACCGACTTGTACGGAGCCGATAGGGTCGGACGCCGACTCGGCGCGCCCAAGAACGACGCTAGCGGGTCGGGAGGTCGCACGCCGAGCAGCCAGTTCCGGCGATCTTCTCCCGACTGTCTTCGCTCCTGATGTCACAGACGGCCGGGTTGC
>WNGH01005593.1_pt1 | contig 15040 bp, 16 predicted proteins | sample 5400631 | NCBI WGS metagenome assembly WNGH01 (sample SAMN13153373, study PRJNA577476) | soil metagenome | isolation source: 115 cm soil or saprolite under Garry oak tree replicate 1 | place: USA:California | collected 2016-06-15
TCTCGGCGGCCCCAGGAAAGAAACTCGCGAAGACTTCCTTTGGCACTTGGTTGAAAGAGAAGCTGTGACCCTGTCGATTTAACGTATCGATGATTTCATTGAAGCTCATGAAATCGCCGACTAGGGGCAGATACTCGCCGTGGCCGGCCTGATCGGGGTGCGCGAATGCTCCGGCCACGATGTCACCAAGTTCCGTAATATCGCCCATGTGAATGCTCCGCACGGTTGGATCAAGCGGGAGAGCCCAGCCCACGGATCCGTCAGTCTGTTTTTGCGGAGCAAGAACCCCGATAAGGCCCTGATAGTAGAAAGGCGCGATGACGAACGTATGATTCGCAAACCCGGCTTCTTTCACTATCCGATCAACCTTGGCCTTGCCGGTAAAATGGGGAACGTGAAACTTGCCTCCGCTGATCGCTTCCACATCAGGCAGCGTGGACCAGACAAAGTGTTTGACACCGGCATCCTTGGCGGCGCGTACCGCAGCGGTTGCCTGCTCGACCTCGTCGGTACCTGCTTCCCAAAAATTAGTGACTAGAAATACGCCATGCGCCCCTTCAAATGCAGCCGTAAGGGTTTCGGGGCGACTCAAGTCCGCTTGGATGACTTCGTCGGCGAGTTCGCGATGCTTGGCCGGATTGCGAGTCAGAGCGCGTACCTTGAATTGATTGCCGGCTTGGAGGGCGCGTACTACGGCGCTCCTTGTTGCCCCGTTGCGCCGACTACGGCGATGAGTTTCTTATTTGTGCGTTCCATATGCAGTGTGCCTCTCTTTCACTATCTATTGATGGCAAGTCTATCGATATAGATACATTCTTCTGGACATCGGTTACACAAACGGGCACAATAGTCTCGTCATGGCCAAGACCTCGCGAGACCCGGTTCACTGTTGGCTGGTATTGGGGAAGGCCTTTCAGGCGGCTTCGAAATATCTCTATGCGGGACTAGCGGAGACTGGAATCGACGACACCGATTTCCGGATCCTTGAGGCCCTTTTGAACAAGGGGCCTTTGCCGGTGAATACGATCGGCCCAAAAGTGTTTCTGACCCCCGGTTCGATCAGCACGGCCGTGGACCGCCTCGTCGAAAGGGGCTTGGTAAGCCGGGTCGAGAGCACTGAAGACCGTCGTGTCCGGATCGTATCGCTCACCCCAAAAGGCAAAGAATTGATCGCGCCGATTTTTCGCAAACACGCCGCCGAGATTAGAAAAGTCTTTGCCGATTCGAGCGCGAAAGAGTTGCGAACTCTTGAAACGACATTGAAAAAGATTGGGAAGCGCGCCGAGAGCCTGGGGACCGGAATGAAACCGAGCTCTTGAAGCCAACTTTCACATAACGGCGTAATACGCCGATCAATCCAAAGAAAGTTGTTTTGGAAAAGTGACGTAAATGCAGATTGGAATCGACAGTTTCGCAGCAGCATTTTCGACCCGGCCACAGGTCTCACGCTCAGCCCTGTGGAGCGCATGCACCATCTACTCGAAGAGATGTGGAGTTCCATTGAACGCTCACACTTCGAGCACGTGGGCTAGCGTCACCAAACCCATGAGGGATCCGAATTCTGTCGATACCTTTCCGCAGCGAGCTAGTCCACAACGCCGCGCCAGTCTCACAAAACAACGTCAGATTCTCGGCGTAGTTTCCGGGTTCCCGTCTATCAACAATTTTTTCGGCTTATCGACTTCGATGAAGGCTTCTGAAAATCAGTGTAGACTCGCTGAGGTTAGGGAAAGAAAAACGACGGCTGTGAATGATTCAAAGCGTAAAACGTGGTGAGTACGAACTGGGCAGGAAAAATTGGAAAACCGCCCTCCGAGCGAGTGATGCCCGATGTAGCGGCTCCAGCGCCCCTGCCTGAGCCGGCTAGAGCCTCGTTCCTATCTGGAATTCGTGCGAATCAGACGACGACCAAAGAGGTATGAATCGACAGAATATCCGCCTGGTCCCACGAGGAAAAGAACAGTGGGCAATGGCAATTGAAAACGTAAAACAAACAAAATTTCGATCAGGGCCAAAGAACAGAGCAATCTGACCGAAACCCGACCCGATGCAAGTCAAGGGAGTAAACACGCCAAGACAGAGCATTGCGGCGACTATTGCCAGCGCGGCGATTTCCCATGAGGCGAACGCGACAGACCCGGCTAGTACGTTCGAAAGCAGCATTCCCGCAGCGCATAGTCGCAAGATCAAAAGTCCGCATCCCGCCGCACCGGCGAGAACAGTCTCTGCACCGGATAACGCTATTTGCGTTCGACTTCTGGGGCAATCTCGGAGGAGGCAAGGCAAGTTAGCCCTTTCGAGGGGGCACCATACGAGGAAATAGCCGTATCATAGGTTTCTAACAAATGTGCGGAGGGCCAGAAGCATGGCTGAAGCGCATGTCATCCGTGTAATGGCCGTGGACGATCACCCGTTGATGATGGCCGGCATTTCCGGCGAGATCAATGCACAACCCGACATGCGCGTAGTCGCGGAAGCCTTTGAATGGCGACCAGGCGTTAGCACTCTTCCGCAAATACCATCCCGATATCACCTTGATGGATGTCCGAATGCCGAAGGTAAACGGCATCGACGCCATCTCAGCTATCCGCGAGGAATTCCCACGGGCACGAATTATCGTACTGACGACGGCTGGCGGCGATGTGCAAGCTGTCCGCGCGTTCAAGGCTGGGGCTGTCAATTATCTTCTCAAGAATTTACTTCGTACAGAGCTGGTTGAGACGATCCGCCAGGTTCACAAGGGCCACAAGCGAGTGCCACCGGAAATCGCGTAGGAAATTGCCGAGCACGCCGCGGACGATTCCATTACAGAGCGCGAACTCGACGATTTCGGGGATGAGTTCTATGAGCCGCTTCGACCCCAAGACGGCGATATCATCGCCAGCCACCATCGCGTGTTTGACGCTTTCATGGGTACAGATCTCAACGAGAAGTTGAAAGCTCGCGGAATCGAAAAAATCATTCTTGCGGGCTTGACGTCGCAAACTTGTGTCGAAGGCACGGGAAGACGCGCAATCGAAGCTGAGTACCATTTGACGTTCCTTACAGATGCGGTTGCGGAATTCAACGAAAAGGCTCACTTGGCTGCCTTGGAGATCTCTTATCCGACCTTTGGCCACGAGGTTCTGACGATTGACGAGTTTCTGGGAGCTATACACAAGGTCTCTCAGAAACAGCGATTGGCAAAGCAGAGATGATCGAAAAGCGCGGCGAATTGCCAGAGCGTCATGATCGCCCTTTACTCCAGTTTTTTGTGTCCGTCGCGCAGCCTCTTGTGAAGGTGCCGGCATTCACAGCGAAAGCTACGACGCAGTCCGTGCATGTACGCTTCGGCAACTCGTAATTCCGACTGTCAGAGCAAGGAACTCATGAAATCGCAGAAAAAGAGAGCCGCGCATCGAATCCGTGGTATATAAATCTTCCCAACAATCGTCGTCGCAACGAGCGCCCGTAGGAAGGTGGCATTCCGCATAGAAATCGCCAGCAAGGAACCTCCAACTATGTTCAGTATAAAAAGACTCTCAAATTGCAGATCCCATATACCCCCCCAAACCTCTTTGTCATTCTTGGCGCTGTTACTCCTTCTCGCTTCCTCCGTGCTATCAGGTTGCCAGAGCCAAAAAGCCTCTGGCCCGCCACCTCCCGTTGAGGTGGAAGTCGTCAGCGTGGTGCAAAAAGATGTGCCGATCTACGGGGAATGGGTGGCGACGCTGGATGGCTATGTCAACGCACAGATCCAGCCACAAGTGACGGGATATATTGTCGACCAGACCTACAAGGAAGGATCGTTCGTTCGAAAGGGGCAAATCCTTTTCCAGATCGACACTCGTCCTTTTCAGGCTTTGCTCGATCAGGCCAAGGCACAACTCGCACAAGCGCAGGCACAGCTGGGCAAAACGCAACTGGATGTAGATCGTGACACGCCCTTAGCGAAGGAGCGGGCCATTGCGCAGAGTCAGTTGGATAATGATATTCAGGCGAATCTCGCTGCAAAAGCCTCGGTGAAAGCAGCAGAGGCCCAAGTAGAACAAGCGCAGTTGAACCTGGACTTTACGCATGTCACGTCCCTGGTGAACGGCATAGCGGGAATTGCGCAAGTACAGATTGGCAACTTGGTCAGTCCCACCACGGCTTTGACCTCCGTTTCGCAGGTCAACCCGATAAAGGCGTATTTCCCGATTAGCGAGCAGGAATACATGCATTACGCGGCAAGAATAAACGCCCACAATCAGCAGGAAGTGCCATCCGATGCGCCGCCCTTTGATCTCGTCCTGGCTGACGGAACGCTCTATCCGCAAAAAGGCAGACTGCTTTTGACGAATCGGCAGGTGGATGTCACGACCGGCAGCATTCAGCTGGTATGCGCTTTTCCCAATCCCAACAATATCTTGCGCCCCGGCCAATTCGGACGCGTGCGCGCGGCGGGCGAAACCCGAATAGGCGCTCTGCTGGTGCCGCAAAGGGCCGTTACCGAGCTCCAGGGAACCTATCAGGTAGCCGTGGTGGAAGGCGACAAGGTGGCCCTCCTGCCCGTAAAAGTTGGCGAGCGTATAGGTACGATGTGGATTATCGAAAGCGGCGTCCGCCCCGGACAGCTCGTGGTCGTCGAAGGTCTGCAAAAGGTGAGAGACGGTTCCCCCGTAAGGATCAAGCAGAGCACTTCTGGGGCGAAAGGCGACTGAGCTATGTCCAAATTTTTTATCAATCGTCCCATCGTGGCCATGGTCATTTCGATTCTGATGGTGATCATCGGCGCGGTCACGATCACGAGCCTGCCGGTTGCCCAATTTCCGAACATTGTTCCGCCAGAGGTTCAAGTAGTCGCGACGTACGTGGGCGCTGACGCGCAGACCATCGAGCAGTCCGTCGCAACGCCGATCGAGCAACAAATGAGCGGCGTGGACAATATGAACTACATGTACTCGCTGAACTCCACGGCCGACGGGCAGATGCGACTGATCGTCGACTACGATGTGAAGACGGAACCGAACACAGACCTTATTCTTACTCAGGTGCGCGAAACGCAAGCCGCCTCTCAGCTTCCCATCGACGTCACAAATTTCGGTGTCACTGTGCAGAAAACAGTTACCGCTCCACTGATGCTCCTGACCCTTTATTCGCCGAATGGCACCTACGATGCCCAGTTCCTGTCCAACTACGCCTACATCAATCTTTCGGACCAACTCACCCGTCTGTATGGAATTGGAAGCGTACAAATCTTCGGCGCCGGCCAGTATGCGATGCGGCTCTGGGTCAAACCCGACCAGTTGGCCAAACTGGCGATCACCGTTCCGGAAATCGTCTCGGCCATTCAGTCGCAAAACACGGTAAATCCCGCAGGCCAAGTGGGCAGTGAACCTGTGCCCAAAGGGCAGGAGTATACCTACTCGGTGCGTGCCCAAGGTCGACTGACTTCCCCTGAAGAGTTCGGGCAAATCGTTGTCCGCGAATCCACCGGCGGAGCGATTGTCCGGCTTAAGGACGTGGCTCGCATCGAGCTTGGCGCACAGAATTACAGCGTTGTGGGCCGCTTGAATGGCAAACCGGGAGCGATTATCGCGGTGTACCAGTTGCCGGGATCGAACGCGGTGCAAGCCGCGGATGGCGTTAAGAAATTAATGGCCGAGGTGAAGAAGCGCTTCCCGCATGACGTGGACTATGTCACGTCACTGGATACGACGCGGGCGGTCACGCAAGGGATGAAGGAGATTGTCCTAACGCTGGTCATTGCCATCGTTCTCGTGATCATCGTCGTATACATTTTCCTGCAAGGCTGGCGCGCCACTCTGATCCCCCTGTTGGCTGTGCCCGTCTCGTTGGTTGGCACATTTATTTTCTTTCCTGCGTTCGGTTTCTCAGTGAACACGCTCTCTCTCTTTGGATTGGTGCTGGCCATCGGACTCGTTGTGGACGACGCGATCGTCGTCGTGGAGGCTGTCGAACGCCACATTGAGGAAGGGCTCGCACCTAAAGCAGCGGCGCTCAAGGCCATGGAAGAAATCTCTGGGCCGGTGGTCGGCATCGCGCTGGTGCTTTCGGCCGTTTTCATTCCAACGGCCTTCATTCCCGGTATTACCGGACGTCTCTACCAGCAATTTGCGGTGACTATCGCCATCTCCGTCATTTTGTCTGCCTTCAACGCCCTTACGCTGAGCCCGGCGCTTTCTGCGCTGCTGCTGCGGCCGAGAACAGAGAGCGGAGGATTTCTGAAAAAGGCTTTCGGCGTGTTTAACCGAGGCTTTGTCAATGTCACGAATGCTTACGTCCGATTTTGCGGAGTCTTGATTCGCAAGAGTGCGATCGCGCTCATTCTGCTTGTGGTGTTCGGTGCGGCTGCTGGGTTTTTTGGCAGCAGGATTCCATCAAGCTTTCTGCCTGATGAAGATCAGGGGTATCTGTACATAAATTTGCAACTGCCGAATGCTGCGTCCCTTCAACGCACCGATGCGGTCGCGAGACAAATCGAAGAGGCGTTGGCCAGCACTCCGGGAGTGCAATACACAACGAGCGTTATCGGATTTAGCTTGCTGAGCTTTGTCCGCACCAGCTACAACGGCTTCTTCTTCGTCACGTTGAAGCCGTGGGACGACCGTAAGTCTCGCGACCAACAGTTTCAGGAGATTAAGCAGCAGATCAATCGACGGCTTTCCCAGATTCCGGAAGGCATTGCCTTTTCCTTTTCGCCTCCGGCCATTCCCGGGGTCGGAACATCCGGTGGATTTACGTTTGTGCTCGAAGACCGGGCCGGCAATGACGTGCAATTTCTTGCATCCAACCTGCAGACTTTTCTGAATGCCGCGAGGAAGCGCCCTGAAATCGCCGGCTTGAGCACGACCTTCCTGCCGAGCGTGCCGCAGCAGTTTGTCAACGTGGACCGCGACAAAGTCATCAAGCAAGGCGTCCCCGTCGCAGATGTGTATAAGACCATCCAGGCATTCATGGGTGGACTTTTCATCAATTACTTCAATCGCTTCGGGCGACAGTGGCAGGTTTACATCGAGGCCGAAGGCGACTACCGCACGCGGGCTGAGAATGTCGGGCAATTTTTCGTACGCAACAACAAAAATGAGATGGTGCCGCTTTCCGCGCTGACCCGATTTGAGCCGCGTCCAGGCCCGGAGTTCACCATGCGCTTCAACGAGTACCGCGCCGCGCAGATCAATGGCGCCGCTGCTCCTGGTTACAGCGCCGGACAGGCCATGGCCGCTCTCGAAGAAGTTTTCGATCAAACCATGCCCCGCGAGATGGGCTACGACTATCTAGGTATGTCCTTCCAGGAAAAAAGGGCGCAGCAAGGCGTTCCGCCTGCGGTGGTCTTTGGGTTCTCGCTGCTGTTCGTTTTTCTGATCTTGGCTGCGCTTTATGAAAGCTGGTCGCTTCCCTTCAGCGTGTTATTAAGCACGCCAATCGCGGTGTTTGGCGCTTTTGCGATTCTCTGGCTACGGCGCACCGTTCTTTCGGCTTTTCTGCCCAGCTATATGGTGCAAATCGAAGGCGACGTTTACTCGCAAATCGGATTGGTGATGCTGATCGGCTTGGCGGCCAAGAACGCGATTCTTATCGTCGAGTTCGCGAAAGACGAATACGAGCATGGTAAGCCGCTTGTCGACGCTGCGCTGGAGGGCGCGCGCCTGCGCCTCCGGCCGATCCTGATGACCTCCTTTGCATTTATTCTCGGCACGGTGCCGCTATGGACGGCTACCGGGGCCGGCTCCGTTGCGCGTCAGATCATGGGGACGACCGTTATCGGAGGCATGCTGGCCGCCAGCTTGATCGGTGTTTTCTTCATTCCGGTCGTGTTTTATGTCGTCGAGAAGTGGTCCGGCGCGGGGAGAGAAGGCCAGCCGCTGCTCCAGCCGAAACCCACTCCCGCCGAGGGCAACTGAGATGCGCACATTCATTGCTCTGCTGGGTGTTGCGATCTTCGGTTCTGGCTGTACGGTCGGCCCGAATTATAAGAAGCCGACCGTTCATGTTCCCGGCACCTATCGCGGCCTGCCGCCGGAAGAAGCGGGGAAGACGGATGCCGCGTCGCTTGGCGATCAGAAATGGTGGGAGGTCTTCCAGGATGAGCAACTGCGCTTCCTTATCCGAACTGCGTTACAACAGAACTACGATGTGCGTATCGCGGGAGCGCGCATCCTGCAAGCGCAGGCGCAACTTGGTATCACCCGCGCCGATCAGTATCCCAGCGTTTCCGCTGGATCTGGCATAACTGATCAGCACACCGCCAGGGGTAAGTTTTTTCCAGCTTTTGAGACGAGCACCGGCCAGGTGAATGTGTCCGCCGCCTGGGAGCTGGATTTCTGGGGCAGATTTCGCCGCGCTACTGAGGCCGCGCGCGCCAACCTGCTCGCCACTGAGGCGGGCCGGCAGGAAGTTATCCTCACGCTCGTTGCGAACGTGTCTGCCGCCTATTTTCAGCTTCGCGCGCTCGATCTGGAACTGGAAATTTCCAAACGCACGCTGGCTTCCCGCCAGGAGTCGCTGCGATTGACCACCATTCTCGCTGACCACGGTTCCACATCATTGCTAGACGTCCGACAAGCCGAGCAGTTGGTATTCACCGCTGCCGCGGAAATCCCATCCCTGGAGCAACAGATCGAGCAGGAGGAAAACCTGATCAGTATCCTGCTTGGGAACAATCCAGACAGCGTGCCGCGTGGGAAGCCGCTCACGGAACAGACGCGTCCGCCGGATGTTCCGGCCGGGCTTCCGTCTTCACTACTGGAACGCCGGCCTGACATTCGCCGAGCGGAGCAACAGCTGATCGCGGCCAATGCGCAAATCGGAGTGGCCAAAGCGGCCTATTTTCCTCAAATTTCTTTGAGCGGCAGCGCCGGATTTCAGAGCACGGCGCTCACCAATCTATTCAGCGGTCCTGCGGGCACGTGGGATATCGGATCCTCGCTGACGCAACCCATCTTCACGGCCGGGAGACTCCGTTCCAACGTTCGTTTGACGGAGGCACAGCAGCAAGCGTCGCTGCTTTCGTATCAGCAAACGATTCAAGGGGCGTTTCGGAGCGTCTCCGATGCGCTCATCGCATACCGTAAGACAAGGGAGTTTCGTGCCCAGGAAGAGCTCCTCTTTCAGTCCGCTCAGGACGCCGCTCGCCTTTCCCACATGCGCTATACGGGTGGCGTTACCGGTTACCTTGAAGTTTTAACCAACGAAACAAACGCCTTCTCCGCAGAATTGGGGCTAGTGCAGGCCCAGCTCAATGAATTGTTAGCTTTAGTTCAGTTATATGAAGCGCTTGGCGGTGGCTGGCAACAATAGCCAATTGCGTTACGAAATTCGTGATAAGGGCCGTTTTGAAGAATTGCAACCGCACGCGAAGCGTCTGCCGCCCGGCGGCTTCGTTCAAGTCGGATTGCAGGAAGTGATCTCCGCGCTTAGTTAGTTAGCATCGATCGGGGACGAATTACAGGACCACCACGGAAGTAGTGAGTTGTGGGATTGCTGGGTGCTCTCTTTCGGAAGGCTGTTTGGTGCACAGATGGTGCACAAGACTCTGCAAATGGGTGATTCTGTGTAATTAAGCGCGGTGTGTACGAACAGGGCAGGAAAAATTAGCAAACTTCCGCCTCCATCTCGCGCGCTTGCAAAGCAGGTGCTCTCCCAGCTGAGCTACACGCCCACAGTAGGAGTACCATTCATTCTAAAGCATTTCCTCCCATTCCAAAATCCATTCCCTCGCATTTTCATGACCTGTCTCACCTCGGGATCATATCGGCCGAGATCAACTTCAGTCGTACGCTGTGGCGACCAGTCTCCAGGACTCGCAGGTTTTCGCCACGCTCCTCGTAGGGCTGCAGGAAATCTGTGTCCAGGTACGCGCCGGGCTCCATGTCTTCCCAAGCGAACAGCTTGTAATCTCCAGGGGCAATGCCACGTAGGGTGAAATAGCCATATTGGTCGATGGTGGAGGTCTTGTACAGCCGGTTTTGACTGCGGTGGTGGGGTTCCGGAACCAGGGCGACGAGAGCGCTATCGAAACCTTGCTGTTCGCTCGTGACAACGCCGTCAACCTGCCCACCGGCAGAGCTGAGCACCAATTCGAGGGTGCCGGGTTGCCGGCCGCGGGCAAGGTTGAGGCCTGCTTCAAGCACGTTGTCGCTGCCCAGCCGGGCGGCCTTGAGGTAGAAGTCCTCCGGCGCGCCGGCTAGGGTAACGTCGTAGACGTCGCTGGCAACATTTTTGAGCACAAACGTGCCATCGGGTTTTACCGAGACACTTGTGGCGTCTGTTTCTGGGTCGTCGTGTGGCTGCAACACGACACGCAAGTCAGTGGAATTGAGCTGTGCGTTACCCTCGGTGCGAACGCGCCCCTTCAGCTCGATGCCCGCAGCCAAGACAAGGCTGATGCCATCAACGTCTGCATCACCGATGTCGAGCGTTTGTCGCGCCGCGTAGATCTCGCCTTCCTCCAACCCATTCGCCCCAAGGACGTAGGAACCGGGCGTCACACCGCGAAACTCGAATGCTCCTTGAGAGTCCTCCACAACGGTTTGCATGCGAAAAACGGAGCCTCGGGCGCCGGACTCGCGGGCGTAGAGCCACAACGAGGCACCGCGCCCCGGGCGACCGCTGGCGGCACTGAAGACCCGTCCGCGGACACGAACCGTACGCTTGGGCAGGAGACTAAAATCAAGCCCCCGCAGCTCTTCGCCGGGCCCCAGCGCAATTGGGGCAGCGCGGCCTGGGTCGGTCGTGGCAGGATGATAGGTCGGAGCGTAACCTTCCTCTAGAATAGACCCAGCCGTGGCCTGAGCTGCCGTCGCGACGACGACTTCATGTGCGAGCGCAGGCGTATAGGTCGCACCGACATAATAGTGACCCGGAGGCAGTCCATACAGGCGATACTCTCCTCGATCGTTGGTTACGGCTGCCGCGGCCTGAACAAATTGGCGCTGGTTACGTTCATAACTGCGCCGCAGTGCTCGGATGCGGCCTCCCTCAATCGGCTCGCCAGCCTCGTCGTACACCCGGCCTGTGATGGCACCGGTGGAGATTAGACGGAGGACAACATCCCGCAGGTAGTGGCCGGGCTGAAGTGTCAGGATGGTACCCGGGCGATTGGCGGCGCGCTGGCCGTACTCCTGGCGGACATAGCCGTTGCGCTCAACACAGAGTCGGTACCGGCCCGGCCCAATGTCTTTCAGTATGAAGTGACCACTGGCGTCAGTGCTCGTGGCATAGGATGGCTCGCGACCCTGAACCTGGCGCAGCGTGACCACCGCTCTCCTCAACGGTTCGCCAGTTCCAGCACTAACCACCAATCCTTCGATAGTGGCCTTCTCGACGGATCCTACCGGGGCTTGCTGAGCCGCCAGAGATGAGAGACGAGGAGAAAAAACAGAAGAAGGAAAAACGGGTTCGGCTTATGCATAGTTCTATTAAACTCAAAGCTAATCTCGGGCGTTGTGGGTCTCTCGGGCGACCAGAGAACAAATGCACCGTTGAGCCACTCTTTATGGTCTTCGTGGCGCTGGCAGCCGCTCCCCAAATCTTTCACTTCGATGAGTATCGTTAGGCGCCTGTGTTTTCGTAGAGCCGGATCCGGTGCGGCTTTATGTCCCGTCTAGTTCTGCAGGTGAAACAGAGTTCTCCCGCCGGTCTTTTCCGTGAAATCCGCAACGGTTGTTCCCTCATCTTCTTCGGTAAACTCGGACGGCGCGTTGACAACGCAAGTGACAATCATCGGGAGACCCGTTATTGGTGCGCCGCCATCGGGAAAGAGGGTCACAGTGATCTCGAGTACACCACCCTGGATCCCTGGGTTCGGCCCGCCGAAGGCATCGAAGCTAATGAACGCAGTGGCTTGCCACCAGTAAATCGAAAGAATTACTGGAAGGAGAAATCAAGCCCCTGGTCGAGTGCTTTCTGCAAGAACGAGGTCTTGAACTCTCTCCGACAAAGACGGTCATTACGCACGTGGAGCACGGCTTTGATTTCCTCGGACAAATCATCAAAGACGCACATGGCGTGTCTGCCGCCGATCTGATCGATCAACTCAACCCAAAGATTCGCGGTTGGGTTAACTATCATCGGCACGCGGTAAGCAAACGCACGTTCGAACGCGTTGATTACACCCTCTTCTCTAGTCTATGGAGATGGGCACGACGAAGACACCCGAACAAAAGCCCTCGCTGGTTCAAGCCGAAATACTTTGACCGGCGCGGGAATCGTGACTGGTCCTTCTTCGGTGAAACCTGCGATGACGAAGGACGGCCGACTAAAGTCTGGCTGTACTACGCCAAGAGCACTCCCATCAAACGACACGTCAAGGTTAAAGGCGAAGCGAACCCGTACGATCCAACCTATGAAACCTACTTCGAAGAACGCGAAGGGGCTCACATGCTGGAAACGTTTCGGGGTACCCGCACTCTTCGCTATCTCTGGTATGAGCAACGTGGACTCTGCAACCAGTGCAATACAAAAATCACCCGGATCACAGGCTGGCGTCTTCATTACTGCGTCCCCCGTGTGAAGGGCGGTTCCACTGGTGCTACGAATTGCGTTTTACTTCATCCCGAGTGCCATGACCGGGTTCATCGTCAGCGTCTTCCCGTTTCGAAACCGCGTCTCCCCTAAAGAGGCGTTCGAAGGGCTTGAGCTGGGTGAAGGGAAACCTTCACGCCCAGTTCTGAGAGGGCCGGGCGGCCGCAAGGCCGCCTGGCTACTCGGTAGTTATGCAGTTGAATCCAATCAAGCGTTCCAAGGCATGAGATTTCGGGAATGGCTCGGTGCGACACTCTCCCCATTAAATTGTCTCACTAAGGGGTTCACCCCAACGGTTCTCGAACCCTTGTCTCTCTGACGTGCCTCGGAGTGGACGATGCTAACCTACGGCAACCCGTTCCAATCGATCGAGGGTGTCGGGATATTTGCGAACTAATAAGACGAGGGCTGCTGCCTGGGGATTGGGCTTTCGGCGACCCTGTTCCCACTTCTCAAGCGTGCGTTCGTTAATGCGCAGCTTCCGAGCGAAAACAGCTCGTGAACAGTGCAGCCTCTTACGCGTATCCCGAATCAGCTTCGAATCCACCTTGGGCAGCGGTGCCGCTTCAACGTTGTAAGTGCGTAGCGTGATTTTGCCCTCGCGATGGCTTTTCATCGCTGCAATACCTTCCATCATTTCGTCGAAAATCTTTCTCTTGCTCAAACCTTGCCGAATCCCGTGTTGGTCATAATGCTTGAAGCGATCTCGCGCGACTCCGTGATAGCCTGTTTTATGGAATCGTCGCAATATAGCCGGAAAATCTGCCCAACTTGTCGAGGCCAGGAAGTTTACCGATCCCATCGGCGGGGAATCGTGGAACGGTACGTCTTGCGCGCCATGCAAATCCGGCCCTATCGCTGCATCTCTTGCGACAACCGGTTCTACAGCCGGGAAACAGCGGAGCCACAAATCGCTCGGAGAGCTGTCTGACGTCGAATAGTAGGATCACGTGCGAGTGATAGGTTTTTCCTTGGTTGTGTTCGGCGGACACCGCAACCGCGATTTACCACCGACGACGACTGTTTCGGTGGAGTTCGATTGCGCTATGCGACGTCATGCGTCTCGGTTCCCTGACTCCTTGTAAGCGACGACGCGGCTACATCAACTTACGGTGCCCTGAATTCTGGAATGCACACGCTGCCCGTTTTACGGCGCGACAGGTCCGGTTCGCTTCTAGGCTACGCGTATGCTGTGATCGGAATTGCGAGAAGCCCACAATTCGTCCGCCTTTTTTAGAAACTCGCGGACCTCTTCGTCCGTTACTTGCGGGAATGTTTCATACCAGAGCCCAACTGCATAAAACGACGTTGGAATTCTGAGGCAGATGATCTCGTCTACTTCGCTTTTGAACTCGTCGCACGGTTCGCTTGCAGCAACCGGCACCGCCACAATGATGCGTTCAGGACGCTGCAACTTCAGTGCAGCGACGGCTGCACGCATTGTGGAACCCGTTGCCAAGCCGTCGTCGACCAGGATAATGTGTCGGCCTCTAAGCTGCGGGCTCGGCCGATCGCCTCGGAAGGCTTGCTCGCGCCGCGCAAGCTCTCGGATCGCTTCGGCCGTCACGGTGTCTATAACGGATCGAGGGATGCGTAGACCTTCAATCACGTCCGGTTGCAGTATCCGCACATTTCCGCTCGCGACGGCGCCCATTGCCAGTTCTTCCTGCCCTGGAACACCCAACTTTCGCACGAGGAAAACGTCCAAAGGCAAGTTCAGAGCTCGTGCAATCTCGAACGCAACAGGCACTCCGCCGCGAGGCAAAGCGAGTATCAATACGTTCGGACGGTCAGCATAACGGGCGAGGCGGGAAGCCAATAATAATCTGCCTGCCTCGGTGCGGTCTCGGAAGCGTTGGGTGATGCCGTTATCGTTCATCGAATCAGCTGCGAAGGCGAACGCCAAGCGCCTCCTTAGAGAGAACCTAGCTGGGGCTTTCCCAACAAAGGATTCATCTCACGATGATCGCGCCCCGCGCCTTGCCGCGAAGGAGCAAATTTTGGGCTCCGCCAAACGGGTAAAGTCCCGGTAGCTCATTCGAATTGCATCTCGATGTGTTCCCGCGTTGAACAAAATCGCTCGATCCCTGGCGAGCGATTCGTCGGCATACACAGGAAGCCCATAAAGATTGCCGAATGGCGGCATCGCCCCGAGCTCAGAATCCGGGAATAAGCCGTAGAATTCCGCCTCTTTCGCAAGCCTCAGCTCGTTCGCCCGGAGCGTCTCGCGGAGAGCAGGTAAATCCACTTTCGCCGAAGCCGGAAGCACTGCCATCACGAATTTGTTATCTGCTTTTACGACCACGGTTTTGGCCACGATCGATCCCGGGACATGTTCGGCCGCTGCTACTTGCTGAGCGGTCAAAGCCGTTGGATGGACGCGGTGCTCGTACGGTATTTTTTTTAGATCCAATAACTTCATGACTAAATTCCGAGGGTACATGAACACCTTCTTTCTTTTTCATCTGGCGTCAATCGTCATGGTGCGAGTTATGCGGCGCCACTGTTCGGCTTTGAAATTTCTTTCAGAGCG
>WNGH01006287.1_pt1 | contig 15036 bp, 17 predicted proteins | sample 5400631 | NCBI WGS metagenome assembly WNGH01 (sample SAMN13153373, study PRJNA577476) | soil metagenome | isolation source: 115 cm soil or saprolite under Garry oak tree replicate 1 | place: USA:California | collected 2016-06-15
TTTGAGGGCTACCCTCTGGCGTAGACGCTGGAATTTTTCTTGATCTCCACCTCCTCTGAGCTTAGGATAGCGAGACCGGATCGAGGCTTTTTTGTTTTTTGTCATATGCCGCGTGGTTTTCTCTGTCTCTGTCTCTATCTCTGTCTAGTCTCAGCGAGCTTCGCCCAGCAGGAGGAACAGGTCTTTAGCAACGATGAGGCCCTGGCGACCGCCGATACTCCGAACGGAACAAGTTCCCCGTCCCATCCCGCCACGGCCTACTGGAAGGTCACGGCCACCATGACCTTGGCCGCCGCCGCGCCGGGGACCCAGGTGCGCATGTTGTTGCCCCTGTCTGATGGTCGCCAGAGTGTGCTCGCCCGCCGCACCAGTGCCGAGGAGGTCAGCTATCGTGAAGAAGCCGATGGCCTCAACCTCTGGGGCCACTGGCAGGTGACCGGTGCAGGCCAGACCAGGAGGCGCCAGATCACCTACGAGTATACGGTGCAAATTGCTGACTCCCGCCCCGAGCTGCTAGCTCTGCCATTTCCACTCAAGACGATTGCGCCCAAGTTCAGGCAGTACCTCCTGCCTTCCGCCTTGATTCAAAGCGACGCCCCACAGGTGCGTGCACGTGCTCGACACCTGGTACGCGGGAGTAAACGGGTGGACCAGGTCGTGCAGGCGCTCTACGACTATACCGCTGCGCTGCCACAGCCGGAGACTAGCAACGACAAGAGCGACGCACTGTCTGTGCTCAGAGCCGAGCGCGGCAGCCGCACCGGCAAAACCCGCGCTCTGGTGGCCTTGCTGCGCGCCGCCGGCATCCCGGCCCGCATCGTCGGTGGTATCCGACTCGGCGATACAACGCGGAAACGCACCACGATCTCCTGGGTCGAGACTCTAATCGGCGATACCTGGGTGCCGATGGATCCAACCGGGGGCTATTTTGCCTGGCTGCCTAATACCTACCTTGCCCTCTACCGCAACGACCTCCCGCTCCTCATCCACACCCAAGGGGTGCCTGTGGAGTATACGTTCTTCATCCACCAGACCACGCGCAACGCGGCGCTTGCTACCGAGCATGCAGAGGCGCGCGGTCACGGAAAGAAGCGACAAGGGCTGCGATATGAAAGTGAGCATGTCCACACTGTCGCTGCCTACGTCGATCGACCACTCGCCAATGTGGTGTTGATTAACGACGGGACCATCCCCCAGGGCGTGGTGGACCGCATTCTGGCCGAGGCTCAGGACGCGCAGCTTAACGTCGCCTTGCTCAGCGCGGACTTTGAGTCGAACTATCTTCGTGAGCACTACCTCCAGCAGTTGGTGAGCAACAACCTGACTCTGGTGCGTGAGGCGCACCTCCTGTTGGTGAACACGGCAGATACTGCAGGCCTGTACGCGTTGCTCAAGCAAGGAGAACTGGGAGTGAAGTTGGACGACCTGCACGTGGTCATTGCCGGCGGGTTTGCTCGACCGGTGGGCAGGGTGCTGGGGGCAGTAGTGTTTCGCTTGCTTGAGCCAGCCGAGATCGTCCTGGTCCAGCAGCAGCCTGACCTGATTAGGCTGTGGGAGATTGCTCGCGCCAGCGTCCGCGATGGCCTCCCACTGGTCGAGAGCGCGGCCCGCTGGCAGGCCCCGGCCGTAGCGTTGAACGCCGAAACCCTAAGTGCCCTGAGCACGTGGCGGCGCTGGCTGGTGGGCCTGTGGGCGCTGGCGGTGCAGGCGCAGGTGCCGCTGCCGGCGCTCAACCTGATCCTCGTACTTCCGCTCATCGCGTTTTTCCTACTCGTCATTCGTAATGTGATCGGGCTGGAGACCTTTGGCACCTTCTCGCCGATGCTGCTGGCCCTGGCGTTCCTCACCACCGGTCTAGGGTGGGGGCTAGTGATCTTCCTTATCATTGTCGGTCTGGGAAGTGGGCTGCGCTTGGCCCTGCAACACTTACGCCTCCATCTCGTTTCCCGGGTGGCGATTTTGATCGCTGTGGTGTCGGTCAGCATGGCGGGGCTCACGGTCCTGGGGGCAATGCTCGGCATCGGCGCGCTGCTCCATGTCAGCATCTTTCCCATGGTCATCATGGCGAACATGATCGAGAACTTCACCAACACGCAACTGGAGCGCGGCACCGGCGAGGCCCTGCGGCTCACGCTCAGCACCCTGCTGGTTGCCACCTGCTCCTATGTGGGTATCGAGAACACCGGCCTCAAGCCACTCGTGCTGGCCTTCCCTGAGATCCTCATTGCGGTGATCGGCATCGAGTTGCTCCTCGGCCGCTGGCGCGGTCTCAGACTGACCGAATATGTACGGTTCTATGGGCTGGCGCGGCAACGTGACACCCAGCCGGTGACTTAAAAAGGACTGAGGACTGAGGAAGGGTGCTGGGTGCTAGGTGTTGGGTGTTGGGTGAGGAAAAAAGGACTGAGGACTGAGCTGGAAATTATCGATCCAGTGCTTCATTGCTTCATTTTTTCAGTCTTCAATGACTCAATGACCCAATGACTCAATGACCAAATGATTCAATGACTCAACTGCCCTCTGCCGAGGGCTCATAGCTAAGCGATCATAGATGCTCCGCTCCCTGCGCTCCCTTTCTCGCGAACTTTTGGGTCTTAACCGGCGCAACCAAGACCTGCTGGCACGCTACAACCCGCGTGCCCTGTTCCAGGTAGTGGACCACAAACTCAAGACCAAGGAGGCGCTGCGCGCGCTCGGCCTGCCGGTGGTGGAAACCTTGGGCGTGTACCACCTCCAGCGTGACATCGCTGGCTTCGCCGCGCAGGCGCAGGCATGGGAGGAGTTTGTCATTAAGCCGGCACAGGGCGCCGGTGGAGAAGGGGTGGTGATCATTACCGGAAGACGCGAAGCAGCCTTTGTGACCTTGGATGGACGTTCCCTGCGTGCGCGCGACCTGGAGAGCCACCTTTCTGACATCCTGAGCGGCGTGTTCTCGCTGAACCAGCGGTACGATGAAGCTTTGATCGAGCGGCGGGTACGGGCGCATCCAATGCTCGCACGGCTCAGCTTTCAGGGACTCCCTGACCTCCGCGTGATCGTATTCCGTGGGGTACCGTTAATGGCGATGCTGCGCCTGGCGACCCGGGCATCCAGAGGACGGGCGAACCTCCATTTGGGAGGTGTTGGGGTGGGAGTAGACCTGGCGACCGGTGTGACGACGCACGCGGTGGCTGGTAAACGCTGGCTTGCGGTACACCCGGACACTGAGATACCCCTCAGCGGTGTGTACCTGCCGTGCTGGGAAGAGAGTCTAGCCATTGCTGCGCGCTGCGCTGACGCGGTGTCCCTCGGTTACCTGGGAGTCGATCTCGCTCTGGATGCCGAGGCCGGCCCCTGTGTGCTGGAGTTGAACGCCCGGCCCGGGTTGTCGATCCAACTCGCTAACCGCCGTGGCCTGCGGCCATTGATTGAGGCCGTCGAACGCTGCGCCCCACCAGAGCTCTCAGTCAGGGAGCGGGTACGGCTGGGCCAGGCGATCGCGGCGGATCTTGACGCGGAGATGACCCAAGCCGCGGCGCTGCTCTCCCTTCGGCCTCACTCAAGATAGGCTAGGTTGCAATTGCCTGTGTCCCTTGTGTAGGGGCGATCCTTGTGATCGCCCTTGAGGGAAGAGGGCAGGGCGATACAAGATTCGCCCCTACTAGGAAACTGAGGATACATCCGAGTGAAAATTGCTATAGACAATCTCGGAGCGATGACAGGGTAGGGGCGACACAGGCGGCTGCGACCTGCCGCTTCTTGCTCCCGACTCTCTCCCATTGACAGCGAAGCGGCAGATGGTAGTATGCGTCAAAACTACGCAAACGCCTCTGAGGAGGGAGTATGCACAATGTCTATGGTGGGGAGAAGACCCCGCAGGAACTCTACGAGCATCTGGCGCAGCTTGACAGTGGATACACCCTTGAGGCCTGCACCCAGTACACCGAATGGATCCAAGAGATCAAGGCGCTCAAGCAGGCGCGCAATGCCGTGGTGCTGGCCCACAACTACCAACGGCCGGAAATCTTTGAGGTGGCGGATTTCATCGGCGACTCGTTAGAACTCGCCCGGCAGGCCAAGAAGGTGGCTTCCGACGTCATTGTCTTCTGCGGCGTGCACTTCATGGCCGAAACCGCTAAGATTGTGAACCCTGAGCGCACCGTGCTCCTCCCCGACCTGCGCGCCGGTTGCTCGCTGTCCGAGAGCATCACGGCCGAGGCCCTCGCTGATCGCAAGGCGGAGTTGCGCAAGGTCTACCCCGACCTGCGCGTCGTCTGCTATGTCAACACCACGGCCGATGTCAAGGCCGAATCCGACGTCTGCTGCACCTCGGCCAACGCGCTGCAGGTGGTCGAGGCGCTCGACAGCCAGCACATCCTGTTCGTGCCTGATGAGAACCTGGCTCGCTACGTGCAGGGGCAGACGTCCAAGACGATCCTCTCCTGGGAAGGGAATTGCTACGTCCACCACCAGATCACTCCTGAGCAAATTCTCACCGTACGCCGCAATCTGCCGCACGTGAAAATCCTCGTCCACCCCGAGTGCCGCGAAGATGTGATCCAGCTCGCCGACGCCGTGCTCTCGACCAGCGGGATGATGCGCTACGCCAAGGAGAGCCCGGCGCAGGAGTTCCTGATCGTCACTGAATGCGGTCTCTCTGACCGGCTCTTGCTGGAGGTGCCGGAGAAGAAGTTCTACAAGAGCTGCAAGCTGTGCGCGTACATGAAGATGATCACCCTCGGTGGCGTGCTCGATGCGTTACGTGAGATGCGCTACGAGATCACGCTGCCTGAAGATGTCCGGCTGGGAGCGGAGCGCTCCCTGGGCCGGATGTTGGAGCTGAGCGCCTGAGTACGGTTATTCAACAACTGGCCTCTCAGACTCATCCACGCGTGGCCGTGGATGCGGTCCTGTTTGCTCTCTCCGAAGGCACGCTCAAGGCTCTGCTGGTGAAGATCAAAAAAGGGGGGTTTGCCGGACGCTGGGCATTTCCTGGCGGTCTGGTGCAACTGGGAGAGACGCTCGATGATGCGGCCCGCCGTGAGCTGTACGAGAAGACCGGGGTCCAGGACCTCTACCTCGAACAGCTCTACACTTTTGGCGATGCGCGCCGCGACCCGACCGCGCACACCGTGGCGGTGGCTTATTTCGCCCTCGTGCCTGACCCTGGCCAGGTGCTGCGCAGGGGCGAGAAGTACGCCGACATCGGCTGGTTTCCGGTGCGCGCGCTGCCACCCCTGGCATATGATCATAACGCCATCGCCGCCTATGCCCTGCAGCGGCTCCAGGCCAAACTCAGCTACACCAATATCGTCTATAGCCTGCTCCCACGCGAGTTCACGCTGGCCGAGATCCAGCGGATCTACGAGGTGATTCTGGCTCAGCAGTTAGACCGGCGCAACTTCCGCCGCAAGATCCTGGCTCTGGGGCTGCTCAAACCCTTGCCGAAAACCCGCCGTGGCGCCCACCGCCCGGCTACGCTCTATACCTTCATTCGTCGCAGCCCCACAAACGTCGAGGTGCTCTGAAGACAGGGCTGAGTATGAGTGCTGAGGACTGAGTGAGGAGGTTTTTTGGCTATGTGCCCTGTCTTACTCAGTTCTCAGCCTTCGTTCCTCATTTCTCATTTTGGCAGCTCGCTCATAATCTTAAAGAAGTCCTCAATTGGGCGGGCTGGAAGCGTCTGGATTGTCGCGTTTCCTTGCGCTGCGGCGTACGCTGCTCCCTTCAGCGCCGCAACCTCGTCAGGATAGTCCGCCAGTGCGACGAAATCATATTCGCCGAAGCAGGCCACCACATACAGGAACTTTCCTCCCAGGGACGCAGTGAAGCTCTGCACCTTAGCGAAATCAGCAGACACCTCTCTGATTTTGCTTGCTCCCTCTCTGGTCAGCTTCACCAGTTGCACATAGAGCGCCATAGAACACCTCCTTCTTGTCGTCCCCTACTCTCGGTCCAGCCCTACAATCAAACCCCATACCACAGATATCAGTCTGAGCGAAGCGAAGAATCTAGCCTTTGAGACCCTTCGCGGAGTTTATCCTAAGCATAGCCGAAGGGCTCAGGGCGACACAGCCAACTGGAGGATGCCCGACGCAAGCTTTGCCTGTCTTTCCTGCTCAACGGGGTTCAGGTAGAGAGTGCTGTGATGCTACTCGGCACCTGGCTCCTTGTGCTTGTCCTCTTCACCGCAGTAACAGGTTCCACGGTCGTGGCAGCGCCTGCTCTCTCCCTGAAATGCGTAACCTTTAACCTGCTCCACGGCGGGGTCTTCTCTGGTCTCACAGGAAACGCCCAGGACCTGGACCGCCGCCTGGAGATGGTGGCGGAGGAGTTGCGTGCTCTGGGCGCGGACGTCATTGGTCTCCAGGAAGCCTCTACCGGCAGAGAACGGGGCAATGTGGCCGAACGGCTGGCTGCGCAGCTTGGTTTTCACTACGTGTATGCTCCGGCCAGCTTTCGTCTTTTCGCCAACGAAAAGATCAACGCGCTCATCGCCTGGGTAATGAACTTTACCGAAGGGCCTGCCATTATCAGTCGCTTTCCCATTGTCACCTGGGAAGCGCAGGACCTGCCCCGCTGTGGCCGATTTACTGACCCGCGCGTGCTGCTCTGCGCTGAGTTGCAGACTCCCTGGGGCCACCTTCAGGTCTGCTCCACGCACCTCTCGGGAAACCCCTGTCAGGCCAAGAGTGTGGTGGACTTTATGCGCGACCGGCGCAATGCCCTGCCTTTGCTGCTCATGGGCGACTTTAACGCCCTAGAGGGCTCTCCCACTATTACCGCCTTCACCAAGGAGGCCGGGTTTGTTGATACCTTTCGAGTGACGAATCCTACCGCTCCTGGCTTCACGGTCTGGCAATGGGTCTATGCTTCCCGTCCGACGGTGTTTCGCCGGGTGGATTATCTCTTTCTCGCGCCAGGGACAGAGTTCCCGGGTAGAGTCCTCTCCAGTCGGGTAGTGTTGAACACGCCCCGGCGTCTCCCAGACGGTCAGACCTTATGGCCATCCGATCACTACGGAGTACTGACTGAGGTAGAGGTTTTTCCACCGCCTGCCTGAATCGGCAGGGGAGTAGTGGTTGGGTTGAGGGCTGGCGTTGTGCTACCTTTATCACCAAGGAAGGAAACCGTACCGATGTGGAAAACTCTGACCTGCGTCATGCTGTTGTTGTTGATGATTGGACTGGGTCCCATGCTGCGAGCCGAGCCGCCGCAGAAGCCCAGCCCTCCAGCCGTGGCCAATCCCACGCCAGCTCCTGCGGCAACCGCGTTACCCACCCCGCTTCCCGCTGAACTGTTTGAGGGCCGCGCCCGTGAAGCCTACGCCGCAGCGAGAGAGATTCCCGATGTGTTCGCTGGTCTGGCCTGCTACTGCGGCTGTAACAAGTCACTGGGGCATCGCCACCTGCTTGATTGTTTTGCTGATGACCACGGCGCAGGCTGAAACCATTGCATTAACGAGGCGCTGGATGCGCACGCTTTGTTTATGACTGGCACCCCTCCGGACGAAATTCGCAAATTCATCGATAGCAAGTACGGAGAGAAGGAGTAAGGAGGATTCTGTCATGGCTGAACCCCTCAGTGTCAAACCGATCTTTGAGGCTATGCCCTTCAGCTTGAACAAGGAGGCAGTAAAAGAGGCTGCCGCAGTCTACCAGTTCAACCTGAGCGGGGAGGGCGGCGGGCAGTTTGTCGTCGCCATCAAGAACGGCGCCTGTACGGTCCAGGAAGGTGTCACTCCCGCGCCCGATGCGACTATCTCGGCTGCGGCTGCAGACTACCTGAGCGTCGTCACCGGCGCGGTACCCTTCGGCCTAGCCTATATCAACGGTCGCCTGAAGGTTGAGGGCGACCTCCGGCTGGTCCTGCGTCTGGGCACGTATTTCGCGCCCCAGTCTTGATGACACACCCCCGGTTCGGTTCTTCCCCTGCGGAGAACGCGATCGCTCGACTCAGATGCTCGAGAAGTTGCTCCGCGCGGCAGGATCAGTCACGCACGATCTGATCGCGACCCGGTAGTCGACGGTGCACCTCTGCTGCAGCCAATCCTTCAACTTCAACAACCTTGCGAGACGACTTCAAACCCGCGACCAGTCGTATGCTCTCTCTAGACACACCTAGTGCGTCAGCCAGCACCGCCTGCACCGCTACGTTCGCCTTGCCGCGTTCGGGAGGAGCCGTAACCCACACCTTGAGCGTGTCACCCATCCAGCCGGCGATGCAGTTGCGAGACGATTTGGGAACCACCTTGATCTGCAGTTTCACGGGACAATCATTGCGACGCCGCAGTGCCTGTTCGTAGCCACCTCACTCCGCACGCTGAGGGGCGCGAGCGTAGCGCGCGTCCCTCAGCGTGTGATTAAGCAGGATACCACGCTTTCAGTCCGATTGTTCTCAATTGACACTGGTGGCTTGCGGCCAGTCGGTACTGGCGGGCCGGAGTGTCAGCCAGTCGGTTCGCACTTTGTCCCACTCCTGTATCAAAAATCCGTACGACTCGAAGAACTGACGGATTTGCGGCCGCGGCCAGCCGACAATACCCTCCAAGACAGGCACAAGCACAGCGAGCGCATTGGCGCTGACCACAGTTCGCTTTGCGATCTGGGCGACGTGCTTGGTTTCCGCAGCTGCGATCGTGAAGCCATCCCGCGCATTCACGTGCAGCATGACATGGATATCTGAACTACCGTCGCCGACATAGACGATGTGATCCGGCCCGATCTGCAAAGCTGCTTGGAGCTGGTCGAGCACGGCAACCTTCCCGTAACCGGCGGTGGCGCGGACGATCGTATCGATCTCGCCCGAACTGTTAAAACGGAACTCGGCTCCGTAAATATGGTCAGCGGGTATGATCCCTTCCAACGCTGAGTGAATCACCTCGGTAGGGGCGGCAGAGAGAACATAGAGGTCGAAATGATAGCCCTGGATACCGTTGTCGAGCAGCTGGTACAGAAGCTCAATGTTCTCTTTGAGGTGGATGCGCTTCCCTACTTCGTACAGATGTTCTCTGCGAACTCGGGTGCGGAATTCAGGATCGTGCAGCAGCAGGTAAGCTAACTCAGCCCCCTGCTGGACCAGGTTGAGTTGTGCCATCCCGGTCGCTTTGCGCTTAAATTCCTCGGTCGGGATACCCAGCAGTTCGCTCAGCACATAGCCTGAGTCATTGGAGCTGAGCGTCTGGTCGAAGTCACTGGCGAACAGGTAACGTCTTAGAGACTTATCATTCATCTAGCCTCACCTCTCTCAGTTGGAAGTCCCCCAAGGGCGATCACAAGGATCGCCCCTACTCAAAGGACACAGGCAATTGCAAACCGCTCTAGGTGAGTTTGGCAACCTTACCCTCCGGCCGATCGAGGTCTTGTGCCAGTTCGATGAGGTGCCCGTCGGGATCCCGGACGTACGCGGTACGCTGGCCCCAGGGCCGGTTGGTCGGTGGCGTCACCGGCGAAGCGCCACCTGCTAGCAACTCTGCAAACGCGGCATCGACGTCAGGAACCTTGAACCCAATTTCGAAGCCAGGGGTATTCTGGGCTGGTGCTTGGAGCGATAAGCCGAGCGTGTTGGCCATCGCCTCCCGCGTATAAAACCCCAGGCGGGTGGTCCCCGTCTCAAGCTGCGCATAGGCGCCCGAGCGGTGTCCCAGACGCAGCCCCAGCACATCTGTGTAGAAGCGCAGGGCTCGGTCCAGGTCGTCAACGATGAGAATGATATAGTCGGGCACAGTGAGCTTCATCGCATATGGCTCCTCAGCGACCGATACAAAGAGTGAAAGAGAGTATCTCTACTGCCCGCCAGGGTCACCCCTCACGAAAGCGCTTCAATAGTCACAGTGCCTCCGTCTTTCACATCGAGGGTCACGCGGTAGCCAGAGAGCATAGACATGCCTACAAGCGCGCCGCCTGCCGTTGCGAGGACGACAACGTTCCGCTCTTGGTCGTCCCAGAGCACGGTTGCTTCGAAAACGTCCATTTGCACTTCGCTGCCATTCCCCAGAGCCGCTCGTGTCGTACCGGCGAATGGTAGCGCGAGGTCGGTAACGAACTGCGTTGGTAACGTAAGAAAACCATTGAAACCCGTGTCTATAACGGCTTCAACCTGGGCCTCTTGGCCACAAGGACCACGCACAAGCACGCGGATGACGGCTTCTCCGCTGGACGTCACGAGACCAGTCATCATGGTCGCGCCGCCAGGGACTGTCCCCCTAACCTATAGGCAGTAGAGGAGCCAACCCGCAGGAGGTAGAGCGCGGCGTCAGGGTTCTTCGCCTTTGCACGCTTCAGGGCGGCCAACTCGTTGACGTCTATTTCATACTCGCCTGTCTCAATATCGAGGACGAGGAACTTGCCCTTGTGGTGCGCCTCCACCTGTGCGCGTATCTGTTGATCATATAACGCCTGCCCACGCTGAACAATCTCATCGCTGCTGTAACGTGGATGGGGCACAGGAACGACCTCCTTTTCGGAACATGAAGCATGTTGAACTGTAGCACCTTCGCCGACCAACCTTCAAGCAACAGGCCACCCACGGGAGTCGGGGCGGCTTGCAGTCTAACCCCTCCACGTGGGCCAATCCATCAGAGGCGATCAGCCGGGCTGGAACTCTCCTCCCCCGCGATTCAGCTGTGCAGGCGGCTTGGTGACGCGCTGGACGGGTGAGGAGGTGCATTATACAGTAAAAGTTCTATGCAACCGACGTTTCGCTCGCAACTATTCATCGATGGCGAATATATACCGGCCGCCAGCGGCAAAACCTTTCCCGTGCTGAACCCGGCCACCAACGAGGTGCTGGTTGAAGTGGCTGAGGCCGGCGTTGAGGATGTGGACCAAGCCGTGGCCGCGGCACGTAAGGCGTTCGACGAAGGTCCCTGGCCGAAAATGAAAACTGCCGAGCGGGCGAAGCTGCTGCGTCGCTTCGGCGAACTGCTGGTGAAACATGCGCCAGAGCTGGAGCGGATCGAGAGCCTCGACGTTGGCAAGCCGGTCAAGGAGAGCGGCGGGCACGATATCCCGCGCGCGGCGAACAATTTCTCGTTCTTTGCCGATGCGCTGTCGCAGTGGACCCAGGACGCGCACTGGGGCGAGAGCACCTCGCTCGGGCAAGAGGTCAACCTGCTCAGCGTGACCTTGCGCCAGCCCCTCGGCGTCGCCGGCATCATCATCCCCTGGAACTCGCCCATGATGCTCGGCACCTGGAAGCTCGCCCCGTGTCTGGCCGTGGGCTGCACGGCGGTGCTCAAGCCCTCGGAGTTGGCGCCGTTGAGCCTGATGAGGCTCGGCGAGATCGCTCAGGAAGCCGGCTCCCGGCGTCAATGCGGTCTCGTTCACTGGCGGTGTCGCCACCGGCAAGCGCGTGATGCGGGCCGCGGCGGACACGCTCAAACGTATTTCGCTGGAACTCGGCGGCAAGTCACCAAATATCGTCTTTGCCGATGCCGACCTAGAACTGGCGGTCAAGGGGGCGGTTCGCGCCATCTTTCGCAGCCAGGGCCAGTCGTGCGTGGCCGGCTCACGCCTGTTCTTGTCGGATGCCATCTCTGACCGGTTCATGGAGCGGTTTGTCCAGGCAGTGGCGAACCTGAAAGTCGGTGATCCGCTCGATCCCGCGACCGACTTTGGCCCGCTGATCACCGCGCAGCATCGGCAGCGTGTCGAAGGGTATATCCAGGCCGGGCTGGATGAGGGCGCACGTTTGGTGACTGGAGGCAAACGGCCCAGTGACCCAGCGTTGCAAAAGGGCAATTATCTCTTGCCTACGGTGTTCGAAAGGGTGACCAGCACGATGCGCTTGTGCCGCGAGGAAATCTTTGGCCCGGTCCTCTCGGTGCAGCGCTTTCACGCTGAGGCCGAGGCGATCCGTCTGGCTAACGAGACGAGCTACGGCCTGGCAGGATTCCTCTGGACCCAGGATGTGAACCGAGCCTTACGGGTCGCCAGCACAGTCAAGACCGGCATGGTGTGGGTGAACAGTTTCTTCCTGCGTGACCTGCGCACGCCATTCGGCGGAGCGCGCGAGAGCGGCCTTGGCCGCGAAGGGGGCCGCTATAGCCTGGAGTTCTATACCGAACCAAAGTTTGTGTGTATACCGTATTAAGTAGTAATGAGTAATGAGGACTGAGCAAGCAAGATTGAATCATTGCAGAATTGTTTCATTGAGCCATTGAGTCATTGAATCATTAAAAAATGGAAACAATGAAACAATGAACAAATGATACAATGAGTCAATTATTCATTTCGCTCCAGCTTAGTCCTCAGCACTTTTGGTCGATAGGAGACCTCATGCCAGCACGGACCGGAGCTGAATACTTGCAGGGATTGAAAGAACGCCCTACCGAGGTCTGGCTCGGGAGTGAGCGGATACGCGACGTCACCGCTCACCCAGCCTTGCGCCGCGGTGCCCGCTCGATCGCTCACCTGTATGATATGCAGCACGCCCCGAGCCTGCGCGACGAGATGACGTATGTCTCGCCGACTAGTGGCGAGCGGGTTGGACTCTCGTTTATCACTCCCCGTTCGCTCGACGATCTGCAGCAGCGCTCGCGTATGATGATGCACTGGGCGCGCTACAGCGGCGGTATGATCGGGCGCGCTCCGGACTATCTGAACGTCAGCCTCATGGCTATGGCTGCAGCCGCTGACTTTTTTACCCAGAACGATCCCCGCTTTGCCGACAATGTGCGCAATTATTACACCTACGTTCGCGAGCGCGACCTGTGCCTGACTCACACTCTGGTCAATCCCCAGGCGAACCGCGCCTTGACTGCCAGTGGTCACCCCAGTGCCGAGATCGCCGCCCGCATCGTCAGGGAGACCGACTCCGGCGTTGTCATTCGCGGGGCGCGCATTCTCGCCACCCTGGGGCCGCTCTCGGACGAGATCATGGTCTTTCCCTCGACTGTCCTCAAGGCCGCAGCCGACGCCGCCCCCTTCGCGTTTGCCTTTGCTATTCCCTGCGATACGCCGGGGCTCAAGTTCATCTGTCGTGAAGGGTTTGACTATGGCCACTCGCGCTTTGACCACCCCCTGGGCTCGCGCTTCGAAGAGATGGATGCGGTAATGATCTTCGACGACGTGCTGGTGCCGTGGGAGCGGGTGTTTCTGAAGGCAGATGCCTTCCTGTGTAACCAGCTCTTTGCTGCCACTAACGCGGTGGTGCATATGATGCATCAGGTAGTGGTGAAGAACGTGGCCAAGGCGGAGTTCCTTCTCGGGGTTGCCTGTCTGATTGTAGATGCCATCGGGTCTGGCGAGTTCCCGCATGTGCACGAGAAGATCGCCGAATGTATTGTCAACCTTGAGCTGATGAAGGCCTGTCTGCGGGCAGGAGAGGCCGACGCCGCCATCGACCGCTGGGGGGCCATGTGCCCAGCCCGACCCCCGCTTGATGTCGCACGTAACGTCTTCCCCAAGATGTACGCGCGCATGGTGGAGATCTTGCAACTCTTGAGTTCCTCAGGCCTCATGATGATCCCGCCGCAGACGGCGTTCGACAGCCCGATTGGCCCTGACCTCGAACGCTACCTCGTGGTCGCCAACCTGAATGCGCGTGAACGCGTCAAACTCTTTCGCTTGGCCTGGGACATCGCGTGCAGCGCGTTTGGCGGCCGGCAGGTACTATATGAACGCTTCTTCTTTGGCGACCCCGTGCGCATGGCCTCTGCACTCTATGGCATTTACGATAAGCAGTCGCTGATGGATCGAGTGCGGCAGTTCCTGGCGCGGGAAGAAGAGGACTGAGTGATATGGCTTATGGCATATAGCTTATGGCTTATGGTGGGGCTATATGCCCATCTCGCAGGATGCGACTGCCCCACTGGACTGGGCAGTATAGAGCGAACGTAGGGAGCGAGCTATAGGCTATATGCCGATTGCCATAGAGCGAACGTAGGGAGCGAGCTATCTGCCATATGCCAACCAGGAGGACACCCATGGCCCGCGAAGTTCACGGCATTATCGCCATGCTCGTCACGCCGTTCACTAAAGACTACCGGCTCAATGAGGGGGCGCTACGCGCCGAGGTAGATTGGTGCGTGCAGCAGGGTGCCAACGGCATCGTCGCCACCCCCAGTATCGGCGAGTTCCTGCACTTGAGCGAGGCTGAACGGGTGCAGACGTTTGCAGTCGTGCTTGAGCAGGCACGGAAACACAAAGACATCCTCACCGTGGCCATGACCTCCGGTGCGACCACCCTGGAGGCGCTGAAGTTCGCCAAGATCGCCGGCGACATGGGCTACGACGCTCAGCAGTTGATCCCACCCTATTACTGGCGCTGTGGCGAAGAGGAAGTCTACCGGCACTACCGGATGGTGGCCGAGGCTGGTGACCTGCCGGTGGTGGTCTATCACAACCCGGCACTTTCCAAGTTCACCATGAGCCCGAAATTCTTTGGCCGTCTCTGCGGCATTCCGGGGATCGTGGCGATCAAAGAGGTGCTTACCGACCTACAGCACCTCGAAGCGTTGTATGATGAGGTGCGCGGACGGGTAAAGATCTTGCAGACGTTTCGCGCTTTTCTCACCGGGCTGCTGCTGGGCGCAGCCGGCGGCTTTATCAACGTCTTTGCCGTGCCTGCGGCGGTAAAACTGCAGCAGGTCTTTCGCGCTGGAGACATTGCCCGAGCGGTAGAGATCCAGCGCCGGTTGAACCGCTGCTTCCCGCGTGGCGGGGAAGAGACCCTGGGCCACCTCGGCACGACGAAAGTGACGGCTTCAGTGGTCACCGGCATCGACATGGGTCCGGCCCGGCCGCCCTACATGGCGCCGGACGACGCAGCCGAGCGCCTGCGCCAGCGGCTACCGGAGTTGCAAGAGCTGCTGTAGGTGAAAAGGGGAGGAAAAGAGCCCCCTTTTACTCTGCACTTTTCCAGGAATCTCTTGACGGCTGTCAAGCAAGGGCATAAAGTTCCCCTAATATTAGCGTCTAAACCGAGATGCATGAGATTGGCACAGGCACCGCCTGGTGCTCAAGCACCAGGCTCAGGTTACAAAGGGAGCTGAAGCCCCCTGAGAGCCTGGTTTACCAGGCTTCGTGCGTTGAGCCCGACGCTTGAGCGTCGGGC
>WNGH01003511.1_pt1 | contig 15030 bp, 11 predicted proteins | sample 5400631 | NCBI WGS metagenome assembly WNGH01 (sample SAMN13153373, study PRJNA577476) | soil metagenome | isolation source: 115 cm soil or saprolite under Garry oak tree replicate 1 | place: USA:California | collected 2016-06-15
AAATTCACTGCAATTGCTACGTAGCTCAGTATACCGAACTTGAAGACGACGTTTTTCTCGCACCCGGAGTGACGATCGCCAACGACCTCTACCCCGGTGATGAGCGCTCTGCCCAGCTGATGGCCGGCCCTAGGATCGGCGCCGGAGCGCAGATTGGCGTCAACGTGACCATCCTGCCGTACGTCCGCATTGGCGCTGGCGCACTTGTCGGGGCCGGATCCGTGGTCACCCGCGACATACCTGCAGGAGCTGTCGCGTTCGGCAACCCCGCTGTTATCCGCCGCGCGGTAGCAGAGTTGCCCGGCATGGATGAGCGGGTGGTTGCCGACAACGGATCGGCCAGCCGGTACCGGCTGGCCGGTGAGGTGAAGGAAAACCTCCCGTGACTGACCTAGCAGAAAGGAAAGAGACCACCGCTCGCAGGCGTGTGCCCGAGGCGGCGAAAAGGACTCTCGACATTGTGCTCTCTTTGGCGCTGATTATCGCCGTGGCACCGCTGCTGCTGCTGCTGTACCTAGTTGTGAGGTCGACGTCCGCAGGGCCCGCCCTGTTCCGGCAGGAGAGACTGGGTCGCAACAAGCAGCCTTTCACAATGCTGAAGCTGCGGACCATGTACATCGACAACGATGACTGGATACACCGCGATTACGTCACGCGCTTGCTCTCCGCCGACCAGACCGCAGCGGCAGGGGACAGCGGCTTGTTCAAACTGGCCGCCGACCCGCGTATCACCCCGCTCGGCGCCTGGCTGCGCCGGACCAGCCTGGACGAGCTCCCGCAACTCTTCAATGTGCTGCGGGGCGAGATGTCACTGGTGGGGCCGCGTCCTGTGCTCCCCTGGGAGGCGCAGCTGTTCGAAGAGGCCCACCAGCAACGCTTTGCGGTCAAGCCCGGCATAACCGGCCTGTGGCAGGTCAATGGCCGCAGCCGGCTCTCCATGCGGAAGGCTCTCGAGCTCGACGTCGAATACGTCATCCGCCGCAGCTTCACGCTTGACCTTGCCATCCTTCTGCGTACCGTGCCAGCCGTCTTCCGGGGAGGCGCGAGATGACCGGAAGCGATATGCCAAAGCCGATTGACAGCAGGTCACAGCCGGCCACGCCGTCAGTGCATGACCTCGAGGCAGGAGAATGACGTGCGAATCGCCATGATCGCGAGCACTTTGTATTCCTTCGACCCTCGCGTCAAACGTGCCGCCGAGGCATTGGCTGAAAGCGGCCACCAGGTCGACGTCTTCGCCATCTCCCACGACGGGACGAGAGCGAGCAGTGACGGCGGGCCACTTCGCCTCCGGCTCCTTCCCATGCAAAAAAAGCAGACCGGGCTAGCCCGCTACGCCTTCGAATACGGCGCATTCTTTTCATGGGCCTTCGTCCTGGTGAGCCTGCTCCACGCCAGGCGGAGGTACAACGTCGTCTACGTGCACAACATGCCGAACTTCCTGGTGTTCGCCGGGCTGTTCCCCAAGATCGGCGGAGCCAAGATCGTCCTCGATATCCATGATCCTGCAGCCGAGCTGCTGGCGGATATTCGTGGGCGTGATCTTCCGCCGTGGGTTCAGCGCCTGGCGAATGCCGAGGAACGGATTAGCATCTCATTTTCAGACACGTTGATTACTGTCAATGAGTCGATGCGGCGCCGGCTGAGCGCGATGTCGTCACGACCGGTGCTAGTGGTGATGAACCTTCCGGATCCTCGGCGTTTCGTCCCGGTGGAGGCGCCGCGCGACAGAGGGAGCTTCGAGTGGATTGTGTACAGCGGCACCATCGCCCACCGCAACGGTCTCGATCTGGTTGTGAGGGCGGTTTCCCTGCTGGCTGACGAATTCCCTTCGTTGCGGTTCCGGGTAATCGGGGAAGGCCCTGCCCTGGAGTCCGTAGCGCGGCTGGCCGAGGACCTGGGGGTTGCGGACCGCGTTGAGTTCCGGGGTCTCGTTCCCAACGGCCAGATTCCCTCCCTGCTGAGCGACGCGGCTGCGGGAGTTTCACCGCAACGTGGAGGCGTCTTCGGTTCCCTTGTGTTCTCGATGAAGGTCGCCGAGTACGTCGCTCTCGCACTGCCGGTGATCTGCTCGGGCATCGCCACGATGCGGCACTACTTTTCCGATGACGAACTGCTGTTCTTCGAACCGGAGAACGCGGAGGATCTCGCCCGGGCGATCCGGGCCCTCCTGACCAACCCTGCGGCGGCAGAGGAGCGGGCGGCCAGGAGCCGGATGAAGCTGGACAAACTCGACTGGCCCGCGCAGGAAGAGGCGCTTGTGGAGACCGTCGAAGCGCTGGCTGGCTCCCGGGAACCGCATTCGGGGCGCAGGGCGAGGGCGCGCCGGCCGCTGGCCGGCCAGGTTCGGCGGATGCACCTCGCAGGGCAGAAGGACAAGGAGATAACGAAGCATGCCTAATCCGAGCAGTTCTCCCGGTTCATCGGCGGCAGCCGGAATGCTCTCCAGCGAAGACGCCGTCAAGACGGAGACGTCCACTGACGCAGCGGTGCTGGTTGTTGGCCTCGGCGAGATCGGAGGCCCGTTGCTTGGGATCTTGCGCGAGGCACACGACGCTGCCGGCCGGGACATCGAGGATCATCCCTTCGGCGGCGTCCAGGTCCTTCATCTCTGCTTTCCGTACACCTCCGATTTCGTCTCGTCTGCGTCTCGCTACGTCTCGCTCTATGAGCCCGGAGTGGTCGTGGTCAACAGCACCGTGGTTCCCGGGACGACCAGGGAAATCCAGGAGAAGACGGGCGTCCCGGCCGTTTACAGCCCGGTACGCGGAAAGCATGCCGGGATGGCGGACGAACTGCGGCGCTACCGGAAGTTCGTCGCCGGTACATCGGCGCAGGCCGTCGCGCTGGTGGAGGACCACTTCGCCGCCGCGGGCGTAACCACGCAGCGCATGTCGTCCCCCGAGGCGCTCGAACTCGCAAAGCTCCTGGAAACCACCTACTTCGGGGTCCTGGTCGCGTGGGCGCAGGAGATGGACCGCTTCGCCGAGGCCGCCGGCGTGGATTACTGGGAAACGACCGATTTCTTCGAGGAGATCGACTTTTTCCCGCCGGTCGGCTTCCAGCCCGGCTACATAGGCGGGCACTGCGTCATGCCGAACCTCGAACTACTCGAGCAGGTGCGGCGTTCCGCGTTCATCGACGTCATGAGGGAATCCAACAGTCGCCGCGCGCGCGAATGGCAGGAGCGCGGGCTGTCTACTGCGGACCGGCTTTCGCCTCGGTCGGCGCGGCGGCGGGCATGAGGCTTTGTCTAGGAGGGTTGGCGAACCATGACTGACACCAACGTCGCCGTCGTCGGCGCCGGGCCGTACGGGCTCGCCGCTGCCGCGCACCTGCGCCGGGCCGGAGTAGATGTCCGGGTCATTGGCCAGCCGATGTCGTTCTGGCAGAACATGCCTGCCGGCCTAATGCTGCGCTCCAACTGGACAGCCACCTGCATCGCGGAGTACCAGGGCGAGCTGTCCCTGGACTCATTCTGCGCCGCCACCGGCACCAGCTTTGACCTGCCGGTACCGCTGGATCGCTTCATCGACTACGGCATGTGGGTGCAGCAGCGAGTCGCACCGGACGTGGACCGCCGCCTGGTGGAGACGCTAGAAGCCGGCCCGGGCGGATTCCGGCTCACCCTCGCTGACGGTACCGCGATCAGCGCCCGCCGGGTGGTGGTCGCGGCTGGTATCGAGTTGTTCGCCAACCGCCCGGCGGTTGCGGCCGGGTTGCCGTCCGAATTGGCTTCGCACACCGGTGACCACCGGGATTTCCGCCGCTTCCGCGGAGTGCGGGTGCTGGTCGTGGGCGGCGGGCAGAGCGCATTGGAGTGCGCCGCGCTGCTTCATGAGAGCGGCGCCCGAACCGAGGTGGCTGTCCGGCAGGACCACCTGCGCTGGCTGAACGGCGGCAAATACCAGCGAATGCTCGGCCGGTACGCCCAGCTGGTGTACGCGCCCACCGACGTCGGCCCAATGGGACTGTCCCGGCTGGTGGCGGTGCCCGACCTGTTCCGGCGGCTGCCGCGGCGGGCCCAGGATCCGCTCGCCCACCGGTCTATCCGCCCGGCTGGTGCCGCCTGGCTGCCGCCACGGCTGACGGAGGTACCGATCAGGCTGGGCCGCACCGTGGTTTCCGCGACCGCGCGGGACGGGCAGGTGCACGTCACCTTTGCTGACGGCGACGCCCAGACCGTGGACCACATGCTCTTCGGCACCGGCTACCAGGTGGACATCACGCGTTACCCGTTCCTGACCGCCGAGCTGACCGCGCGGATCAGGCGGGCCGGAGGATACCCGCTGCTCGGCCGCGGGATGGAATCGTCCGTGCCGGGCCTGCATTTCCTCGGCGCTCCGGCCGCGTGGAGCTTCGGGCCGATCGCACGCTTCGTGTCCGGCGGTTGGTACACCTGCCGCGCGCTGGTGCGGACCGTCGCCGGCCCGTCCCGGCTCTCTGGCGCGGCCGAGCCAGCGCCCGTCCCGGCCAGAGCGGGACAGACGCCGTGACCTCCAGCACATCGCGCGCCGCGCAGCGGACCGGTCCACGCCGGTCTGACCGAGACGTGGGCGCGGTGGTGATCGGCGGCGGCTGCCAGGGCCTGGGCATCGCGCGCAGTCTCGGTAGGCGCGGCATCCCGGTGTGCCTCATCGATGACGAGATCTCCATCGCGCGCGCGTCGCGATTCGTCCGGGACGCCATCCGCGTGCGCGACCTGCGCACCGAGCAGGCTCTGATGGACGCGCTGGCACTGGCCCGCGGCAGGCTATGCCTGTCCGGGTGGGTGCTGTATCCAACCCGGGAGGAGAACATCGCGGGCATCGCGGCGAACCGGGACGCACTCCGGCGGGAATTCCGAGTGCCCACCCCCGAGCTGGCCTCAATCCGGCATGCCTGGGACAAGCGGGAGGTGTACGGCCTGGCCGAGCGCCTATCTATCCCGGTACCCCGGACGTGGTTCCCGCGGTCGGAGGAGGACCTAGCCGCGATCGAAGTCGATGACCCGGTAGTCCTGAAGCCCGCGATAAAAGAGCACTTCTTCTACACCACGCACGCCAAGGCGTGGCGGGCCAACACCGCAGCGGAATTGCTTGCCGCCTTCCGCAGGGCCACGGAGATCATGCCGGCCAGCGAGGTCATCGTCCAGGAAATGATCCCCGGAGGTGGTGAGCAGCAGTATGCCTACTGCGCATTCTTCCGGGAGGGCCGCCCGGTTGCGAGCATGACGGTGCGGCGGCACCGTCAGCATCCATCCGACTTCGGCGTGGCCAGCACTTACGTCGAGACGATCTCGCTGGCAGAGCTCGCGGAACCCTCATGCCGTTTCCTGACCGCCATCGACTACTACGGGTTGGCAGAGCTCGAATACAAGCGCGATCCCCGCGACGGCGTCTGCAAGCTCCTGGATGTCAACGCCAGGACTTGGGGTTACCACTCGGTGGGCAGGCCAGCCGGAGTGGATTTCCCCTACCTGCTGTTCCGCGACCAGATTGGCGCGCCGGTGGAAGAGGTACACGCCCGGCCCGGTGTCCGCTGGATCCGACTCAGCACCGACGTTCCCAACGCGCTGCGGGACATCCTGGCGGGCAGATTGCGTCCGGGGGGGTACCTGCGCTCCCTCCGTGGCGTGCACACCGAGGCGGTGTTCTCGATCAATGATCCCCTGCCAGGCCTTTACGAGATCGCGCTCCTGCCCTATCTCGCGGTCAAACGCGGCCTGTGACCTCGCCAGCAGCCCGAGGAGGAAGCGTTGTTCATAACCTCCCACCCGTTCGCCTTCTTTGACTACTTCCGCACCCCCTACGAAGTGCGGCCGCCCTGGCAGAGCAATGGCCACGCAGGTGCGGCGGCTTTCGTCCGCACGCTGACCACGGCGACACGTCCCGGCCAGGCTTCGCGCTCCCTAATGTGGGTCGGTGCCGACGCCAGGCCGGCGGCGCGGAGTGCGGCGGGCCAGCTCGGCTGCTACCAACTTGATAACTTCACCTTCTTCGGGCATGTGGCGCCGGACGCTGCGGTCCTGGCCATGCTCCCGCAGCCAGGGCGGGGCTGGCACCCGGCCGAATCCATTCGAGCCGCCGACGGCCGTCGGGTGGCTGCTATCTGGCGGGATACGGATGGCAACGTGTTCTTGCCGTTCGATCCCGGCGAGGTGATGCGGCTGTACTGGTCAGAGGGATACCGGGATATCGGGCGCTCCGCCGTTGCTGCTTTCTGCCGCGCCGCCGCGCTGCACGGCTATTACCTGGCTCGCCCTGCCCTGCCCCGGTCGGTTCAGCTGACGCTGCGGCGTCTGTTCACCCGGGTGCAGGCCGCTTCCCCCTTCCCGGGATGGCCGATCGAGGACAGCCTCCACGACTTCTACGCCTGGCTGTTCGCGGTGATCGCTGATCTGGCGGATGGGCCGGTGCCGTTCCTGGGCTTGTGGCCGGCCGGCCGGTCGTGGGCTCTGGTGCTGACCCACGACGTGGAAACCGCCGCTGGCTACCGCGACATGGATCTGCTGCGCGCGCCGGAGCGTGCACGCGGATACCGGTCGTCGTGGAACTTCGTCGGCGCTCGCTACCAGGTTGACGACAGAACGGTCCGCTCGCTGCAAGACGATGGCTGCGAGATCGGGGTGCACGGGCTCCGGCACGACGGCCGGGATCTTGCCGGGCGGCACATGGACGAGCGGCTGCCGGCCATGTGGGAGCACGCCAGCCGATGGAACGCTGTCGGGTTCCGGTCACCGGCCACTCACCGAGACTGGGAACTGATGCATCGGCTCGGATTCGGCTATGACTCGTCCTACACCGACACCGACCCATACGAGCCGCAGCCGGGTGGCTGCTGCACCTTTCTGCCCTATTTCAACCACGGCACGGTGGAACTCCCCATCACTCTGCCGCAGGATCACACCCTGTTCACCATCCTGCAGCACGCGGACGCGGACCTGTGGCTGCGGAAAGCGGGGCACATTCGCGACCGCGGCGGCATGGTGCTTGTGCTCACCCACCCGGATTACGCCCACGACCAGCGGCTAGCTGACGGGTACCAGACGCTGCTCGATACGTTCGCCGACGACGGCACGGCCTGGCACGCGTTGCCGCAGGAGGTCGCTGCCTGGTGGCGCAGACGTGCCGCTTCGACGATCCGCAGTAATGGCGACGGCTGGAGCATTGACGGCCCCGCGGCAGACGCCGGACGGGTATGTTTCGCAGCAGCCGGATCCGTGGCCGGCCAGAGCCGGCTGGCCTCGCCGACGGCTGCCGCCGGGTCGCTGCGCAGCGAAACGGATTCCGCCTAGACCCTGCGGAGGTGGCTTTTGCCCGGCGCCAGGGGCCTTGATTCAGCCGGGCTTGATCGCAGTCCCCCACAGGCCGCCCCGGTAACATGCCTGGCCGCGAACCATGCCTCCGGGGCCACCCGTTCGATGAAGCGGCTGAACCCGAGGCTGCGGTCAATGTCGTCTACCACCGCGACCCCGCCTGGCGGCAGCGCCGGCCATACTGTGTCAAGCTCGAAACACGTGTTGCGCGCGGTGTGCAGGCTGTCATGAATAAAGAGGTCGACCTGCTGGAGCCTGCGGACCAGTTCCGGCAGCCGCCGCCTGCTCGTCCCCTCCACGTACGTCCAGCGGGACCGCAGGTCCTCCGGGACGGCTCTGCCGATCTCGTGATGCAGCGCCGGATCTACGGCCGGGAGATCGACGCTCCACAGATGGCCGTTCCCGTTGCGGTGGAGGCCCTCAAGGATCACCCGGCTGATAAGCCCATGGGCCACCCCCGTCTCCACTACAGTCGCGGGACGCAAGTGCGCAACGAGGCACCAGATGGCCGTGGCCTGCGCCCGATCGCCGTCGTTCCACCCGCGGTAAGAGGCCAGGCCCACATGGAGGCCCGCCGCTGCCAGGCCGGAAACCGTGGCGTCCCATACCTTGCCGAACTGTTCCGATTCCTGGCATGGCCACGGCGCGTTGATGGCTTTGTGCAGAACGGGCGCCCAGTCCTCGACGACCGCGTAATGCTCACTCTGCGGACGCCCGAGCGCCATCAACTCGCGTATATCCCTGTGCCTGTCGATACGCCCGCGAACGCGCTCGATGCCCTCACGGGGATGACGCAGCATCATGTATGATGCGCGCACTGTAAATCCGAGTCGCATCGGTTCCAGGCCCCCTCGGCTCACGACAGGAATCGTAATTGAGTCTAAACCTCATCAGGATGGCGCCTGCGGGGCGCGTCGACGATGCCATGCGGCGTGAATGTCGCCCACTCGAACAATCGACTCCAACTGGCGGTCACAGGCAACCCTCACGTTGATGAGGACTGCTACGCCAGAAAGAGGTGGCGCCGATCCGTGGCGCCGGTGAAGAATTGCTCAATGCGCGGGTTCACTTAATGGCCGAGCGGTGTTTGACTTTGTCATGGCCCTCCCCCGGACCGGCAGCGGCAGCGGCAGCGGGCATGTTTTGCCGCGGGCGGTTCCTGCCGCCAGGTAAATGAGCGCATGGACGGTGTCACGGTCCTGGAGATGACCGATCCTCGCTGGGCAGATTTCGTGGCGGCGCATCCGGCAGCGACGCCGTTCCACCATCCGGACTGGACCCGGCTGGTCGCCGGTTGCTACGGATTTCGCGCCTTCGCGCTCGCTGTCAGCGATGTGACTGGCGCTATCCGGGCTGGCCTGCCGGTGGTCGAGGTGCGCCACCTCCGTAGCGGCCCCAAATGGGTGTCGCTCCCGTACACGGACTACTGTCCGCCTCTGGTTTCGGGGAGGCAGGAGGAAGAACAACTGGTCGCCGCGCTCCAGCAGGCAAGTCGTGCCGCCGGTGTCCGGCGGGTTGAGATCCGGGCACCGATTGCCGGTGGCTCAGCCGCTGGCCCTGCGGCGCTTCGTCACGTGCTCGCTCTCGGTCGCAACCCCGCCGAGGTCTATGCGGGTTTCCACCGCTCGCAGGTACAGCGCAACATTCGGCGCGCGGAACGAGAGGGACTGACAGTGCGCCGGGCCACCCGTCCGCATGATCTTGTCGACACCTTCTACCGGCTCCACCTGCAGACCCGGCGGCGACAGGGGGTGCCTGTTCAGCCCCGTCGCTTCTTCCGCCTGCTTTGGGAGAACACGATTGCCACAGGACTCGGTTCAGTCCTGATCGTGGAGGTGTCCGCGCAGCCGATCGCGGCTGCGGTGTTCCTGGCATGGAACGAGACTGTGATTTACAAGTTTGGTGCTTCTGACGCAAGCAGCTGGTCGCTGCGCCCGAATCATCTGCTCTTCTGGCACGCGATCCGCGCGGCCTGCGAGCAGGGGTGTCGTTGGTTCGACTTCGGCCGGACCGACATCGGTCAGGAAGGATTGCGCAATTTCAAGTTGTCATGGGGAGCCGTCGAGGAGCCGCTTGTCTATAGGACGCTGGGCGGCAAGCCGGGATCGGCGCCGCCGACGGAAGGAATGGCGGGCCGGATGCTCGGGCCTGTCATCCGTCACGGCCCGCTGCTGCTCTGCCGCGCCTTTGGCGAGACGCTCTATCGGTATGTCGCCTGAGGCGGCGTCTGGGGCTCCGCGTCGCGGCCGCTTTACCGTTGCGGAAATGGCGCGGGCAGCGATTTGAACCGCCCGGGAATATTGGAGATTTTCATGGAACCATACAGAACAGTTTCGTGGGAGCGCCCGGCGACCGCAGGTTCCGGTCGCGGGCGGCGGGCCGCGGAGGCGCGCGTGTGATCGGCGTCATCTGCGCTGACAGCGAGAGGCCGGCGGTCCGCGAGTTCTTTCAGCTGTTCAAGACGCCCTGGGTGTTCTGGGAGTCCAGTAGATCGTGCGATGTCTTGGTCGTCACAAGCGCGGCCGCGCTACCCGAATCGTTCACCGCGCGGCTTGTGATCGCCTTCGGCACGATCGAGATGCGCGACGACGCCTCGCTGGGCGTCTCTCCGCGATCGCGGACGCATGACGGCACGCTCGAGGTCGACGATCTCCAGTTGCCGCTCTACACAGGAGCGCTGGCGCTGGCGGGCGACGCAACGATACTGGGTCGATCGGCGGGCAGCGGCGCAGCGCTGATCGTCGAGTGCGTGACCGACTCATCTCTTACTATTCGGTGTGGCTACGATCTCTTTTCTGAGGTCGAGTTTCTGCTCTCGGTCGGACAGCCGCGCGAGCGTGCAGATACGCCGACCCTCGACCTCCATATCGCACTTATGCGCCAGTGGATCCTTAAGGCCGGGATCTCACTGTGGGAGATCCCGCCGGTGCCGGCTGGTCATCAGTTCCTCGCCTGCCTCACGCACGACGTTGACTTTCTTGGGATCAGGCGTCACCGGCTGGATCGAACGCTCGCCGGTTTCTTGCTGCGGGCTTCGCTTGGTAGCCTGCACAGGTTCATTCGTGGCCGTCGCTCACTGAGACAGCTACTCAGGAACTGGGCAGCGCTGCTGTCGCTCCCGCTCGTCTACGCCGGAGTGCTGCCGGATTTCTGGCTCCCATTCGATCGTTACATTGACGCGGACGGCGAGTTTCGCTCCACATTCTTCGTGATCCCGTTCCGGGGACGGCCCGGCCGAGGGCTCGATGGCCGAAGCGATCCTCGACGGAGCGTCCAATATGCTGCCGAGGAGACAAGGCCCTGGCTCTCAAAACTACGGTCGCTGGACTTCGAGGTGGGCGTCCATGGGATCGACGCCTGGTGCGACCTCGCAGCGGCAGCAGACGAGCTCCGGAAAGTCGCAGAGCTGACTGGCGAAGCAGAACTGGGAGTCCGGATGCACTGGCTCTACTTCAATGAGAGTTCGTTCGCCACGCTGGATCACGCCGGTTTCGTGTACGACGCTTCGATCGGATACAACGATGCGGTCGGTTTCCGAGCTGGGACCACGCAGGTCTTCCGCCCGCTCTTGGCCGAGCGCTTGCTTGAATTGCCGCTCAATATTCAGGACACCTCGCTGCTCTTTCCAGGCCGGATGGACTGCACCGAGCAGGAAGCGCTCCTTCTCTGCGAGCGGATTCTTGACTGGACGCAGGGACTGGGCGGCGTGAGCACCCTTTCATGGCACGAGCGCAGCCTCGTGCCTGAGCGCCAGTGGGGCGGCGTGTACCGGCGGTTGCTCGCACAGCTCAGGCAGCGAGGCGCATACGTCGCGCCTGCACGGGAAGTGGTGTCGTGGTTCAGCGCTCGCCGTTCTGTAGATCTGCAGGGTGCCGAGACCGAAGCGGATCGCCTGCATGCACTCGCGGATCGGGGACCAGAGGCGGTCGCTTCGCCTGCGCTCATGCTCAGGATCCACGGCAGCCGCCCGGATCACGACGATGCCGGAGCCCCTGGTTTCGTCGACATCCCGGTGGATGCCGATTCCCTTGGCGCACTGCTTTCGACGACCCAGGCGACGGCCGACTGAACGGCCGGAGGACCATCCTCAAATGACGTAGGAGCACTCGTACCGGCAGTGCTGCTGCGGGCGATCGCAAGTTGCTACTTTGACAGCGACCTGGGAACTGCATGGTGCCGCCAGAGCCGGGACGAACTCTAATTCGCTGGCGTTGGCAGGAGGAACGGGGAGCATTACGTCAAGCGAAACGACGCCTCGCGCGCACGTCACTCAGCGCGTCGACGGGCGCTCGAATGGGGCTACGCCAAGGCGCGTGAGCCGCGACGATGAGCGGCGGGACAAGGAGCAGTCAGCCGCGCTCACGCGGCCCAAGGTCTCGTTCATCGCATGGGCGGAGGATTCTGGTCGCGCGCATGAGGTCGCTGCGGCACTGGGGGGGGAGGCTTGCACCTTCTATCAGCTGCGGATCGTGTGGAAGCCGCTGGTGCCCCTGCGCTACCTCCTGAGCGCTGTCAGCACCTGCATCTACCTGATTTCGCGGCGGCCGCGCGCTGTCATCGTCACCAACCCGCCAATCTTCCCCGGGCTCATCGCCCTCCTTTACTGCATTGCGACGAAGGCTCCGTTGCTGCTGGACAGCCATCCGAGCGCATTCGGAGGAGGACCGGTGGCGAAGCATGTTGCAGGTGTCCATGCGTGGCTCGCGCGGCGCGCAGCGACAACAATGGTCGCTGTCCCGGAACTGGCGAAGATCGTGACGGCCTGGGGCGGCCGGGCGGACATCGTCCATGAGGCCCCGCCGGCCCATCGCACTGCTCCCGCCAGCCCGCTCTCGAGTCGGCCGCGCATCGTGTACATCGGGAGGTTCGCCGGCGATGAGCCGACCGCGGAGGTGGTTGAGGCGGCGCGGCTGGTGCCCGAGACAGACGTACTGATTACCGGCGATGTCCGCAAATGCCCTGCACTGCTGCGGAAGTCCGCCCCTGCGAACGTGATCTTCACAGGCTTCCTCGAGGGACACGACTACAATCGCGCCCTCGAACAGGCGGATGCCATCATGGTCCTGACCAGGCATCCGCTGGCCGTGAACCGCGGCGCCTACGAAGCCGTCTATTTCGAGCGGCCCCTGATCATCAGCGATCTACCCGCGATGACCCCACTGTTTCCGTATGCCATTTCCGTGAGCAACGACAGTGCGAGCATCGCGCGGGGAATTCAGTCGGCGATCGAACTTCATCCGGAGCTCGTATCAGCGTGTCCGCAGGCGCGCGCCCTGCAGGAGCAGCGCTGGCAGCACCAGCTCGATCGTCTCCGGGAGCTGGTGTCATGCTGAGGGCTTTGCAGCGACGCGGCTGGGTGCTGCTGGTCGCGATCCTAGTCACGACCGCGTGTGCCTACGTCGTCGCATCCAAGCACGGCGAGACGTATACGGCAGAGAGCACTGCTGTCGTGTCCGCCGGCAACAGCCCCCAGAGTGTGGTGACGCCGGACCAGGCCGACCTGCTCGCGAACACCTACGCGGTCCTCATACCGAAGGACGCCGTGATCCTTCGCGCCGTGGCCACCAGGCTCGGCACGAGCGTGTCCGATGTCCAGAAGAGGCTCTCGGTGTTCAACACCACGGGGACAGCCCTCCTGGCGCTCGACTACCGGGGCACAAGCGCGGCCAATGCGATTGCCGGGGCAGCTGACGCTCTCAGAGCGATCGCCGGCGACTATCCCGTCTCGCCGAACATCATCCCTGGATCCGTTGGAGCCGTCCAGACGCCCACCAAGGCGTCTGCCTCAAGCGGCCGGGCCGTCCTCGTGACGCTCGGCGTAATCCTTGGCGTCGCACTCGGGCTACTGCTGATGGTCGTGTGGGAGCGGGTTGATCCGAGGATCGACCGACCCGAGGACCTTAGTCAGGAGGTTGGGTCGCCCACCTCGCCCGTCAGCGCGATCTCCCAGTCCGGGGTGAATGCACTGATTGCCCGGTGGACGGATCTCGCCGAGCGCGAGCCGTCAAGGATCGCGCTCGTCCCGGTGACCGCCGATGTACAAGCGGATCTGCCGAAGGTTGCACTCAGGTTCAGTCAGGTCCACGAGAACGGCGCGACGGCGCCTCGGTGGACTCGGACACGCGATCACGTCGCCAATGGCGAAGACGCCACGCGGCCGGTCGGGATCGGCACTCCCGTGGTGATCGCCTGTGAGCTCCCGTCGGCTGACCTCACCGCGCTGCAACCCATCATGGACTGCGATCTCGTCGTCCTGGTGGCCAGGAGGGGCACCCCGCGGGCCGTGCTCCGGGAGTTGCTCGACTCGCTCACGGAGTTCGGAATATCGCCTAAGTGGGCGATCTTCCTCAGCAGGAGAACTGTAGGACTTCTAGGCGAAGCGACCGCCCCTGGTCGCTTCTAGGCGGGGCGAAAGCCCGATGAGTGTCAGCACCGTGCGGCTGCGCGACACCCGTAGGGTGCGAGCTTCCTCGTCGGCCGGCGGGCGCAGGGTGCGAGCTTCCTCGTCCGCCGGCGGGCCGACTTGGCTGCGGACCGGATGGTCACGCGCCATCTTCACCGTGGGCGCCAGCGCCACCGTAGGCATTGCCGCTGGCCTCGGCACCAAGACCGCCGTCGCTGCCCTGCTCGGAGTGGCAGTAGTCGTCATCGTCCTTGTCCGCCCGGTGATCGGGGCCTATGCGCTGGTTGCCGTTGTGCCGGCGGTCTCGGGGCTGCGTGCGGGGCTGCCCGTACCGCAGTTGCGGCTGTCCGAGGCCCTGATCGCCAGCATCGGAGTTCTGCTGCTGCTGCTGGCCCGGCCGGGTCAGACCCCTCGCTGGAGAGCGTTCGACTGGCTCGCGATTGGGTACGCCGTTGCGAACGCTGGCCTCGGCGCGGTCGATCTCCTGTCCCGCGGTGCCCCGATAACGCTGGCGGATGCCGACAAGCTGCTCGGCCCGGTGCAGTTCTTCGTTCTGTACCGGGCCGTGCTGACGACGCTCACGACCGAACGCCAGCGCCAGGCCGCCCTCCGTCTCCTGCTGTTCGCCAGCGTACCGGTGTCGCTGCTCGCGGTACTCCAGGAAATGCACGGCCCCGGCATTGCGCAGCTGCTGGCCAGCGCCACAGATTCTCAAGCGTTCGTGACCAATGTCGGCGTCGCCCGTGCGACCGGGCCGTTCGCGCACTGGCACGATCTGGGCAGCTACCTGTTCGTGATCGTGATCGTGGGTGTATCGCTTCTCGTCAACCAGTCGTGGCGGGTCATGAAGCCGAGGATCCTGGCCGGGATCGTGGTGCTCGCCGGCATCGCGCTGATCACCACGGTGAGTTTCACTCCGATCGCAGGCACCGCGGTCGGAGTGCTGGTGCTGGCGGTGACCGCCCGCCCACGCAAAAGGTGGGTGGCGCGCGCAGCATCGCTCATCGTGCTCCTCAGCGTCGCGTTCGGACCGGTCCTGGCCGCTCGCTATAAGCAGCAGTTCACCCTCCAGGCTCCCATCAAGCAGATTCCCTACCTGCCCCAGAACTTCAACTTCCGCATCACCGTCTGGACAACGGAATTCCTTCCAGTGCTCGAGAAGCACCTGACGACCGGCTATGGCCCGGAAACCCCGCTAAACCTAGCCTTCTCCTACACCGAGTCCATATACGTAACGCTTCTCCTGCGAGGCGGGCTGCCGCTCCTCTTCCTCTACGCCGGGCTGATGCTCACCCTGGCTCTGCGAGCGCGTGATCTCAGGGCCGATCCT
>WNGH01008805.1_pt1 | contig 15029 bp, 13 predicted proteins | sample 5400631 | NCBI WGS metagenome assembly WNGH01 (sample SAMN13153373, study PRJNA577476) | soil metagenome | isolation source: 115 cm soil or saprolite under Garry oak tree replicate 1 | place: USA:California | collected 2016-06-15
CGGCAATTTCCCCGCGCGAAATGGCCCTCGGCCGCATCCATCGCGGCGAGTTCGGCGATTTGTACTCCGGCGCGCTCATCATTTCCTCCAGCGATTCCCGGCGCCCGGCAGAGGTATTCGATCAAGTCCTGCCGCGCGGCAAAATTGCGGCCGTCGAGCTGCACTGCCGTCTCGAATTCCCTGTGGGCCTTCCGCGCCAGGGAAAGCGCGGAAAACCACATAGCACGATCGGCTTTTTCTCCATACGCTTTCCCGAGCCAGTGGTGATACTCCGAATTCTGCGGCGCCAGGGCAACGGCGCGCTCGCCGCTCCGCACCGCCTTGTCGCTCTGCTCGAGCTCGAAGTAGCTCCGCAGCAGCCAGTACTGAATTTCCGCATTCTGTGGATCGCTCGAGGCCTCGTCTTCGAGCATCTGAACCGCTTTTGTGTATTCACTCAGTTCAAAGGCCTTGCGCGCGGTTTCCAGCGCCGCAATCAGGTCGCCTCGCGATGCCTGAGCACCAGGCATACTGATCGAAAGGAAAAACCCGAGAGCAAAAATCACCCGGGACAAAGCCATGATGAAGTCCTTGGCCGCAGAGAACTATCGAGTGCTGACGACGCGCACAGCCATTCCGTCTTTGAGGTCCACATCACCCGGGAGCGCGACCATCTCTCCTTCCTGCAGGCCGCCCGCAACTTCGTAACTTGTCGCGCTGGCAACGCCCACCTGAATTTCGCGCTTCTCCAGATATTTTTTGCCGACACCCAGCGAAGCGTCTTTCACAACATAGACATAACGGTGGCCCCCTTCAACGTCCACCGCGCCCCGCGGCACCGCCAGGACATTGATCCGCTGCTTCGCGATGATCCTCACGCTTACGTTGATGTTGGGCAGAAGCTCCAGCTTGTCGTTATTCACGGAGCAGAGCAATTCGCCCACGCTGCGCGAATTGCGAGGAACCACTTGTTTTGGAATTACCTCCGTGCGCCCCTGCCACGCGCGATTGGGCAGGGCGTCCCAGGTGATGACGGCCGGCTGCTCGGGTTCGAGCCCGCCAAGCTCCGGCTCGTCGATGAAGGCGCGCACCCGCACTTTACGCAGGTCGGCCATTTCCGCCAGCAGGTCGCCAACCTTCACGGGATCGCCGGTCCTGACCGGCAACGAATATAACGTGCCGTCAATCGGCGCGGTAATTCGCCCCATGCCCGTTTTTTTCTCGAGGACCGCGATTTCGGCCTTCGATTGCTCCACCTGCAGCGCGGCGCGCTCAGCATCGAGTCTCACCTGCTGGTCGAACTCCTGCTTCGCCGCCGTAAGACGCCGGACAAGATCCTGCGCTTTCGCCAGGTCCAATTCATTCTGCGCGAGTTCTGCGCGCGTAGCGGCCTGTTCCTGGAAAAGCCTTGCGAGCGCGTCGTGATTCTTTTGCAGCCGGTCGCGGTCGGCGATGGCGTTCGCGAGATCTCCGTTGACGCGAGCTGCATCGCCCGCTCGGCCGCCCGCGCGGGCGGCGCGCAGGTCATCCTCGGCGCGCAAGCGGTTGGCGCGGGCTTGCGCGAGCTGCGCAACGGCATCTTTCACGTCCAGTTCCAAGAGCAACTGGCCCTTCTTCACGGCGCGGCCTTCCACCGCCGAGACCTTCGCCACAAACGTGGCCAACTCCGCCCGGATCACCGACGGGGCGATCGGCTCAACCTTGCCGTTGCTCGAAATCGAGGCCACCAGATTTTCGCGCTGCGGCATGACGGCCGCAATTTTGGCCGCCGGTTGCCGCCCGCTCAAACGATAGAGACCGTACGCGGCCGCAGCGGCCAGAACCAGAAACAGCAAGATGCGGTTTCTCAGTCTTCGATCCATGAAGATTTACTGTCGATGCAAATTGATTGGCCCCTGAGTTCGACAACCGAGAATACCATCGGACCCAGCGGGAGTTCGGCCCGATTTCAGGCCCAAGAGGTTGGAGCGGCAATAGCCATCAAGAACGGCGCATCGGTTCTCCTTCGGTGTTCGGCGGCGAGACTATGCGAACCCGCGCTGTCCGGTTGACCCCCTACGGTTCTGCGCTGCAAACCCGTTCATCCAAAAGATATACATTCTAGCAATTCCTTCGCGGCATTCTCCACCCGCGGCAAACGGTCGGTGCCAGCCTGGCGCGTCTTTCCGCTTCGTCCAAATTCCTGGATGCGTGCGCTTCCGTCCGGGATGCCGTAGAACTCGCGCAGGCACGGACTCTGCCGAAGGGTCACACGTGCAATCACCCGCCCTCGTGCTAGAATCCGCACATGAGCAACGAGCCCGCCCAAACCGCGCACAAGCCCGAACACAAACCCGTGGACCCGAAACAGCCCTTTCTCCACAGAGTTTGTATTCAGTGCAACAACATGTTCCGGGTGACGCCGGAGACCTACGACGCAAAACAGTGCCCCAATTGCCACAAAGGCTGACGAAATGATGACGTTCATCAGCCCTGAGGAGCGCAGCGCGGTTTGCCTCTACCCCGACTTGGTCAGGGCGCCCCGGATGGTTCTTCGGGGTGAGCCGAAGGAGCCTGGCGCGCCGCATCCCGGTTTCATGCGATAGTAACAATCCGCCGTAATACTTTGCGGAGTAGGTGCGTAATAGCCACGGGGTGTCCTGTTCCCCGCGCTACACGCGTCAATCCAAAGGAATGTTCTGATGATTGAAGCTCGCGGTCTGTGCAAGCGATTTCAGGACAAGAAGCGCGGCGAAATCCGCGCCGTGGAGGGAGTCAGTTTTCGCTGCCTGCCCGGTCAAATTTACGGCCTGCTCGGCGCGAACGGCGCCGGCAAGACCACCACGCTCCGTATGCTGGCCACCATCCTCGAGCCTACTGACGGCACCGCCATCGTTGCCGGGTACGACATCGTGGAACAACCCGAAAAAGTGCGTGCCAACGTGGGCTTCCTCTCCACCGCGACTGCGCTCTATCCCCGGCTGACCGCGCAGGAGATGGTCGAGTATTTCGGCCGCCTGAACGGCCTCGACGAAACCACGCTCAAGCGCCGCATCGACGAAATCTTCGGCCGGCTCGATATGGACGGCTTCCGCGACCGCCGCTGCGACAAGCTCTCCACGGGCATGAAGCAGAAGGTCTCCATCGCCCGCACGCTCGTCCACGATCCACCGGTGATGATCTTCGATGAGCCGACGGTCGCCCTTGACGTGATGACCGCCCGTACCATTGTGGAATTCATCCGCGAGTGCCGTAATCGCGGCAAGACCGTGATTTTTTCCACCCACGTGATGAGCGAAGCCGAAAAGCTCTGCGACAACATTGGAATCATCCACGACGGCAAGCTTCTCGCCGAGGGCTCGCTTCGCGAATTGCGCGCAAAGTACGGCGAGCAGGATCTGGAAGAAATCTTCGTGAAAGTCGTGGGCCCGCACCACGTTGCCGTGGAGGCGTGACCGTCATGAACGCACGCAATGTTGGTTTTGTCTATCGCAAGGAATTGACGGAATGGCTCCGCGACCGCCGCACGCTCATCTCTACGGTTCTCATTCCTCTCCTTGCCTTTCCGCTGATGATGGTCGGCTTCAGCGCGCTGGCCATCATGCTCGTCGGCCAAGCCAAGAAAGAAACGCCAAAAGTGATGGTCCTGGGCGGCGAGGATTCTCCCGCGGTCATCGAAGGACTTCGCAAACTCGACAACCTGGAGATTGTCCCCAGCACGTCCAATTGGAAGGAAATGATCTCGAACAAAGAGATTCGTGCCGCCGTGGCCATCCCCGATGGCTTCCAAGCTGCGCTTGCCACCGGCGAAGCCAAAACTGTGCTGATTTATTTCTATGAAGGCGAGTTGAAGTCCTCTTTCGGCGCCGACCGAATCGAAAAATTTTTCAAAGACTACCGGGACAGAGTCGTTCGCGACCGCCTCGCCGCCAAGAACTTGCCTGAAACCATCCTCAAGCCCTTCGAGGTCAAGCAGCAAAACGTCGCTCCGCCGGAAAAGGTGGGCGGCGCTGCCTTCGGCGGCTTCATCGGCTACATGGTGATCCTTCTGTGCATGACGGGAGCCATGTACCCCGCCATTGACCTGACGGCCGGCGAAAAAGAGCGCGGCACGATGGAGACGATTCTTTCGAGCCCGCTCGCGCGCCTCGACCTTGTCCTCGGAAAATTTCTCCTCGTCTTGTCCGCCTCGCTCGCCACGGCCACGCTTTCCGTCATCTCCATGGGCAGTTCGTTCTCGATTCTCGGGAAATTCCATGCCTTCAGTGGCGGACAGGGCGCTGATTTCGAAGCTCGCCGTCATCCCCATCCTCAATACCAGCCTTATCTGCAAGGAAATCGTCGGCGGAACGTACCACTGGAACTACATCGCGCTCATTTTCCTTTCCACCTGCGTCTATGCGGCTGCCGCGCTCTTTCTCGCGACGAAAATGTTCCAGCGCGAATCCGTCCTCTTCCGCTCCTAGGATCGCTTCGCGGTCGAGAAGCGTAACGTGCTATATCGCCCTTATGCTCACGACTTACCCAATCTCTTTACCTGCGTCCAAATGTTAGAATTCTTTGTTCATGAGCGCTGACCCGCTGATTTCCGTTCGTTCGCTCTCCAAGCACTTCCGCACTTTCGAGCGGCGGGAAGGCATCCTCGGCGGTCTCATCAACCTCTTCCACCGCGAATACCGCATCGTGAAGGCCGTGGACAACATTACGTTCTCCATCGGCCAGGGCGACATGGTCGGCTACATCGGCCCCAACGGCGCCGGCAAATCCACCACCATCAAAATGCTGACCGGGATTCTCGTTCCGACCTCGGGCGAGATCCGTTCCAACGGCTTCGTTCCCTGGCGCCAGCGCGCGGCCTACGTCAAAACGATCGGCGTCGTTTTCGGCCAGCGCACCCAGCTATGGTGGGACATCGCCGTAATCGAGTCCTTCAAGCTCCTCCGCCGCATCTACGACGTTTCGCAGCGCGACTTCGACGAGCGCATGGAACTGTTCGACCAGGTGCTTGGCCTGCGCGCATTTCTGCACACTCCGGTTCGCAAGCTCTCGCTCGGCCAACGCATGCGCTGCGATCTTGCCGCTGCGCTGCTCCACAACCCGCCGATTCTCTTCCTCGACGAGCCCACCATCGGCCTCGACGTCGTGGCCAAGGACCACATTCGGCAGTTTCTCCGCGCCATCAATGAGCGTTACAAAACTACCGTTCTGCTCACGACGCACGACCTGGACGACATCGAACAGCTCTGCCGCCGCATCATGATCATCGACCGCGGCGCACTGTTGTACGACGGCCCGCTCGCCGGACTGAAAGAACGGCTCCTGCGGACCAAGCAGATCAAATTCATCCTGCGCGACGGCGAGCAGGCAACTCGCCTCGCGGCCTTCGAACACTCTCTCTCTGCTTCGGCGCAGAATGGTGCGCTCCATCTCGAGCGCCTCGACGAAATGACCTGCCGCTTGCGCTTCGACCGCTCGTCGGTTTCGACCGCCGACCTGATCCGGCGCATTCTCGCGGCGGTCGAAGTCCGCGACTTCGTCATTGAAGACGAGCCCATCGAGGAAATCGTCAAGCGCATCTATTCCGGCGAAGTGTTCGCCGCGCCGCCCGGCCCGCAACCATGACCACGGCCGCTCATCCGCTCGCAGCGCGCCGCGGCCGCTTGCAAGCCTCGTTCGCCAAATATGCCGAATTCATCCGCATCGGCTTCGTCAACATTCTCGCCTTCCGCCTGCGCTACTACACCGGCATCATCACCTACCTCATCAACGTCACCGTGTACTACTTCATCTGGCGAGCCGTCTTTGCCAATGCAGCCGGTTCTCTCCTCGGCTTTTCGCTTGCGCAAATGCTGACCTACGTCAACGTGGGCTGGATCATCCGGTCGTTCTACTGGAACACGATCGATCAGGAGATGGCCTACGAGGTGATCGAAGGCAAGATCGCCATGGACCTCATCAAGCCCGTCTCCGTGCAGTGGATGTGGCTGACGCGCGCCATGGGTGAATCCGGATTCCGCCTGATTCTCCTGACGGCGCCGACGGCAATTGTCATCGCCTTGCTCTTCCCCGTTTTGCCGCCGGCATCGCATCTTCATTTTGCGCTCTTCCTCTTCGCGGCCCTCGGCAGCTTTCTCCTGATGGGCGCGATCAATTTCCTGATCGGCACCTGCGCGATCCCGCTTAAATCCATTCTGGCGCTGATTCGCGCGAAGTACTGGCTGATCGAACTTCTCTCCGGCTTGCTGATTCCTTTGAGTTTCTTCCCGCGCCCGTTCCAGGTCCTCTCTTCCTGGCTGCCCTTTGAGCACATCGCGTATACGCCCCTTCAAATCTATCTGGGGCGTCTTTCGCTCGCCGCGTCGCTGCGGCGGCTCGCGCTCGAATATGTCTGGGTCGCGGCGCTGTTGCTGCTGGGCCATCTCTGGTGGACGCGCGCCACCCGCAAGATCACCATCCACGGAGGCTAGTGCCGTTCCAACCCGCCCAGGCGGGCGGCACCACAAAATTCCCTCTCAGCCCGGGCCGAATGAGGAGGTCAAGTTGGTTCCAAATAGTTGGAACGGCACTAGAGCGGTGGGAAGAATCTTCCGTCAAATCGAACGCCATGCAGGCCTCTTCGGAGCCTATTTCGCGCAGTACGCCAAGGTGCGCGTCGCCTATCGCGGCGATTTCTTCATCACTCTTGGCACCTCCTTCGCCGCAACGCTCTTTTCCTTCGGCTTTGTGTATTTCCTTTTCCAGAGAATTGCCTACCTGGCGACCTGGGACAAATATGAGGTTTTCTTCCTCTACGGCTTCTCCCTGATTCCCTTTGGCCTGTTCAACGTCCTTTCCCTCAACCTTTACGAATTCGGCTCTACGTACATTATGGAAGGCAAGTTCGACCGCGTCCTTCTCCGCCCCATCTCGTCGCTCTTCCAGGTTCTCTTCGAGACCTTCCGCATCGAATCGTTCCAGGAAGTCGTTACCGGCCTCGTCGTCGTCCTTTGGTCCGCGCGCATGCTCAGCTATCGCTGGCATGCTCTTGATGTTCTCCTCCTCGCAGTTTTTGCGCTCTGCGGCGCCGTCATCTACATCTCCGTGTTTCTCTTCCTCAGCACGTTCTCTTTTTGGTTTGAGGACCGCATCGGCGTTCACCCGCCCTTCTGGAACCTCATTGCCTTCGGCCGCTACCCGCTCTCGATCTACAGCGGTTATATCCAGTTCCTGCTGAGCTGGATCATCCCCTTCGGCTTCGCCACGTTTTATCCTTCCGCGCGACTCCTCGGCCACGCGGAATTCCGCGCCTACGCTCCGCTCGTGCCGCTCATCGCCGTCGCAACGTTTGCCGTCGCGGCCACATCTTGGCGCCTCGGCCTTCGCCGCTATTCCTCCACCGGCTCGTGACCCCTCTGGGAACCCACGATCACGCGGAGCGGGCGTGATCATGGCGCGCTTCCCAGGCCTGGCTGAGCCGCCGCACCGTCTCCCGCAGGCGCACGGCGAGATCGGTGATGGTTTCGAGCCGGCGCAGCGCGTCCTGTGGCAGCCGGCCGTCGTTCCGTCGGCGCACTTCGGCCAGAAGCAGCTCGGCGTTTCCGAGGATGCCGGTCAATGGATTATTCAGTTCGTGCCGCAGGACTTCACCGAAATCTTCTTCGACTTCCGGCGAGGTTCGGTGGGCGCTTCTCTGGGAGGCTTGCGCCACGGCAGATTCCTGCTCAGTCAAAAGCCGCAGCCGGCGCTCGACGAGGCTGCAAGCTACCGGCAGGAATTCTCCGGCGCGGGCGACGAAATCGGCGGCGCCTGTGGCAAGAAGTCCGCCGATTTGGGACTGTCGCCCCGGCGTCGCGACGACCACCAGCGGAGCGAGCGCCGCCAGGCGCGCCGCAACCTCGAGGGCTTGCGCGCCCGTGGGAATGTCGCTCCCGGGCCGCAAGAGTCCGGTTTCCTCCAGCACGATGATATCCGGGGGGACGACGGCGGCGAAATCGCGTGCCTCTTCCGCTGAACCGCTGGTCTCCACCTGCACGGCGTCGCTTTCGAGCTCCTTCGCGCACGCGGCGGAAAACGCCGGGTCTCGGCTTACGAGTAAGACGTGACGGATCGGGGTATTCATTTGTTCCTCACAGCAGCGGATTGGGATTTGACCGGAGTGCGCAACCGCAGCGCGCTCCGAATGGCCTCCGTCAGTTCGTCCACGTGGAACGGCTTTGCCACGCAGGCGAGATGATTGCGCTCGAGAAACTCGAGCGTCGAGGCCGAAACCGTGTCGCCGGAAACAAAAACGGCGTGCTCGCGAAGAGGGCTGTTCGTGCGCACCAGCGCTTCATAGAAGTGCTGTCCGTCGAGGCCCGGCATTTTCAGGTCGCAGATAACGAGGTCGTAGTTGCGCTGGCCGGCGCGCTTCAGCGCTTCGCGTCCATCGAGCAATATATCCGCCTGGAGGCCCAGGTCTTCGAGCACGTCCCCGATTAGCCGCGCCACCGTCGGCTCATCTTCCACGACGAGGACGCGGGCTGCGGTTCGCGAACTCGTGGCCCCCGGAGCTGCCCTCCGCTCCCGAGGGACGCGTGCCGCCTTGGCGCGCCGCGCTTCCGCGGGAACCAGCGCCGGCTGCTCTTCGACGGCCGCCGGGAGTTCGACGGTAAAGACCGCGCCGCCACCGGGACGGTTCGCCGCGCGGATCTGGCCGCCATGCTCGCGCACCACGCCGAGCACAATGGAAAGCCCCAGACCGGTACCGAGGCCCGCCGGCTTGGTCGTAAAGAACGGGTCGAAGATACGCGCCAAGATCGTCGGCGGAATCCCCGGGCCGGTGTCGGAAACTTCGAGTTGTAAGCGGTTTTGGTTCAGACGGCGCGTTTGCACCCGAATCGTGCCCCGGCCGGCATCCTGCTCGATCGCTTGCTGCGCATTCGCCACCAAGTTCATAGCCACCTGCTGCAATTGGTCCGCATCCCCCAGCACTGGGGGCAAACCGGGGTCGAGGTCCATCTCGATGCGAATCTTGTCGGCGGACAAAGCGAATCGGCGCAGCTCGATGGCGCGAACGATGAGCTGATTCATCAGGACCGTGCGCCGCACGGGCCGGGCGTCACGGCCTGTCTGTAGAAGATCCCGCAAGATGCGGCTGGCCCGCTCCGCTTCCTGATAGATCTGGCGGAGCTCCTCGCCGGCGCCCGCTTCGTCGCGCAGCAGGAGCCTCTGCGCATAGCCGAGGATCGAGGTCAGCGGATTGCTCAGTTCATGCGCCACTCCCGTGACCATCTGTCCAAGAGCAGCCAGCTTTTCCGTCTGCAGAAGCTTGGACTGGAAGACGCGCTGGGCCGTAAGGTCGCGATAAATCTCGAGCCAGCCAATCCGCCTTCCTTCGCTATCCATTACGGGGCGTGCTGCGCGCTCCAGAATCCGGGCCGCCGGTCGCACCAGATGAATTTCCTCACGCACGCCGCCCTCCCCGAGCTGTGCCAGTTCCCGCCACCGCTCCGCCAGGGCTGCTGGTTCGGCCGCGTTCTCCGCCAGCCGCACAATCAGCGCGTCCAGAGTGCCGATCCGGGCGGTCTCTCCCGGATCGAGTCCGGCAATCTGGGCGAAGCGTGTGTTCATCGCGCGCACCCGCTGCTGCGAATCAAACAGGACAACACCCTGCTCCAGCCACTCGAGCAGATTGCGCAATTCGGTTTCGGCGGCTGCGACCGTCTGCCGGCTTTCGCCTTGGGTGGGGACCTCCTCGAAGAGAACGGCGTACAGATCGTCCGCTACCGGGACAGGCGTGTGAAACCGGATGCGGATGCCGTTTGCAAACTCTGCTTCGGCAGGCCCAACGTTGGGCTCGCGTGCTGTCGAGGCGCGCTCCCACCAAGACGCCATGAGGTCTCGGTCCTCCGGCCGGAAGAGAGCGGCGAATTGGGGACGGATCGGCGACGCCTGCACGGGTCCCAAAAGGATTTGGGCCCCCGGACTCTTTCCGACCACCTCTCCGCGTGAATCGAGAATCAGGCGAGGCTCAGTCCGCTGGCGAACAAAGGTGTGCGCTCGTGCGGCACGCTGGGCTTCCTGCCGCTGTCTCGAACGCTGGGCCAGCGCCCTGCCCGCCAGCAGGGCGCGCAGTTCGAGACGCTCCAAGGTGGAGAGTGCGGCGTGGTCTTGGTCGAGCCCCGCCAGCAGTACTCCGCGCACCTCTCTGTCCCACCGCAGCGGGATCGCCACGAAGCGCACAACTCCGGCATCGGCAAGCGGCCCCGAGCCGTCCGCACCGGTGATGCGCCCCGATTCCAATGCCTGCCGCCAGAGCCCCGCGAGTGGCTCGCTCTCCAATTGCGTGCGAACGTCAGGATTGCCGCCGGCGCCGGCAGGATCGAATTTTGAGCCCTGCTCCTTGCTCGGGCATCCGACGACGGCAAAGCTTGCGCCCACGGTGACGCAACAATCTGCAGCGATGTTCCTGAGCAGTTCCTCAACCGCCGGACTTTCCTCAATGGGGTGAAGAAGTTTGCCGACCAGCGTCAGGTCCGCGAGGCGATTACTCGCCATGCGCCGCTCATCCGCAACGGACAATGCCAGGGAAAGCTCTGCGGCGATTCCCTCCATCTCCTCCCGCGGGAACACGGCGTTCCGGCTTCTGGATGCCGCCAGAAGAAGACCCTGCCAGTGGCCGTGACGCTCGACGGGAACCCACAGGGCTCGCCGCATCTCGACGAGCGGGCCAAGAATCGGCGTATCCGGAGAGATGTCGAGCGTCGACCGCTCAGCGGTCGCACGGAAAGAAGACTGCGCGCTCCGTTCCACCGCCGTGAGCGGCTTGAGAAAGTAGGAAATCTCTGGGGAGAGTCTCGTCCAGGAGGCAGGAGTGAGTTCCTGCTGCGAGTCCCAAACGATTCCCCGAAAGTCTCCCGGCCCGGACGCCTCCGCAAGCCAGACGCCCAGCCGATCCGCGCGCACCTGATCGCGAAGTTGTTGCATGGCCGCTTGGATGAGTTCCTCTCTGGAAGCGCCAGCGATGGCCGCCTCGGCCACCGTCCGCCCCGTGCCACTCTTCTTTTCTCCCCGCCCAAACAGGCGCATCCCTCCCCCGCAGCTCGGTGGACACCCCGCCGCCTCTCGTAACGGCCGGAGAAGGTGCCGTCAGATCTGACAGGCTGGATGTACCGCTTGAATGGATACAATTGCACTGCTGCTTCCATCCACGGTTGAAACAAGTGTCGCGGCGTCAATGGGTTGCAAGAATGGTTTGGACGCTGGGGCACATGAGGAGTTCCATGTCGAGAATTCCAGTGTGGAATTCCCGGAGTGGAATTGCGGGAGGCTCGCGGCTCGAGGGAGGATGGAGAACTGGATCGGTAGCCTATGGGCGTGGCGGTTGTGCGCCGGAAGAAAGTGTCCGGCCCTAACTTCCCAAGGGGGCTATTGGACGTTCTGTTTGATCTGGTATTGCTTGAGCTTGCGGTAGAGCGTGGTTTTGCCGATGCCCAGCAGGCGCGCTGCCGCCAGTTTATCCCCGCCCGTCTCCCGCAAGGTGCGCAGGATTGCCCGGCGCTCCATCTCCTCCAGGGGAAGCACTTCTTCCTTGTCCGGAACCCGATCCGTCGAAGGATACACAAGGTTGGATGGCAGATCGCCCACATGCACGACCGGCCCTGAACCTAGCGCCACCCCCCGTTCGATGGCATTTTCCAGTTCCCGGACATTGCCTGGCCAGTCGTATGCCATCAGTCGGCGCATCGCCTCCTCGGAAATCGTGCGCGTTGATCCTTGCTCGTCGGAATATCTCTCCAGGAATGCTGTGACCAGAAGCGGGATGTCGTTTCTGCGTTCGCGCAGAGGAGGGAGTTTGATCTGCACGACGTTCAACCGGAAATAAAGATCTTGGCGAAAGGTTCCATTGCGTATGGCGGTCTCGAGGTCCCGATTCGTCGCGGCGATGACGCGCACATTGATCGGCCGGCGCTCGGTTGCGCCTACCGGCTTCACTTCCCGCTCTTGCAACACACGCAGGAGCTTCGATTGCAAGTCCACCGGCATGTCGCCGATTTCGTCGAAGAATAAGGTCCCTCCTTCAGCCGCCTCGAGAAGTCCCTGCTTGGAATGCAGCGCGCCCGTAAAGGCTCCTTTTACATAGCCGAACAGCTCCGATTCGATTAGCGTGGGCACCAGAGCCGAGCAATCCACGGGGACGAATGGCTTGTCCCGTCGCGGACCGTTGAAGTGGATCGAGCGCGCAACCAATTCCTTCCCCGTGCCGCTCTCACCCAGAATAAGGACGGGGTAATTATGCTGGCTGACCCTCTCGGTCAGCTTGTAAACCCGCTGCATCTTTTGTGAGGCGCCGATGAGCCCGCCGAAACCCGGGCGGGTGCGCAGTTGCTCGCGCAGGAGCCGATTTTCTCGGTCCAGTTCAATGTCGCGCACGACGCGCTCAAGCCGTGTCTGCATTTCTTCCACGCGGAACGGCTTTGTGACATAGTCCACCGCGCCAAGACGCATGGCCTCCACGGCGGAGTTGATCGTGCCGTACTGGGTCAAAACAACAACGGCCACCTGCGGATGCAGGTCGCGGACGCGTTTCAACAGATCCAGGCCTCCGGCCTGCGGCAGCTTAAGGTCGGTGATGAGTACGTCGACGGGCAGCTGTTCCATGAGCTCGAGTGCTTCTTCGGCGCTCGACGCCGCGTGCGCTTTCATCCCGCAAAGCACCGCCACCTCCACGCAGTGCTGCCGAGAACTCGGCTCATCATCCACGACGAGGATGTGCATTGGAGCGACCGAAGGCTGAAGCCCGGGTTCGAGCGTCGGCTCAGTCGCTTTGAAGGAGCTCCGATCCGGTTCGCTGTGAGCCATATTCATGAATCAAGCACCTGCTATGCCATTTTGGAACGGAGGTTTCCCTGCCTAAAATCAATCGCTTAGCTACTCACACTGCTCTGCGTTCTATTCCAATTCGGGAAGAGTGTCAACGGTTATAGCTGCGACCTATATCTAACCACCGCATTATCAAAGTGTTGCCGATTTGAACCCTCTGCTCTTCCCCTTTTGGGCAGCAGCCATCTGCCGGGACGGCGACTAGGGCTAAGGCATCGGAGATGGGGTAGGCGCGGGAGTGTGTGCGAAAGGCCACCCATTTCACGGTACACTTCGCATAGACCCATGGCCACGATGCATGTGTTAGACACCGATTGGACGGGGCGGCCGCGCTCGATTGCCGCAAGTCTATTGTTGGGAAATGGTCAGGCTGCCCTTGTAGATCCAGGACCGGCCTCCACCCTGGAGACCCTTCGTGAGAAGCTCCGAGTCCACGGACTGGGGGTCGCCGATCTGGATGCCGTACTCCTAACGCATATCCATCTCGATCATGCCGGCGCCGCAGGTTCACTGGTGCGGGAGAACCCACGCCTCGCCGTATACGTGCATAGAAACGGAGCGGCGCACATGGCCGACCCGGCAAAGCTCCTCACCAGCGCCGGTCGGCTCTATGGCGACAACCTTTATCGCCTGTTTGGGGATTTCCTCGCCGTGCCAGCGGAGAACCCTAGAAGTCGTCTACACGCCGGGGCACGCCTCACACCACGTGAGCTTTATGGATGCTACGGAAGGGGTGGCGTTCGTGGGCGACACAACCGGGATGCGCATCCAGGTTGATGGATTTGTTCTGCCGGTCACGCCGCCACCCGACATCGATCTGGAGATTTGGGAGGGGAGCCTTGCGGCGATCACCGAGCGTCAGCCGAACCGGTTGTTTCTCACGCACTTTGGTTTCTCCGAGGACGTGGCTGGCCATATCGGGGAGTTTCGAGAGCGGTTGCGCCGCTGGGCGGATTTGGCGGCCGAACTCGTGCGGTCCGGCGAGGAGGAAGCGAAGGCTCTCTCGACGTTCGTGGCCGCTGTACGCACTGAAGTCGAAAAAGCTTTGCCGGAGGAGGAAGCCGCACACTACGTCTTCAACGGTGGGCTCGAGCTTTCCTGGCTGGGGCTAGCCCGTTACTGGCGCAAGCGCGAAACGGTGACTGCCGGCTCCGCCGGCGTCAGATGAACTGGCAGAACCGAATCGCCTCAAGCTGATTCCCCGGAATCCGACGAAACGCCGGCCTCGGCCGGCTGAGGAACCGGCGCGGTGAGCGTTTCCAGGCGCGCGGCGAGGGCATCGGCGAGGAGATCGACGAGAAGCTTCCCGGCGTTTCCGCTCGCGTCCTGATCCGGGTTGTATTCCGCCACGTCCATGGCCAGCAGATTCTTGTGCGATGCGAAAACGCGGAGGGCCTCGCGCACTTCGTCCGCACGCAGCCCCCCCGGACCTGGAACCGGCACAGCGCCGAAATCCTCCTGCGCGATGACATCAGTGTCGAAATGCAGCACGTATTCGCGCCCCTCCGCGTGCATTTGCTCGAGGGCGTGGTGCGCGGCGGCGGCAACGCCGCTCCGCTGCGCATCCACCGCCAGGACACGGCGCATCGGCGAGCGGCTGAGGAATTCCTGCTCCGGCGGGTCGATGCGTTCGAGGCCGAAAAGAGTCACATCGGGTTCGCGCACGAGCGGCGGCTCACCCCAGAAGCGCACCAGTTCGGGAGCGCCACGGCCGGTGAAATGAGCGACGACCATTCCGTCCAGGCGTCCGGAAGGAGTCGTCGCCGGCGTATTCAGATCGGCGTCGCGATCGAGCCAGATAAGATTGACGCGCTTGTAGTAACGGCGGAGGCCCGCGACAACGGCCATCGACTGGACGCATTCGCCGCCAAGGACGAGGACCAAAGCCCCCGTTTTGACCGCTTGCTCGACACGCGGCCGCAGGTCATTCAGCCCAGCTACGACTTCGGCGGCATTTCGCGCGCGGGGATGCTCGTCATCCTGCGCAAACAGGCGCGGCGCGCAGTCGCCCAAGTCGGTGACCTCATAGCCGATGGATTGCAGGCGGCCGACCAGGCCGGCTGCGCGCAACGCCACCGGCGCCTTCTCGATGCCGGGCGCGAAAGCGGCTGCGCTTGAAGGCGCGCCAATCAGGGCAATCTTCTTCGGCTGACGGACAATTTTGACCGCCAAGATTCGCTCCCAGTTTTGGAGTATGCTGCGAGGGCACTGTCTGCGCCGGTCATCTGCCG
>WNGH01003512.1_pt1 | contig 15028 bp, 11 predicted proteins | sample 5400631 | NCBI WGS metagenome assembly WNGH01 (sample SAMN13153373, study PRJNA577476) | soil metagenome | isolation source: 115 cm soil or saprolite under Garry oak tree replicate 1 | place: USA:California | collected 2016-06-15
AATGTATGCTTGAATTATGCAAATTGCTACTTCAAATAATAGGTATCCAATAGATACAGATAGTAATATTAATGTGCCGAATGAAGAGGTAAAAATGGATGCTGCACAGTAAATTCCTACTAGTCTTAGAACAATATGTCCTGCTCTTATATTGGCGGCTAATCGAAATGACAGGGTTAATGGTCGGACCATAATTCTAGTTGTTTCAATTAGTACTAAAAATGGATTTAATCAATCTGGGGCGCCATCAGGGAGAAAGTGGGCTACTGAGGCTTTAAAGGATTTAGTAAATCTAGATAGAACTATTCTTAACCAAACTGGGAGTCCAATGGTAAGAGTGAAGATAAGGTGTCTTGAGGTTCTAAATATATATGGAATTAGTCCAAATAGATTAATTAGAATTACAGTGATGAAAATAGAGGATACTAGAGATCTTAGTCCCTTTAAATGAATAGTATTGGTTCGTGAGAGTTGGGTAAAGATTAATTGAGTAATTTCGTTTATGAATGAGGATTTGCGTGAGCCGGTGATTCAGAATGTGGACTGTATTAATAGAATAAGGAGTACATTAATGCAGAGAAAGATTCTATTAGAAGGAACTAAGGTGTTAAATATGAATGGATCGAATGATGAAAAGATGTCTGGTATCATTCAAAACATGGTGCGATACCATTGGAGACTTTGAAGGTCTCTAGTTTTATTAACTTAATGTTTTATATTTTTAGGATATTATCTCAGGCTGTGGATAATAGAGGGTTTAGAAGGTAGAATATGAAATAGATTACTGTAAAGGATTGGCCAATAATAATAAATGGATCTTCTACTGGGCGACCGCCAATTCATGTTAAGATTGCTCAGGATGCTACTAATATTCAGAATAGGAGTTGGCTGATTGGGTAAAAGGCAAATCCGCGTTTATTTATTTTTGAGGAGAATGGAAGAATAAATAGAATTAGAAGGGCTGCGAACAGGGCAAGTACTCCACCTAGTTTATTTGGGATGGAGCGAAGAATAGCATATACTCATAAAAAGTATCATTCTGGTTTAATGTGGACTGGTGTTACTAGAGGATTAGCTAAGAGAAAGTTTTCTGGGTCTGTTATAAGGTTTGGGGTAAATAAAATAATAATTATAAATAGGAATATAGCAATAACATATCCTAATACGTCTTTGGTGGAGTAGTATATGTGGAAAGGAACTCGATCTGGGTTACCTTCAATTCCTAGAGGATTATTAGACCCTGTTTGATGAAGAAATAGGATATGTAGAATTATTACTGCTGCTACAATAAATGGAAGAATAAAGTGAAAAGCGAAAAATCGGTTTAGTGTAGCGTTATCAACTGCGAATCCACCTCAGATTCACTCTACTAGTATTTTTCCAATATATGGAATAGCAGAAAATAGGTTAGTAATAACTGTAGCACCTCAAAATCTTATTTGTCCTCACGGTAATACATATCCTATAAATGCGGTTGCTATAGTTAAGATGAACAGAATTACTCCTAGGTTTCATGTCTCAATAAAGAAGAAAGATCCGTAATAAATTCCACGGCCTGTGTGAAGATATAGAAATAGAAAAAATATAGAGGCACCATTAGCGTGGATAGATCGAAGGATTCAACCATAATTTACATCGCGAGAGATATGAGCTACTGAGGAGAAAGCTATTTCGATGTTTGGTACATAATGTATAGATAGGAATAGACCGGTAGCAATTTGAATAATTAAGCACAGTCTTAGGAGAGATCCATAGTTTCATCAAATTGAAATATTGTTTGGGGCAGGTAAGTCAATTAGAGACCCATTCAAAATTTTGATGACTGGGTGAGTGGTTCGGATAGATTTAAACATATTTGAAGAATGGGCGTAGTGGTCCTTTGTTATGAATAGAGACTTTTACGACGACTACTATGGTAAATAGTAGGATTAGGGCTAATATAATTAGAACAGGGATATTGTACTTTTCATATATAATATTAGTTTGAGTTATGTAATTTATGTTTAGAGGTGTGAGCATATTTAGTATATATGAAATGAAGGCTAGAACAAAGATTGAAGAGAATAGAGTATTAATGAGGACTATTGCTGATAGATTTTGGTTAGGGGTGATAGCGACGAAGTATGAGAATATTACTAATATACCCCCAATGTAGATTAAAAAGATGAGGAGGGCTACTCAGGAGGATATAGATAGGGAGAATGTCACTGATAGTATTAATGCCAAGAAAAGGATAAGGAGGCCTATAGTTAGGGGATTTAAGGCTATTGATGCTGTAAAGGTTGTTGCTGTGATAGTTAGGATTAATAGAGATAGAAGCATGTTATAATTATGAGATTTGAACTCATTCTATTGGTTTCAAAGGCCAAAGTGCACCATACACTATGTTATAAGTTAGGATCTTCATCAATATACACATAGATAGAGACAGATTCATACTACGTCTACGAAGTGTCAGTATCATGCGGCTGCTTCGAATCCGAAGTGGTGCCCATTAGAAAAGTGGTGGGACACTACACGGGCTAGACACACAAGTAGGAATGTAGATCCAATTAGAACATGAAGACCATGGAACCCTGTAGCTACAAAGAATGTTGATCCGTAGACTCTATCGGAAATTGCAAATGATGCTTCTAAATATTCTCCGGCTTGGAGGATAGTAAAATATACTCCTAGAGTCACGGTAAGAGTTAGAGCTTGGATAGTGTTTGTTCGGCTATTTTCTATTAGTCTATGGTGTGCTCATGTTACTGTTACTCCTGAGGCTAGTAGGACGGCTGTGTTTAAAAGGGGTACACTGTAAGGGTTTAGAGGGTGGATTCCAGATGGAGGTCAACAACATCCAAGTTCAGGTGTTGGGGATAGTCTTCTATGAAAAAATGATCAAAAGAATGCAAAAAAGAATAGTACTTCAGAGGTGATAAAAAGAATTATTCCCCATCGTAGTCCTGTTGTTACATATGAGGTGTGATGACCTATAAATGTTCCTTCACGGATGACGTCACGTCATCATTGAAATATAGATCTGATAATTAGAATAAAGGAAAGAAGGAAGCATGAAATTCCATATCCATGGAATCATCTTGCTAAACCGACGGCTAAAGTAAAGGCCCCGAGTGAGGAGGTTAGAGGTCATGGGCTATATTCTACTAGGTGAAATGGTTGTCGTATCATTTATGATTTTTAAATTAATCTATTTACTTGGAAGGTAAGTGTACTTTATATACTAAAATCATATAAGGGAGGATAACTCGTTTATAAATTTACAGTTTATAGCCTATCTCGGCCACCCTATATTATCATTTTCATGAGATAGATGAGGTAGATTTAGAGGTTAATTGTGGGCAGTTAAAGTAGTTTGATTGAGATCATCAGTTAGATGATATAATGATTGAGATAATTAATCAAAATGTAGAGATTGCTATTAATCAATTTATTGGAGATAAGTGAGGCATTTAAAGTTCACCATGTGGTTATTGTGACTTGACAAGTCACTGTTATATATTAACTAGAGCTTTAGTTGAAGTTAGTGATTCATTTTATAAAAGATTTTAGATTGACTGATTCAATAGCGATTGGTATAAATGAGTGATTGGCTCCACAAATTTCTGAGCATTGGCCATAGAATACTCCGGGCTGTCTTATAGTAAATCCTAATTGATTAAGTCGACCTGGAATTGCGTCTACCTTTACTCCTAATGAAGGAACGGTTCATGAGTGAATCACGTCTGCGGCAGTGACTAGGACTCGAATTTCTAGGTGTATTGGTAATACAACTCGATTGTCTACTTCTAGGAGGCGAAATTCTCCTGGGGTTAGGTCTGAAACTGGAACTATATAGGAATCTATTTCTACATCTATGAAGTCTGAGTATTCATATCTTCAATATCATTGATGTCCGATGGCTTTGAGGGTTATTCCAGGTTGGCTTAGTTCATCAGTTAGGTATAGAAGGCGTAGGGAGGGGAGAGCTAGGAATAGTAAGATGATTGCTGGCAGGATTGTTCAAACTGTTTCGATTTCTTGAGCTTCTATTAGATAGCGGTTAGTATATGAGTTTGCTATAATGGAATATAGGGCATATGTTACAACAGATATAACTAATGTTAAAATAACTAGGGTTAAATCGTGAAATGAGATTATTTGTAGTATAATAGGAGATGCGGCGTCTTGAAATAGAAGTTGACCTCAGGTCATGCTAAGTGAGCTAATAATTAGCACAGGCCTAATTAACAAATAGGTGCCATTCGGCATTCACTTAAAATAGGAGTAGAAATGAGGCCTGTTTCTCTCAGGTTATGGAAGTCTAGGGGTAGAACTTCATTTCATTCTATAGCTGTTGCTATATTAGAAGTTGATACTACTCCACGTTGTGCGGCAAATCTTTCTCATAAGATAAAAATGAATATTATTAGTGCGATGAATGAGAGTAAGGACCCAAAGGATGATACTACATTTCATTTTATAAATGCATCTGGGTAATCTGAATATCGTCGAGGTATACCTCTTAGTCCTAGAAAATGTTGAGGGAAGAATGTTAGATTGACTCCGATGAATATTAGAAAAAATTGAGCTTTAGTTCACCGTTGATGAAGAGTGAGTCCTGAAAATAGAGGGAATCAGTGTGTGAATGCTGCGAAAATTGCAAATACAGCTCCTATTCTTAGAACATAGTGGAAGTGAGCTACTACATAATATGTGTCATGAAGTATAATGTCTAAGGCTGAATTAGAGAGGATAATTCCTGTAACTCCGCCTGTGGTAAATAGAAAAATGAACCCAATGGCTCATAATATTGGTGCAGTGTATTTAATGTTGGATCCATGAAGAGTGGCTAATCATCTAAATACTTTAATTCCTGTTGGTACTGCGATAATTATGGTTGCTGCTGTGAAGTATGCTCGTGTATCGACGTCTATACCTACGGTAAATATGTGGTGGGCTCATACGATAAATCCTAGAACTGCAATTCCAAGTATGGCGTAGATTATTCCAAGAGTCCCGAATGGTTCTAATTTTGCTCTATAGTGAGCTACGATATGAGAAATTGCCCCGAATCCAGGAAGAATTAAAATATAGACTTCTGGGTGCCCAAAAAATCAAAATAGGTGTTGATACAGAACTGGGTCTCCACCACCAGCAGGGTCGAAGAATGAAGTGTTTAGATTTCGATCTGTTAATAGCATGGTAATTGCACCTGCTAGAACTGGTAATGATAATAATAGGAGAACTACTGTAATTACTACAGCTCATACGAATAGTGGAATTCGTTCTAAACGAAGGCCTTGTCATCGCATATTAATGACAGTTGTAATAAAGTTTACTGCTCCTAGAATTGAGGATGCACCAGCTAAATGAAGAGAAAAGATTGCTAGGTCTACAGATGGACCGGCGTGGGCGAGGTTTCTAGCTAGAGGTGGGTACACTGTTCATCCTGTTCCTGCCCCTTTTTCTACGGCGGCGGATGAGACCAGAAGGGTAAGGGAGGGAGGGAGTAGTCAGAATCTTATGTTATTTAGTCGAGGAAAGGCCATGTCTGGTGCTCCTAGTATTAATGGGAGAAGTCAGTTTCCAAATCCTCCAATAAATACTGGCATAACTAAGAAGAAAATTATTAGGAATGCATGGGCTGTTACAATGGTGTTGTATAACTGGTCCCTGCCTAAAAATGATCCTGGTTGGCTTAGCTCAATTCGAATTAGGAGCCTTATAGCAGCACCAAGTATTCCGGCTCATACTCCTAGAATGAAGTAAAGTGTTCCAATGTCTTTATGGTTAGTTGAGTATAGTCATCGCATATATTAATATAAATATTGGTACTGAGAATAATAGTATTGAGGACATTGGGACTATAAATTTTGATGACAAGTAATAGAATTTTGAAGTTGGTGTTTCTGATAGAGTTGGCGTTAGGATTATATTAAATGAGATATTTAAATAAAAGTATAAATTTATTATGGCTCCTGTGATTAATATGATTAGAATATATGGATTAGAGTTAGCTAGAATTTCAATGGTCATTCATTTTGGGATAAATCCTGATAGGGGTGGCAGTCCACCTAGAGATAGGAGGAGTAATGGGATTATAATTTGAAGAATGGGAGCTTTAGATATGAGTTTATTTATATCAAGTCTAGTTGATGAAGAAAATTTGTTGAAGATAAAAAAGATAGGGGAGATTAGCATTGAGTAGATTATGAAATATAAAATAGATGGGATGAGCTTATTTATTGCTGCAAGGCTTAGTATTCAGCCTATGTGGGTAATAGAGGAGTATGCCATGATAGATCGTAGGTGTACTTGGTTTATACCAATTATTCCACCAATTAGGGCGTTTATTGCGGCGAGAAGCAGGATAGCATTAGAAAAAGTTCTTGTTATAATAAATGAAATAATGGCTAATGGAGCTAGTTTTTGTCATGTTGACAGAATTAAGCATGACAGCCATGAAATTGAGACTATTACTGATGGATATCATAAATGACATGGGGCTATTCCGATTTTTAGGAGAAGGGATATAAATAATAGGGCACTCATATAGTTTATCGGAGTGGAGCTGGAAAATCATAAGGATAGGCTGGATATTAATATTATTCTTGATCCTAGGGCTTGAGCTAAAAAGTATTTGATTGCTGCCTCTGTTTCTTGATTAGAGTTGGCTAGCATAATAAGAGGAATAAAGGAAAGAAGGTTGAGTTCTATTCCAGCTCATAGAAATATTCAGTTGGAGCTAGAGAGTACTATTACAGTTCTATATAATATTAGTATTATACATATAAAATTATATGGGGTGTATTTCATAAAGATATGGCGGAGTTGAACTGCCCAATTCAAGTTAGAAGCTTAATTTGCCCGGCTATCTTATGCAGCTCATTCTAAAGAGCCCTCATTTCATTCATGGAGAAGGCCTAGAATTAAGATTAGGAGGAACATAGTTCTCCCAATAAGCAGAAAGGATGTGTTTGTACTAAATAAAATTAGGGGGATAGGAATTAGTAAAACGATTTCAATATCAAAGACAATAAAAATGATAGCTAGAAGGAAAAACCGTATGGAGAATGGGATTCGGGCTCTGTGATTTGGGTCGAATCCACATTCGAATGGGGATGATTTTTCTCGATCTGTTAGAGAGCGGATGCCTAGAACTCATGACAGGATAAATAGAATAAATGGGATAATGATGGCAACTATAGACGAAATTAGTAATAAGTTCATTAACTAGAAATATAATATTATCTATTGATTAAAAGTCAATTGCTATGTCAAGCTCTCTAGTTAGATATTGGGGTATTACCCATATTTAACGTCATCAGAGTTATCCGTTCATCCGGCGCAGTATCTAAATTATTAGAACGACTGGAGTAATGATTGCTATTAGTGCTAGACTTAGAGGAAGGAATCCTTTTCATGTTAGTTGTATTAGATGGTCATATCGTATACGTGGTATAGTGGCACGAATTCAGATAAATAGGGTAGCAATTATTATTGTTTTAATAATGAGTCCTATATCAGATGTAAAGGTTAGCATGGGTTGGGTTATTCCAGTAAAAAAAACTACTGATAGAAGACTTATTATTAAGATGTTGGCATATTCAGCTATAAAGATTAATGCGAATATCCCTCTTCTGTATTCAACATTAAATCCAGACACTAGTTCTGATTCCCCCTCAGCAAAATCGAATGGAGTTCGATTTGTTTCTGCCAAATTGGTAATAAATCATATTAAGGCTAAAGGTCTTAGTATAAGTATAATTCATGATATAGAATTAATGGAAATTATTGATATATCTATTTGAAAGGATAAAATTAGGGCTCTCAGAAGAATTAAGGATATTCTTACTTCGTAGGAAATGGTTTGGGCTACTGCTCGTAGAGCACCAAGTAATGCATATTTGGAGTTTGATCTTCATCCTGCAATAAATGTAGTGTATACATTTATTCTTGAGATGCATAGAAAATAAAGGGCCCCGAATGATAAAAAGATTGCTGGGTGAAAGTGGGGGTAAATGGCCCACAATATTAGTGTTAAAATAAGCCCTAAAACAGGGGCTGCAATAAAAGGAGATTGGTTTATTATGGTTGGCTTAGACTGTTCCTTGGTAAATAGTTTTATTGCATCAGCAAATGGTTGAGGGAGCCCTATTAGCCCCACTTTATTTGGTCCCTTTCGAAGCTGAAAATAACCTAAGAATTTTCGTTCTATTAGGGTATAAAATGCTATAGCCAGAAGGGCTATAACATATCTAATGATAAATGAGATTGAGAATGGGATCATTATTAAGAGAATTTTATTCATAGACAGGGTTTAAACCTGTTGCACTATTCTGCCATCTTAATAAGCTCATAAGTGAGTTGAACACCTAATAAAGACGTTCAAAGTCTTTTGTTTCCGAAACGCTGAGCTGCTACTGAAAATTTCACCTACTAGATGCAAACTAGTTGTTCTATTTAAACTAAGTCGCAAGAGAGTGAGTAATTACTCATTTATTGATTCTAAGTCAATTACATTTATCTGCCAACTTTCTTCTATAGTGTATAGGTATTACTTATTATATGACATTGTATTTATTTATTTAGAATATTAGATATTAAATTTTGGTCCTTTCGTACTGTAAATTTATAGAATATTAAGGATAGAAACTAACCTGGCTTACGCCGGTCTGAACTCAGCTCATGTAGAATATTATGGGTTGAACAAACCCTCTTTTTATGACTTCTGCGCCTTAAAGATATTCTAAGCCAACATCGAGGTGCCAATCCCTATTGTCGATAAGAGCTCTTTAATAGGATTAGCCTGTTATCCCTAAGGTAGCTTGATTCTGTGATCTTAAAAGGATCTGTAAATTGACTTGTTAGTCGTATATATTATGGATGAGTTATCCAAGGTCGCCCCAACCCAATCTCTGTCTGTATGAACATATGAAGATAAAGCTCTATAGGGTCTTCTTGTCCTTTAATTGAATCTAAGCTTCTTCACTTGGATATTAGTTTTTATGGATTTTATTGAGACAGAGCTTATTTCGTTACCCCATTCATTCTAGCCCACAATTAATGGGCAAATTATTATGCTACCTTTGCACGGTTAGGATACCGCGGCCGTTAAAATAAATTCACTGGGCAGGAGATTACTTCTTATGTAAGTCAAGAAGCAATGTTTTTGGTAAACAGTCGAAATAGGTATTTGCCGAGTTTCTTAATAAAAATTTTATTATAAGATATATGAACATTATATATTTTGTTGGTTTATAATATTATGAATACTTGTTTTTACATAGTTAGTATACATTGAGTTAGTGGATATATCCGCTTATGTTTATCATTTACTGGTATAAATTATTTTGTGGTATTTACTGTGACGTAATGATAGATGGCTGATTTTAGGCCCACTTTGGTTCTTATATTTGCTTTATGGATAGTATAATAGGGCTTGTCCTCTATTATTTAACATATTACTTATTAGATGACAGTAATTGATTTAATATATAAATTTTAGCGGAAACCAGAGATATTCTTGTGCGGTTGGTATGTAGCCTCTGATTGTTTATATTTTAAAGGTTTTGACACAACTAGTAATTAGTTCTTTACATTAAAAAATCAGCTCACGAAGAATTCGGGATAAATTATGAAATTTGTTCTTGTAAAACCATTATGCACAAGGTATGTTTGTTTATAACTACTATATTTTATTATAGATTTCCCTTACGGTATTTATTTTGTAAATTTGAGAAATTGATTTTAAAATTATTTTTATTTGAATGATAGGTTTATGATGTCAAGAAGGAAGAGGAATAAACTTATGTTTTCTATTTAGTGTAAGTAAATTGCATTGAATATGCTATGTTCCTACAGACACAACTTCCGTTATGTCTACTTTGTTACGACTTTTCTCATCTTTAGACGAGAGTGACGGGCGATGTGTGCATATCTTAGATTAAGTTTCATGATTGAGAGTCATTACTATCAAGTCCACCTTCAACAAGAAGCTGTTTTTGTATCCGTTTCTATATTTAGATTGTAACCCATCTACTCCTTTTTATTAGCTGCACTTTGACTTGACGTGAATATATTATATGATATAGTTGTAAACTAGCTTTTAGAGGTTTACTGACGACAGCAGTACACAGGCTGTTGTTCAAAAAAAGGTGAGGATGTTCGTGGATTATCGAATTAAGTGACAGGTTCCCCTGATTTTATAAGATACCGCCAAGTTCTTTGGATTTTAAACTGTTGTTCGTATTATCCGGCTCTTTAATATGTCATAAATAGAAGGGTATCTAATCCTTGTTTTAATTTATGATTTGTATAATTAGATAAGTATGAATCCTGGACTTTGTGAATTGAACCTCTTTAGGTTATTTAGTTTATCTAAGTGTGTAGCCTTTATATATTATTTTTAGCCTATCGTCTAACCGCGGCGGCTGGCACGAATTTGGCCGGCTTCTATACTTTATTACCATTACTCAGTTTCTGATTGTTATAGAATTACGTACTGAGGCATTAAGTATTCTTTAAGGTATGAGATAATAGGGTGCGTATATGTTTCATGTACTTGCATAAAGTAAAATAATAGAATAGCTAGAATCAAACTATTAGTAAGAGAGGAATCTCTTATTCGGGGTATGAACCCACTAGCTTATATAGCTTATCTTACTAAGTAAAAGTATTATTATACGTTTTTAAATCTGCAATTTACTGTTGTTCTCAACTATTTTACTATAGTCATGATAGGATGATTTCTGGTTTAGCAATGATAGCTAAGATAGGAACTAGATGAGCTAGAAGAAGTAGCATGTCTTTTAATTTTATTATTTGAAGTGGTTTAGCATATAATCTTAGGTGTCCATGCTGTAGTGATACATATATTAGAAGGGAGTATGCTGCTGTAAAAAATCTGATAAAGGCTACAGGGATTATGGCTGCTGTGGAGTATGATATAATAGATGAAATTAATATGATTTCTCTTAGTAAATTGATGGATGGTGGGGCAGCCATGTTAGATGCTGCAAATAGGAATCATCATAATGACATAATTGGCACGGCCGATATTATTCCCTTAGTTAGGAAAATGCTTCGTGTTTGTGTAATTTCGTATCTTAAGTTAGCTAAAATAAATAGGGCTGACGATGTAAGGCCGTGAGCAATTATTATAGCTAAAGCCCCGCACATCCCCCATGAGGTGTTAGTAAGAAGTCCTGCAAGTATTAATCCCATATGTCCTACAGATGAGTATGCAATTAAGGATTTTAGGTCTGGTTGACGTATACAAATTAATCTTGTGGCAGAGGCCCCAACAAGGGCAAGGCTCATTAGTAGTGATGATCTTAGTTTAACTATGTTAGGAAGGATTGAAATAATTCGTATGATTCCATAGCCCCCTAGCTTTAAAAGAATAGCAGCTAATACTATAGATCCAGCAATTGGGGCTTCTACATGGGCTTTTGGAAGCCATATGTGCACTGAAAATATTGGTAATTTTACTAAGAAACCACCTAAGATTATTATTCAGCAAAGGAAGTTGGAGGATAATTGAATTGGGAATGAGATGTCGTATGGCATAGTTATTAAGGAGTGATTGGAGGATTTGTAAATTAAGCAAAATATTACTAGCATAGGTAAAGATGCTGTTACTGTATATAATATTAAGTAAATTCTGGCTTGTATCCGTTCGGGTTGGTACCCTCACGATATAATTAGAATTATAGTTGGGATGAGGGAGGCTTCGAACCAAATATAGAAAGATATAATTCCAGATGCAGAGAAACAGTTAATTAGAATAAATAGAAGTATGATATTTATTATTACAAATAGTATTGGATTATTGTTTTCATGAAGAATTTTAGTGCTTGCTATTATTATTATGGCAGCGATTCAGATTCTTAATATAACTAATACAGAGGACATAAGATCAATTCCGGTAAATCTTGATATAGATATATAAGAGTTAGATGAGAAATTTATTACAATTGATGTTGGTGCTAAAATTATTAATACTGAGGTGATAATTCATCAGTAGTTAGGGGTTAATAAAGGTAAAATTAGAAGGGAGGAGGTAATAAAGTATAATTTTAGCATTTGTTTATTGATATAGATGATATCATATCAGATCCGTAGGAACGTGATATTTTTACTAGGAGACTTAATCCAAGACTGGCTTCACATGCGCCAAATGTTAGTATAATAATTCTAATAGTTGGCAGCATGAGTGATACTGAGTATATTAATAGTGGGATAAAAAGAACAGTCCTTAGCATAATTCCTTCAAGACACAGTAGGCTTATTAAAAAGTGGGATCGTTGAATTAGTAATGCTAAGATTATGGAATAGATTGATAGCTGGGTAAAGATGATAAATGAATAATTCATAGAACTGAGAGATGACTCAATCTTTGACTTACAAGGTCAATGCTGTTTAGCTTTCAATTCTCAGTTTACACTAGTAGGGATCTTTGACACCCAAGGTCAGGGTTTTAAATAAACTATAAACTGAATGTATGATAATATTATATTTTTAACATGAAAAGTTAAGGTGTTATTTACACCACATACACATTTGAGGAGGAATTCATCTAATCAGCTTCAATGATTTGCTTTAGGTTTAAGCTACTCAAATACAGGTAAATGAACATTATGGAGCATAAAATTGCAGCAGAGGACCTCCCAGAAGAAACTAAATAGGAGGATGGGGATTTTGGGGAGTTTAGTAGGTAAGAATTTCTAGATTTTATAATTAGTTTATTTCTTCCTTGACCTCTAGAGGATTCAGTTCATCCTTGGTCAATTGATTTTAAGTAGTTGTGAGCGAGTATTATTGGTATTTTTATTGTAAACTGAGAGGATATAGGTACTAGATATCACATAGAACACGAAGCACGGTGTCTAATTGGGTTTATTATTAGTTCACAGTTATCTATAGATTCAGCTTTAATGGTTAGTGTCCATCAGGCAAAGATTAGCCCTATGGCGACTATGATTAAAGGGGTGATTTTTAAAGATAGAGGTAGAATAAATATTGATGTTCTTATAGGTGGAATTCAGGATATGGCACTCCCCGCTACAATAGAGAGAGATGAAAGGGCTACCATTGGTTTAATAATACTTATATTTTCTTCTATATTTACTATTAGAGGGCCGCCGTATGCTCTTCATATAACTACTAGGCTAAATCGTAATGAGTAGAAGGAGGTCAGTCCGATTCTAAAGAGTGATAGTGAAACTAGGAATAAGTTATTTTGTATATTAATGGCTGACTCTATGATAAGATCTTTAGAGTAGAACCCAGCTATAAATGGGAAACCACATAAGGCTAAATTGGCTAAAGTGATACATGATGTGGCTACTGGTATTTGATTGGCTAGGTTACCCATTCATCGAAGGTCTTGTGAGTGAAGGTGTGAGTTAATAAATCTGCCTGCGCATACAAATAAAAGGGCTTTAAAAAGTGCGTGAGTAAGCATGTGGAAGTAAGCTAATTGAGGCATATTTAGGCCTAAACTAGTTATTATTATACCCAATTGGCTGAGGGTAGATAGGGCAATAATTTTTTTTATGTCACATTCGGTTGTAGCTCTTAGGCCTGCTATTAGTATTGTAGACACTGCAAATAAAAGTAAAATTGAGTTAAAGAATTTTACTGTGTGAAGGAATGGATAGAATCGAATAAGTAGGAACACACCTGCAGTAACTAGAGTAGATGAATGTACAAGGGCTGAAACAGGGGTAGGTGCAGCTATAGCTGCAGGAAGTCAACTAGAAAATGGTATTTGAGCTCTTTTAGTTATTGCTGCAATGGTAATAGCAATTACTTGTATTGAAGTTGTATCTGATCTTCATATGTTTATAATATATCAATGTCCTTGATTTAAGGTTCATGCAATAGATAAAAGCAGTATAACATCACCAATTCGGTTAGTTAAAGCTGTTAGTAGCCCAGCAGCCAGTGACTTTGGGTTTTGATAGTAGATTACCAGGATGAAAGAGGTAATGCCAAGCCCGTCTCACCCAATTAGCAGGATTATGAAGTGTGGGATAAAGATTAGTAAGTTTATTGAAAGAATAAATAGTAGGACTAAAACGGTAAATCGATCGATGAATTTATCCTCTTTTATGTAGATTGTAGAAAATATTAAGACATTACCAGAAATAAATAATACAGTGCACGAAAATAGGAGGCCAATGGGATCTACAATGATAGAGAGCACAATAGGAGTTCTTGAAATTGAAGCCATTGTTCATTCTAGAAGAGTAGTATCTTGAGTTGTTAATGAGTAGATAGTAGGGATAATTATTAGAATTAGAAAACTAAAAATTATGTTCCTTGCGAAGCCAGCAATAGTAAAGTTTTGAGCTTTCATGAATAAAGATAATAATATATTTTTGAAACCACAATTCAATGGTTTATTTAACCTACTCTATTAAACAATGCCGAAGGCCCTTATCGAGTCGAAATCGATATGCATGATATGCTAATTGTTAGAAGCACAACATCAATCTGCAGATATTAATGAAACAACAATTCTACAGAAATGTATTGTAATACGTTCTTTATTCTGCATATTACTGTAGATTTAGGTGTGTGAGAGTGCCAGAAAACATAGGCACTTGCGCTGCCTCCAGTTTCCGACAAATTGTCCACTAAAATTTTCTAAAAATTTGATATGGAATATTGGTCTTTTTATTGTCGAAAAATTTTTATTCCCCGACAACGACTGCAGTTAACACGGGTTCACTTGGGTTTAGCTTAAATTTGCGAAAACTGGAGGCAGCGCAAGTGCCACATCTTTTTTTTTTAAAAAAAAAATTTGAGTTTGTCTCCTAATTTGGTGTATTCAGTAGAGATGGCGTACAAAATGACGATTTTTTACATTTTTTTTTTTTTTATTCACTTGGGTTTACGTGTTCTAAGAAAATCTGTTGTTGTAGAACTCCCCCCCCCGTTTATTTGTGCATGTATGGCTATATATATATATATTTATATATATACACATATATATATATATATATATATATATATATATATACATATATATATA
>WNGH01003516.1_pt1 | contig 15027 bp, 13 predicted proteins | sample 5400631 | NCBI WGS metagenome assembly WNGH01 (sample SAMN13153373, study PRJNA577476) | soil metagenome | isolation source: 115 cm soil or saprolite under Garry oak tree replicate 1 | place: USA:California | collected 2016-06-15
CGTTTCGCGTTTTCCGGCGCTCGGGGCTAACCTTCAGGCCACCCCGAGCTTCAATGCCAGATTGGATGCGCGAGGCAGGTCTTCGTTGCGGCTGTGGTGGTACTCGAGGCCAGCTGTCCGCCGGTACTACAGCGAGGCGCCCCCCTGTACTATCGACCCCCTGGCAGCCAAATCCAATACTCATTCCCGTAGCGGGAATCGAAGCGACGGGCCATGTCCCCAACGTGGGCCCGCAACGTGGTTCAGGAGCTCAGCGCATGCCCTTGTCAATCGCACCGGGAACGATTCAGTCCTCTAGCGGCAGCATCCTAAAGACGACAACGACCTGGGGCGCGCGGCTCGCGCTGTTGGTCCTGATCTCGTTGCTGGCTGCCGGATTGTCCGTTGCCGACGGCAAGAAGCACAAGCTGTCCAAGGATCTTGAAGCCCTCAAAGGCGGCCATAACGGCGCTACGGTGGACGTAATTATCCAATTCAACCAAAGGCCTACGGATGTCCAACATAAGAACGTGCAGAACAAGGGCGGCGTACTGAAGACAAAGCTGGACGTCATCAAAGGAGCCCATTATTCCGTCCCGACTGGCTCGTTAGAGGACTTGGAAAACGATCCCGACGTTGCTTACATCTCGCCCAATCGTCCGCTCAGCGGTACTACTACGTCGACCCTCGACTACACTCCTGAAAGCGTCAATGCTCAAGTCGCGTGGCAGCAGTGGGGTTTGGATGGCACGGGCATTGGAGTAGCGGTTATCGACAGCGGCGTTACCGCCGTTGGTGATCTCTACTGGTGGATTCCGTCGAATCAGACCTACGGTTCACGCGTTGTCTATAGCCAGAGCTTTGTACCTGGCACAATAGATACTTCGGACCAATATGGCCACGGAACGCATGTGGCCGGAATCATTGCGGGTGCGGGTTGGTTTTCCACTGGCTCGAGCTTTACGCACACATTCAAAGGGATTGCGCCGAATGCAAACATCATTAACCTGCGAGTGCTCGATCAAAACGGCGCCGGCAGCGACAGCAGCGTGATTGCGGCAATCCAGACCGCGATCAGTTTGAAATCTACTTACAACATCCGAGTGATCAACCTTTCGCTTGGCCGCCAGGTGTACGAGAGCTATACGCTCGATCCGCTCTGTCAGGCCGCCGAGGCGGCTTGGAATTCAGGCATAGTGGTGCTGGCTGCGGCGGGCAACCAAGGCCGGAACGACAGCGCAAGCACGGAAGGTTACGGCACCATCGCGGCTCCCGGCAACGATCCGTACGTCATCACGGTGGGCGCCATGAAGACAGCAAACACACCGAGCCGCATCGACGACACCATTGCCAGTTACAGCTCGAAAGGACCGACAGCATACGACTACGTGGTGAAACCTGACATCGTCGCACCTGGAAATCAGGTCATCTCCACGCTGGCGCCGAATGCATCCCTACTGGGTTCCCCCACCGACGTTCTTCTGAGCGAGTACAGTAACTCGACGGCTACCAGCACCAGCTCGGGCGGCAATACCAAGAACAACAAGAAGAACTCCACTTCAAGCTCCTACACCGTGGCCCTGAACGCAGTCTCAACGTCATATATGCGGTTAAGCGGTACCAGCATGGCGACGCCTGTGGTCAGTGGCGCCGCCGTACTTCTGCTTCAGCAGAATCCGAGCCTTACACCGGATCAGGTGAAAGCCCGGTTGATGAAGACCGCTTCCAAGACCTTTCCGGCCACAAGTACGGTTACGGACCCAACCACGGGCATCACCTATACGGACTACTACGACATTTTCACCATTGGCGCGGGCTACCTGGATATTGCTGCTGCGCTATCCAGCAACGATTTGGCCGATGCTTCAGCTGTGTCTCCAACTGCGGTGTATGACCCCACAACACAGAGCGTTTACTTAGTTACGGGAACAAGCGTTGTTTGGGGAGCGGACGCCGTCTGGGACACCTCTGTGGTCTGGGGCACGAACGTATTCGTAAACGGTACATCCGTGCTTTGGGGTAGCACAGTCTGCTGGGGGTCCAGCACGAGCAGTGGCTTCAGCGTGGTCTGGGGCACGGGCGTTGTCTGGGGTAACGCAACGAACCAGACGACATCCACCGCACTGAGCATCATGATGGATGGTGAGAAGTGAGCGCGGCGACGCAGGTTGGCAGTACGGAGAGGGCGATGCCTACTAAAGCTAAACTGTACATCGCGACAATTGCCGCACTTGCTGCCACAGTTTTCGTTGTGGTGGCCTCCGGGTGGAATCCGGAAAACCTTGGACACTTCGTTGCCTTCTTTGCGCTGGCGATGTTGGCCTCCGCGATGAAGATCCGCCTGCCGGGCTTCAAGACTACGATCTCGACAAACTTTGTCTTCATTTTGATCGGCATCGCGTTATTCAGTTTTGGCGAAACCGTGTTGATCGGTTTCGGCGGAGCGCTCGTCCAATCGCTCTGGAAGACACAGCAGCGGCCCAAGCCGGTGCAGGTGCTTTTCAACACTGCATGCCTGACCGTTTGCACAGCCGCAGCTTTTTGGATTTCGCACGCTGTTCTAGCAACGCTGGGTTCGAATTCTTTCGCCGCGATTATGGTTCTGGGAGCCTGCGTGTATGTAGTGCTGAACACCGGACTCGTCTCGCTGGTCATTTCCTTAGCCGAGCGACAATCTCTAAGACAGGTCTGGCCCTCCTGCTATGAATGGACGTTCCCCTACTTCCTAGTAGGGGCGGCCGTGGCCGGTCTGGCCAGCGCTGCGGGGCACGGGACCAATTGGGGTGTGACCTTGCTCGTCATGCCGGTGATGTATTTCGTCTACGTCTACTACCGGATGCACATCGTTCGCGCCGTGCTCGATAACCTCTCCGGTCCGGCATAAGCCGAGAAAACGAAGCCGCAGCTGTAGGCGCATCGCGAGGCTGCTGAGCTCGCCTCTCAAAGCGTCAGCACGGAGTTCTTAAAGCGGCTAGATGAGTGCTTTTTTCTGGAAGGACTTTTCAAGTGCACATCGAGCGCCCACGTGCGCGTCGTTATCCGTTCGTAGCTCGAATCGAACTGACCGACGTGCGGTCGGAAGACCAGACCCGGGAACGAACGAGCGACCTAAGCTTGTTTGGATGCCACGTGGATACACTGAAGCCCCTTCCGACAGGCACAAGGGTCAGAGTAAGGCTTGCTCACAGAGGCGCGAACTTCGTAGCTCTGGGCACGGTGGTTTATGCTGGAGCGAACGCTAGAATGGGAGTCGCCTTCACAAAGATTGAGCAAAAGGAGCAGGTAGTCTTGGAGAAGTGGATTGACGAATTAAGAGACGTGGAAGAGAGGCGCTCGCAAGTACACTGACAAAGGGCCTGCTCAACATACCGGATGCTTTATTTTTCGTCAGTTAATGCACGTACATGGCAGGACTTCACTTAAGTCAGGTTCCGTACGGGCTCAGTTTTTTCCTTCTGTATTCACAGCGGGGTGGCCTCCCTTTTCGGGAGAATCGGGACGAAAAACAGCAACGAGGCGGCACGAAACTCAGACGATTGTTCAGGCCCGGGGGCCAAATCTTTTCATCGTCGATGAATAGTCCAATCGTCGAGCCCACATCTCCCAAGCTAATCACGTCCTGACTCACGCCCAAGGCGCAAAGTAACACGGATACGTTGGGTCGTCGATCATCGGCGATTCCAGTAATTGGTCTCCTCTGGCGTGACGAGGAGAATCATGTCTGATTCTGCTGAGGCGTTTATTAGATGGGCGCTAGACGGTTCGAAGAGGAAGTGCCAGGTGGCATCGACGGCGGCATGGAGGAGTGCCGAGGCGAAAATCGAGCCGGTTTTGCGCCAGGTCCAGCCGTAGAAAAAGCCTGCGATGGTGGCCAGGACCACGTAGCGCCAGTTGGGAAAGTAATTGTTGGTGATGTGCGAGAAGCCAAAGAGAAGGGAAGCGACCCACCAGCCGACGAGGTCACTCTTGGATGCTCGCGAGAGCATATTCTGGAGCAAGCCGCGGAAGAGAAACTCTTCGGGCCAGGCGGTGAAAAACAGAATTCCGATGGAAAGAAATGGGAGCGACTTCCATTGGGAGACCTGTGGAGCAAACTCGATGAAATGCATGCCCTGGCCGAGTGGAATGGCAATGCAGGCAAATACGATGAAGCTGGCCAGGATGAAGAAGCCCCAATGGCGTCCCCAACCGATCGAATAGCCGATGCCGTTGACGCGGCGAACAAGCACGAAGCACGCGAGCGCGATATTCACGCAAAGGAGCACGGTGAAAACGTAGGCAAGACGCCCGCCCGGGTACGGCCAGAGCCAATGCGATAGCGTCCATGCGCCGGGTTTCGAAAGCGGCTTCACGGCTACCCAAATGCCCACGAGAGTGAGGAAATCCTGCCAGGAGCCCGGGGGCCGGCGCTCGGCGGAGGTGGCAAGCCCCAGTGGAATTAAAACCAGACCGGCGACGGCAGCGCCACGCGTGAACGCGAAAGTATTTGTCCCCAGGGCGTAAATCAGGTAGACAAGGAACACTGCGGCACCGAGCAAGTAGCCGCTGCCGGCGCCGAAGCGCGAGGCCAGAGTATCCGCAACACCGCGCGCGGCAAAAAGCAGCATCACCAGAAAGAAAAACGCGAAAGCCGTGAGCGTGGCGGCGAACGCGCGGCCGCCGTAGCCCAGCCAGGAGGAATAGAGCGCCGCAGTCAGAGTCAGAATAGCCCAAAGGCCGAGAACTGGGAGCGGGCCGAGTTGGCGCGTGGCAGGCAAGCGAGAATTGTAACTGAAAGAAATGGCAGGCCAAATTCAATCGCCCGCGAGACGCTTGGCGTATATCGACTGGATGCGCGGGCTCGCGTGCGTGCTGATGTTCCAGACGCATTGCTATGACTCCTGGATGAGTCCGGAGGCGAAGAAATCTTCGTCACTGATTGCTTGGTCGAGGCTGGGCGGGACGCTGCCGGCGCCGTTATTCATTTTTTTGGCAGGCGTGTCGTTCGCGCTGGTGACGGAAAAGCTGCGCGAGAAGGGAATCGCGCGCAACGCTGTCGCGAAACAAACGATTCTGCGCGGGGCGGAAATTTTTGGGATGGGGCTGCTGTTTCGAATGCAGGAATTCGCGCTGGGCTATCCTTGGGCGCCGTGGACGGATCTGCTGCGCGTCGACGTGCTAAACATCCTGGGGCTTTCCATAATGCTCATGGGCGTGCTGTGTTGGCTCACGGCTTACAGGGGCATTGGGGTGGGAGTTGCCTCAGTAAGGGCGCAGCATCCCGACAAGGTCGGGACACGTGCTGCACCACTACAAGCACAAATCGGCTACGCGCGGAATTTTGGGATTATCGGAGGTATTTTTGCGGCGGTGATCGTGGCGATGGCCACGCCACCGCTGTGGACGACGTACCGGCCGAAGTTTCTGCCCTGGCCAATCGAGTCCTACATCAACGGGGTGCACATCTTTAAGGAGCCGCAGCCGTGGCTTTTTCCATTGTTTCCCTGGTCGGCGTTTGCTTTCGCTGGGCTCGCCGTAGGCTTTTTCGTGTTTTCGGATATGGCCAAGCGAAGGGAAGAGCTGGCGTTTGCGGCGTTGGGCGGCGCGGGAATCTTGGCCTGCATGCTGTCGGTGCTATTCGATTCTTCGCGCGTGCGGTTATACGCGGTGTACGACTACTGGCACAGCAATCCGGATTTCGTATTGATGCGCTGCGGAATCCTGCTGGTGATTCTTTTTCTGGTTTACGCGTGGTGCCGGTGGGGATTTGCGCAAAAGGGTTTCAGCCCCATCATCCAGCTTGGGAATACTTCGCTGCTGGTGTACTGGGTGCACATCGAATTTGTTTATGGAAGACTTTCGATTCTTCCCAAGGGACAGTGCAGCGCCCTGAAGGCCACGGCCGGACTCGTTACGATTTTTCTGGCGATGCTGGGACTGTCGCTCACGAGGACAACGTGGACAAAATGGCGAGTCAGGGCTTGACGGTAGAATCCTGCGGCAATTGCTGCGACAGCGGAATTTTGATGATGACCTCGCCGGGCTTGGCGAGGCCGAGTTCGTCGCGGGCGATTTTCTCGATCTTGTGCGGATCGGTTTTCAGTTCGCGCACTTCCAGCTCGAGCTGCAAATTCTCTTTGTTCAACTGATCGAGGCCGGCGTTTACTCGCTTGATTTCCAGCTGCGTGCGGCGCATGGCCAGATAGCCGTGGGTGCCGAAAATATCGTGCACCACGAGCACTAGCCCGAGCAAGAAAAGGAGCACGCGTCCGTGCTGACGGAGAAACGGCTCGATCTTCTTGTCGACAGCGGTCTTCTTCAGTTTTGCAGTACCCATTGTGATGCTTCTCGCGTCAACCTGGCGGAAGCGGCGGCGCTTTCGGCTTCCACGTACAGGCGAAGGAGCGGCTCAGTGCCGGAAAGACGCAGCAGCATCCACGAACCGTCGTCGAAAACAAATTTTGCGCCATCGGTGCGGTCGATGGATAGAACTTTGCGGCCGAGGAGTGTCGAAGAATCCACGGCCACCCGCTTGATGGCGTTTGCCTTTTGTTCGTCGGAAAGATGAAGATTTTCGCGGACGGGCCAGAATTCACGGCCAAGCTTTTTGTACATGGCGCGAATTTGCTCGCCGAGGGAAGCGCCGCGCGCGGCGATCATTTCCGCCACGAGCAGGCAAGCGAGAATGCCGTCTTTTTCCGGGATGTGGCCGCGAATGGTGAGGCCGGCGCTTTCTTCGCCGCCCAGGGCAATTTTGTCTTCGCGAATGAGCTGGCCGATATATTTGAAGCCCACGGGAGTCTGGTGAACCGTTTGTCCGTGCGAGTTGGCAACGGCGTCGATCATTTGCGTGGTCGCGACGCTGCGCGCCGCGGGCATGCTCCACTGGCGGGTTTCGACCAGGTAGTCGTAGACGAGGGCGAGAATGAGATTGGGCTGAATCCATGTACCGTCGCGATCGACGATGCCAAAGCGATCGGCGTCGCCATCGGTGGCGAGGCCCGCCGTCGCTTTCGAAGCGACCACGGCTTTGCGCAGCGGCGCGAGGTTTTCTTCGGAGACGTCAGGGCCGGTGCCGTCGAACAGGCAATCGCGTTCGGTGCGCATAGCGTGCGCGGTCACACCGTGATCGGTGAGTGTGCGGTCAAGATAACCTGCGCCACAGCCGTGAAGAGCGTCCACGACCAGAGACGACTTTGCTTTGCGGAGCGTTTCGAAATGAACGAGTTCTTCGAGGCGCTTCAAATAGTTGTCGCGGAGATTGACCTCCTCGGTTGGGGAGGAGTTCGAGGCAGCGCGGGGCAGGATTGGAACACCACCATTCGCGGCAAGTTGCGCGGCACGAGCCTCGATATCTTTGGTGACTTCCGGCAGAGCGGGGCCGGCGTCGGCGGAGGAGAATTTCAGGCCGTGATAGGCAGCGGGATTGTGGCTGGCGGTAAAGTTGACGGCGCCATCGAGCTTGCGGCGCATGATTTCGAACGCGACCGCAGGCGTAGGCGTGAACGTCTCGCAGAGGAGCGTTCGAATGCCGTGCTGCTGCAGGATGTCCACGGCGAGCTGAGAAAATTCCTCGGAATAAAAGCGCATGTCGTAGCCAACCAGAATCGTTGGCTCCGCGGACTTGGCTTTCACGTGTCCCGCGATGGCGGTGAGCGCCAGGCGCACATTGGCGAAGGTGAAATCGTCGGCGATGATGCCGCGCCACCCCGAGGTGCCAAACTTAATGGGCGAGGTCGTCATGGGGCGGTATTCTAGACCGAGAAGAGTTGAAAGTTGAAAGTTAAAAGTTGAAAGGCAGGAGTTGTCTGCGGAACTCGCCGTCCTGGGAGAGCCTTGGTTTGGGTCCGCTCGCGGCTTTTGCGGAGGGAGGATGATGAAGAGGGGCGGGCGAAGCAGAGTTGTTCTGGTCACGTGCAGGACGATGGCGGAAGGTAGGCAAATCGCGCGCACGGTAGTTGGCAAGCGGCTTGCGGCGTGCGTCAATCTTATTGTGAGCCCCGTCGAATCGTTCTACACGTGGAACGGCAAGCTCGAGAGAGCGCGGGAATATCTGCTGGTGATGAAGACTACAGCGAAACGACTTGTTCAATTGGAAAGGGAAGTGGAGCGGTTGCACAGTTACGATGTGCCGGAGTTCATCGCGCTTCGGATTGCGGAGGGCTCTGCCACTTATCTGGGGTGGCTGAGCGATAGCGTAGCTAAACATAAAGCAGCGCCTGGTCGAGGTCGGCGATGATGTCTTCGACGTCTTCGATGCCGACGGACAGGCGAACCAACCCTTCCGTGATGCCGACGCGATCCTGAACTTCCTTGGGCATGGAAGCATGGGTCATCATCGCGGGAAGGGAAATCAAAGTTTCGACGCCGCCGAGGCTCTCCGCGAGAGAGCAGAGCTTGACGTGATTGAGGAAGCGGCGCGCGGCATCGAGCGAGCCCAGGTCGAAGGAGAGCATGCCGCCCGGACCTTTTTGCTGGCGGCGCGCGACTTCATGATGTGGATGAGACGACAGGCCGGGGTAGAAGACCTTGCGGACTTTGGGGTGCGCGTCGAGATGGCGCGCCACGGTGATGCCGTTGGCGTTGTGCTGTAGCATGCGAACCGCGAGCGTCTTGATGCCGCGCGAAACGAGGAAACAATCCATGGGAGAAAGGCCGGTTCCAGCGGAGCGCTGAATGAAATAAATCTTCTCGGCGTCCTCGGGACGCGTGAGCACGACAGCGCCGCCAGTGGAATCACTGTGGCCATTCAGATATTTCGTCATGGAGTGAACCACGATGTGCGCGCCGAGTTCGATGGGCCGCTGCAAATAAGGGCTCAGAAACGTGTTGTCGACAACGATGGAAAGGTTGCGGTCTCCGACCAGCTTGGAAATGGCCGCGATATCGGTAACGCTCATCGTGGGGTTAGCCGGCGTCTCGAGGTACAGCATTTTCGTGTTGGGACGCAGCGCGGTACGAACGTAGTCCGGCAGGGAAGTGTCCACGAAGCTGAATTCCAGCCCGAAGTGGACCAGGAGTTGCGTGGAAAGGCGGTACACGCCGCCGTAAACGGCTTCGGAGAGAATCACGTGATCGCCAGGGCGGAGAAGCCGGAAGACCGCGTCGATTCCCGCCATCCCCGAAGAGAATACATAAGCGCTATGGCCGCCTTCGAGCTTGGCCACCGTGCGTTCCAGCGCTTTGCGATTCGGGTGATTCGACCGCGCGTAGTCGTAGCCTTTGTTCTTCCCCAGCTCTTCGTTGATATACGTGGAGGTCTGATAGATGGGCGCGACGATGGCCCCTGTGGCGGGGTCGGGCTCCTGCCCGATATGGATGGCGTTGGTGGCAAAACCCATGGTGCTCTCCTTGCGATTCCTGCTCTGATCTTGAAGCAGTCAGGCGACGTTAACAGGCGATGTTCGGCGCTGACCGTTCGGCGTGATTATAATCGTTGATGCGTCCCGCTCTTGCCTGCCGGGCAGTGTCTTGGAAACTTACAGGAGCCATATTGGTGAGTCAAATGGCCGTTACCCCGCGGTTTCCACACCGGAGCGGTGGCCAGGCAGCACCCTAGCTATGGCGGGCATCATAAGGAAAGCCGAATTACTTGACCCGAGCAGGCTGTTCCGTAGACCATGGGGTTAAGCAATTTATGAAACCTTCCACAATTTTTGTAGCCTTATTTTGCGTTGCCGGCTTTTTGGCGGTGGCCCAGCACGCAGCTGCCCAGGATCCACCGGCATCCGCTCCCAAACCGCAGGCGGCGCCGGCCCGGAGCGATATTCAGACGCGCATCACCATTGAAGTGACCGGCGGCGAGAAGGACACGCCGGTTGAAAATGCTAGCGTGTATGTCAAGTTCGTCGAAGAACACGTCATAAAGAGGGACAAAAAGCTGGAATTGAACGTAAAGACAAGCCGGGAAGGCATCGCGCACGTTCCCAACGCGCCCATGGGAAGAGCTTTGGTTCAAGTCATCGCGGAAGGCTGGAAGACGTATGGACGGTGGCTGGACATAACCGACCCGAAGCAGACCATCAAAGTGCATCTCGAAAGACCACCAAAGTGGTACTGAGATGGTGCGCTGCACTTTTTTGAGATAAAAAAATTCAAGAAAAGCAAAAAGAGAAGAGTTGCCGTAGCGCTATCTCGCAAAATTTCTCGCCAACAAATTTTTCCAAACGTCAAAGAAGTTTGATGGAGGGGAATTCTGCGTGAGAAAGACTGCGTTGCCCAGGAATGGTGCAAAGAGGAGAAGAGTGTTGAAGGCCGACAAGTTAGCAGCGAGCCGGACAGGGATTTCCACACCCTTATCAACACTTGTGTTGAAATCTTAATGGAGCAGAAACATATTTTGCGGGCTTCGGCACGCCGCTTGCCCTGCGGCGGAACAACGCAATTTTGACGCGCGCGAAAATAGGATGATACAGTACGGATTCGGTCGCACACGATGACGGAAACCTACGACGGACCATTTTCCCTCCTTCAAATGTTTTGGGGCAGCATTTCGGCGCGGCCGCTGCGCAGTTTTCTGAGTGTGACTGCCATTGCCATCCAGGTGATTCTTGTCCTGATGATCGTTGGGCTTACGTCGGGAGTGATTTCCGAGTGGGGAAAGCGCGTTGAGGGAGTTGGCGCGGATATCCTGGTTCAGCCGCCAAATTCCTCGATTTTTTTCGCATTCGTCAGTGTTGGGATGCAGGAGTCACTTGGCGAGCAGATTGCCGCGTTGAGCGGAGTGGACGAGGTGGCCGCAACGGTCATCCTCACGGAACCGAAGCACTTAGTGATGGTGTATGGAATCGATTACAAACGCTTCAACGCGCTGAGCAAGGGCTTCCTGTTCCGCGATGGGAGGCCGTTCGAAGGCCCGGATGAAGTGATCGCTGACGACATCATCGCGCAAACGCGTCACTTGAAGGTGGGCAGCCAGGTATCGCTGTTGAATCATCCATTTACCGTCTGCGGGATCGTAGCCCACGGGAAAGGGGCGCGATTTTTCATTCCCATACGGACGGCGCAGGAAATCGCGGGGGCGGGAAAGCGCGTTTCGATGTTTTATGTGAGAAGCAAAGGAGATACGGAAGCAACGCGCGAGCAGATTCTCAAGTTGATGCCGGAGAACAGCATTCGCTCCATGGCGGAATACATGACGCTAATGAATTCGTCGAACTTGCCGCAGTTGCGTCCCTTCACGAGGACCATGGTGGCCCTGGGAATCGTGGTGAGCTTCCTGGTGGTCCTGCTGAATATGCACACCATGGTGATGGAGCGCACGCGCGAGATCGGGATTTTGAAGGCGCTGGGTTTCTCCCGTTTCGACGTCGTTCGCATGCTCCTGGGCGAGACTCTCATTCTCACGCTGCTTGGAACCGGGTTGGGCATTGCCCTCACTTTCCTGACGCAGGCCATTTTGAAACAGGCGAATCCCGGCCTCACCATCTTGATCTCTCCGTCCTGGTTGTTCTCCGCAGCCGTGCTGGCTATCGTTGGCGCCTCCACCGGAGCCGTTTACCCCGCCCTGCGCGCGGCCAGCTACGATCCGGTCGTTGCCCTCGCCTACGAATAAGGGCGTTCTGCGACTTCGCTGAACTCTTACTTCCTTGCACGGAGAAAACAACTTTCGGCCCTTTTTTTGGTGGATGTGGCTATTATAGGTGCGCGCTTTTTTGACCCTTGGAGCCTTCACAATGAAAATGAACCTGCCTCGCTCGGCACGAGCCGGCCTTGCCACGCTTCTAGGGTTGTTGGCGTTCGTTGTCTTGAGTCATGCGCGCCACCACCAGGATGGCAATGCGGATGACCAGGCGCAGAACCGCCCATGGATGAACTCAAGCCTTTCCCCCGACGAGCGTGCGGATCTCGTCCTCAAGGAAATGACTCTGGATGAGAAAATTGACTTGTTGCACGGCAACGGCATGCCCGGTTGGGGCACGCCTCGGCCCAACGCTCATTTGGGAAACGGCGGCGCGGGTTTTGTGGTTGGCGTGGCGCGGCTTGGTATTCCCATCATTCAAATGAGCGACGCCGCCTACGGCGTGCGCAGCAGTGGTGAAAACGGCCGGTACTCCACCGCTCTCCCTTCCAATATCGCCTCCGCCGCAAGCTGGGATCCGCATGCCGCATGCGAATACGGCACGCTGATCGGCCGGGAATTGCGCGCGCAAGGCTACAACATGACGCTCGGCGGAGGCGTCAACATCACCCGCGAACCACGCAACGGCCGAACGTTCGAATACATGGGAGAAGATCCCGTCCTCGCAGGCACTCTCGTGGGCAACCGCATGAAGTGCGAGCAAGCCCAGAATATTCTCGGCGACATGAAGCACTACGCGGTGAACGATCAGGAAAGCGGGCGCAACGAAGTGAACGCGGTCATCAGCAAGCGCGCCATCCGCGAGACCGACCTGCTGGCGTTTCAGATCGGCATCGACATCGCAAAACCCGGCGCCGTTATGTGCTCCTACAACGCCGTCAACGGCGACTTTGCCTGCGAAAATAAGTATCTGCTCACCGATGTTCTCAAGAAGGAGTGGAACTTCAAAGGTTTCGTCGTCTCCGACTGGGCTGGAACGCACAGCACCGTGAAAGCTTCCTCTGCCGGCCTCGACAACGAACAACCTTTCGACCATTTCTACGGCGCGCCGTTCAAAGAAGCGGTCAAGTCCGGGAAAATCCCTCAGGCGGAACTCGACGAACACGTTCACCGCATCTTGCGTTCGGAGTTTGCAAGTGGCATTGTCGATCACCCGGTGAAAAAGAGCGTCATCGATGTCGAAGCCGGACTGGAGACCTCCCGCAAAATCGCCGAGCAAAGTATTGTTCTCCTCAAGAACAGTTCCAGCGTTCTCCCACTTGATCCCGCAAAAATTCATTCCATTGCCATTATCGGAGCGCACGCGGACGCCGGCATGATCTCCGGCGGCGGCTCAGCCCAGGTGGATCCTCCCGGCCAACCGTCTCCGCACTGGAAGGAACATGTTTGGTTTCCCACCTCGCCATTGAAAGCTGTGTGCGCGGCAGCTCCCGGCGCCAACGTTCAATTCGAATCCGGAGCCGATCGGGAATCCGCCGCCGCCCTCGCAAAAAAGTCAGACGTCGCTATCGTTTTTACGTATCAGTGGACCAGCGAAGATATGGACCTGCCCAATCTCTCGCTGCCTGAAAATCAAGACGCGCTCATCGACCAGGTGGCCGCGGCCAATCCCAAAACCATCGTCGTGCTCGAAACCGGCACCGCCGTTACCATGCCGTGGCTCGACAAAGTCAGCGGCGTCTTGGAAGCCTGGTACGCCGGCAGCAAAGGGCATGAGGCGGTCGCCAATATTCTATTTGGACGCGCGAATCCCAGCGCAAAACTGCCCATGACTTTCCCGCGCACTGAATCTGATCTTCCTCATCCCAAGCTCGCTACGCCGCCTCCGGGAACCGGGGACCATGGAAGCGAGGGGAACGAGCGCGGAGCCAAGCCTGCTTTCGAAGTCCAATACAACGAAGGACTTAGAGTCGGCTACAAATGGTACGACGCGGAAAACAAGAAGCCGCTCTTTCCTTTCGGCTACGGACTTTCCTACACCACGTTTGCCTATTCCGATTTGAAAGTGAAGCCGGGCAAGGAAACCTCCGTGGCCTTCACCGTGAAAAACACCGGCGGGCGCGCCGGCGAGGAAATCGCTCAAGTGTACGCCGCCCTACCGCCCAGCGCGGGCGAACCGCCAAAACGCCTCGTCGCGTGGAGCAAAGTCCACCTGGACGCGGGCGAAAGCAAGCAAGTCAGCTTGACTATCGATCCGCTGTACCTAAGCATCTATGACGAAAACGGTAGCGCGTGGAAGCTCGTACCCGGGAGCTACACCTTTATGGCAGGAACATCGTCGCACGATCTGCCGCTGCAGCAAAAGGTCACTCTGGAATAACCAGACCCTTTGAGAAGAATGTAAATGGTTCCTTCCCCTGACAAGCACTATCAGGCCCGGATCCTTGAGCGCCGAGACATTTCTCCCGATCTGTGGATCATACGAAGCGACCCCGGCGGGCCGTTCGAATTTCGCGCCGGCCAGTACGCCACTCTGGGAATCGACCACGAAGGAAGGCGCATCGAACGTGCCTACTCGATCGTTTCCTCGCCATACGAAGATTCGCTGGAGTTTTTTCTCGAACTGGTCCCCCACGGCGATCTGACGCCGGATCTATTCAAACTAAATATAGGCGACACGCTGCTGTGCAGAAAAACTGCCAAGGGGCGCTTCACGCTAGACTTGCGCAGCGGCAGGACGAAACACCTGCTGGTCTCAACAGTGACGGGGATCGCCCCGTTCGTGAGTTATGTTCGAACGCTTTATCGAGATTGGAAAAGTGGCGATCGCCCGATGCCCGGGAACCACGAACTTTACTGCCTGCAGGGTGCCAGCCGTTCCTGGGAGTTCGGCTATCGCGAAGAATTGGAACGTTATTCGAACGAGGCACCGTGGTTCAAGTATGTTCCCACGGTGAGCAGGCCGTGGGAGGATTCGAATTGGAAGCAAGAGATAGGGCGCGTGGATGACCTATTGCGAAAATACGTCTACGAATGGGGGCTGACGCCCGAGGGCACGACCGCTTATCTCTGCGGGCATCCCGTGATGGTGGAGAATGTGCGCGGCATCCTGCAGCGAGCCGGTTGGAAGAAAGACGCCGTATTTGAAGAGGTTTATTTTCAAGAAGCAAAAACCGGGTCAGCCGGATCAGGTTAGGCGCGGAAATCGGACTGACCTACGCAAGAGTCAAGAATTCTTACGTCCCAAATCTGCTTCAGCAGTCTGCAAAAGCGTTCACGCCGCGAATTTTATGCCGTCGGGCGGTGCTCCTCGAGTTGACCGGTGACATCTTCGATGGTCGACAGCGGGCAGCGGACGTGGACTCTCTCCTCCGGCGCGTCGACGTCAATCTGCAATTTCCCGTCATGAGTGCGAATCTGGATGAGCTCATTGTGATCGATAACTTCAACGAAATCAGCATCCGGATATTTTTTCAATTCCTTGACGACGGCGTGGAGAATCGGCAGTGCTTCGCGCGCCTGATCGTCGGCGTGGCGCCAGTGTTTAT
>WNGH01003519.1_pt1 | contig 15025 bp, 17 predicted proteins | sample 5400631 | NCBI WGS metagenome assembly WNGH01 (sample SAMN13153373, study PRJNA577476) | soil metagenome | isolation source: 115 cm soil or saprolite under Garry oak tree replicate 1 | place: USA:California | collected 2016-06-15
GCTGGAAGTTTCAGACTGCAACTGCTCCATCTGCACGAAGTCCGGTTATTTGCATCTAACCGTTCCAAAGTCGCGGTTCAAGCTGCTGTCTGGCTCGGATGCATTGACCACTTATCAGTTCAACACCGGCACGGCCAGGCACTTATTCTGTTCGACCTGTGGTATCAAGTCGTTCTATGTTCCGCGCTCACACCCTGACGGCTTCAGTGTCAACGCTAGGTGCCTTGACGCTGGGACCGTTGAGGAACTGGTGGTCACCAAGTTCAATGGCCAAGAGTGGGACACCCAATACCCCACTGGTCGCGGGCCTGAGTTCCAAGAATGAATAGAAAGTCACCGGACGCCGCGCGATAAAGCCGCGCCGCTGAACTAGAACGTGAGGCCGTACATGCACGAGGCTTGGACACATCAGTTGGAAACGTGGCACGAGTTTTACCTTCTCCTCGGCACCGCCGGCCTAACGCTAACCGGTCTTCTTTTTGTTGTCATATCGCTAGGCCCGCGAGCTGCAGCAGACCGCCATACTACTAGCGTTCGCGCGTTCGTATCACCCAACGCGGTCTTTTTCACTACGACCCTCGTTGTTTCCTCGCTCTTCCTCGTGCCCGGTCTGTCGGCGAGGATGATCGGCGTCCTGCTGTGCTTCGGCGCCGGCGCTTCCTTAGCATATCTTGCGTACACCAGAGCGCACCAACGGTGGCGCCAGCACAAACTTCCGCTGCTGGACTGGATTTGGTTTGTCGCGTTTCCGTTCCTCAGTTACCTGCTTCTTCTGTTCGCAGGCGTCGGTTTCCTGGTCGAGGTATCTTTCGCAATGTACGGTGTGGCCGCGGGCCTCGTTCTCCTAGTCATCACCGGAATTCGGAACGCGTGGGACCTTGTGCTATGGACTGCCAAGCGGCGGCATAAGGAGTGAGGGCGGGTGCGTTTTGCCGCCGTCCGTTGTCACGCCGGTTAACATGGTTCCTTAGGCTGCTAGAACAGGTGCTTTTTGCCACTCATTGACCTCGCTGGTATTCTGCCCGTCTTAGCCAATGGCCAAGCCCGATGAATGAGATCGCAAAGCTCACCTTGGCGGTCGCGGCATTGCTGCTGTGCCATGAGCTCGCGGCTCAGACCTTCAAATGCACAAATGCGGCCGGAAAGATCACGTACTCCAGCATGAAATGCAGCGAGCTTGGGCTGAAAGATGCCGGTGAAGTCAAAGACCGGCTCAACGTGAACCCGGCCTACCGACCGCCAGCCCGAGCAATCGGGTCGCCGCCACCGCCCGCTCCCGCAGCGAAAGCCCAGAACGCGGAAATACCGGCCGCCGCGGAAGAACCTGCCAATCCGGAGCGGCGCTGCTTCACCGTGCGCACGGCCAAGGGCAACGTCACGCGCTGCAACGACAAGCCCGATGAATGACGGCGGGGCGTCTCTCTTCCGCGTCGCGCCGAGAACGAGGTCTCACGGAACCCTGATCGCCTTCCCGTAGCAGGTGAAGGATTCCGAGCCGAATGAGAAGAGGCCCTTGTCGCCGTAGCAGTCGACGTTGATCAGCCCGTTCGCGCCAAGTCCCGCCGCCTTGTCCTGCAAGCCGGCGATGCCGTCCTTCGGTGAAGAATGGCCGGGCACCCAAAACGGGGGGCGCCAGGTCCCGACCCACAAGCGCTTGACGGTTTCGTACTCGCCCTGCTTGAGCTGCGCCGGCGTGTAGACCTTCACGTCCTCGGCCTTGAGTGCGGCGCACCCGGCGAAGACGGCCGCAGACATCGCCACGCTTATGGCTGAAATTCGTTTTTCCATGGGTTCGGATCCTGGTTCGAGCGCCTGCGATTATAGCCCCGGGATGAGCTCACGCAGCCCGCAACCCCTTCTGCGTCAGCATGTAGCTGCGGTCCGCCGTGCGCGCGGCGGCCGACGAATGCGTGACGAGGATTCCGGCCGCGCCTTGATCTTTCACGCATTCGCGCAGCAGCGCGAGCACTTCCCTTGCGCTTTCCGGGTCGAGATTGCCGGTCGGTTCGTCGGCGAACACCAGGCGCGGCTTGTGCACCAGGGCGCGCGCGATCGCGACGCGCTGCATCTCGCCGCCCGAGAGCTCGTGCGGCATGCTTTCGCCGCGCTCGAGGAGCTTCACCGACTCGAGCAGCGCGCCGACCCGAGCGCGCATGGGCCTCCTCCCGACGTCGTTCAACGCGAGCGGGAGCGCGACGTTCTGCGCCACGGTCAGGTAAGGCAGGATGTGAAACGCCTGGAACACGAAACCCATGTGCTTGCGGCGCACCAGGGTGAGGGCGTCGTCGCCGAGCGCGCACAGGTCCGCGCCGTCCAAGAACACCTGCCCGGAATCGGGCCGCTCGAGCCCGGCGATGAGATTGAGCAGGGTGGATTTTCCGATTCCAGATTCGCCCATCACCGCGACGTAGTCGCCCGCGGCGAGCTCGAAGCTGATGTCCCGCAGGACGGTCTTCGCGCGCGGGCCCGAAAAGGACTTGCACAGGTTTCTGATCGACAACACCCGGGCGAGATTACGTGTGCCCGGGCCTCCCGGCAAGCGCGCCGCGCCCGTCAGACGCCCAGGTAACGGTGCTGCAGCTCGCGATTCGCCGCGAGCTCGGCGGAGACGCCGCTCCATACGACGCGGCCTTTCTCGAGCACGTAGTGCCGGTCGGCGATGCGCGTCAGGGCGCGCAGATCCTTGTCGATGATCAGGATAGCCAGGCCCGATGCCTTCAGGCCCTCGATCGCGCGGTAGATCTCGGTGCGGACGAGCGGCGCCAGGCCCTCGGTGGCCTCGTCGAGGATGAGCAAGCGCGGATTGGTCATCAGGGCGCGCCCGATCGCGAGCATCTGCTGCTCGCCGCCGGAGAGCTGGCTGCCGAAGTGCGATCGCCGCTCGGCGAGCTGCGGGAAGAGCGCGAATACGCGCGCTAGCGTCCAGAGCTCGGCGGGCCCTGAGCGCCTGGCCGCAGTCGCCACGAGGTTCTCGCGCACCGTGAGGTTGGGAAACACCTGCCGTCCTTCCGGCACCAGACCCAGCCCCGCCTGCGCCACGCGGTACGAGGGCAGGCCGTGCAGCGGCTTGCCCTCGAACGTGATCGTACCCGCGCGCGGGCGCACCATCCCCATGATCGATCGCACCGTGGTGGTCTTGCCCATTCCGTTGCGGCCGAGCAAGGTCACCGCTTCGCCCGGGCGCACGCCGAACGAGACGCCGAACAGTACCTGGCTCTGCCCGTAGGCGGTCGCAAGCGCGTCGACCTCGAGCATCACGCCGCGACCTCCTCGCCGAGATAAGCGCGCCGCACTTCCGCGTTCGCGCGCACCTCCTGCGGCGTTCCAGTGGCGATGATGCGCCCGTAGACCAGCACCGAGATGCGGTCGGCGAGGGAAAATACCGCGTCCATGTCGTGCTCGACCAGGATGAGGGTCTTGCCGCCCTTGAGAGAGGAAAGCAGCGCGATCATGCGCTGCGTTTCCTCCGCGCCCATTCCCGCAACCGGTTCGTCGAGCAGCAACAGGCGCGGGCGGGTCGCGAGCGCGGTCGCGATCTCGAGCGCCCGCTGCTCGCCGTGCGCCAGGTTCGCGGCCAGCACCTCGGAGCGAGCACCCAGCCCGACATCCTCGAGAATCGCGTGTGCGGGCGAGCTCAAGGCCGCTTCCTCGCGCGCCGGCCGCCAGAATCGGAAACTGTGGCCGGAGCGCGCCTGCACCGCGAGCATCACGTTCTCGAGCGCGGTGAAATTGGGGTAGATGCTGGTGATCTGGAAGGAGCGCGCGAATCCGCGGCGCGCGCGCGCCGGGGCGGAGAGCGCCGTGACGTCCTCGCCGGCGAAGCGTACGCGGCCCCGGTCAGGACGCAGATTGCCCGCGAGCTGGCTGATCAGGGTCGTCTTGCCGGCGCCGTTCGGCCCGATGATGGCGTGTGTCTCGCCTTCCAGGATTTCGAGGCTGACATCGTCGCACGCAAGCAGCGCCCCGAAACTCTTGGTTAGGCCGCGGACTTCGAGAAGGATCTTATTCATTCTTGCCGAAGAGCAATCCCGCGAGGCCGCGTCTGAGGAAGAGCACGGCCAGGACCAGCAGCGGCCCGAGGATCAGCTGCCAGTGCTGCGTCCAGCCCGAAAGCGCGTCCTCGACCAGGAGCAGCGCGAATGCGCCGAGCACCGGCCCGGCGATGCTCCCCATTCCGCCGAGGATCACCATGAACATGAGCTCGCCCGAGCGCGTCCAGTTCATGAACTCGGGAGTGAGGTACGCGGTGTGGTTGACGAGCAGCGCCCCGGCGAGCCCGCACACCGCGCCCGCGATCACGAACGCCGCGAGCCGGTACGGGTACGGCGAGAAGCCGATCGAGCGCGTGCGCAATTCGTTCGACCTCGCGGCGCGGACCACCATGCCGAAGCGGGAGTTGACCAGCCGCTGCCCGAGGAAGAGGGCGAGGACGAGGATCGCGAGCACCAGGTAGTAGAAGGCGTTGGCGTCGTTGAGATCGATGAGTCCCGGAAACTGGCTCTTCACCGCGAGGCGCATGCCGTCGTCGCCGCCGAACTCCTCGATCGAGATGCCGAGGTAATACAGCATCTGCGTGAACGCGAGCGTGATCATGATGAAGTAGACTCCGCTCGTGCGGATCGATACCGCCCCGATCGCGAGCGCCACCAGCGCCGATGCGCCGATCGCAAGCGCCCATTGCAGATATCCGTTGTTGATCCCGTAGTGCGCGAGCACCCCGACGGCGTAGGCGCCGACCCCGAGATATGCGGCGTGCCCGAACGAGATCATGCCGCCGTAGCCGAGGATGAGATTCAGGCTCAGCGCCGCGATGGCGAATATCATGACGCGGCGGACGAGGTCGAGGTAGAAGGGCTGGTGGGCGAGCGCGGCGAAAGGCGGCACCGCCGCGAGGAGCACGATGCCCGTCGCCAGCACGATCGCGCGGGTGCGGGAATTCATGAGCGCGCGGGAAAGAGGCCTTGCGGCTTGAGCGCGAGCACGACCGCCATCAGCAGGTAGATCAGCATCGAGGCGAGCGCCGGGCCGGCGGTATCGGCGGCGGTCGTCGAGAGCACGGTCGCGAGCATCGGCCGCACGAATGCGCGGCCGAGCGTGTCGGCCATGCCGACGATCAGGGCGCCCGCGAGCGCGCCGCGGATCGAGCCGATGCCGCCGATTACTATGACTACAAACACCTCGATCAAAATCAACTCACCCATCCCCGGCTGGACGACGTGAATCGGGCCCGACATGAGGCCCGCGAGCCCCGCGAGCGCGGCGCCGAAGCCGAACACGAACGTGTAGAGCAGGCGGACGTTCACGCCGAGCGCGGCCACCATGCTGCGGTTGGACGCCCCGGCACGGATCAGCATCCCGAGGCGCGTGCGCGCGACCACGAACCAGAGCAGGCCCGCGACCGCGAGGCCGACGGCGATGATGACCAGGCGGTAGAGCGGGTAGCGGAGGCCTGCGAAGAGCTCCACGTGCCCGGACAGGTAGTCCGGAAGAGTCGTGTAGATCGCGGCCCGGCCCCACAGGATCGCCATCAACTCGTTGAAGAACAGGATCAAGCCGAAAGTGGCGAGCACCTGGTCGAGATGGTCGCGCTCATAGAGCGTGCGCAGGGCAAGCACCTCGACGGCGATTCCCACGACCATGGTCCCCGCGAGACCGAGCAGCACGCCGAGCACATACGATCCCGTGGCCTGGTAGAAATAGGTAGCGAGGTAGGCCCCCACCATGTAGAGCGAACCGTGCGCGAGGTTCACCAGGTTCATGATGCCGAAGACGAGCGTGAGGCCCGCCGCCATCAGGAACAGCATCACCCCGAGCTGCAGCCCGTTGAGCGTCTGCTCGAGCAGGAGAACGAAATTCATGAAAACCGGGGACAGACCACGTTTTTATCGAGACCGTGAAATAAACGAGTCAAGATTCAAACGTGGTCTGTCCCCGGTTTGCTACCGTCAGACCGCGCCCTGGCGCAGAAGGGCCGCCGCCGCTACCACCTCATCGCGCATTCCTTGGCGTAGGAATCCTTGTGGTTGGTGAAGACCGTTTTCTGGATCTCCATCACCGGATCCTGGCCCGCCGGCCCGGTGACCGCCTTCAGCAGGTAGAAGTTCTGGATCGGGAAGTGGTTCGTGTTGTAGCTGAACTTGCCGCGCGTGGACGCAAAATCGGCCTTGCGCATCGCGGCGATCATGCCTTTCTTGTCGGCGAGATTGCCCTTCACGGCGCGCACCGCCGAATCGATCAGCAGGATCCCGTCGTAGCTCTGCGCCCCGTAGAAGACCGGCATCTTGCCGTATTTCCTGCGGTAGTCCGAAACGTACTTCTGATTCGCCGGATTCTTCAGGTCCGGGCTCCAGTAGCGGGTCTCGTACTGGCCGAGCGCCGCGTGCTTCACCGCCGGGATCGAGATCTCGTCCACCGTATACACCGAGTACAGCGGGAACTGCCCGCGTAGCCCGGCTTCCGAGTACTGCCGCAGGAACGAGATGCCCATGCCTCCCGGGTAGAAAACGAATACCGCTTTCGGATTCTTCGAGCGCAGCTGGGAGAGCTCCGCCTGGTAGTCGGTCTGCCCCAGCCGCGTATAGACCTCGTCGACGATGCGGCCCTTGTAGGAGCGCTTGAACCCGTTCACCATGTCCTTGCCGGCCGCGTAGTTGGGCGCCATGACGTACACGTCGGTAATGCCCTGGTCCTGCATCACTTTGCCCATCGCCTCGGGCGTGTCGTCGTTCTGCCAGGAAGTGGTGAAGAACAGCTCGCTGCATTGCTTTCCGGCGAGCTCGTGCGGGCCGGCGTTCGTGCCGATCATGAACTTGCCCGCGTCGGTGACCGTGGGCGCGACGGCGAGCATGACGTTCGACCAGATGATTCCCGCCACGAAGTCGACCTGGTGTTTTTTCAGCATCTCGTCCGCGACCTGCTTGCCCACGTCGGGCTTGACCTGGTCGTCGCCGTAGATCACCTCGACATCGAGCCCCGCGATCTTGCGCCCGAGGTGATCGAGCGCCAGCTCCACCGAGTTCCTCATGTACTCGCCGACGACCCCCTGAGGGCCCGAGAGCGTCGTGATGAAGCCGATCTTGACTTTCTGCTGCGCGAGCGCCGGCGCGGCCGCGATGAGCGCGGCGGCGAAACCGATTGCGACAGTGCTGAGCGTCTTATTCCTCATGATCCCTATCCCTCCGTTTGAATAACTTTCATTCTACGAGAACCGGCCCTTGATAGGCCAACGCAGCTTCGATCGCGACGCCCGCAGAGAGAACGCGCTCGTCCTCGCCCGAAAATCCGACCACCATCAGCCCCACCGGCGCCGCCTTCGGCGGCTGGATCGGAAGCGTGAGCGCGCAACCGTCCAGGAAATTGATCAGATAGGTGTTGCGCAACATGTTGGCGTTCGCGAGGCGGAAAGTCTCTGCGTGGCGCTCCAGACCCTCGATCGGAGGGGCTATGCGCGGAACGGTGGGCATGATCATGACATCGATATCGTAGTTCGCCCGCGTGAAGCGCCGCATGAGTCTGGCACGGGTCCCGAGCAGCTCGATGTAATCGGCCGCCAGGACGAACCCTCCGCGCACGATCCGCTCCAGCACGCGTGGATCGAATTCCTCTTCGCGCTCGATCCATTTGCGGTGCACGGCGTAGGCCTCGGGCGGGGAAATGCCCCCGCCGACGCTCGCCTTCGCCGCCTCGTCGAACTCCGGCACGGCGAGCTCCACGATTATTCCGCCGCGGCGCGACAGGCGCTCGACCGCCGAGTCGAACGCCTCCATGACCTCGATGTCGAGGTCTTCGAGCATGTGGTTCTTCGGCACGCCCAGGCGCAGCCCGGGGAGCGCCGCGGCCTTGAGCGCCTGCGGCGGCTCCCCCGCCAGGACCTGGAAGACCGTCGCGCAGCAGGCGACCGTGAGCGCGAGCGGCCCGACCGAATCCAGGGTCGTCGAAAGCGGAAACGCTCCCACGAGCGGGACGCGCGCCCGAGTCGGCTTGAATCCCGCAATGCCGCACAGCGCGGCCGGGATGCGCACCGAGCCGCCGGTGTCGGTGCCGAGCGCGAACGCCGCCATGCCGTCGGCGACCGATACGGCGGCGCCCGAGGACGAGCCGCCGGGAATCCTACGCCTGCCGCGGTCGTAGGGATTGGCGGGCGTGCCGTAATGCGGGTTGATCCCGATTCCGGAGAAGGCGAACTCGGTCATATTGCTGCGGCCGATGAGCACTGCGCCGCCTGCGCGCAGCCGCGCGACCGCGACCGCGTCCGCGGTCGCGGGGGCGGTGTCGCGCAGGATCTTCGAGCCGGCGGTCGTGACCTCACCCGCAATGTCGAAAAGATCCTTGATCGAGACGGGCAGGCCCGCCAGCGGAGACGGCACGACGCCTTTCTTTCGCAGCCGGTCCGAGGCATCGGCGGCGAGCAGCGCACCCTGGGCGTGGACCTGGGTGAAAACGCGCCCGCCCTCGCCGCCCGCGTCGGCGATGCGCGCAAGCGCCGCCTCGACGAGCCTGCGGCTCGTGGTCCTGCCCTCGGCAAGCTCCCGCGCGAGCACCGCGATCGGGCGGACGAGATCTTCGGCCATGGGCTTCGCCTCTCTGGCTAGCGCTTTGCGGCTTCGTCGTAGTAGTGCATCTCGAGCAGAAGGCAGCCGGTTTCCGACTTGAACGGCCCGTGGAGCGTTCCCGGCGGACGGCAAGCGTAGGTATTGGGACCGAAGCGGGTGCCGCCTTTGCCGTTCCTGTCGTTGCCGACGATCAGATCGCCCGAGACGAGATACACCTCTTCCCAGTAATCGTGCACGAAGGGCTCGGTCGTGTGCACCCCGGGGTCGAACCGCAGGTGTCGCGTGCGGAAGCCGCGCTTCTTTTTCTCGTCGAGAAATCCCGCGAGCACCTGCTGCCGGATCCCGTCCGGATAACCGGGCAGCTTTTCCCAGCCGCGGTCGAGATCGACCTCGTAGAACTCCTTGTGCTCCTTCTGGATCGCCATGTCGCCTCCTCCTAGTCCGCGATCGTGAGGCTGCGCGTTTCGTACCCGTGCCTGAGACTGCGATTGTTCAGCGGGTCGTGCAGCTCGATCTCGAATCGCTCGCCTCCGCCGATCTCGCCCTGCACCGCAAGAGTACCGCAGAACATCGCGGTTCCCGGCGAGAGCCTCGCGCCCGAGTCGGCGAGGCGCGCGAGCAGATCGCGCGGCGCGAGCATCCCGCTTACCGCACCTTCCTGGTAGAGCCGGCGCTTGCCTTGGTGCGTCACATGCGAGCGCAGCACGAGCCGGTCCCAATGCTCCTCGACCTCCGTGAATCGCCAAAGCTCCCGGCCGATCGGCTTGGGGCACATCTGCTTCGATACGGTAACGCCGTAGGCCTCGACTTTCCGGTCGGTATGGTCAGAGCCGACGCCCACGTACATCGCATCGGGCGCCGCAACAAGCACGAACTCCACCTCACCGCTCGAGTCTTCGCCGACGACGTCTACTTCGGACGCCGCGGTGAGCAAATTCGCGCCGAGGCGATAAAAACACGGTATCGCGCGCGGGCGCTTCACGCCAAAGGCAGCAAGCTCGGCGATATGGTGCTCGACGGCCGCCTTGTCGCGGCCGGTCCAGCCGGCGATGACGAGGCTCGCGATGTCGATGCGACGCGGCGCGCCTTCAACAAGGAATTCCATGCAGTGTCGCGCTCCCCTTCACGAACCATTATTTTACAGGGGCTCGAGGCCGGTGGGACCCGTCCCACTGCAAGTTTCCTTTGCAATCCGTCGTTCGTCGGAGTATTTTTCACCCGACAGACCCCACGAGGATTCGGTGATGTCAAAATTCGTCATTTCCCCGCATTTCAGGCTCCAGGAATGGGTGGCGGAGGAGAAAGCTTACTTCAAGGCCGAAGGTCTCGATTACGAATTCCGCGACAACTACGGCCCGGGCGACGTGGCGAAAAAGCACGCGACGCCGAACAAGATCGGCGCCTACCAGAGCATCGAGCAGGGACGCGCCTGCGACGTGAGCGGCGCCTGCCACTGGACGGTGAACGTCGCCGCTTCCACCGGCCACGGCAAGCTCTACGCCGACGCCTACTCGGTCGCGCCTTGCAGCGTGTTCGTCCCGCCCGAATCCGATATCAGGCATCCTTCGGATCTCAAGGGCGTGCCGATCTCGGTCGGCTACCAGTCGGGCAGCCACTACTCCACCATCCAGGGGCTCGAGCAGTACATGGGCCTGGACGATATCAAACTGTCTTTTGCCGACGGGCTCCTGTTCAGCCGCCTGGAGAAGCTGATCGACCGCAAGGTGCCAGCCGCGTCCCTTTTCAGCGGGCCTTACTACTTTCTCGAACAGCTCGGTTTTCGCAAGGTCATCGACACGACCTTCATGATGGCGACGTCCATCTCGGGAAATCCCGAACCGGAAGACCTGCGCAAATATTTTCGGGCGCTGCGCCGCGCGCAGCGCGACATCGATCTGCGTCCGGAGCTCTACACGCACTACTACAAGAACGAGTTTCCCGCGCGCTTCCTCGACCAGATGGACACGCGGCGTTGGGGGCCCGGCGAGCGTATCGTCTTCGAGCCTTACACCAAGGAAGTGTTCGAAGAATCCTTCAAGTGGATCGCCGAGCGCCGCATCTTCGCCGAAGGCGACATGGGGCCGGGTAAATACGAGGATTCGGTCATCTCGCTCGCGGCCTAGCTAACAGGATCAACGCAAGCATTGTCTCGGTTTGTGCGCGCGAGCTACATCGCCTCGAAGTTCATCCCGAAGGCCTCCGGGGGCTTGGGGCCCCAAACGTAGAGGGAGTCTTCCGCCGGGTAGTTGGTCGCCTTCCAGTTCGAATCCGCCGGGATGTAGTCGATGTCGCAGAAGTACTCGGCGAGGCTGTCCCACGGATCGCGGATGTAGTGGAAGAAGTTCGAGCCGATGACATGGCGGCCGAACCCCCAGCCGTCCTTGTACCCCTTATCGAGCAGCCGGCAGGCGCCCATGCCGATCTCGTCCACGTTGCCGACTTCGAAGCTCGCGTGGTGGAAGCCCGGCCGGTCCGATTTGATGTAGCCGAAGACGTGATGATCGTTCCCTCCGTGCCCGCGCATGAAGGCGACGATGTCCTGCGCGCGGTCCGAGAGCTGAAGGCCCACGACGCGAGTGTAGAAGTCCACCATCTTCTCCATCTGCGCCGTAAAGCGCAAAGTGTGGCCCAGGCGCGTCGGCCGCACTCGAATGTCGCGCTTCGGATGGCCGGGGACGCCGGCGCGGTTGAGGTGACCCGGGTTGTTGATCTTCCACTCCGCGACGGTCCGCCACTTCGCGGCTTCCGCGACGCGCACGTTCACGAGCAGCCCGTCGGGGTCGCGGAACCAGATGCCTTCTCCCGGCGTTTCGCTCGGCGCGTCCACGAGCTTCACGCCCGCTTGCGCGAGCCGCTTCTTCAGGCCCTCGAGCTCATCGGCCTTCGTCCCGAAACACACATGGTGCATGTGCTTCTTCTTGCCCTCGACTAGGATAACCTGGTCCTGATCGCGGCCCTGGCAGCGCATGACGATGCGCTTGTCGAACTCGCGGGCCTCCATGCCGAAATCGGTGTAGAACTTCCTGCCGACCGTCGCATCCGGCACCGCAAGAGCGATGTGCTGCAAAGAACGAACCGTCATGGTCCCCTCCGAACTGACATTCCCTGTCGCGTCAATTGTACCGTCTGGCGGAGCGTATAGTAGTCACTGTACTTTAGTCGCGCGAGGAGGCGGACATGGCCGACAAGCTCCTGCACGTCAAGGTCGCCCCGAAGGGCATGGGGCTGAACGACTTCGTTGCCTACGAGGAGGGGTTCTACGCCGACGAAGGCGTTGACGTCGAGCTCGACTGGGAGACCTTCCGCGGCACCCAGTCCAGCTGGAAGAAATACGAATATTTTCAGCGGCCGCAGGACAAACCCTACACCGAGGGCGGGGGCGAGCAGGTCGTGCAGTGCGCCTGCGTGTGGGGGACGATCAGCAACGCGAGCGCCGGCATGGGCCGCATGGTGGCCGACTGCCACGGCGTCTCGCCTTGGTCGATCTTCGTTCGCCCGGAGTCGAAGATCCGCAGGCCCGAGGACTTGAAGGATGTTCCGATCGCGGTCGGAATGCGCGCCGGGAGCCATTTCAACGTCCCCTTCCGATTGGAGAAGTACTTGCCCCTCGGACATATCAAGACGGCCAACGTGGGCGGTTTCGGCGCGCGCCTCGCAGCGCTCCTCAACGAGGAGATCGAGGCGGCAAGCCTGCTTCCTCCGCAGATCGACATGGCGAAGCAGCTGGGTCTTCGCGAAATCATCGCCGACGAGTTCCGTACGCTGTGGTGGGTGGCGGAGTCCGCGCCGAGAGACGAGGTGCGCGGATACCTGCGGGCACTGGACCGCGCTGAGCGCGCGCTGGAGTCCGATTTGCCGAAGTACCTGCCGCTGTGGAAGCACTGCATCCCACCCGAATTCCAGGACCGGGAATGGGACACCAGCCGCTTTTCCCGGGGTGAGCGATTCGTATACAGGCCGATTCCCCGTGAGGAATTCGACGCGGTATTCGAACAGGTGAAGCGCTGGGGTCTCGATCAGCATCTCAAGGAACGCTCCTTCGAAAGGCTCGTCTACCGCGCCTCGCCCTGATGGGGCATCATGGCGGCTCTCATGGCCGCCACCGATCAAGGCAGTGTTTCGCGTACCGCGCTTGTCACCGGTGCAGCGCGCGGAATCGGCCTGGCCACTGCGGAGGCTCTTCTTGCCGCAGGACATCGCGTCGCGCTGGTGGACAAGGACGCGGACGCCGTGCGCTCGGCGGCAAGCAAGCTGCCTTCGGATCGCGTTCTCGGGCTCGTACAGGACGTTGCCCACCTCGATGCGGGCGGGAATCTGGACGAGGCGGTGCGCAAACGCTGGGAGCCCGTGGCCATCCTCGTCAACAACGCGGGGATCCCCTCTCCGCGCCGCAGCGGCCGCGCCGCGGGCCTTCTCGAAACGACGCCGGAAGAATGGAATGCCGTGCTGGAGGTCAATCTCTCCGCGGCGCTTCGCTTGTGCCGCGCGTTCATTCCGTCCATGCGCGAGCGGCGCTGGGGACGCATCGTTTGCGTCTCGTCGCTGGCCGGGCGCTCGCGGACTTATATTTCGGGCGTGAGTTACATGGCGGCCAAAGCCGGCCTGCTCGCGCTCGCGCGCTCGATCGCGGGCGAGTTCGGGAGCGATGGCATTACCGCCAACTGCGTCGCACCCGGCTATATCGACACCGCCATGGCGGCACTGCACGGCGAGGAAAAGAACGTCGAGATCGCGAAGAACATCCCGCTCGGGCGCGCCGGCACCCCGCAAGAAGTCGCGGCCGCCATCGCGTTCCTTGCGTCGGAAGAGGCCGGCTACATGACCGGCGCGGTGATCGACGTGAACGGCGGGATTTTCATGGCCTGATACTAGGAGAGGAGGCAAGCATGCTGAGGCTGATCCGGTTGCCGAGTTTGCCCGTGCTCGCGGCGCTCGCGTGCGGAGCGAGCGCGCAGACCATCGGCTTCGCCACGCTGCAGCCGGGGACGCTGCTGAACGCCCAGGCTTCGGTGATCGCCAAGGTGGTGCAGGACCACTCCAAGCTGCAGGTGCGCGTCATCGGCTACGGCGGCGACACGGGCATTATCGACGCGGTTAACTCGGGGACGGCGGATTTCCTGCTGCTCGACATCGGCGAGCCGGCCGAGGCGCAGCGCGGCGAGAACGTCTGGAAGGGCAACGCCAAGCCCAACTTGCGCGCGGCCCTCACGCTGTACGGATTCCAGATGGCCTTCTGGGTGCGCAAGGACTCGCCCGTCCAGAGCATCGCCGACTTGAAGGGCAAGCATGTGCCCTCGGACTGGGTGCAGCAGACCAGCGTCATCACCCACTTGAACGCGCTGCTCGCCGCCGGCGGCGTCACGATGAACGACGTGCAGAAGGTGCCGACCGTGAACGTGATCCGCGCCTCGGAGGACTTCAAGTCGGGCAAGATCGACCTCTTCTTCTTTGCGGTCGGCGCACCCAAGGTGCAGGAGATCGCGGCCGCGGTCGGCGGGCTGCGCGTCCTGCCGATGGAGGTGCTGCCCGACTCCGAGACGCGCATGAAGAGGATCCGTCCCGAGTATTACTTCTCGACGGTCAATCCGGCGCCCCACATCGCCGGCATCGACAAGCCGACCAAGGTGCAGACCATCGACTTCATCATCGGCGTCGGCACCCACGTGAAGGACGAGGTCGTGCACGACTTCATCAAGGCGGTGCACACCAACAAGAAGGCGCTGGTCGAGGGCCACCCGAACTTCAACGCCTACGATCCCTCGCAATCGGGCAAGGTGCAGCCTCGACTCGCCTATCACCCGGCGGCCGAGAAGTACTGGAAAGAAACCGGTCTGCGTTAGGTGGAGGAGCTTTCGGCCGCGGCGCCGCCGCGATCCGCCGCCGGCCGCTTCGCCCAAGCCGCGCTCGCCGCGCTGCTGACGCTAGTCTCGCTCGCCTACAGCGTCGGCCTCACCCGCGCAGCGGGCCTGGTGCTCTTCCCGGAGCAGTTCCTCGCCGGCATCTACGGCGTTTGCCTCGCCCTTCTCTTCATCAGCTTCCCAGCGCGGCGCGGGACTGCGCGCGCCGATATTCCCTGGCAGGACTGGCTGTTCGCCGCCGCCGGGCTCGCAGTCGGCCTGTATGTTGCGGTGACCTTCCCCCGGCTGACGGCACAGGCCGGAACGGTCACCTTCGAATTGCTGTTCCTCGCGGCCGTGCTCGCCTTACTGACGCTGGAGGGGACGCGCCGCACTTCGGGCTACTCGCTCATCGTCATCACCTTCGTGCTGGTAGTGTGGGTGCTCATCGGGCATCTCGTCCCCGGGCAACTGCAGACGCACAGGGTCGAGGCGAAAACGCTCGCGATCTATCTCAGCTTCGACAACAACGGCCTGCTCGGCCTCGTGCTCGAGATCGCCTGCACCATCGTCGTCGCCTTCGTGCTGATGGGCCAGCTGCTCGCGCGCTCGGGCGGCTCGGGCTTCTTCAACGAT
>WNGH01005945.1_pt1 | contig 15020 bp, 10 predicted proteins | sample 5400631 | NCBI WGS metagenome assembly WNGH01 (sample SAMN13153373, study PRJNA577476) | soil metagenome | isolation source: 115 cm soil or saprolite under Garry oak tree replicate 1 | place: USA:California | collected 2016-06-15
GAGCCGGCGCTCCGCGCGAGGTACTCCGAGAACTGGACGCTATGAGCTCCGACGGTGATCGGCGGCGGATCGCCCGGCGATCCGGCCGAAGACGGCGCCCGCCATGAGCCCGGCGCCGCCCGGGTAGTTGTGATAGAAGAGCCCGCCCACGAGCTCGCCGGCCGCGAAGAGCCCGGGAATCGACCGCTGCTCGGTGTCCACGACTTGCGCCGACTCGGTGATGCGAAGCCCGCCGAACGTGAAGGTGATGCCGGTCGTGACGGCGTAGCCGACGTAAGGCGGCGCGTCGAGCGGCAGCGCCCAGTTCGACTTGGGCGGCGCGAGCCCGCGCGTGCCCTTGCCGTCCTTGATGGCCGGATTGAACGTGCCGGGCTGCACGGCGGCGTTGAACGCCGTGACCGTGCGGACCAACCCCTCGACGTCGATGTCGAGCTTGCGCGCCAGGTCCTCGAGCGTCGGGGCCTCGGCCTTCGTGACCTCGCGGATCCGGTACTCCTCCCGCAGGAGGTGCAGGACCTTCGCGTCGAAGATCTGGAACGCGGCGCGCCGCGGCTGCTCGATGATCGCGCGCCCGTACTTCACGTACGTGTAATTGCGGAAGTCGGCGCCCTCGTCGACGAAGCGGTCGCCGCGGGCATTCACGATGATCCCCAGTGGGTACGAATGCTTCTGAAAATTGTCACCGACCTTCCGGTCGCCGTGCCACGGGGCGTTGAGGTCCCACGCCACCGCGTGGCAGCCGCTCCAGTGGCCCCACGGCAGGGCGCCGACCTCGAGCGCCATGTGGATCGCGTCGCCGGTGTTGTAGGGCGTCCCGCGAACCCGGGCGAGGTCCCAGTTGCGGCCCAGGTAGCGCGAACGCATCTCGGGATTCGCCTCGAAGCCGCCGGCCGCGAGCACGACGGCGCGCGCGGGGATCGTCTCCGTCCCCGCCGGCGTCCGCACGACGACGCCGGTCACCGCCCCACGCTCGTCGGTCACCAGACGTGTCGCCTTCGTCTCGAAGCGCACGTCGATGCCCGCGCGGGCGGCCGCCTGGTACTCCATGTCGATGAGGCCGGGTCCCCCACCGACCGCCTCGAGGACGAGGCCTCCCCAGAACCGGAACCGCCCGCCGACCTTGTAGGCCTGACGGCCGAACATCGGAATCCAGCGTACGCCCCGGTCGCGCATCCACCGTACGGTCGGCTGGGACAAGCGCACGAGCAGCATCGCCAGGTCCGGGTCGGCGCACTCCTCGGTGACCCGCATGAGGTCGTCGTAGAACATCTCCTCGGTGTAGGGATCGACCTCCATCGACGCCTTCTCGTCGTCGGAGAGATCGCCGACGAGCTCGCAGAGCTCTTCGAAGCTCTTGAAGGCGAACCGGAAGCCTCCCGCTGTGAAGAAGCCGTTTCCGCCGCGCCAGGCCTCGGGCGCCTTCTCGACGACGAGCACGCGCGCGCCCGCCTCGCGCGCCGAGAGCGCGGCGCACATCGCGGCGTTGCCGCCACCCACCACGACGACGTCGTACGTCGCGGGCACGGCCGCGCGCTAACCGATGATCTCGCTGATCTGGATCTGCGGCTGGATGTTCGTGTAGTTCGGGACGTCGGCCATGATCTCCTTGCCGTGCTCGCCCATCCCCTTCTGGAAATCGGCGAGCGCGTTGAAGTAGAGGTGGCCGGCGGTGACGTAGGGCGCCGGCGCGCCGGGCGCGCCACCGGCGACACCCTTGTCGACCTCGGTCCGAACGAGGCCGTACTTGCCGAGCCGCTGGCGGACCAGCGCCATGTGCTTCCGGACGTAGTAGTCGTGGTCGAACTTCTTGCCCTCACCGGCGGGGTACAGGACGGTGATGCGGACCATGGGAACCTCCTCACGCGGGAATTCCGATCCAGGGAGTGGCAGTGTACTACGGAATGCGGCGGAGCATCGCGATCAACACCTCGCGGCTCTCGCCCGCCGTCCGGACCTCGCGCGGAAACGCGATCCGCACGCTGTGGAGACGCTCGCCCTGACGCAGGCGCAGCTTGAAGCCGAGGCGGTCGACGGCGACCATCGTCGCCTCGTCGGCCTCCTCACCCGCGTAGAAGCGCGCGTAGGCCACGAGCGCGTCGGCGTGGTCCCGGTTCATGTGCTCCATGACGCCGGCCGCCGCGTCGACGAGTGGATCGGGCTCGGCCGCGAAGTAGTCCGGCGCGGACACCCAGTCCATCGCCGCGAAGCCGCCGACGAAGTACAGGTCCACCACCTCGAGCCGCCAGAACGCGAAGTCCTCGAAGTCCACCCAGTAGGCGGCGCGCTCGTGGCGCGTGAGATAGGCGGCGCGCGCCGCGCTCGCCTCCCCCGGGGGCACGACGCGCGCCTCGCCCATCAGCGTGAGGCGCGCGCGGGCGAGCGGATCGCCCGATTCTTGGAGCTCGGGACCCAGGCCGGGCTGGGTCACGAGGAGGCTCGCGCGCGGATCGGCCTGGAGGTTCTGGGTGTGCATCGCCATCGAGCTGATCAGGAAGAGCGGCCGCCCCGCGCTATCGAGCGCGTACGGCATGACCGACGCGAACGGGTGGCCTGGATGCCGGCGCGAGAGCGTCGCGAGCGTGCCGACGCGCCCGACGTGGGCCAGCGTCCGCGCGCGCTCGGCGTAGGTGGGCTCGGGGACGGACGACGCGCCCGAGGCGTCGGCGGGCGGGGCGTGACGGTTGACCACGGCTCACCGGGCCTGCTGGATCGCGAGGCGACGGAAGTCGGTGTCGGGCCAGCGCTTCATCCGAGCATTTTCCTGAGCGTCGCGTCCACCGACTGCGGCGTCGCGAGACGCTTACCGTTGGCGGTTGAATGCGAGCGCGCCATCAGACGGATTCTCTCGGCTCCAGCCTGGCCGGCCGCTTTTCCACGCGCCGGATCGTGCAGTACGGATTCTCAGCGACCAGGTCGAGTAGCGGAAGCGCGATCCGTGACGAGCCTGCGAGCGCGGTCTTCCAACGCGCGAGAAGCGTGTTGATGCGCTCGGCTCGATTCAGCGCGTCCTCGGATTGCCGCGCCACCCCGTTGAGGAAGTACACGAGCCACTCCCCCCATTCGCTCTTCGCGTGGACGCTTTGCAGCCGGTGGTAGTAGTCGCCCCGGGTCGCTTCGAAGAACGCGCTCAGGTAGAGAAGGGGCGTCGGTAGCACGTCGCGCTCCACCAGGAACAGTGTGATGAGGAGCCGCCCCACGCGGCCGTTGCCGTCGAGGAAGGGATGGATCGCCTCGAATTGGATGTGCATCAGGGCTGCCTGGACGAGCACTGGCAGTGAGTGGTCGTGGAGAAACTTCTCCCAGGCGCTGAGACACTCGACGAGCACTTCGGGCGGGGGCGGGACGTATATTGCGTTCTCGAGCGTGCAGCCTGGCGGTCCGATCCAGTTTTGCGTCTTCCTGAATTCCCCAGGGGTCGCATGGCCGCCACGCACGCCGGTCATCAGCTTCGTGTGAAGCTCCCGCGTCAGCCGAAGCGACAGGGGCAGCGTCTTGAGTCTCTTGAGACCGTGTTCAAGCGCGACCACGTAGTTGGCCACCTCGCGCAGATCGGCCGGGCTTCGATCCACGGCGGCCCCTGCCTCGGCTGCGAGAAGCTCGCCGAGGGTGGCTCGGGTGCCTTCTATGCGGCTAGAGAGGACCGCCTCGCGCCTGACGAAGGGGCGGATCAGCACATGGGGGTTCGGGAGGCGGCGGCCTTCCCCGGCCAGCCGACCGATGAGCCGATCGGCGTCTGATAGCGCCCTGACGAGCATCGGGCTCCACTCGATCGTCGGTGGGAGCGGATCCGGGACGAAGGCTTGGTAGCCCCCGCGCGCCCTGACGGTGCGGCCGGGAGCGCTTCTAGCCACGGGCGAAGGAACTGTTTTCGCCGGCGCTAACAGCAGGTTGCGTTATTTTCGATTCACTCACACTTCGATAATAACACGCCTGCCCGTGAAGGCCCGCTTTCAAGGTTCCCCGCTGAACGTCCGGCGAAGGAGAGCAGAACGGAGATCGTCCAGCAGTATAGCAAGCTGGTCGTGGGTGCCTTACTGCCATAAAGTGATCGGTATGACCACAGCCAGAAGGCGGTCGAAGAAGGCTCCGGCCGTGAACGATGCTCTTGAGGCGCTCGACAGGCTCCAGCGGGCGCTGCGGCTCACGCCCGCGAGGGCCAACGCGTGGGCCAGGAGAACTCGCGCGGAGCGCAGATCCTCGTCGACGCGAAGCGACGTGCGCTGACCTGGCTGCTACTCGCGCGTCGCGGTGTAGGGACAGATCTGGTTGTACGCGCAGTGCCGGCAGGCGTTGTAGGACGGCGTCGCCTCGAACGCGCGCGCGCGGATGCCGGCTGCCGCGGCGTGCACCGCGGCGATCGCCTCCTCCGTGTCCTCCTCCGCCGGCGTGTGCCGGCCGACCAGATTGGACTCGAGGAAGCGAAGCTCCACCCGCTGCGGCAAGGCGCCGGTCATCTCTCGCCACGCGAGCGCGTAAAGCTTGAGCTGAAGGCTTTCCGCCGCGCGCCGGTCGGCGACCTTCTGCTTCGCGACCTCGCCAGTCTTGTAGTCGATGATCGTGGCGCCCAGTAGGTCTTCATCCACGCGGTCGAAGCGGCCGCGCACGCGGTCGCGTCCCAGCGAGAAGCCGAACTCCTTCTCGACGTACGTCGGCTTCTGGCCGCCCGCCTCCTCCTCGTGCCAGAAGCGCGTGAGCGCCTGGCGGCCGGCGGCTTTGCGCGCCTCCTCGTGCTCCCACGTGAGGAACCCCTGGTTGTCCCACTCGCGTTCGTAGACCGCGAGCAGGTCCTCGAGCGACGTGTAGTTGCCGGCCGTGCGGCGCAGCAGGTAGTACTCGACGACCCGGTGGATCGTGGCGCCGTACACCACGGTGTGGTGGCGAAGGATCGGCACGCGGAGCACGTTGACGTACCGATACTTCAGGGGGCACGTCTGGTAGTCGTCCACCTGCTTGTGGCTGATCACGAGCTCCTGCTCCGGCGGGATCGGCGCGAGCATCTCGTCGGTCGCCTCCGCGGGCGGCGCGAAGCGCTGGATCTCCTCGATCGCTTTCGCCTTGAACGGGCGCGCGGCGTCCTTCGGCAGATCGAGCGCCTCGAGGACGAACTGGCTCACCTTTCGCTCGCGCGTACCGCCGTAGTCGCGCGCGCTCGTCAGGTAGAGCTCGCGCTCGGCCCGCGTCATGCCGACATAGAAGAGGCGGCGCTCCTCCTGCTTGTGGAAGTCGCCCGACGGGAGCGTCTCCTTGATCAGCTCGACGGGCAGCTCGAGCGCGTCCCGCCGTCCGCGCAGCGGGAACTTGTCCTGGACGAGCGCGACCAGGACCACGACGGGGAACTCGAGCCCCTTCGCTTTGTGGACGGTGAGGATGCGGACGGCAGGCGTCTCGACCTCCGCCTCGGCGACCGCGGGGTCCTCGCCCGCGTCGATCAGCGCGTCCAGGTGATTCACGAACTCGCGCACGTTGTCGTAGCGCAGCGTCTTCGAGGCGTCCTGCACGCGGCGGAAGAACTTCGAGATGTTCTGCACCTCGGCCTCGTCCCGCGCCGTGGCGGCCTTCGACATCCGCGCGAGCCAGCCCGAGTCCACGAGGAACTGGTAGAGGAGCTCGCCCGTCGGCATCTCCCGCGCCAACTCCATGTAGCGCGTGAGATCGACGACGAGGCGCCGGATCGCCTCTCCCCCCTCCGCGCCCACCTCGTCGCGCAGCTCGCGGATCGCCTCCACGGTGCGGAACACATCGAACAGCCACCGATGGCGGCGGTCGGCGTAGGTCGAGCAGCGCGTGAGGTCGACGATCGGCACCTGGTAGAGGTCGGACGACGCGAGGTAGTGGACGCTCACCGAGTCGTCAGGATGCGCCACGGCGCGGAGGAAGGCGATGAGCAGGCGGATCTCCGGCCGGCCATAGAGCCCCGCGTTGCCCGAGAAGGTCCACGGGATCCCCCGGAGATTCAACGAGCGCAGGAACTGGTCGGCGTCCGCGTTCGAGCGCACCAGGACAGCCACGTCGTCGTACTTCCACGCCCCTTCGGCAACGCGCTCCTGGACCAATCGCGCGACCTCGTCCGCCTCCTGCGTCGCGGTCTCGTAGTGGAGGTGGCAGGGCTCCGGGCCGTCGGGCTCCCGCACCGCCGAGAGTTTCTTGGTGACCCCGTACCTCCGGCCCTCGTCGCTCTCCTCGAGCCGGTCGGGGTTGTTGAGGATGAGCCGGTATGCCGGGTCGAGGATCCTGTGGTGCGAGCGGTAGTTCTCCGTGAGGACGACGACAGTTGCCTGCGGGAAGTGCCGGAGAAAGCCCCGGAAGTTCGACAGCGCCGCCCCGCGCCAGCGGTAGATCGCCTGATTGTCGTCGCCGACGGCAGCCACGTTCGCATGACGCGCGCCGAGCAGCTTCACGATCTCGAACTGCGCCCAGTTCGTGTCCTGGAACTCGTCGACGAGGATGTGCTTGAACCTCCGCTGGAGCCCGGCGAGCACGTACGGCCGCGAGCGCAGGAGCCTGAGGGCGTGCACGATCTGGTCGCCGAAGTCGATGGCGCCGCTCGCGGCCATCAGCTCCTGGTACTTCTCGTAGGTCCGGGCGAGCTCGAGCTGCTGCGCGACGCGCTCGCGCAGCGCCGCGTCCTCGGGCGTCGCCCGGGCGAGGGTTGCCAGGCGTTCCGCGAACGCCAGGTACTCCTCGCACGCGATGTCCTCGTCCTTGCAGCGGCTGATCAGCGTGATCAGCGCCTGGATGTGCCGGGTCGGATCGCCGAGGGGCCGGTAGCGCTCGAGTGGGAGCTGGAAGAGCCGGTCTCGGAGGAAGATGACCTGCTCGGCACGGTTCAGGACGCGGAAGTCGGGCTGGAGCCCGAGCTCGAGCGCGTGCTCACGCAGCAGCCGGTCGCCAAACGCGTGGAAGGTGGCGATCTCGACGTCCGCGTAGCCGTAGGGCACGAGCGTGTCGACGCGCTCCTCCATCTCGGCCGCCGCCTTGTCGGTGAAGGTGAGTGCCAGGATCTCTTCGGGGCGCGCCTTCTTCTGGGCGATGAGCCAGGCGATCCGCCGGGTGATGACGGTGGTCTTGCCGGTGCCCGCGCCGGCGATGATGAGGAGGGGGCCGGCGTCGTGCATGACGGCCGCGCGCTGCGTGTCGTTCAGGCCGTCGAGGACACGATCCACCGCCATGCGCTTCGACTATACTACGCCGCGCGGTGACGCGCGGTGGGTCAACGACGGACGTCGGGCCCGCCCGCCAGAACCTCCTCGACGTCACGGGGCGTGATGAGCGCGATGTCGCCCCACATCGAGCACTTGAGCGCGCCGACGGCCGTGCCGACGTCCACCGCCTCCTGGAGCTCGCGCTTCTGGAGCACGGCCCAGAGGAATCCGGCGGCGTAGGCGTCGCCGGCGCCGATCGGATCGACCACCTGGACCGCCGGCACGTGTCGCGGACGGTAGAGGCGGTTGCCGTCGAGCACCGCCGCGCCCGCCTCTCCCAGCTGGAGGCTCACCGTCGCCCGGGGCGCCAGCCGCGCCAGCGCCTCGAGCGTCTGCTCGGTCGTGCCGGTGAGGTTGAAGACCGTCCGCGCCTCCGCCTGGCCGAGGAAGAGGTAGCGGACGTCCGGCAGCACCGCGTCCAGGAACCGTCGCGCGTCGGCCGGCGACCAGAGGCTCGCGCGGTAGTTGACGTCGAACGAGAACGCGGGCGCCTCGCGCATCGCGCGCCTCACGAGCCCCCTGGCGCCTTCGCCGAGCGCCGGGGTGATGCCGGTGAGGTGAACGAGCCGGGCGCGCCGCACCGGCTCCCAGTCCACCTCGCCTTCCGTGAGCCTGGCGAAGGCGGAGTCTCGCCGGTCGTAGAGCACGCGGACCGGCCGCGGGGGCACGCCGTACTCGAGGAAGTAGACACCGATGCGTGCGCCCTCGGTCATGCGGACGTGCGCGCAGTCGACGCCGTGACCCACGAGCTCGCGCCGGGTCCGCTCGCCCCACGGGTTCGCAGGAAGCGCGGAGATCCAGGCCACCTTCAGGCCGAGCCGGGCGCAGGCCGCCGCGACGTTCGCTTCGGCGCCACCGACCTGGACGTCGAGCTGGCGCGCGGTTTCGAAGCGGCCGGGCGACGGAATCGACAGACGCAAGAGGACCTCGCCGAGCGTGACGAGGTCGTGCATCTAGGGCGCCCGGAGCTCGATCTTCGCGGAGCTGCCGAGGATGAGGGACATCGACAGCAGCTCGGGACGCCTGTCGGTGCCGAAGGTGACACGGGCGGGCTCGCCCTTCTTCGCCCACGACGAGAAGTGCGTCAGGTCGAAGAGCGCCGTGGGCTTGCCCGAGCCTACATCGGCGTCAACCTTGAGCGTGAACGGCACCAGCTCGGCGCGATAGAACCGCTGGGCGTCGTCCGCGCCCTCGTTGTCCGGCCGCTTGCGCCGGACGACGTGGGTCTCGTGCCCCCCATCCGCCTGCGGGGGCCAGACGCCGTCGGCGTAGTTGAGGATCGCGCTGATGGAGTCGTCCACGTGCACCCCCTCGGGCACCGGCACGACGTCATCGGCGACGCGCAGGCGGCGCATGAAGAAGGTCTCGCCGCGGAAGTGGTACTCGACAGTGCGGCGGACCCAGTCGTACCGGAGCTCCGAGCGCGATTCCCGGCCCTTTACGCTGAACCACGAGTTCCCCTCGAGCGGCGCCCAGCGCCCGTCCTGAAGGAGCCCGCGGGACTCGATCCGGTTCGCGATGCCATCCCCCTCCCCAGCGATCGAGACGTCGTAGCGGCCGCCCGCCCGGTCGATCGCCTCGGTGAGCACCCCGTCCAGGTGGAAGGTGAGCAGGCCATAGAGAATGCCGACGTCCGCGGTGTATGTGCCCTTTCGCGCCTCGGAGGTGGTGGCGGCCCACCCCCGGCCAAGCCCGCCGACCGGGGGCAGGAGGAAGGCCAGGGGCAGAGCCAGGAACTGGCGACGGGTGACTCGGCGAGGGGCGACCAGGTGCCTGGACATGTAAGGCCGGTTCGCCTATTCTAACAGTCTCTCTCGGTAGAGAACTTTTGTACCTTTGTGGGGGGTTCTCCTGTTAACGTAAGCGCTGGGTTTTTGAGGCAAATTTACGGAATGGGCGCCAGCGGAGATCAACCCGTCCTATGAAGCGCCAGCCCGTGATCACGGGCGTTGGCATTGTCTCGCCGATCGGGGTCGGCGTGGAGAAGTTCTGGGCCGCCGCGCTGGCCGGGAAATCGGGCATCAGCACCCCCACATCCTTCGACGCCACGATGCTTCCGGCTGACTGCCGCGTGGTTGGCGAGGTCAAGGATTTTGATCCGCTCGGCTGGATGCCTGCGCGTATGGCAAAAACGGCTGGCCGCTTCAGCCAGTTTGCGACTGCTGCGGCAAAGATGGCGCGCCTCGACGCGGGTCTCGACACCGCGGATCTTCCGCCGGAACAGTTGAAGGTCTCCATTGGCACGTCAATGAATGGACAAGTCGATCTGGGAGAGTCAACTTTTGCCGCGTTCCTTCAGGGTAAGGACGTATTGCCGTGGACGACAAACGAGTACCCAGCCCACGCGGCAACAAGCCACATCGCGATAGACGCGGGTGCACACGGTCAAACCACGACGTTTTCGACGGCGTGTGCGGCCGGCTTGGACGCTATCGGGTGGGCAGCTGAGGAGATCCGACGCGGACAAGCCACGGCCGTGATAGCCGGTGGGACGGAGACGCCCCTGTCGCCTTACTCGCTCACTCTCTTTCACGCTGTAGGAGTGCTCTCACGATGGCAAGGTCCTCCTGAGGAGGCAAGTCGCCCATTCGACCGGCTTCGGTCCGGCCTAGTTCTAGCTGAGGGCGCAGCTGTTGTCGTGATCGAAGACGAGGAATTCGCTCGGGCGCGAGGCGCAAAGATATACGCGCGACTCCTCAGTTTCACCAGTACGAGTGAAGCGGTTCACCTTCGTAAGGTCGATGAGAACGGCGAGGCCGTCGCAAGTGCAATCGGGACAGCCCTAAGGCAGGCAGATTTAGCGCCTCCTGACATCGACTACATTTGTGCACACGGGAACTCGATGGTCGACTACGACTTGGCAGAAACGTCAGGCATTAAACGAGTCTTTCAAAAACGTGCGTGGAGCATTCCCGTCTCGTCATTGAAGTCCATGTGTGGACAGGCCCTCGCGGCAGGCAGTGCAATGCAGATAGTCGCGGCATGCCTGACATTGCGAGATCAGACGGTCTCGCCAACCATTAACTATCAGGTGCCGGATCCAGATTGCGACTTGGACTACGTCGCCAATGAGGCGCGTCGCGTAAGGGTACGGCACGCTCTCATCCACTCTCACAGTCTGGGCGGATCTCACGTAGCTATGATTATCGGCCTCCCGGGCTAGATCGTTGACAGCGTCACAAGTAGCCCTCTTCGCACTTTCCACAATCCTCTTGGTGCTCGCGACCTTTGTTTGGCGAGCTCGCCCCGACCATTCGGTAAACCGTTGGTTTGCCGCCCAAACCCTGTGCCTCGCGAGCTGGGTTTTCGGCGTCGGTGGACTTCAGGGCGGAACGCATCTTGACACGTGGGGTCGCTTTACATTTGCCAGCGCGAGTTTGATTCCGCCTGCCTTTCTTGGCTTCACGCGTTGCTATCCCACACCCAGTCAGTGGCCATCGATAAGGCTCCTAAGGAGTACGTTTATCGCTGGTGCGATCCTGGCCTTCCTGTCGCTCGCGACATCTCTCGTCACTTACGACAACGTCCTGACGCCTGAGGGTCTGACAAGGAAATCGGGGCCTTTGCATCCAGTCTTTGCCACTTACTTCATCATCACCTGGGTAGCGGCTCTGGGAGTCTTCATCGAGAAGTGGAGACCGGCTCGTGGGTTGGCACGTGCGCAGCTTCAGCACCTCGGCGCCGGAATCATCATTGCGGCGGCAGGCGGTATAGGAATGAATCTTGTCGTGCCGCTGGTCACCGGCCGCTCGACTCACAGTTGGCTCGGACCCTATTTCAGTGTCATTTTCGTAGCGCTCGTAGCGCACGCGATTATCCGTCATAGGCTAATGGACTTGCGGGTGTTCATCAACCGTGGGCTGGCCTATACGCTCGGGGCTACAATTCTCTCGGCGTTTCTCATCGCAGCCGCACGTCACGCAGCTCCAAATTGGTCAACCGAGCCGCTCCTGATACATCCCGACATTTTGATCGTCGTGATTGTTGTGCTCGCTACGCTGTCAGCTCCGTCGCAACGATTCTTCAGTCGAGTAATCGATCCTTATCTCTACCGAGGACGTGTCGATTACGCCTCGGCATTGCGTAGCGCGACGCGCCAGTTAAGCCGTCTTATGCCCCTCGCAGAGTTGTCCGCAGACCTGCAACAGATCCTCAGTGAGGCCTTCGTACCCGAAAAGTTCGTGATGGTTGTGCGGCGATTCGAGAGCGAGACCTTCGAGCAGCTGACTGATAATGCAGCTGTTGTCGAAATGGCCAAGCTGGCTGCCCTTATGGGTGAGCAACCCAATCCGAATGTCATCATCGTGAACCCGGCGCTGGAGGCCGGAGCAAGGCGAATCGCACACGAGGCCCTTCGTACCGCTGGGATTGAAGTCGTTATCACATTGGGTCGACGGGGGCAAGAGCTAGGAGCGATCCTTCTTGGACCTCGTCGAAGCGGAGACGCTTACTTCAAGAACGACCTCGCCTTCATTGAGTCGCTTGCGGAGTTGGCGTCCATCGCTCTCGAAAACGCACTCCTCTACAGTCAACGCATCCAGATCCTCGAATACTCCAATCGTCTCTTAGAGTCCCTCGACTCAGCCGTCGTAGCCGTTGACGTAGTCGGCAAAATCACGAGCCTGAACCCAGCGGCCAAGGACTTGCTCGGCCTGGGCGAGGACAAGCTAGGCGCCCAGCTCGATGTGCTTCCCTCAGAAATAGCTTGGGCACTAGCGATGGAGATTACGGGCTCGTGGCATGCGCGAGATGTTGAGGCAACGATCGACCACGCTACTCAGGGTATCCTTCACGTGATCCTCTCGACCGCCGTACTTCACGACGATCAAAAGAAGGTTACAGGGGCTCTTGCGGTCGTTACCGATCTATCGAACGTCAAGGCACTCGAGAGAAACCAGAGGCGAGTCGAGCACCTCGCGATCATGGCTCGCTTCTATGCCGGTATCGCCCACGAGATTAGAAATCCGCTGGCCGCGATCTCCAACTTCATCTCCATGCTCCCTGACCGGTTCGATGACCTGGAGTATCGCGACACGGCAGTGAGGCTACTCCCAATCGAAGTAGCTCGTATTGTTCGTCTCGCCGATCGACTCCGTCTCATGGCCCCTAGTGAAGGGGGAAAGCTTAGAGCCGTTGCTCTGCCGCCACTACTCAATGACATCGTTGCGATTCACTCGCCGGCAGCACAAGACCAGCAGGTCAAGATCTTCCTCCAGTGCCCAGAAGAACTCCCAGAGATCCAGGGGGATCCTAGCCAGTTAGTACAACTCTTCGTCAACTTACTACGAAATGCCATTGAGGCCATGCCGCACGGCGGGACGGTCAGTATCGAGGCAGAGAGCCTCTCGACACGAACTACCACCGATCGCGTCATCGTCCGCGTTATCGACGAGGGCCCAGGCATTGATCCAGCGGTCCGAGCAAAGATCTTTGAGCCCTTTTTCACGACAAAGCCAGCAGGAACAGGGCTCGGGTTGTCAATCTGCAGGGAGATAGCTGACTTTCATCGAGCTCGGTTGACGCTCTTCCCTCGAACGACTTTTGGTGGGACGGTCGCGGAAGTAGAGTTCCCTTCCCACCTACCGGATCCAACGCGATGATTCCACTTTCTCTTGCTGTGGTCGCGTTTGCCGAATTTGCGCTCGCACTGTTTGTGTGGCGAGCTCGCGTGGACAGCGCGACGAATCGCTCTTTTGCCCTCTTCACCCTTCTAGTGGGGTTGTGGACAATCGGATTAGCCGCCGTGTTCGGGCACGGCCCTCAGCTAGAATCATGGCGCTTCCCGTTCGCCGCGGCAAGCTTTCTTCCCGCGGCTTTCCTCGCCTTCGCGCGCCACTACCCCACGCTCTCGAGGTGGCCGACAAGAAGAGTCTCCTACGTGAATTTCACTCTTGCCTCGCTGTTCGCGATGATTTCCCTCACGACTGACCTCATGGTTAGAAGCGCGACGATGACCCCTTCGGGGCCCACTCGGGACGTTGGTTTAGCATATCCAGCGTTCGCAGCCTACTTTCTAAGTGCGTGGATCTTGGCTCTCGCCGTGTTCCTGGCGAAGGCCCGTGGGGCACGTGGTCTCGCACGCCTCCAACTGCATTATTTGGCGGCAGGAATTCTAATCGGTGGGACAGGCGGAATCACCATGAACCTTCTCGTCCCGCTTCTGACAGGGAGCTCCCGCTATAGCTGGATAGGTCCTCTGTTCCCCGTGGTCTTCATCGCCCTCGTCGCGCACGCGATCATCCGGCACCGGCTGATGGATCTGCGGCTGGTGATCCATCGCGGTCTGACGCTGGCGATCGCGGTGCTGGTCTCGCTGCTGCCGGTCGCCGTCTTCATCACCTTCGCGTGGCCACGGCTCTCGCTATACCTCGAGACCCACGAGCTGGTCGCCGCGCTCACCGCGATTGCCCTCGTCAGCCTGCTGATCCCGTTCATCCGCGACGTCGCGGGCCGGGTCCTGGACCGCTACGTGTACCGCACACACGCGAACTATCAGCGCACCGTGCGGGAGGCGAGCCGGGCGCTCACCCGGGTGCTCGACCTCAAGGCGCTCCTCCCCTTCCTGACCGACACCGTCGCCACGTCTACCCGGTGTGAAGGGGTGGCGATCTACCTGCGCGACCGGCACGGGTTGCGGCGCGCCGCGCGCGAGCCGCGGCCCGTTCAGGGGCACTTCGAGGCGCCGGACCAGGCGCCCACCAGGGTCGTTGCGGCACTCGACAGCACGCGAGACCTCCTCGTCAGCGAGGAGGTGATGCGCGAGCGGCCGACGGAGGAGCGGCGGGAGCTCCATGACGACCTGATGCGGCTCAACTGGTCACTCGTCCTGCCGCTGATCTCGGAGGACACGGTGATCGGACTGATCGCCGTGGGGCCGAAGCTCTCGGGTGACCCCTTTTATCCCCAGGATCTCGACCTCCTGATGACGCTCGCCAACCAGGCGGGCGTGGCGGTCAAGAACGCGCAGTTGTACGCCCAGGTCGTCCTCGCGAACGAGTGCGGCGGAGACGCTCGACCAGCCCGTCACCGTGCTGCCCGCGTGTCTGAGCGACGCGCTCCAGGGCAGTGTCGCGGCGGCCCGCGTCGTGACTCAGCCCGAGGTCGAGCTCTCGGACGGCGCCAGGACGCGACCGATCATCTGCACGACGTCGCCGCTGCTCGACGCAGCCGGCACCGTGCTCGGTGCGGTCGCGGTGTTCAGCGACCTGACGCCACTGAAGGAGCTGGAAACGGGGCGCCGGCGCGCCGAGCGGCTCGCCTACTTCGAGATGCTCGCGTCGGGCATCGCGCACGAGATCAAGAACCCGCTGGTCGCGATCAAGACCTTCGCCCACCTCCTGCCGCGCCGCCACAGCGACGAGCGGTTCATCGAGGATTTCGGCCGGATCGCGACGCGGGAGATCCAGCGCATGGAGCGGCTGCTCGAGCGCCTGCACACCCTCTCGCGCCCGAGCGACCGGCTCCGCCAGCCCCTCGATCTGAGGGTCCCGGTCACCGAGGCGGTGGAGACCATGCGAGCCGCCTTCGAGGAGAAGAACCTCGTCGTCACCTTGGTGACGCCCCCCACGCCGTGCATGATCCGCGGCGCCCACGCCGAGCTCGGGCAGCTCTTCCTGAATCTCTTGATGAACGCCCACGAGGCGACGCCGCCGCGCGGCATGCTGCGGGTCGAGCTGGCCGTGACCGAGACACACGCGATCTTGACCGTCCTCGACACGGGGCCTGGCGTGCCGGCCGAGCTGCTCGACCACGTCTTCGAGCCATTCTTCACGACCCGGCAGCGCGGCTCCGGTCTCGGGCTGGCGATCTGCGCCGCGA